>Ga0172370_10007454_pt1 | contig 13404 bp, 13 predicted proteins | sample LakKiv5m_FD_114538 | JGI IMG/M metagenome (GOLD analysis project Ga0172370, IMG submission 114538) | Freshwater microbial communities from Kabuno Bay, South-Kivu, Congo - kab_022012_11.5m | ecosystem: Environmental > Aquatic > Freshwater > Lake | place: Democratic Republic of the Congo...
AAACAAAATAATAAAAGCGGTTTAAGTTAAGCAAATGCATATTATGTCAATTACCTTTTGAAATTACAAAACGAGTCTATCTCAGAGATGCTCATTCGTCAAGAGGAATTTAACCAATATCATAAATAAAAATAAATTTTATTAATATGTCTCATTAACCATGCCCATGCGCGACACTCTCATCACATGGTGCGGCTCCTTGTAAGGAACCACCCAGGTAATTCTCCAATGCTTGTTGGACGGTACCCTGAGCGCCCGTTGCGACCTCAATTCCTACTTGATTAAAGAACTGAATCGCACGTCCTCCCATTCCACCACTTAACATCACATTTGCGCCATATGACTTGATAAACCCCGGTACATCACCAGGTGCATGTCCTTGAATAAAAGGATTAGCGACTGCTTGAACGGTTTCAGCAGTATAGTCTTTCATATCTACCAATATAAAGAATGGAGCATGACCAAAATGTTGTGCTACCATACTCTCCAAGCCATTATTTGATTCAGCGGTGATTACAATTTTCATATTACATCTCCTGATTTACTAATTTTTCCAGATCTTCCGCAGCTAAATAGCCTTCAACGGAAATATGTTGTGAATTTATACCCGGAACTTCAGCAATAGCCTTTTTTATTTCCATCGCTAGTGAAACTGCAATTGGACAAACGAAAGAAGAAGGGTGAAAAGTAACCATAAGATTCCCATCATTATCCACTGAGAGTTTTTCAATCAATCGCATCCGTACGACATCTACATGAGTTTCCGGATCAATGACTTTACGTAATCTCTCTAGTACAGCGGCTTCTAATAATTCATCACTCATTAAATCGTTACTCCAAATGCTACACGGACCTTGTTTGATCTCCGGCTTGCTAAAGGATTTTACCATAGAGGATTTATCCTTTGTTCGATTATTAATAATCCTTTGAAAAAATAGAATCAGGCTGAAATCAATCGCCTCTCAGCCTGTTTTATGCACAAAATATTTTATCCGAGTTCGGGTTCTATAAGACCGTAGTTTCCATCACGTCTGCGGTAGAGGACATTTACAGAATTGGTATTTGGATTGAAAAATAGGAAGAAGTTTTCATGCCCCAATAATAGCATTTGCTCCAACGCTTCGATTTCATCCATCGGCGCTAACAAAAATCGTTTCCTACGAACAATCGCTGGACCCAACTCTCCACTTTCCTCTTCCTCATCGGATACTGGAGAAAAAAAGTCTGTAACTGATGCCCCATCGCCACGACCACGATAACGTTTTCCTTTGTAGCGTTCGATACGACGCTGCATTTTATCCAATGCAATATCAAAGGCAGCAAAAATATCATCCGCACGCTCCTCGGATCTGAGAATAAAACCCTTTCCACGCACAGTAATTTGAGCTACCTGTCGATCTGCCGCGCTACGAGCGGATTTAATATAAGAAACATCAACTCGCGCTTCTTCTATCCCAGGAAGATAGCGATCCAACTTTTCAACTTTGTTAATGATATAACTTTCAATACGATCTGTCACATCTATATTTCTACCGTATATATCTACTTCTAATGTCATATAAGCCTCCTGTTATAATTATAATAGTTGATCTTTCAAGATCAATTTAGTACATTAGTATTCATCGGTCTTGCCAGAGCAATACAGTATACCTCAAGTGCACCGGCTTGCAAAAGAGCATTCGTACAAGCAGTCATAGTTGATCCAGTTGTAATGACGTCATCCACAAGAAGGATTCTCTTTTGAGCGACAATCTCTCTTTTCGCTTGAAAAGCGCCTTTTACATTGTCGCTTCTCTCAGAAGCGGATAAACCAACCTGAGATTTAGTTTCTCGAACCCTGGAAATCGCTTTTGAACGAAATGACTTTCCGATCCCTAAAGCTAAGGGAAAGGCTAAAAGCGCGGATTGATTAAAACCGCGTTGTTTCATTCTCGAAACTCCAAGAGGAACTGCAGTGACGATGTCTATTTGCCATGCTTGTTTTTGAACAAGCTGGATAAGTGGTCGAGCTAATATCTCCGCCAAGGCAATATCACCTGCATATTTTAAACGATGAATAGCGTTTCGAATGCGATCATTATATTTTGCCCAGGCTCGTAAAGCTTTGTAAGGAGGGCGTAATTGATCACAGTGCGGACAAATTCCATTATTAGGCAAAACCACACCACAAATCTGGCAAATTGTTTCTGGTATCCTCTCAGTTAAAGTTTGACATGTTTCACACCAACGCGATCCAGGTTCTTGACAGCCTCCACAAAGTGGTGGATATAACCAATCAAGACCACACCATGCCATTTGATATATTTTTAATACAGGGTTTCCCACCGTTAGTAGTGTCACCGAATTTCCTCTTAAGGTAATTTGTTTGAATTAATCCGATATTAGTCAAGATTTCATTTTAATTATATCAATTCCTAACCAAAGAAGATACCCTTTAATACAGATCGCATCATCATCAAGATGGCGGGGGTCATTAATACAATACAAATTGAAGGAAAAATTAATAATGCCATGGGAATAAGCATTTTAATAGGCGCTTTGTGAGCTAATTCTTCAGCATATTGACGACGTTTTATTCTCATTTGATCAGATTGGATGCGTAAAACTCTAGCCATACTCACTCCCAATTGCTCACTTTGAATCACAGCAGCGACAAAACTTGTCATCTCAGAAATACCAACCCGATCTGCCATATTACGTAAGGCTTCCCTTCGTAATTTTCCCAACTGTATCTCGCGTATTACTCGCCCAAAAGCAAGAGAGAGTTCATTATCCCATTTCTCATGTACTTTCGCCATTGCACCATCAAACCCCAAACCTGCTTCCACACAGATAGTAAGCAGATCTAACGCATCAGGTAGCGCTTTTCGAATAGCTGTTTGACGGCGTTGAATACGACTATTCAGCAATAACTCGGGCACATAAAAACCTAATGCCACAAAAACTGCAATGATTAAAATCTTTAATCCCCAACCCCAGGAAATCGTTCCGATTGTGAATATAAATAATAGGAAACCAGCAATCCCTATAGCAAAGATGATGCGTGCAGCCCAGAAAGTGGTTGGTTCTAGACCACGCGGATTCCCCGCTAATTCAATTTTTCTAGCGGTTGCTTGTAAGGCATTTTGAGGGGTGAAATGGGAGATGATATCCCCAAACTTACGCGTCATGGGTAAAATAACACGTTCCGAAAGTGATTGAGACATCTCGATCTCTTCCAACGAAGTTACATCACCACGCGCGGCAAATTCCTTTAACCTATCTTGTAATGGATCCCCTCTTCGGGATTCACGCAAGCCTGCTACAATCAAAAGAATTGCACCCAAGACGATAAAAACAATAATCAAAAGGGGTATGATTGCCATATAAACCTCCACTACACCTCGATCTTAGCAATACGCGTCATCACAAAATAACCTGCAACAATCATGGAGCCACCGATTACCAATGCAATAATCCCGAAAAGACGTGTTTCAGGGATAAAAAATTGCATCATATAATCTCGATTCATCAACCACAGAGCAGCGAAGATAAGCAATGGCATCATCGCCAGAAAACGTCCAGAATACATTACTTGAGAAGTAAGCACCCGAATTTCACCCTTTATGCGAACTCGCTCGCGGATAGTAAATGATATCGTGTCTAATATTTCAGCTAAGTTACCGCCAACCTCACGTTGAACATTCATTGCAGTAATGACCAAATCCAGGTCATCGCTAGGAATTCGGCGCAATAAGTTATCCAAGGCATTGTACATTGAAATGCCTAGTTGCATCTCTTGAACAACTCGTCGAAACTCCATATTGATTGGTTCAGGCATTTCATTACTGACCGCTTCCATTGCCTGCATGGTAGAATATCCAGCTCTCAATCCATTTACCATCAGATTCAACATATCGGCGAGTTGATCGTTGAAGCGCTGTAAACGCTGACCCTGTAATCGACGCACATATAAGCGAGGCAAAAACAAACCAACGACAAACCCCACCATCGAGAAGATTGGTATTGCACTACCTTGATCAGTAATAAACCAGGTGACTGCAGCGGTTCCTAATCCGACTATAACCATCAAGGCTAAGTATTCAGCTGGCTTTAACTTTAGATCCGCTCTAGCAAGTTCGCGCGCCTGACGCGCTCCCCAATTCGAACCCTCTAATAATTTATTCAGCCATTCACCAACAGGAGAAGATCTCTCTTTTTGAAGAGAAGCCATCTCTAAATCTGTTTCATCCTCAATATACTGACCGAGACGTTCCTCAACGATATTCCGTTCACTGCGGATACTGACGATGCCTCCGATTATCAGAAGCAAAAAAGCCAAAAATCCACCACCAATAATAATCATCAAGAAAGGATCCATTAAATCACCTATTCTTTTCTCTAATATCGCCGACGTTCACCAATCCCGAAAATCGAAGCGGGGAGATGGATGCCCGATGTCTCAATTTTATCCATAAACTTAGGTCTTAAGCTTGTGGGGCGCAGTCGTCCGATCACTTTTCCTTCTTCATAGCCAGTCTGTTCAAAGGTGAAAATATCCGTCATCGTAATGACATCACCTTCCATACCAGAAACCTCTGAAATATTCACAATCTTACGGGTACCATCACGGAGGCGTTCCTGATGCACGATGAGATCGATAGCAGAGGAGATTTGTTCACGAATTGCCCGCGACGGTAAGACCATACCTGCCATCATCGTCATCGTCTCTAAGCGCGATAGTGTATCGCGAGGGCTATTTGAGTGCGCTGTAGTCATAGAACCATCATGACCGGTATTCATTGCCTGTAACATATCAAGCGCAGCTTCATCACGAATCTCACCGACGATGATTCGATCGGGACGCATACGCAAAGAATTTACAACCAAATTCCGGATGGTTACTTCGCCACGCCCTTCAATATTTGGTGGGCGGGATTCCAAAGTAACGACGTGATCCTGTCGTAATTGCAATTCTGCAGCGTTCTCAATCGTCACAATGCGCTCATCTCCAGGGATAAACTGGGAAAGAATATTCAGCAGAGTCGTTTTCCCCGATCCTGTACCACCCGAAATAACAATATTGAGACGGGATTCCACACACGCTTTTAGAAATTGTAAAGCTTCTTTTGATATTGTCTCATATTCAACCAATTGCTCAATGGTTATCGGTGATTTGAAGAATTTTCGGATCGTTAATACTGGTCCAACCAGAGATATTGGGGGAATCACAGCATTGACACGCGAACCATCTGGTAAACGCGCATCCACATAGGGACTGGCTTCATCAATACGACGACCCATAGGCGCTACAATACGATCAATGATTCGCATTACGTGTTCATCACTCTCAAAAACAACCGGAACGCGGAAAATTTTTCCGGCTCGCTCAATAAAGATATTCTTAGCCCCATTCACCATGACCTCTGTCACGGTCTCATCTTCTAATAGAGGTTGTAGAGGACCAAATCCCAAGATTTCTGCTGATATTTGTTCATATAAACGATGGCGTTCTGGTCGTGATAATACGATATTTTCCTCAGCTAAGATCTGTTCAAACAGTTCTTGGATTGTGTTTCGAACATCATTTATCCGGCTGATATCCATCGAAGGATCAAGTTCTGCCAATAACCTATTCTGAACACGCGATTTTAAATCGAGATATGTATCTCGTTGCGCTTTTGCGCCAGGAGGAGCTACACGTCTAGTCTGGACATTTCCCAGTCGAGGCGCAGTCCCTGCAGGTCTTTCCACATTATCCGGAGCTGGTTGATTCTGTCCTTGTTCAATTCTTTTTAATAAAGACATAATATTTCTTACTCAAGACTCGCCTGAATATAAATCATAGATTTATTGTGTTGCTTGTATTTCAAGTTCACGTATCTCGTTTATTTTATTCTGAATTATTTCTGATAATTCTATTATACACTTTGAAGTCGGTTGAGAACGATCATTCAATACAAATGGAACCCCCCGATTTACAGAAGGAATAACAATTTGTTCATCTAGAGGAATCACCGATACTAAAGGTTGATTCAAATTTTTATTAACTTTTTCTGGGGTGATACCGATACGTTTATCATACCGATTCATCACAAAGAATATCTTTGAACGATCGATCTTCATTTCATCAGATAAATTTATAAAAAGGCGTGAACTCTTGATAGAAGGAATATCTTGTGTCGTAATCACAATAATTATATCCGCAATATCAAAAGCGCTTAAGGCTACATCTGTTAAAGTCGCCGAAACATCAATAATAATATAGGCAAATATTTTTCTTAGGAAATTGATGACATCTGCGAACTCCGAACTATTGACATTATCAAAGTATAGGGGTTCATCTGGGGCAGCTAATAGTTGGACACCGGAACGTTCATCTGTTATTAGTACCTCTTCAATAATCTCTGCATCTAATTCTTTCGCGCGTGGTGTTAAATCTAGTAGATTGTTCCGAGGGCGTAAGTTCAGAAAAATAGAAACATCTCCAAATTGGAGATTACCATCCACAATGACAACTTTTGATTGATCATCTTGTAATGAAACAGCTAAGTTAACAGCAATAGTTGTATTTCCTGTACCGCCTTTCGGGCTGTATACAACGATAACCCTACCCCGTGAAACAAGCGCTTTGGTGACTTTCTCAGTTCCCATAGCCGCAAAAGCAGTTTTAATTTTCGAACGCTTCTCAAAGGAGACCTGACCTGCACGACGGACAGCATCAATAAGTTCATCGATTTGAGGGGGTTTAGTAAGAAAATCACGCACACCCGCCAACATAGCACGGCGCATATAATTCGAGTCGCCCTGCACAGAAAGGATCACAATTTGTGTATAATCATTAATATCACGCAGTAATTCTGACGCGGTTATACCATCCATATCTGGCATATTAATATCCATAATGACGACATCAGGGTCAAGTTGCTTCGTTAATTCTAACCCTTGCCGTCCAGAATTAACTGAACCCACAACTTCAATGTCTTTTTCATATTGCAGTAATTTTGTAATTATTTCTCGGGTTTCATCAACATCATCTACAATTAGCACCCGGATTGTACTACTGCCTTCCATATATTTTACCTTCTCATTGTTCTGGTTCAGCAGAAGTCATGTTAACAGGTACGGATGGAGGAACTAAATAATCTATCCTAGGATTAAGGCTATATGGTAAACGTGAGGGGACAGGTATTTCATACTGTTCCAATAGAAATTGGAGAGTGACAGGCAGAATGTTTTCTTGGGAATTATCTGTGGGACTACGCAAAACAAGAGAGAGTTGTGCAGCAACATGTGTTTGTGCATACATAATATAGTTCAGGGTAACAGCATCCTGCGGTCTCACGATTAATGTAATCACACTCGGTTTAGGCGCAGTAGTTGAAACTTGTTGCTCTTGACTTTGCTCTTCCTGACCTTCTTCCCCTTCAGGAGTAATTTCATCTGTATCAGAAGCGATATCTTGGGGAAATTCACCCACCTGTAAGACAATCACATCTTGTAATAACATTTGACTAACCATACGAGGTCGTTGCGCTTCACTTGGATAAATAAAAACAGCTTGTCCTAAAACTGGGTCGATTAATGTCTTTCCATACAAACCAGAGGCTATTTCAACAGTGAGTGGGTCGCGTGTGCCTGTTACAGGATCCGCAGGGCCACTAGCAATAACTACTCCTGACTGAGAAGGAGTGTTTGTCTGAAAATCGGTATCGATATCCACAAAAAGGAAAGAAGAGATAACGTTAACATGATCTCCTGGTCGTGGAGCATAAGAGACACTGGATAATTTATCAATCGGGATAGACACGGCAACCATACCCGTCGGGATATTAATCGCCCAGGGGGAACCTGATTGAGGAATCTGCTCGCCAGCTTTTAATAACATCGTATCCATTAAAGGCGTTCCAGCTTGGATCTCATATTTGATTTGTCTTCCAATTAACTCACTGATATTACTTGAAGTGAACATACCCGGAGCAACCAATTCTACTTGGGTGGGAACGGAGGTAAGGACTTCTTCATCTAGGATATAACCTTGTGGGATGTTTTGCGTGATTATTACGACTTCAATTGGTGGAGCTGTAGGAGTAATATCCTGGACTGCCTCTTCCCCTCCAGAGCCTAGACCTAGTAAGTACCATACCGCGCCCACTCCAACAAGACCAATAATTAATAAAAATGCTAATAAGAAGAATATTCTTCCACGCCGCATAGCAGCCTCCCGAATCAATTACAACTATTTTGATCTAATCATACCTTTTTAAGGACGAAAGTCAAGCAAGATGCTTATCGCGCACAAAGTTTTTTATTAAAATTGAACGGATAAAGCCTTGCCAGGTTGGCAAGGCTTTATTTATTAACACTACCTTCGATTGCTTGGCGCTTACCATATGACAATCGAACTTTTCAGCTATATATTGCCTTATATATTAACCATAATATTGCTGAAGACATTACCGATAGCAGGTCCGAGTAAGGCTAAAATAACAATCACAACAATCGCAACCAAAACAAGAATTAAAGCATACTCTACCAAACCTTGACCTTTTTCCTTCGGAGCGAACAACATGGCTTTCACCTCCTTTTCAAATAAGATTCTCTTTATCAAGAGTTATTTTTATTATAAGAAATTTGGGACAATAAATCAATAGTACTTATGTTTTTTTGCCTAACAATTTTGTAAAGTGGTATTCCGCGAAATTATATCCAATTAACAAATATAGGCATAAGTACTTCTTAAATAGATCATTTAACGATCAGGTTTTCACTGGTTGGAATCTCAATAGCAATCAATGTGCCCTGACCTGGTCGGCTATCAATCTCAATTTTCCCTCCCAACATTTCCACTCGATCTCGAATTACTTTCAACCCCATCCCAGGCTTATCTACTAAAGATTCTTGGTCAAATCCTATCCCATCATCATCAACAATTACATTAATGACAGTATCTCCTATATTTACTTGAATCTTTAGGGTTGAGGCACGGCTATGATAGATCGTATTCTTGGCTAATTCTTGAATCGCTCGAAAGAGCATGACTTCTTTGTAAGATTCCAATTGACTTTCTTTTCCGGTTATTGTGACCTGAATATCCATTTCAGCGCTTTCTTTGAGAATTTCCAGATATCGTTTGATGGTTGGAACTAAGCCAAGATCATCCAACATCATAGGTCGCAATTCAAAAATAAAATCGCGTATTTTATTAAAAGTATTCATAGCAGATACTTTTAGGCTCTCTAATTCTTCATAAGATTTTTCAATATCTTTAGAAAACAAACGCATCGCAATTTCTGTTTGCAGTATAAAATTCGACAACGCTTGTGCAGGACCATCATGCATCTGCCTTGAAAGTCGGAATCTTTCAGCCTCCTGTGATTGGATTATCATTTCTACAGTATGTTCAGTGTTTCTTCCCCCCTTGTTTAAGTTCCCATTAGGAACACTTGCCTCGATATGGATCAATACGCGATCTAATAGATTGATATATCTGACAATATGATCATGATCACTGGATAGTTTTTCAACTTGTCCTCTCATCTGGAAAAGTCGTTGTTGAGTATCCAAAGAAGAATCATAGATTTGGCACAGGTCAGCGCGAGCGGTTTGCTCAAGATTAGATTGTAAGATTTGCAACTTCGAGGAAAGGGAAACATTTTTTTGAGCTAATTTATTGACTTCCAAACGGCTCTGATCTAATTTATTATCAATTACTTCTAATTCGCGACGATAGTTCTCTAATTCAGTTTGGATCAGCAGAGCGATTTCATTCCATTCATTATGGCTTGATTTTTTCCTAGTGGATATCATGCTTACTCCTGAGAATCGGTATCCGGTTGATTCAAACGAACCCATCCCTGTCTGAGCGCATACAAAGCAGCCTGTGTACGATCATCTACACCCAATTTACGAAAGACCGAAGTGACATGATTCTTTACCGTCTGATGACTTATCCCTAATATAAGCGCGATTTCTTTATTACTATTACCTTGAGTTAAATATTTTAGAATTTGCATTTCACGCGAAGAGAGGGGTTGATATGGTTCGCCTGGATCACTAAAGAGACGTTTTGCGCCATCAATTTTCATCCTTAACCATTGATTGATTTGTTTACCATCGTACTCTCTTCCATCTAGGACATATTTGCCTTGCGCTACGCTGCGAATCACTTCTACCAAATCTTCAGGAATAACGTCCTTGGTACAATAAGCGGCTGCTCCGGCGCTGATCGCTTGAATTTTTTGGTCCACATCATCGTACGCAGTTAACAAAATGACTCGCGTAGGTAACTTTTGATCAACAATTTCACGTGTAATTTGTTGTCCATTAATTCCGGGGAGATTAACATCGATAACGGCAACATCAGGTTTTAATTTTTGCACCAATGATAAACCTGCTTCCCCATCGCTGGCTTGATCGATAACGATAAATTCCTCTTCCAATGAGAATGAATCAACTACACCCTGACGGAAAATCGGATGATCGTCAATCACAATGATCGAAATCTTATCAAAATCTTTCATATTTCACTTAATAATTTTAATGATCCTAAGAGCCTTCGGTCTGTTTTAAGTATAGCATATTCCTTTTTAATTTCCAAAATATTTTTATTACTTATGGGTTAGACCAACGATAAATTGCTATGTTCTCAGCGCCCAATTCTTGACTGAATTTGCTACCGGTTATATAGATCATTTCTTTCCCTTTAATCAAATCTGGATACCAATCTGTAAAGGTCATAAGATAGTCGACATTCATTTGGTTAAGATAAGATCTCAGATAACCTTCATCCCGAATGAAGGGAATGACTTCTGGAGAAACCAAACCAGCTAGATCAATAATCTTATTATTCGCAAAAAATCCTAATGCGCCAATATCATGAGCGGCAATAATTGCATTGGGTTCTAAATGATCCGAAATCCAATTTGCTGTTGCAACCATTTCCGTTTCGATCGCCGCGACATCGAGAGCATAGGCGCGGGCGCCCAGCGCCCAAAAACCAAGCCAAACCAAGACAATCGAAAATAACCAGACTTTACTTATCATTCGCTTCCAAGCAGTATCAGATGACCATTCCAACCAATCAAGCGTACCTACTAAACCATAGCAAAAATAAACCGGCATGGCTGGAATGATATAACGACCATGTTGGTAAGTGACTGGAAGTCGTAAGGCATACATACCGATATAACCAAGCAGCCAGAGAGCGCCAACTAGCGCAGGAATATTTCGCTCTCGAAAAGCTCGAAAAAGAAAAAGAACAAAACCAGGGAACAATAATGCGCCTGCCCCAATCAACGGCAGCTTAGCTTGATCTAATAAACGTTGAAAGATCGGAAGCTGCTGATAGATGGAATATTCAGCTTGCTTGGCAAAGAACGTATTGGGAAAATATGTTCCAAAAAGCGATCTATTCAAAGCTAAATACAAGACCAAAAAGAATGAGATACCCAGACAAAGATGAATAATGGATGCCATCCTTTTTCGCCATTGACCCTCAACAAAAAAAGAGCTCAAGGTAGCTGGGGCGATCAAAGTTATCCCATCTGGACGCACCCATATGCTTATTCCAATTAGCAATCCAATCCCCAACCAGTTGCGATTCTCTGATAACAACCAACCGAAAGTAAGAAGGACAAGAAAAGAGAAGAATAAAGTCTCCATGCCGGAAAGGGCAGCCCAAACTAAGTGCCATTCAAGCATCAGAAAAACAATTATCCAGATCTGGAACTCTTTTTGATTTGGCGAAAGCAATCGAGCGAACCATGCCCCAGAAATTGCCACGCCTAGTAAGCTCAACCAACCCAGAGTAAAAGTCCAGGAAAATGCCTGATCCTTCAGCAAATAGGCTATGGATATCATCGCTGACCACAAAGGCGCGGTAGAGCCTGCGGAAGGCTGACCAGGGATGAATGACCACTCTCCAAGCTGAGCTAAATTACGGGCGTAGGTCTGATGAATCCAAGCGTCATCGAGTGGGTAACCAATCCCAATCACATGATCACTGAGCAGTAGATATAAACCCAAAGAAAGCAAACTGATCATAGTTATGATTAGGATTTGTCTGATTGGAATAGCATTCATTGCGATAAGCTTCTCAATTAGGGTATTAGAAAACGATAGACGCGTGTATCAGCAACCGTTCCGAGATAATCCAAATTCGCCTGATCAGATGGTTTTGTATACAGTTCTGATCCTCCTTTGATCTGATCGATCTCGAGCAACAGATAACTTACATGATAACGTTTTGCAAGTTTGACGACTGTCTCAAGGTCGCCATATGGGATCGAGATGGCTGTTCGATGATTAGCGACATAATATCCAGGCGCGTTATTCACCATCACGATTTCCTCTGAAACAGCGCCCCATCGCTGTAATCCTTGCTCAGTTTCTCTGTAGCTATAATACTTTTTATCCCATAGGGTTGATTGATGATCAACGCTTGCAAAACGTTGATACGTTACCAAGAAAGTCAAACCAATCAATAATCCGATTGCACCAGTCAAAAGGAAGGATTGCGCTTGGTCAATATTCCATTGGCGTCTTTTGCCAAGCCAAGCGATAGAATAGCTCAAACCAAGCGGAGCTAACGCCCATAACAGTGGCTGCAATGACGCTGAGGCATGAAAAAAACCACCCCGAGCGCCTTGATAGGGAAAGATGAAGGTCATGATCAAGAAAATCAATAACCAGGCGAGACATCCGATTCGAACTCGCAGATCTGAACGCCGCTGCCATAATCCAACCAAAATAAATGGGGTGAGCAAAATCGCGCCCTGTACGGCTAAAGCGCTTTGCAGATTCTGACCGAGCGCCCAAAGTCTAGCTTTTAGAATTTGATCTAATCCAGATGCCAACCATCGGGAGTATGTCAAGATACTCGCAGGGTAACTATAGAGTTCATCATAAGACAGAATCCAAAAGGCATGAGCGCCCCCTGGAGATAGCAGCGCCTCAAATTGATCTAGATTGCGCAGCATCCAAGGCGCCATCACCAATAAGTAACCTAATCCACAAAAAAAACAATTGCGAACCAATCGCCTAATTTTTTGGAGATTAAAGTGTGGATCATCATCTTTGAGATAGATCGCCAAGAAACTCAATCCGAGCCATAGGAAACCCTCGGTCCTGGAAAGATGGATTATACCGGCTAATAAACCGCATAGAAAAGCAAACCCAATCTGCGCTTGAGCTCTACGCCAATCCAATCCAATCAAGATAAAGAAGAGCGCGCCACATAGCATACCAATTCCAAAAGTATCAGTCGTTGAAAAATATACAAAGTAGAAACCAGGGAAAATGGCAAATAAAGCCGATAAAAGAGCCAATTTTCTTTGGGATGAAAAAGAGTAGGCAAGTTTTGCAGTGAGTGGAGGAATGAACGCCGCAAGCAGCACGAAGGGAACTTGGGCAGCAACGAATTCT
>Ga0172370_10007455_pt1 | contig 13402 bp, 7 predicted proteins | sample LakKiv5m_FD_114538 | JGI IMG/M metagenome (GOLD analysis project Ga0172370, IMG submission 114538) | Freshwater microbial communities from Kabuno Bay, South-Kivu, Congo - kab_022012_11.5m | ecosystem: Environmental > Aquatic > Freshwater > Lake | place: Democratic Republic of the Congo...
ATAGACCAGCTCGTACTCGTCGCCAACCGGATAAAAGTCGCCAAATCTGTGGATGAAAACGTCCGATCTCAAGATCACTTTTTCTAATGCTGCGACGGCATCTTGGTTTTTTTCCTTGAGGCCGATCGCTAATTTTTCTGCCCCGACGGCAGCGGCGGACAATTTGAGGCCCTGAAGTATCTCAGAGGCAAAATGCGTCATCAGCTCCCGGTCTTTGTGCATCAACGGCTCGCATTCCGCGCCGTTAGCCAAATACCATTCCACTTTTGCCGACAGCTTGACATGCGTAGGAAAACCGGCTCCGCCCGCTCCAACGACTCCCGCCTGTTTGACTTGGTCGACTAAATTCATAGGTGATTTCCATCCATTGGTCTTTATGTCTCTGTACAAAAAGATAAGAAAATTGCGGCACAGAAAAAAGCTCAATGTTTTCTGTAGGGCATTAGCGGGAAAAATAATTGACTTTTTCCATGCCGTTTTAGATATTCCGCCACATGAAAAGGAGGACTGTTTAATGAAAAGAACGCTTGGGTTGTTTCTCTTGTGTTGTGCAAATTTTCATTTACTCTCTGCGCAATCCGTCCCGCGATCTGAGTTGATCTTTCCCTTGCAAGAAAAGCACGTTCACGGCAGCAGCATTGTCGAATGTCCCAACGGCGATTTGCTGGCCTGTTGGTTCTACGGTTCTGGAGAGCGTTCCGCAAACGACGTGCTCATTCAGGGCGCGCGTTTGCGAAAGGGAAGCTCGCAATGGAGTTCGGTTTTCACTATGGCCGACACGCCCAATTTGCCGGACTGCAATCCAGTGCTCTTCATTGATCTAAAGCATCGGTTATGGATGTTTTGGATTGCGGTGCTGGCCAATCGCTGGGAATGTTCGCTGCTAAGGTATCGGATTTCGGAAGACTATCAGAAGGACGACGCGCCGCATTGGTCTTGGCAGGATGTTATCATCCTAAAGCCTGGCGCGGAATTCTCCGCGGCTGTGGAAAAAGCTTTCGCCAGCATGAATTTTCCGGAAGGGCTGTGGGCGGAGTATGCACTCCCGTATTCCAAAATGATCATCGAATCCAGCAAGGACCTCGCCAAACAGCAATCCGGCTGGATGACCCGCATCCATCCGCTGGTGCTGCCGAGTAACCGAATCCTGCTCCCTTTGTACTCGGATGGCTTCAACGTCTCGCTGGCCGCCATTTCCGATGATGAAGGCAAAACATGGAAGGCCAGCCTTCCTATCGTCGGACTGGGTCCCATCCAGCCCACTTTCGTGGGCAAAAAAGACGGCACCCTCATCGCCTACCTGCGCGATAGCGGTGACGCGCCCAACCGGGTCATGCAAAGCGCCTCCGTTGATGAAGGCTATACCTGGTCGATTGCTACAGACACAGAGATCCCCAATCCGGGCTCCAGTTTGGAAGTCATCGCGCTGAATGACGGACGCTGGGTGATGGTTTTCAACGACACCGAACACGGCCGCCATCGCCTCTCCTTGGCTCTTTCCGACGATGAGGGTGCAACCTGGAAATGGAAACGGGAATTGGAAAACGATGGCTCGGGAAAGGCAGGGTTTGCCTATCCCTCCATCGTTCAGGCTCGTGACGGCTCGCTGCACATGACCTACTCGTATCACACGGCCCAGGGCAGATCGATCAAACATGTGGCGGTGGATGCGGAATGGATCAAGGGAGGCAAAGAGACTAAACAATAACGCACCCAGACTGCCGTCCAGGCGTGCAAACAAATTTTGCCGATGGAAGGGGAATTGAAATGAACTGGAAAATGTTTGTCTCAGGCAAATTCTCCGCAATCTTGCGCATCTCAATGCTAAAGCGCACACCAACGGCCCGTGTGTTGCGATGCTGATTGGCGCACTTGGATAATAAACTCATTTCGACTGTCGGAGAGTGCACCCTTTTCAGAACAGGAGGTTCAGGATGGCAAACATGATCAATTGGTTTGAAATCCCCGCCGTCGATTTTGATCGAGCAGTCAAATTCTATGGTGCGATCTTCGGCACTGAGATACCTAAACAAAAAATGCAAAACTACGACATGGGCTTCTTCCCGGGCGAACGCGGTTTTGTCTCCGGCGCGGTGGTTCACGGTGATGGGTACGTTCCTTCAGACAAGGGGAGTCTGGTCTATCTCAACGGCGGCGATGATTTGGGCGGCGTGCTATCAAAGGTCGAAAAGGCGGGCGGGAAAGTAGTTGTCCCTAAGACAAAGATAACGGACGAATACGGTTTCTTTGCCCTCTTCTTAGATACCGAAGGCAACAAGGTCGGTCTGCATTCGATGCATTAGGCTTGTCTTGATCAGTTCTCTACCGGAACTGCTTGCGGTCTCTCTCCCAGACGCCACAAGCAGTTCCTGTAGAAACAACTCTGACGGGGTTTGCAACCCTGTCAGAGTTAGAGACCTCCTCAATCATCCTTGACCATCAGATAATGATCGATATCTGCCTCCTTAAAAATCTCACCGACGGCGCGAAATCCATGCTTGCCGTAGAAGCCGGTCAAATGCGCTTGCGCGTGCATTTTGAATTTGTGAAATCCCTTCTCCCGGGCAACGTCCATCATAAAATCAACCAACTCGTGGCCAAGATTCCGCCTGCGGAAATCCTTGCGCACGGCGATCCGTTCCAGCTTGGCATATTCGCCCAGAAAACGGATGCGCCCGCAGGCGTACGGTTCGCCATCTTCCATCTCGCCAACAATGTGCAGCGCACTGTGCTCGAACTCGTCCACTTCTATATTGTAAGGAACGTGCTGCTCCTCAATAAAGACGATTGCCCGAACCATAAACGCCTTTAGCAGCTCGTCAAAATTGGTTACGATTTTAAGCATTTTCTCTCCTGTGCGATAGGCCGTTTGCTTAGAACAAGAACCGGATTTTCTTTCACCGTCGTCGAAACCCTCAACCAAACCAGACCTTGGGCTATACCTATATTAAGAACTCCACCCGCTCGAAACTTTTCCCACGCCCTCCTCGTCTCCACGCCCGTGTGTCTTGCAATAAATTTCTCAAGGTTTGACTACAGTCAAACCCGCTTGACAATTCTTGACCATTCTTGACCATTCTTGACTATTCTAGACAATTATAGACCTTCCTCCATTTCGAAAAGGAGAACCCATGACCATCGAGACGATTGAAGATAACTCGAAAACAAAAAGCCTGCTCCTCCTCGGCAGTTTGTCCGCGGCATATTTCGTCCTGTATATCGTAACCAATGGCAACTACGGCATCTTTCGCGATGAGTTCTATTACCTCGCTTGCGCCGACCATTTGGCCTGGGGCTACGTGGATCATCCGCCGCTGTCCATCGCACTATTGGCGTTGTCCAAAGCCGTGTTGGGCGATTCGATCCACGCCATTCGCCTGTTGCCGGCCCTCACCGCTGCAATAACTGTGATGGTAGTTGGCTTGATCACGCGTGAGCTGGGGGGAAAATTATTTGCGCAAGCCTTGGCGGCCATTTCTGCCATGATCGCCCCCTACTTTTTGGTCTTGTTCAGCTTCTTTTCTATGAATTCTTTTGATCTGCTCTTCTGGGCGCTCTCGTTCATCATCGTCATTCGCATCATCAAAACCGAAAACCGCAAGCTGTGGCTGGTCTTTGGGCTGGTGGTCGGATTGGGGCTTTTGAATAAGATCAGTCTGCTCTACTTCGGCTTCAGTCTGGTCGTCGCCATGCTGCTGACTCCGCACCGGCGATATCTAATGGACAAATATTTTTGGGCCGGAGGCGCTATTGCTCTACTGCTTTTTCTGCCGCATATCCTCTGGCAGGTCGCCAATGACTGGTCGACCTTCGAATTCATGGCCAATGCCAAACGTTACAAAATCGCGCCTCAAGGTCCGGTGCAGTTTTTCCTCGACCAAATTCTGTCCATGCATCCGCTCACCTTTCCGGTTTGGATGTTGGGAATAGTATCGTTCATTTTTGCCAAAAGCATGCGTCCGTATCGAGTTTTGGGGTATTTCTACCTAATCGCGCTTGCATTTCTCATGCTGCAAAAAAGCAAAGGTTATTATTTGGCCCCGGCCTACTCGGTGGTACTGGCCGGCGGCGCATGTGGGATCGAAGCTTTTATCCAAGATCACCCATTGCGGCTCGCCAAGCCCGTTCTTCTCACTATTTTGCTAATGGGTGGGATTGCTTTGGCCCCTATGGCGCTGCCGCTTTTACCGGTAGAAAAGTTTGTCGCATATCAGAAAGCTATTGGACTGATGCCGCAAACAGGGGAAAATAACCCCTCGGGAGAACTGCCGCAATATTTTGCCGATCGCTTTGGCTGGGAGAATATGGCTAAGGTGGTAGCCTTCATTTATAAAGGCCTTTCACCGGAAGTACAAACAGAATGCGCCATCGTAACGGGCAACTATGGTGAAGCAGGAGCCCTCGACTATTATCGCAACAAGTACGGGTTACCGCCTGCTTTCAGTCAACACAACAACTATTTTCTCTGGGGACCAGGCAATATTTCCGGGCGAACTATCATTTGCTTGGGTATTTCGCCGGCCGATCTACAGGAATCCTTTGCCGAAGTCACAGCCGCGGCTGTGATCGTCTCTCCCTATGCCATGCCTTATGAAACCAATCTAACCGTCTACATCTGCCGCAATTTGAAAAAACCGGTTAAACAAGCGTGGCAGGAAGGGAAGCACTTTATCTAATGCGGCAAAGACAACTGAAACAGCAAAAATAAAATAGCAAAATGACGATGCAAAATTCAAAACTTGAGGAGCCGATCACGCAGGAAATTTTTCCAGTGCGGGAAATGAACCGGACTTTCGTCCAGAATCAAAAGGCCAGTATCAAACACATACTGGCCTATCAGAAGCAGCACTTATCCCTCTTCAAGCCAAGCCGATCTGCCAGATTTTGAATTTTGATCTGTCATTTTGCATTTTGACTTTTGCTTTTTGACGCCGCTCGAATGACAGACTGATGCTAACATGAGGATGAGTGGCCGACGCACATCTCCGTCTATTCAACGATCCGGAACAAACGGCCGTCTCCCGCCTTGAACAAAATGAGACAGCTCCTATCGCTATCATCTTCCGACCAGCCTACCTCAAACGGAGGAGCTAAATTTTTGGAGATTTCGACAATCTTGCGAACATGGTCCGCAAAGGTTATGTGCGGCTCTGCGCCAAAGTTATAGTTCTTGTTCACCAGCAGCACATATTTTTGTCTCTTGCTGTCGACAAAAAAGCCGGCAAGGAATGGCCCACCTTCGATCTTTGCGATGGGAAGCCGTTGGTTCAATGGCGCGCTTCCGGTCGGCACGGGACTATTGTGGTAAACACCCGTGGAGGTCAGCCGCGATAGCGTGGCGCTGAGTTTTCGAATTTCCTGATTGATCAGGGTCGCGTCCTTGTAAAGCGGAGTCGCTTTGCCGGTCGAGTCTAACAGCGCTTGCCCGAAGCGGAATTCTTTGCTTCTGGGTACATTGAAGGAAAAATATTGCAAGCCTTTAGCCCCGTAGGCCAGACTGCTGTAAAGCTGCATTCGCAAGTGGGAATGTTCGGGCTTGGGATAGGGATCGTAGGCGACCGACAAGGCTATGGACCAAAAAGGTATGCGCCTGCTCGCCGCATTGGACCTGATGATTTCCAGATTCGCGTAGTAGTCATCGCGCATGCCGTACTCAATGATCGGGTAGTGCTCAAAGCTGAGCAGCGAAGGCTGCACGATCTGCATATAACGGTCGATATATTCGCGATAAGTGAAAGTGGCCCGCTTGGCCTGCGCAGCATAGGTCGGCAAAATGTTGATGTACGCAGGATGAGCCGGATCCTTTTCGGCCAAATGTTTCTTTAGCACAGATAGGCGCTCGAAGTCGTTTGCATTCGGCTCGTCCAGCAAAAAGTATCCCCAGAAAGCCGGGTGCCGGCCATAGTCCCTGACCACTTCGTCGATCTTGATAAAAGTTGAATCCTGTCCGGTGAGAAAGGCCTCTATTCTCCAATCTGCGAGGAGCAGCTTGAGGCCGGCTTCTTTCGCCAAATCCAGGTCAGCCAAATTTCGGGTGCGATCCGTGCCGCCGGAAAAACTGTGAGTAAAACCCGCGGCTCGCAGTTGCAAAAAAGCATTCAGATTGGACTGGGTATAGCCCGGACCATACCATGCCAAAACCGGCAATTCCGGCGCGGTTCCCGATTTCTCGCCACAAGAAAGGGCCAGCAACAAAAAAAGCATCACTCCGTTTCCCCAACTCTTAATGAGTGTAATTTTCACGCGCATCTCCAAACAGCAGGCTTGACTGCCAACTTGTGCCCGATTCCCTATGACAATCGGGTCAATAACCTTGCGGGACAAATTTTCAATATTTCCCTGCCAAAGTCAAGGAGAAATCTTTCGCTTTTGCAAGGGGAAAATCCGCACCTCCAGATTTTTAGCCAATGACCAAGAGCAGTACATTTTTACTTTTGCATACTTGCCCTTTTTTGCTAACTTAGCCCGTATCGTATCGACATTATGCAGCTCCTTGCAGTTCTTGCAAGTCATCTTGTTTTTCTGCTGAGCTCTGAAGAAAGCAAATCTTCAGGCAGAAATGCAAGTTAGTCTTGCGGCGCGAATAATCTTCGCTGCGAAAGACATGGCTGCAAGTAGATCGCTCAACTTTGGCCGATGTCGCCGAAAGGTAATGTATGCAATTAAGATTGATCTTGATTTACCTTCTCTTCTTCACTTCCTGGTCCAAGGCACAGACGTTTCAGGATTTCTTGAACCGGGTTAACGCTTCTCCGGAAGCGCAGCGCACGGCCATCGTGGATAGCTTTCTAAATGCGCAACCGAGCTTTCCGGTGGTCGAGCAGGATACCGTCGTGCACTTCATTTTCCGCGGCAATGCCAGCCGGGTCAATGTAGCAGGCGACGCGAACAACTGGGATGCAAACGCCTCTTCATTGGCGAGGCTGTCGACAACTAATCTTTGGTACCGCACGGACACCTTTGAGACGGATGCACGACTGGACTACAAATTCGTAGTGAACGGCACCACTTGGCTCCTCGATTCGCGCAACAAATACACCTGCACCGGAGGCTTTGGACCCAACTCGGAGCTCAGAATGCCCGCTTACGTGCCGCCGCCTGAAATTGTCTACAACGCCAACATTCCGCATGGCCTTTTGTGGGACACCACTTTCTTCAGCACCAACCTTGGCAATTCCCGCAGGATTAGAGTTTATACGCCGCCGGGTTATTCGTCCAGCCAAAACCGCTACCCATCGGCCCTATTTCACGATGGTCTGGACTATGTTGCCTTGGCCAGTGCCAACAACGTTATCGATTTTCTCATTGCCGAAAAAAGAATAGACCCGATCATCGCCATCTTTGTGCCGGCGGTGAACCGAACTCCGGAATACGCCGGCAACCAACAAAACCAATTTGGCGCTTTCATCATCAACGAAATTTTGCCTTTTGTGGATAGACGCTTTCGCACGCAAACCGATCCGGCAAGCCGTGCGGTCATGGGGGCCTCGAACGGCGGTAACATTTCTTTGTGGTTGGCTTTCACTTATTCGAATGTCTTCAGTAAAGTGGCCGCCCAATCATCCAATATCCAAAGCTCGCTCTTTAGTGGCTTTCGTGATAGCAGCCGGCTGGACTTGCAGCTTTATCTGGATTTGGGCACCTATGACATTTCCCAGCTAATTCCATTGGTGCGCACTTTTGTCCCTATCTTGCAGGCGAAAGGATACACTTACCAATATCAAGAGTACCATGAAGGACATAGCTGGGGCAATTGGCGCGCACACATAGATAACGCTCTGGAGATGTTTTTCCCCAATCAAGCGGTCTCGGTCCAAACACGAAGTTATGCATTGCCGGTGGAATTTCGTTTACAGCAAAATTATCCCAATCCTTTTAATGCACAGACAACCGTCGAGTATACATTGTCCAATGAAGGGGAGATCGATGTAAGCGTCTTCAATTTGCACGGACAATTGATCTGCAAGCTTGTTAACGACCAGCAGAAAGCCGGCAGCTATTCGCTGCTTTGGAACGGAACAGACTCTGAAGGGCTTGCCCAGCCTTCCGGCATCTATTTTTTGCGTGCTCAAGTAGACGGCCAAAACAAGGATGTGAAGCGAATCCTTCTGCTGCGCTGATTGCCTCGCAATCAGCCATTACACGACGCAATTAAGTTTTTGAGAAAAAAAAGTTGACAATGACGAAATCATTTAGTAATATTTCCGTGCTTATCTGGAAGCGCTTCCTATGATAATGACTGCTAGCAGGCTTTCTACAATATGCTTTCCAAAATGACCTTGCAAAACACCTGCACCAAGGGGATAACTGTTATTAGCTTCGCTTTTATCACCGTTTCTAAAAATTCACATCAAAATAAAATCATGCGAGAAAGGAGGGTGCGCCAGGAAAACTGATTTTTGCTTCAGCTTTGCCTTAATTCCTATTAGTTCGGTTAATAACGGAGGAGCAAAATGATGAAAAGGCTATTGTTCTTCACTCTAATGACTTTGTTGTTTTTGCCCATCATTGCAAAAGCGCAGGGTCCCGTTATGTGGCAAGATCTTTTTGAGGATGATGATCCACCAGCTCTAAAAAACGTAGGCTGGATTTATTATGGTGAGGGAGACGGGTTATCCGGTTCCGTGGTGGAGCAAAGGTCCGGAGAGTTGTTTTTGCAGGCTGGGAGTTATGGCGGCTTGGTCGGGGCAGTGATTGTTGAGACCAATGGTGTGCCTGAAATCGCCTACGATGCCAACGGTGATCCCACACCCGAAACCGTGGCCGCTGTTAGAAAAAATACCTATAGCGATTCCAACCAAGTTCTCACCTTCCAGTTAAATTTCAAAAAAGTCACTTCGTCGTTTTTCGTGGTGGCTACGCGAATGGTCTTTGATTCTGACAGTCTGGATTCCGATCCCACGGCATCCCCGGCGTATGCACTGCTTATTAGTCCACTGGAAGGCAAAGTAGGCATCGCCAAATATGAAGGAGACCTGGCCGTTTTGGATCCCACCAAGTGGAACTATTTTGGCATGGGAGCCTTCCCCTTTACTATGGACGTTTATTACTGGGTCAAACTCTATCTCAATCAAGCCGACATGAAAGTAAAAGTCTGGGAAGGCGAGCTCACAGATGAGCCGGAAGCTTGGCTCCTTGAAGGCGTCGATCCTACTCCTCGATTGGGTGGCACTTTCACTGCTTTTGGTCTCCTCAATCCGTTCAATCCTATTGCGGGCGACCAGATGGTATTGGACAACATCACTGTTAGCAAGGCGAGTCCGGTACTTTGGGAAGACGCGTTCGACGATGATGATCTGCCGGCTCTGAAGAACGTGGGTTGGATTTATTATGGTGAGGGAGACGGGTTATCCGGTTCCGTGGTGGAGCAAAGGTCTGGGGAGTTGTTTTTGCAGGCTGGGAGCTACGGTGGACTCGTTGGTGCTGTAATCGTGGAGACCAACGGGGTGCCGGAAATCGCCTATGATGAAAACGGTGATCCGACGCCGGAGACGGTTACGGCGGTGCGAAAGAACAGCTACAGCAACCCGAACCAGATTGTGACTTTCCAGTTGAACTTTAAGAAGCTCACCTCCTCATTCTTCGTGCTCTCGACGCGAATGGTGTTTGATGATGACAGTTTGGATTCTGATCCGACGACCTCGCCGGCCTATGCTTTACTCATCAGTCCGTTGGAGGGCAAGGTAGGGATTGCCAAATACGAAGGAGAGCTGACGGTTTTGGACCCGACCAAGTGGAATTACTTTGGCATGGGAGCCTTTCCGTTCACGATGGAGGTATACTACTGGGTGAAGCTGTATCTCAATGAAGGCGACATGAAGGTCAAAGTATGGGAAGGCGAGCCTACCGATGAGCCGGAAGCCTGGCTTGTGGAAGGAGTGGACCCGGCGCCCAGAGTGGATGGCACCTTTACCGCCTTTGGACTGCTCAATCCGTTCAATCCCATTGCCGGCGACCAAATGGTTCTGGATAACATCAGCGTCTCCATGCCGGATGTTTCCACCAAGGTCGAACCCATAGAACGTGGCAATGTGCCCACGGAATTTGCCTTGCAGCAAAACTTTCCCAATCCGTTCAACTCAACCACCGAGATACGTTTCAATCTCAGCAAAGCCGGGTATGTGAATCTGTTGGTTTATAACGCACTCGGCCAAATAATTGCCACGTTGGTCGACGGAGAACAGCCGCAGGGTAGTTACCGTGTTCAATGGAATGCAATCTCGGACAACGGTGCGGCGATGCCGAGCGGAGTATACTTTTACCGTTTGCAGACCAATGAATTCACAAAAACGATGAAGATGATCTTGATGAAGTAGCTCGGCAATTAGGAGTCCGTGGACTTGACGGTTCCGGCCACATTCGACGGTGCGTTTCAATTTAGCGAAATGAAGTAACCGTTCCAGAAAAGCACGATCAGACACAGTCTGAGACTGTGTCTGATCGCTTTCATTGGCTTGGCCCGTCTTCTTGCAAGCTCGGATTTTGGTCATCCGGCCAATCAATTGCGCTAAATGGATGCCGTCCGGCGTTGAGTCATACCGAATCGGGCCGTGCATCGAAAAAACTACAGTTGGTCTACCTAACACCGGCAACTCCAGCGGCATCGCGGAGGATAGCAACGTCAACATTGGATCGAGACATTCCTGAAAACCGGTGAAGAAAAAAAGCTTGCATTTTTGGCGCAAATAAGCTAAGCTATTGCCCCAAACCAAAAGACACGATGGGAAAACTATTCTGATCCGCACCTCGATAATTTTTAGGTTGGCGCGTTCGCGACAAATTACCCGCCTTTATCTTTCGTGGAGGGGTAGTGTATGAAGCATACTTCGCTACTACTTTCTGTCCTGATTTTTTTCTTAACCTCTCAACTCATTGCAGCGACCACTGGAAAAATCAGCGGTGTGATCATTGATGCAGCCACCGGTGAAGCGCTCCCAGGCGTCAATGTCGTTCTCGTAGGCACTCCCTTGGGGGCTGTGAGCGACTTGGATGGATACTATGTGATCCTGAACATCCCGCCAGGTGAATGCAACGTCAAAGCCTCACTGCTCGGCTACTCCGCCTACCTGATCAATAGCGTCCGCGTGCAGATCGATCTGACCACTCGCCTTGACATCAAGATGAAGGCGCAGGCCATCGAAGGGGAAGAAGTTACGGTGGAAGCTCAGCGCCCCGTTGTGGTACCGGATATCTCCTCCAGCCAAGCCAATCTCGGAATCGAACAGGTGGAAGCTCTGCCGATTGTCAACGTGGTCAGCGTGGTGGGTTTGCAAGCCGGTATCCGGGGCATGGAAATACGCGGAGGCACCATCGACCAAACGGCGTTCGTTGTCAATGGCATCACCTTAAGAGATGAGCGCGATAATTCCCCCTACACCGGCATCAGTTTCACCGCGGTGGACGAGATTCAGGTGCAGACCGGCGGCTTTAATGCCGAATTCGGCAACATCCGTTCCGGCATCGTAAATGTGATCACCAAAGAGGGAAAAAAGGATCGGTACACGTTTGGCATGATCAGCCGTTACAGTCCTGCCACGTTCAAGCATTTTGGCCCCTCGCCTAATTCAAGGGACACCTATTGGATCCGTCCTTATGTCGATGATGCGGTCTCTTGGACCGGGACTCAAAATGGCAACTGGGACGCCTACACGCAAAAGCAGTATCCGGTCTTTGAAGGGTGGTATTCCGTCTCCCAAAAAACTCTCAAAGATGCAGATCCGAAAAACGATCTGACGCCGGAGGCCGCACAAAAGCTGTTCCTTTGGCAGCACCGGCGCCAATTGGATATCACAGAACCGGATTATGATTTTGACGCCAGCTTTGGCGGCCCGGTACCTTTAGTGAGCGAAAAATTAGGCGGAATGCGCTTTTTCGCTTCTTACCGGACGGCGCAAGAGATGTATCTGCTGCCTCTTTCCAAGGACGGTTATCGGGACTACAACGCGCAGCTAAAGCTTACCAGCGACCTCAAAGCCAACATGAAGTTGATGATCGAAGGTATCGCTGGTCGAGCCACCGGCACCAATGACAACAATGCCGGCGCTCCGGGCCTCTTTCGTTCTGCCGACGGGATAGCCAGCAATCTGAGCCAAGTCAGTTACATTGATACCCGCATGTTCTGCACCGATTATTGGGCGCCGTCCGCTATCATGCGCAACAGTGTCGCCGCAAAATTGACGCACATGCTGAACCCAACCACATTCTACGAAGCGAGCATTCAGCGCTTCCAGTCAAAGTACGACACGAATCCAGGCAGAGCCAGAGACACCACCAAGGTTTATCTTTTCGGCAACAATTACTGGGTAGATGAGGCTCCTTTTGGCTTTCAGCCCAATCCGAGCACCGGAATTGCCGGCGGCGACGGCGGCGGCATGCGCATGGGCGTGGGCATGAGCAATTCCAGGGATAGCAGCAGAGTGACGGTGTACACCGGCCGTTTCGATATTACCAGTCAGCTCAATCGTTACAACAACGTCAAAGCGGGCGCAGAGTTCGTTTACACCGACAACAACGTCAATTACGCCTCGGTGGACAAGTTTTTGCAGAGCGGACGCTCACAATCAAAATGGCACACCTTCCCCAAACGTGGCGCTCTGTTTGTGCAAGACAAGTTAGAGTTTGAAGGAATGGTGGCCAACGTCGGTTTGAGATTTGATTATTCACATGCCGGCGGGGAATGGTATAGCTACGACGAATTCACCCAGGCATTCTCGGCGCAGAACTCATTGGGCGTAGATACCTTGCTGAGTAAGACAGACACGAAACGCATTTATAACCTGAGTCCGCGTCTGGGTGTTGCTTTCCCTATTTCCGTCAATAGCAAGCTCTTTTTCAATTATGGACACTTTCGGCAAATGCCCTTGCCGGACGATTTGTATCTTTTCAGACGATTCCTCGACAATAACGCTGTGTCCCGCTTGGGCAATCCTAATAACCCCTTGCCGAAAACCGTCGCCTACGAATTAGGCTACGAACAGAATCTGCTCGATCAGTTTCTTGTCCGCGCTTCCGGGTACTATAAGGACATTTCCCTGCAATCCCGCCAGGTACGCTATAAGAGTCGCGACAACAAGGTCAATTACGTGGTCACCGAGCCCAATAATTACCAGGACATCCGCGGCTTTGAGCTGACCATGGATAAGAATCGCGGCAGTTGGCTGCAAGGTTTTCTTAACTACACCTATCAGGTCAGCACCAGCGGCAATTTCAAGTTCGATCAGTACAGCGAGAATCCAGCCGTGCAGCGCACCTACGAACGCGAGTACCGTAATAACTACCAGTCAAAGCCTATTCCTCGGCCTTATGCCCGTGCCAATGTTTATTTCTTTACCCCGAGTGACTTTGGCCCGCGCCTGGCCAAGAATTACCCCTTGGGCGATTTGCATTTGAACGTGCTGGCGGA
>Ga0172370_10007456_pt1 | contig 13402 bp, 31 predicted proteins | sample LakKiv5m_FD_114538 | JGI IMG/M metagenome (GOLD analysis project Ga0172370, IMG submission 114538) | Freshwater microbial communities from Kabuno Bay, South-Kivu, Congo - kab_022012_11.5m | ecosystem: Environmental > Aquatic > Freshwater > Lake | place: Democratic Republic of the Congo...
AAGATCATCATGAGTCCCATACGGGAATCTCTCAAGCTGATGCTCAAGATCACCCATATCCTCAAGATGATAGATCATCTTCTGATTGTACCTAGGCATTAACCGGCTCTCAATCCTGCTAAGCTTGTCCTTGTCCCATACAAGCTCCTTAGTCACCAATGCTTTGTTCCTTTTCTTCATCTCGTCTCTAAGAACCCATTTAGTAACGTTCTCAAGCATCGCCTTCTCAAAGCCAATAGGAACATAATTCCCAGTCATCTTCTCAAGCCTTTCAACCATGACAAATAGATATTCCGCAATTCTGTCTGGTCTTAACCCTATTTGATGGATGTACTTGAAGATGAGGATGTTATTGTCTGGGGTGAGGATTCCGGGCATAAGGACTGTCCTGTCTGCCGTTCTTTTCTCTGACCACGCAAGATCGCATGAGATTGCCGCTCTGCAATCTTTAAAAGAACCACCGCTAACGATTCGCTTTGTATCCGAATCCAAAAGGGAATAATCGCTCCCGCTAACTCGCCAGTAACTGAAATCTTTCCGGTTGAATCGTCTCTCTCCGCCAGCAACAGGATCGTTTTGCAGCTCTTTTGCGTATGTCGCCGGCTTGGTCTTTCGGATCTCTTTGAGTTGGGTAACCGTCCATTTCTCATCCCATAAACTCCTTTCTTTATCCGTATCTGCATCAATGTGAGCAATATACTTTAATTTCTTGTATTCATGGTAATACTCCGGACTAATGAGTTTCGCAATCAAGGAATCATCATGTAAGACTGTCCCAATAAAGATGTATTGGCATAACTCTCTATCCCCGGCAGGAATAAGAGCAGTATCGAAATCATCCTGGAGCTTCTTCCTTCGATCCTGGCTTAGAACCATCTCGTCATCTTCCATGTCATCACCAATAATGAAATCAGGTCTGTATGCGCCAAACTTTAAGCCTCTAATGCTCGGAATCTGCTCGTACCCTTTACAAAGAACTTCAGTCTTGAACCCGTCAGCATGAACGAATATAACGTCCCCTTCAGCGTCCTTCTCAAGATTGAGCTTTCCGTGAATGTTCCTTAACTGCTCATTGTGCAGAATCTCTTCCTTGATGGTCTGTAAGTGCTTGCTTGCCTTCCCAAACGTATTACTAACAATAATAATAAACCTTTTCTTTTTATAACATATTCTGTTTATGGGAATATTGAAACAAAGAAGAGTGCTGTTATGCGTTTTAATAAAGTCATCTGTAATATATGTCCCATGCTCATTATCTACAAGAATACAGCGACCTAAACCGTGAGAATGAAGAGAAATATCTCTTATATAGTTTTTTATTTCTTTGAAGGGAGTAAATCGTTCTTTTTTTCGCTTTAGCTTAGAGGGCATAATTTCTTTAGAAAACCAAATGAATAATCTGAATGCAGAGAATTCCTTTCCGTTGCAGGAAGTCTTGATTGGACGCAATGAGGCTCTCCCACCAAGACTTCTGACTAAATGCTGTACATCTTTTATTAATCGATAGTTCTTATTTGAAAAATCAATACAGGTTTTCCGTTTCGGGATATGACCATCGGTATCAATAAGCCCTTGCAAAAGCTCAGTTCTTTGCTTTATTGAGGAAAAAAGATAATCGCTTGGAATGTGTTTGTTATTAATAAGCCCATAAATCCTAAGAAGTTTGTTAATTCCATGAACGCCATAGTTGAGTTTAGCTTTATTTTTAGAAACTTCGTAAGGGATATATTTAAATATTTCTGGGTCATTAGAGGTGATTCTTTGCCCGCAAGAATGTCCATCTCCGAGCCAAACGCCTAGCGTATATGGGTCTATCTTTAAATCTTTTTCTTCAAAGTCAATCGCTGGAACATTGGTAATGTAATACCTGGATTCATCAAAACGACATCCACCAAAACGCTTATCAAATCTTTTTGTTTTGTAATTTTTTATGATCGTGCTGAGAGGAAGGACTAGTTTCTGTTTCTTTCGATTGGAGGGACAATAGACTTCCCAAAGATGCTCAAGATTGCAAAGAGTGGAACCACCGCATTGAAAGGTTACTTTGTAGAAATCCATCTCCTTGATAGGAGACATTGTGAGGATCTTTGTAGGCTTTCCATCACCTCCGATTACTAAATCACCAACCTCTAATTCACCAAGCCTCTTCCAGCCTTTTGGCGTGAGAATGTTTGAATCAAGACTTTGGGATTTTGCGGATTCCCTGGGAGCTGCAATGGAGATGTACCTTGCACCACTGTCAGCAAGACTGCTGATCTCATAATGGAAATATGGACTTGTACTGCGGAAATGTTCGGGAAATAACGTCCGACCCCATAAAAGAGAATCATAAGATAAATCTTCAAGAAATTGCTGCTCAATCACCACTAATTGCCTTTATCGGAATGATCGGAATAACTTGACCACTATGAGCCTCCCGCATCGCCCGCATCTCGGCAGCAATCTTCACTAACCGTTCAGCAAATTCAGGACTTATACTAATATTTACATTGTTTACACTGTTCTCTAACGTCTCAATTGCCTCAGTTATCCGAAAACTTGTCACTAACGCCTTGTGCCTTACCTCATTGTCAGGAGCATCCTCAAGCTTTATCCCCTCATGATATATCGCCTTCGTGCTCTCCATCAATTCCTTTAACTTCTTTGCCTGATATTCGGGAGTAATCTTTACGCCCTGTAATGCCTTCAGTATCGCCGCCTTTACGTGAGGCTTGCTCTTCATAATGTATGCGTTACTGCTCGCACTCCTTGAACTTAATTGACTGTACCCAATAGCCCTGTAACTCGCACCCTCCTTTAAAAATGTATCCTTGTCCCTAACATTCGTGTAGTTCTTTACAAATAACCGCTGCGTGTCTGTCAACTTTCGATTCGGACCGTACCTGATACCCTTGCGCTTCTTATCCATATATCTATCATATACTATGAGAGAAACCATGTCAACTATATCGCATTTTTACTGAAGGATATTCATACAAAGGGGAGGGGAGTGTACCCCCCGATTCGGTTTCGTGTCCGATTACGATAACCGTACCCCCTTCTATTGCGTTTGTAGATCCCACTATATGCTATATAGTATATGTATTAACCGTACGGTTATAGTATATATATTAACCGTATTACGATTATGATTATGATTATGATTACGATTATGATTACGATTAGATTATGATTATGATTATGATTATGATTACGGTTACGGTTATGAATACGATTATATATAGTATCTATAGTATCCGTTTAACGGTTACGGTTACGGTTATGGATACGGATATGATTATGGATATGAATACGGTTATATATGGATATAGATACAGTTATACAGGTCTTACCTATTGATACACTCATTACAGGCAGAAACCCAGGTTTCCGCACCTTCCTCTATAATATCGCCAATAGTACTAACGGGATTAGACCGTTAGGCTTTAATTAATCATTTTTTCGGAATCATCGGCGACTCGGTTCAGTTACAGTTCCGAAACAAACCTCACGGGCTTAACTTTTTATTGCCCACAAGGTAAATTACCCATTTAATTTATCTTTTGTTTTTATTTATACAATCTCAATTTCAGTCGTTTTTTTGTTCACATCTTTTTAAGCCAAGCACTTTTATGCACTTGCTCGGTTTGTTTAAGCGTATGCCCTTCGATCTTCTTCAATCATAGTACTGTTCCACAAAAGCCTTCACTCGATAAAGTATATATACACAACTCTTTTTAGCCTCCTTCCAGCTTTTAGCAAATTGCCAAATAGAACTTTCGCTTCATACATCCCGTCAAACTCGGCTATTATCAATTTTACCAAGTCAATACTCTTTCGACTTGTATCTTGTTGCTCGTTTTTCATTTATATTTTAATCCTTTTTTTGTTAACCTCGCCAGTAAAGCATAGTCCTACGCACACCAAGTATTGAATGGATGTGTGCTTCGGATCGCAAATCAAGCTCGATTAGCGAATCGTGTTCGAATTATAATTCTATTAGCGACTTACGATTCTACTAATCGCCTTGAGTTGCGACTTTACTTTTTGGGCGAAGTTAACCAAAAAAAGGAGAATAAAATGGAAAAACGAGCAACACTAAGATTATCGAAAGAGTATCGCCTTGGTAATCTTGATCACCCCGAGTTTGGCGGGATGATCGTAGCGAAAGCTTTATTTGACGCTTTCGTTAAAAGCTGGAAGGAGGGTAAAAAATTGAGTGTCTATACTCTTTTGAATGAAGGCTTTCGTGGAACAGCCTTTATTCGTTTAAAGAAGATCGAAGGGCAGACAGTATCCGACGCCGAGCAAGTGTTTTATGCTTGGCTGGATGCAGTGAATTCAAAAATTGCGACTGAAATCGAGATTGCCCATAAAAAGGAAAAAGATGAATATATGGGTAATCTACCTTGCGGGCAACTTTTTCCTGCCCGTGAGGTCTATTTCGGAACGACAGTTGAGGAAGTCGCCGACGATTCCGAAATTTAATTAATTAGGCTAACGGTCCAATCCCGTTAGTCTTTTTTTTGCTTTTTTTTATTATGGTTGCCGACTTTGACAATCTTTTAATTGTCGGCTTCGATTGAATGAAAAAAATCCTATTAGTGAGTAGTGCGATTAACTATATATAAATAAAGGAGATATAAATAAAAGGAGGTTTTAAAATGAATTACCTAGCGATTCCTGATGAGTGTCCTTATTGCAAAGGGAGATGTGTGGAAGCTAAAAGCATTTCAAGTGATGGCAATGGAGAAGTTTATCGTTTTACTTGTATTTGCAGAACTGGTGCATCGTTTTGTAATCGTTCTTGGCAGGAATTCTGGCGTAATGGTAAGTTCCTATTCTGGGTAGAAGAAAAGGAGAAAACCAATGACAACGAAAGAATTTCAAAGAAAACAAACTTTTGAGATTGCTGTCTTTGATCAGTTGGATTCAGTATTTGGCGATGATCGGTTAGTAGAAATTGCTTGTAAGTATAGCAAAGTTCTGCGTTTAGCTTTTTATATGGGTGTATCTCCATATATTATTTCTGAGGAAATAAAAAACGCAGAGGAGGGAATAAAATGACACAGCACACAGCGACACCAGAAAATATCAGTATGGCAAAATTGATTACGAAACTCGTTGCCGATAGCAAGGTGATGCTAGAGGCGTTGAAATATACCCTGGAAGTTTTGCGGGAAGAAGTAAACGACCCGATTGAATGGGCGGAGTTACTCGATGACGACAGAACAGCGGTGCATAAACTGAATCAAGCAATCAACCAAGCCACAAATAATAATTATCTTCTTGCTAAATGTAGATGATGTGATACAATCAATGAAAATAGAAAAGGAGAGAAATGGGAAAACTAGCTATAGGAGCAGTAACGGTTGTAGTGTATGGGTTTTTGCTTGCAATTGGATTCAGAATTGGGCAAAAAACCTGTGAATATGTTGAATCCGGACAAGCAAAGAATGATTTTGTGAAACTGAAAAAGATAACAAGTGAGAAAATAAAGGAGAAGCTAAATGATGGACCCTTCGGTTTTGATGCTGGCTAAAAAATTGGGTGTTACTCATATTCAGGATATCAATAAAGATGGAATTATCGATATGTCTGATGTGAAGGGAACTAAAGCATTAATGGATGCAAAAGCGAAAGTTGCTGTTGAATCTAAGTAATCCACTGGTTAATGCTCTAGTCTGGGAAATTCAATGACCAACTACCAAATGCGGAGTTATCCGAAAACATGATGATCGGATAGGCTAGAGTATTTGCTTCATTTTTAGTTAATAAACGGTAGATAGAGCATCCTAAGTTACGGCTAAAACCATTCATTCGTTAAAAGAATATACCGAGATCACGTATTCTTAAGCAGTGGTCTTAGGATGTCTCTATTTACGCATTACAAGCGATAAGAGCTATTAAAATCAAAAGGAGCCTACAGTGGATCAGAAAATAGAAAAATGCGAATGTGGGTCAAATCTGGAGAGATATGAGTTAAAAGATGCACACGGGATCTTTTTGAGATATGTCTGCAATATTTGTGAATCAAAAATAAGAGAGGGATACAACGCTTGGGTTTTCGATGGGTATGATCAGGATTTTCTAATTGGAAATGAGCTTATTTCCAAAGAACGAGTGGAAAGTAGAGTAAAAATAGAGGAGGAGTTATGACCAAATCAGCCGTAAGAGAATTAGCAAGAACAACTGTTCAGTTTATAAAAGACAGGCTTCACGGTTCTCCTTTTGATGAGGTAACGACAAGAATGGCTGAGATTGAGATTGAATCACTTCTTTCCTCCCGATTGGTGAAGATTCCGAGGGTGGCAGATTTAGGAGAAGTAATCGCTCAGGTTTATTGCAACGAACGAAACTGCAAAAAGACTATGGATGCAGATTTGGTTTTAGATATTTGTTATGCCATCGTCAACTTCTTGAAAGAGGAGGATAAATAAAATGATAAATTCAGAATCCATAACATATGCGTTACAAGATATTCTTGAGGAACTGAAAACCTTAAACAAGAAAGTGAGTCTATCCAATGAAAACCTTTGTGCCAATCTTAGCGCTATTGCTGATCGTATTCTGGAAGCCAGTTACGGGATCAGCGCAAGTATCGATTCAAAAGATAATTCAAATTGAATCGAGTGGTAATCCAAAAGCCTTCAATAAGCACTCCAAAGCAAGAGGATTAATGCAGATAACCCCTATCTGCTTAAAGCATTACAATTATAGACACGATACAAATATCAAAGAAGAAGATCTCTTTGATCCTAAAATTAATATAACAGTTGGATCGTGGTATTTATATTGGCTCGGTCTATGCTTTGATACGGATGACAAGGTTCTGGTTGGTTATAACTGGGGTTATAGATACGCTTTGGAATGGAATGGAGATGTTAATAAACTTCCCAAAGAAACAAGAAACTACCTAAAAAAATATAAGGAGCTTTAAATGCCAAATCACATAACTAATTATTTAACAATTACTCATTCTGACGCTAAAAAATTAGAGTGGCTACTTTCTTGCTTCGTAAAAGATGGGGTAGGACAAGAAGTCTCTCTTGATTTTAATAAAATAATTCCTCAGCCAGAAAATCTTTTTAAGGGAAATCTTGGGCAAGCTGAAGAAGAATACTGCAAGAAAAACAATATCCCCAATTGGTTCGATTGGAATGTAAGTAATTGGGGAACTAAATGGAACTCATATTCCGGAGAAGTCCTTGAATCAAAAAAAGATAAAATTATTTGTAGATTTGATACAGCTTGGAATCCGCCAAATCCAATATTTGAAAGATTGAAGGAAATGGGATTCATAATAAATGGCTATTGGGTTGATGAAGGAGATGATGCTTTGAATTATATAAATCACCCATCAGATGGAGCGTGGATCGCTACAACTGAATTTAACATAAAGGAGGCTTGATGAGTTACACAAAAGATTATTTGATGGAACAGCATAGGAAAAATCCGGTATATGAACTATGGATTTTACGAAATGATGGACCGGATGATAATGATTGGGATTTAGAAGAAACATTCAACAAATATAACGATTGCATCAGTAGAGCAACTGCATTACACGATAAAGGGTATTGGATTAAAATATTTGATCCATTTATGGGGCAAACCTATAAATTCCCGGAAGATTTTGGAGGAAAATAATGGAACAAAAATGTAAGAAGTGCGGTGAAATGGTTGAAGGAGAAGATCTTGGAGATCATCCAGCTTTTCTATCATTCTATTGTGAGTGCGGAAATAGCTGGGGAGCTAATATCCTTGGAGATTTAATTGATCGAGCAATGCTTTACAAGGAGGACTTAAATGGTTGAAAAGCAGTATACAGTTATTGGACATTATTATTCCGGTGAGAATCTTCAGGTTGATGCATTTGCGAATGAATCATTTGATTCTCTAAATGATGCTAAGGAATTCGCTGAAAGTAACTTAACTGATTACTGTATCTACTTTCAAAAATTACTGGTAGAAAAAATAAAGGAGAAATAAGGTGAATGTATATCAGATTATTACTGAAAAGATTATTGAATCTCTCAAAAAAGGAGAAATCCCTTGGAGAAAACCGTGGAAAGGTGGTTCTGAAAGTATTCCAAAAAACTGGATTGGCAATCCGTATAGGGGAATCAATGTCTGGCTATTAGGTGGTAATCACGATAAACCGTTCTGGTATGGTCGGAAAAAAATACAAGAATTAGGTGGAAGGATTAAAAATTCCGAATTTCTAAACCATCGGCTTTGTGTTTATTACAAAGTTATGTCTGAAAAGAAGAATATTGATGGTTCTATTGAGAAGTATCCGAAGGAACGATTTATGCTTTTCTACCATAAGGTTTGGAACATTGATCAAACGGAAGGTATGCAAATCCCAGAAACTGTTCAGGCAATGCTTAACAAGGAAAAAACTCCGGAGAAAATTTATGACAAAAAAGAAGAATGTGAAAAACTCATTAAGAAATACAATGACAGACCAACAGTTACAGAAATCGAGCAAAGAGCTTATTACCGACCTGTTGACGATGTTATCAATATGCCAAAAATGGGGACTTTCGATAGTGTGGATGAATATTATTCTACTCTATTTCATGAATATTCCCACTCTACAGGACACCATAAACGCCTCAAAAGAGTTGGTATCATTAAAGGTGTTTTTGGAGACGAAACCTATTCATTCGAAGAGTTAATTGCGGAATTCTCAGCAACATTCTTATGTGGAATTGCAGGAATTGAACAAGCAACAATTAAGAACAGTACAGCATATATCCAGAATTGGATGAAAAAATTACAAGAATCAAGTCAAATGGTAGTACAAGCAGCTCAAGCCGGTAGTAAGGCAGCTGATTATTTTCAAGGAATAAAACCAAGGGAGTATCAAAATGAGCCAATTTGAAAAAGTTTTAGCGGTAATGGTTTTGTTGTTTTTAATGTTACTTGGATATATTTGCATAAGAGCAGTTGACTTTGATTTGACAATGCAAAAACAAGGTTACACAAAAGGTTGGGTTAAAACATTCTAGGAGAAATCTATGACAGCAATATTGGCGGTAATATATGCCGGTTGGACAATAGTGTGTTCATCGGTATTGATTATTTATGTTGCAATAAGCTCAGTAATTGGCTCGTATATGATTATTAAATGTAGTTTAAAAAAACTGCTAAATTGGAGGAAAAAATGATATACCCAAAAATGTCCGCAGAGTTTGATTGGGAAGGTTATACAATCAAAGTAACCGGTTGTTTCGTGCATGAAAGTGATTACGGTGCAGATGCTGATGGCAATAGAGGCGTTTCAAGAACTTGGTTAGAAGATACAGTTGTGAAAATTTATAAGGATAGTGTTTTAATCCCAGAAAAAGATTATGACCAGCATTTCTCAACAAAGGAAGTAGATATGATTTATCAAGAAGCAGAAGATGCTTTAGGAGAAGCTCTTGATGAATATAGATCGTATGGTGAAGAATGAATTTTCTGAGATCTATTCGCTGGGCATTAATGCTTGAGATTATTCTAACTCAAGTTGCTATTGCTGTAATTCTGGAGTTATTTAGAAAGGAGCAAAATAGAGCTGTAACTAACTCTCTTAAAAAGAATTACAAAAAAGGAGTATTTAAAAATGTTTCTAAACCCGTTAGATCTAAACCAGATAGATGTAACTGAAAATTCAGCATTAATCAAACCGGCAATAAAGAAATATGCAACACTTGTAAATGATGGAAAGTTAAAGTCATTCGTATTGCAGGATAACGATCAATCTGTTTACATAACACCATTAAAGGAGGCATGAATTGGATATTGATATAAGTATTAAAAATGCTCGTCGTGCTATGATCAAAGAAAGAAACTTAAATAAAATCGCAAGAAAGGGGTTTCTATATGCAAAAAGAAGGTCTAATTTGTCGAAGCAAAGTAAAAAAGTACGCTTTAGAACTCGCAAAAATGCGTTATAAACATACACCAGTGTATACTCCCACTAGAGTTTCCAAGGAATTTCTTGATCTTATGGAAACTTCCTTAATGGAGAAAATTAATTTTTATGTTTCTAATCGTGCTTCAGTTGGAAAAACAATCTAAATCTGTATCAATTGACAATAGTAGATTATCTGATACAATGTTCAAAAAAAGGAGTCCCAAAATGGAAGAACCGAGGAAAAAGAAAACTATTGAAGTCTGTTACTCCAATACCATAGCTATCAACAAAGGTAATTATGAGAACGAGAAGCCGTTTTACAGCGGGAAAACGGTATTGGAGGTAGAAGATGACCCTAATGCTATAGAAATGGCTTATAGAGCCCATTTTGAGCAATTAAAGGGTATCGTAGAACCTCTTATTCAAGCTGATTACAACAAAAAGAGGACTGACCTAGCAAATGTCAGAATCCGTGTGAAAGATGGGAAAAAATATCCATCGGTAACCAGTATTCTTAATCCGGATGGGATAAGTACAAAGATTAAGAATTTAGATAAATACATAATTCGTGGAAATAATGCAGACGAGGCGTTTAAAGCTGTTATGACCGGAACTCGGATCCCGGAAATAGATGAATCTAAGTTTGCTCCATTAACTTGGGATTGGGATATAAAAGCGTTTATTAAGGAGCATAAACTACTCAAAACCTTAGAGATTCCTTTGTGGACTGCTAATGTTGAGGTTTTCAATGAAGAATATCAGTATTCCGGAGAGATTGATCTTCTGAAGGAAGATTGTCTCATAGTCGATATTAAAACTGGCGCTTGGAAATGGGAACAACAGATTGCTTATGCAAAATGTAAGCCATCGGTTAAAAAGATCGCTATTGCTGATTTAAAGGAGAATAAATATACCGAAGTTGGTATTAATGAGCCTTTAATATGCAAGGCGTGGGAAAAGTTCATCTATAAAAGAGGCGTCTTTTTTTCAAGGTTTGGCTTGTAATTATGGAGAGGGAGAATATGAGAATTAAAAGATTAGGATTGTCGTTGATTATATTCTTTAAGAAAAGTATTTGGCGTATTGGGTGGTTTAAATGACCCCTAAAGCGGGAAGGAGAGGCATGAAAACTGTTCTAAATAAATATCAGCAGTTTTCTGTAGCTCATTTAGTAACTTACCTATGTGCTTATAGAGAACGAGGAGAAAAAGATAACATTATCGATTGGGAATATTTAAAAGAGATTCTTCATCATTGTAACCTGAAAGAACTCAAATGACCCCTAAATCAACGGGAAGGAAGAAAGTATGGACCGGATGGGTTGCGGCTGACCATAAACCAGACTTTATGATGTGCTTCAGATACGGAGAGTTTGAGGTTCGTTCAGTTATTACGAAGAAGAAGGAAAATTGGTTCCCAGTTAAGAAAATCCGCATAACCGTGGAGGAACTATGACCGACTTATCCAAAGCGGGAGGGAAAATGAGATACAAATGTCCACAATGTCAGCAAGAAGTAATGAGCGTAATTCTTCCAACTTATCCACCCAAGAGCCAATTCCAATGCTTTCATTGTGGCTGGAAGGGCGAGATTAAAAGCAGTCAAGATGATTGGTTTGTGGAGGCAAAATGACCGAATCAGCCAAAGCAGGAAGGAAGAAGGTAAATAAACAACAACTCAAACTTGTTCTTCGATGGCTTGAGAAATATTCGATTTGTATTTGTCCATCAAAACCATGTCTAGGAAAAATAAGCAGAAAGATTCTCAAAAAGGAGATTTCAAAACTATGACCTCATCAGCCAAAGCGGGAAGGAAGAAAGTAAAGAAGTTTAGGCAGTTTTTTATTGTTGAAACTGAAATGCCGAGAGGATTTGATAGTTCCAATTTACAGATTGCTCTTATTGGAATGATGGTAAAAGTTGCTAGCGTTAAATCAATTATCGAAGCAGAACTGACGGAGGAACTATGAACAACTCAGCCAAAGCGGGAAGGAAGAAAGTAATCAGGCTCGTTGTTCCTCAATGCTATTGTCCGACAATTGTTTGGATTGATGGGGAGCCTTACGAAGAGAAAACTGAAATTCATCAGCAAGCTAATGGGGTTGTTATTGTGGATAGGAAAATTTACTCACCATTGCAATTTACAGAGGAGGCGTTATGACCGACTCAGCTGCAAGAGAATTGATATTTGACACGATTCGAAAATCTGAGTGGTTTCGGCAATCAAAGATTCCAACGCATGAGGATATCCACAAGACAGCAGAACTGCTCTCCTCCCGCTTAGTGGAGTTGCCAAGGAGCGAAGAATGGAAGCCTATCCCGAATTGGGACGGATATTCAGCGTCTACATGGGGTCGTATCAGAAACGACAAGACGGGAAGAATCCTCAAGTTGTTCATATCAAACGGATATTTCTCGACTTGCCTTTCCAAAAAGAATGTCCATAAAAGCGTCAAGGTTCACTCAATTGTTGCAGAAGTTTTTCTTGGAGCAAGGGAGCCTTCAATGGTTATAAACCATATAGACTCTAACAGCTTCAATAACCGTGTGGACAACCTTGAGTATGTCACCCACCAACAGAATGTCCATCATGCTGTCTTGAATGGAACGCATCCTACAGGAAAGAGGAACGGAAGTTATAAACACGGTGGGTATATGGGGAGGCAGTTTTTGGGTAAGAGACTTCTAAAAAAACATTGGCTAAAACAATCATCGTCAATTTCCTGAAAGGGGCGAAGTGATGAGCGGAGGAAGTTACGATTATGTTTACCACAAGATTGCTGATATTACCATTGAAAAAACAAGAGATAACAAACGGAGACTTCTCTTCCAGAATCTTCTGAAACTAGTCGCTGATGCCATGCACGATATTGAGTGGGTTGATAGCTGTGATTATGGCGAAGGTGAAGAAAATAAGGCTTTGGATGCGGTATTTAATTTTTTAAAAGGAGACCTTGAAACAAAGTGGAAGTCATTGGCTTACGATGAGATTGTAAAAGTTATTGAATCAAATGAGGCTCGAAAGAAATGAGGCGGTTCCTTTGTTGGATATTGGGTCATGAATATTGGGAAAGTGAAGGAAACCTGCGGCATGAACAATCACAATTCAGTTCTCCGTGGAAAATAATTTATTGCAGATATTGCGGCAAACGGAAATGATAATCATGGGACTGTGTTGCATAACCCTAAGCATACAAGGGTGGGGAGTTGTTAAACCCATAAGCAAGGACAGCCCCAACTTGAGTGGTCGGTAAGTGGACAGACTAGTAGCCTTTCAGTAGGTGAAGTTGCTTGAAGCTTGCCGACCATCTCAACTTATAACAAGTTATAACAAGAAACGAATATAAGCGTGTATAAGTCTCAACTTAGAAAGGGAGGGAATATGAAGCCGAGCGAGCTGAGGGATAAGTTAGAGAAAAAGATTCGTGATTCGTATACTGGAATAATCTCCGAAGAGCAAATACTTGCAACGATAAAATGGTGGGATGAACTCATCGAACCGTTGCAAGCGGAGAATG
>Ga0172370_10007461_pt1 | contig 13398 bp, 21 predicted proteins | sample LakKiv5m_FD_114538 | JGI IMG/M metagenome (GOLD analysis project Ga0172370, IMG submission 114538) | Freshwater microbial communities from Kabuno Bay, South-Kivu, Congo - kab_022012_11.5m | ecosystem: Environmental > Aquatic > Freshwater > Lake | place: Democratic Republic of the Congo...
AAACCTGATTTAAAATTCGCAGAAAAATTAAAAACTAAGACAAAACTTCCGGTTATTTATTCTGGAAATGTCGACGAGAAAAACTACAAAATGCTTTTGAAAAAATTTGATTACTTAATGATTAGGCGACGAGCAATTGGAGACCCAAATGTTTTTAATTTCTTCTCAAAGAAAAAAACAAAGTTTGATTTCAAGGATTATTTGAAACTCGCGGAAAAATACAAACTTCCTTTTAGACAAATAAAATTACAAGCAATGAATTTCACAAAAAGAAAACCTGACGCGAAAAAAATTCGTCTGGAAATTTTCAAAGCAAAAAATATTGGGGAATTGAAAAGGGTTTTTAGGAATTAAATTATTAGTAATACAAAAGAAAAAATAAATAAGACAAATGAAAAAACAAGTAATGCGACTGCACTCTTTGCTATAGCAGAAACAAAGTCAAGTTCCTTATCTTTTGGATATTTCAAAACCCTAAACATTATTTTTGCAATTTTATCGTCTTTGAAAAATTTATTAAATTTCATAACTCTCGGACTTCCAAATTTTTTGTATTCTCTTGGAAATTTTTTTATAAATCCTTTAATGAATATTTTTTCCAAAAGAAGATATAAACCCAAAAATATAATAAAACAAGAAAAAGAAAACCAGAATAAAACATAGAGATTCATTTTATTTCTTTTCTCCGATTAAAGTAATAATTCCCATAGATGCGCTAAAAATTAAAAACGAAATAAAAACCTGTAGGGTTGGATGCAAATTTGTTTTAGAAAAAAGAAAATAGTGCGCGACTAACGCTATTAAAACTGACACCAAATAAAATAATAAATAGTTTGGTTCTTTCACTTCTTTTTTCTTTGAAATTTTTTTCATTTTAAAAATTAAAATAAGGCCTAAAACCCATTTTTACGGCAAAATGAAGGAGTACCCAACTGATAATAAATAAAACCCCTCCGATAATCAGTGAGTATAATCTCGCGTTTGAAGGTTCATAAAAATATCTAATCCCAGAAAAAAATATAATCATCCCGAAGAAAATACTCGATAACCCTATTAAGAACATAATCGCACCGAGAACTTTTTTAAGTTTATATTTTTCTACAAAAGATATTTCCCCTTCTTTTTTCTTTGAAATATTTTTCATTTAGTTTTGAGTTTTTTCTTTTATTTTACCGACGACAAAACCTATGAGGGCACCGAGAAAAATTGATAACAATAATAGGAAGCTACTATAATTTTTTGTATTAAATATATTTTCCAAGATTATCCAAAAAATAAACCCCAATATAATTCCAAGTAATCCTAATTTAATACTTTTAGGAATTTTACTTTGTGAGATTTTTTCAAAAATTATTCCGGATAAAGATCCTAACAAAAAGCCAATAATCATTGGAATTAAAAAAATTAAAATTGACCAAATACTAAAATAATCTTTGAAATAACAATCGGCCCCTCCCACATTTATCAATTGAGCAGGTTCTAAAATGCAATTCATATTAATAGACATTTGTATCCAAGTAGTTAGAATAATAAATAAAAATAAAATTCCTCCAATCAATCCTCCTTTAATCCAAGCTTTCATTTTATTTTCTTTATCTTTGTCCTTTTTTGTAAGAAAAGAATTCCTGCTATAACAAGCAAAACTCCGACGATAATTCCAATTCCAGAAATATTTTTTTGAGAAATACCGACGACATTTCCTGTTAGAGTTGAATTATTTAAAATTCCAAAACCTAAAATCCCCAAGATAATTGAAGTAATTCCCGCACCTCTTGAAGCAACAGGAACTCCTTCTTGAATTCCATAACCTGCTTTTCTTATTTGAGATTCAACATAATTGGTAATTGGTTGTGTTAACATAAACTGCACATCAACCGCCTGACCACCTATTCTTTTTTTCTTTGTTTCAGCAACTTGTTTATCGAATCTTTTTGCTCTTGAATAAATCATACCAAAAATTTTTGGTCCTTCTTCCGCTAATTCTCTTTCATCTAAATGTCCATCTTCATTAAATACTAAAACTCTTGCAAGGTCTACTGCTTCTTGAATTAAATAAGACGCAGCAGGAAAATGTTCTCTTCTTCTTTCATCTTCTGCATCAGAAAGAATTCTATAAATTTCTTTTTTAGAAGAAGATATTCTCCCATCTAAATTCGCACCAGAATTATTCCTATAATCACGATGCCTATTCACTTCAGCATCATAATCATATGCAAATTCATTTCTTTTTAACTTTTTATTTCTCCTCAATGCCTCTTTAGTTTTTTTATCTATCATAAAATATCCTCTTCGTCCAGATTAAAAATGTTTATCTCACAACTTTCATTTCTTTCCAAGCCAAGTCAAATAATTGTTCCAAGGCTTGCGCAAAGAATTCTGTGTTTATCCAAACTCCGACGTCGTAATTTGGATGAAATTGCTCGTCGTTCAAAAGCATAAACATTAATTGCGAAGAATCAACAATTGAAAATCTTGCTTTGACATTTTGCATATCTCGAACTTCTGCAACTTTTTTGAAATCTCTTGCAATTTTAATATTATTTTTATCAATTGGTGCAGCAATTCGAACAGAAATTCCTCGTTTCTTGCATTTTTCCAAACTCGGCATCAGAACTTCCATTTTTCTGTTAAGTCCTTGAGCTGTTGTAACAATCGTGACTGTTTTTTCTGCGTTTCTTATCATCATATCGAGATGGTTGTAAATATTTTGTCTTCCCCTCATACTTCCAGACAAGTCAGTTGGTTCTACAAATTTCACACCTTGAGTAAATAAAGTGCTAAGTTCTTCGAGAACTTCTTCGCCTTTGAGTTGTTCAAGTCGTTTTGATTTTTCTTGCGCGCTAACTATCAAATTCTTTTTTACTCTTTCAACAACTTCTTCTGGTTTAAGAGCAACAAATTTTATTGGCTTTCCCAATTTCATCAAGATAAATCCTTTTTTCTCTAAACTTTCCAAAATATCATAAGTTCTTGAACGAGGAACATCAGAAATATTACTGAGTTCTCCTGCAGTTGAAGTGCCACGCGACAACAGAGCAGTCCAAACCTTCACCTCGTACAAATTCAAATCAAATATTTTCCTTAACCTTCCAAGGAATTCTTCTTTTACTATCATGTTTTTTTATGTTTGTTTTTATTTTTAAATATTGTTATTCTCAAAGAGTGCTGTCCTATAATCACTTTTGAATTATAATAATCCGATCACACCCTTTTTTTCTTTAATTTTAAAGTCGGTTGTCTTTTTAAATCTTTCCTTGTCAGTTGTAACATTTTCAATAAATAGTTTTATCGACGACGAATTTGTTTTTTCTTCAATATTTTTTTTGTGTTTCTCGACGATGCTCGCAAGTTCTTTATTCAGAACAATTCCGATTTTTACAGAATCTTTTTTGTTCAATCCTAAACTTTTTCTGAACTCTTGAATGTTTCTTGAAAGTTCGCGCGCATAACCTTCTGCTTCAAGTTCTGAGTTTAATTTAGAATCTAATTCAACAAAAAATTCTTTTGAGTTTGCGTGACTTTCACGGAATTCTAACTTTTTTACATTCAATTGCGATTTTATAATTTCTTGAAACTCGTCGGACAATTTCAAATCTCCGCACAAAATTTTCGCATTTGCCAACGGCCATTTCAAACCGATTTGAATTTTGTCTCTTTCTCTAAGTCCTGCTGAAACAATTTCTCGAACAGATTTCATTTTATTTTCAAGAACCAAATTTATTTTTTTGTCGTCGAATTCTGGCCAATTTTCAAGATGAACCGAACTTTTGTCGTCGTGAATTGTCTGAAAAATTATTTCAGAAACAAACGGCATTATCGGCGCAATTAATTTAGAAAATTCATTCAAGATAAATTCTAAAGTTTTGATTGCGTTTTCATCTTTGTCGTCAATTCTTTCACGATTAAGTTTTACATACCACGTCGAAAGCTCGTCGACAAAATCCTTTATTTCAACGCAGGATTTTATTGTGTTGTAATTTTCCATATGTTCGCTAACCTTTTTCACAACAGAATTCAACCGAGAAATAATCCATTTGTCAATAATTTCTTTTGATTCAGGATTTGCAACTTTTCCCGAAATTTTGTACATTGAATAAAAATTATTTACATTATACAAAAGTAAAAGAACTTTTTTGTAAATTTCTTCAACTCCTTTTTCAGAAAAATTAAAATTATCTGCGTTCATCACCGACGACGAAATTAAATAAAACCTAAGTGCATCGACTCCGTATTTTTCGAAAATCAAATTTGGATCAGGATAATTATTTAATTTTTTTGACATTTTTTTTCCGTCTTCTGCTAAAATTAATCCATTCACTAGAACGTTTTTGAATGGCGCCTTTCCAAACAAAGCATTGCTAATTACTGCGAGAGTGTAAAACCAGCCTCGTGTTTGGTCAAGTCCTTCTGAAACAAAATCCGCGGGATAAAAATTTTCAAATTCTTTTTTATTTTCAAAAGGATAATGTAGTTGAGCATAAGGCATAGAACCTGACTCGAACCAACAATCAAAAACAGCGGGGATTCTCGTCATCTCTTCACCTTTTTCAGATTTTATTTTTACTTTGTCGACGAAGTCCTTGTGCAAATCAATTTCCCCTTTTGGAATATTAATTGCATTTTTTTTCAACTCATCTATGCTTCCGATAACTTTTGTTTCTCCTGACTTAGATTTCCAAACTGGAATTGACGCAGCCCAATATCTGTTTCTTGAAATATTCCAGTCAGGCGCGGTTTCCAAAGTGTGTTCAACCCTTCCGCGTTTTAAAAATTCTGGATACCAATTTACTTTGTCGTTAGATTTTAGAAGTTTATCTTTTAATTTCTGCACGTCGACAAAAAGTGCGGGCATTGCTTTGTAAAACAACGGTGTGTCGCATCTATAACAAAACGGATACTCGTGTTCTTTTTTTTCAACTTTCACAATTTTATTTTTCTTTTTCAAAAATTCAATAATTTTTTTATTTGCATCAAAAATGTATTCACCAGCAAAATCTGTGACTTCTTTTGTCAGCCGGCCTCGTTCATCAACAGGAGATACAAAATCAATTTTATTTAATTTGCAAATGTTGTAATCGTCTTCTCCAAAAGCAGGAGCAGTGTGAACAATTCCAGTTCCGTCTTCGGCAGTTACAAAATCTCCGACGACAAATCTAAAAGAATTTTTTAAATTTTTAAAATAAGGGAACAGCGGTTCGTATTTTTTTCCTTCAAGTTCTTTGCCTTTTAGTTCTTTAATTACGACGTAGTCGGACTCTGTTTTGAAAAATTTTTTTATTAACTCTTTTGCAATTAAATAAATTGTTCCGTCGGATTTATCTCTGACATAAGAATAAATAAATTTTGGATTAACTGTTAGCGCGAGATTTGCCGGCAATGTCCACGGCGTCGTTGTCCAAGCAAGTGCAAAAACTTCTTTTCCGTCGAGGTTTTCAATTAATTTAAATTTGATTGTGATTGTGTCGTCTTTGATTTTTTGATAAGAATCTCCCATCGCGATTTCAGATTTTGCCAGCGGAGTTGAACAGCGAGGACAATACATTAAAATTTTTTCTCCTTCATAAATTAATTTTTTATCCCAAAGTTGTTTGAAAATCCACCACACTGTTTCGATATAAGAATTGTCCATTGTTCTGTAACAATTTTTCATATCAACCCAACGTCCGAGTCGTTGTATTACTTTTTCCCACTCGCCAGCATATGAAAGAACTTTACTTCTACAAAACGAGTTGAATTTTTCCACACCCATTTTTTCAATTTCATCTTTTGAATTTATTTTCAATTCTTTTTCTGCGAGATTTTCAATCGGAAGTCCGTGACAATCCCATCCCCAAATTCTCTCGACGTGTTTTCCTTTCATTGTCCAAAATCGCGGGATAACATCTTTTTCAATTGAAGCGAGCAAATGCCCGTAATGTGGAAGTCCGGTTGCAAATGGCGGGCCGTCGTAAAAAACAAATTCTTTTTTTCCTTGAGTTTTTTTCAAAGATTTTTCAAATGTCTTATCTTTTTTCCAGAATTCCAAAATTTCTTTTTCTTTCTGATTGATGTCAACCATTTTATTTTAAAATTGAAGCAGTTTTTATATTTAACCTCTTTTTTCTAAACTCTTTAACATTCGATAATATTCTGAAAATTTTCTGTATTTTCCGTCGCACAAAACTCTTTGCTGATTTGTCCAAAAAAACCTTCCCCAATCTAAAACTTGCAAAGCATCTCGCGAATTTGCTAAATCTTTTTTTCCATCGTCGTCAGAAGAAGAAAACCTGTCTAAAAAATTCACAATTTCAATTAATCCAAATCTTCTTTCAGTCGGATAATTAATTGTTGTCATAATGCATCGCCAAACAAGTTGGCTATTAAATAATACTTGCTATAATAGAAATAATTTTTTGGATTCTTTTTATAGCCATAAATATCTTAGAAAAACAAAGTTTTTAAAATTTGTGATCAAAAATTTTCCAGCATTTCTTTTTCTACAAAATGAAGTTTTCCTGGAACAATTAAACAAAATGGTTTTTTTATTCTAACCCTTTTCATAATTTCAATATTTGCATAAACAATTTTTGAATTTTCAGCGCCGAGCCGAGAACACACCAAAAATTTTCCGAGTTTGAGTTTTTGTTTTTCTGCAGAAATTTCAAATTGTTCTAACGCTTTTTCAAAATCAAGTCCGATGTCGACGAGAATTAAACTATGCGCATCAATCGAAAGATTTTGTTTTACAATTTCAATAAAACTATCGGGGGTAAAATTTTTTTCTTTTTGCCACGCTGGCATCGACGAGATTTTTCCAAATTTGTAAAGTTGTAAACCTGTTTCAGAAATTGCATCAAAAACACTCGCATTATAAATGACATCGTATTTTACTCCACACGCCTTTGCTTCTTGAATTAATGCAATATGCGTTGTAGCAAAAAGCGGACTTCCGTAAATTAAAAGAGCGACATCTTTTTTGCTTGCCTCGTCGACGATTTGCAAACTTTCAACAAACTCGCGGTTCGCTTGAACAATTTTTTTCCCGAGAAATTCTTCGAGTAAATTTAATTCATAAGGAAAGTCAACGGTATAATTTTCCAAATAAATTTGCTTACATTTTTTTACAACGTCGAGTCCTTGTTTCGAGATTCCGTGAACGTCAAGCCCGAGTCCGATTAAGTATAACATAAAATCCAAAAATAAAATGCATTTATATAGCTGTTGATGGGCAAAAGTTTTTTAAACCAATTTTCGCACATCTTTGTATGGGAAAAGTGCGAGTCAAACTTAACAGCATAGATATTAATATGTTGAATGAAATTTGTAATTCTATTAGCGATATCGCGAAAAAATCTGGAATACCTATAAGAGGGCCGGTTCCACTTCCAACAAAAAAATTGAAAATCACGACACGAAAATCTCCTTGTGGAAATGGCACAGCAACTTTTGACAAATACGAAATGAGAATTCATAAAAGGTTGATTGATTTGCCGTCGAATGAAAAAGTTTTGCACCATATTATGAGAATGCAAATTCCAAAATCAGTTAATATAAAAATTGAGATGAAAGATTAAGTTTTTATAGATATAAATTTATTTTTTATTATGAAAGCATATATTACTTGTCCTGTTAGTCACACACAAGAAAGATTAAATCTTCTTCCCATAATAAAAAATATCGCGGAACTAAACAGGATTGATTCTTTTGTTTTTGAAATAGGTGGGAGTCCTGAAGAAATTTTTAAAAGAGATTATAAACAGTTAAATTCTTGCGATTTAATTATTGCAGAGGTTTCTGAAACAAGTCACGGGGTAGGAATTGAAATCGGAATTTCTTATTGTTTAAATCTTAAAAGAATTCTTTTGATTGAAAAAGGAAAGCATGTTACTAAACTTGCACAAGGAATGCCAAATACCTCGATTATTGAATATGAAAACATAAATGATTTAGAACATAAATTGTCTTCTGTCTTAGAAAATATAAAAAAGATTAGTTCGGAAAAGTTATAACCCCTTTGTCGACGAGAACCTTAAATAAAAATCCTCGTTCAACAATTTTCTCATTTATAACCAAGATTAAAATTTTTCCGCATAATCAAAAAGATTATTTTCAGAGCAAAATTTTTAAACTTCTTATTCATCAATTATTTATGAAAAGAGATTATTATCGTGGACTTTTTTTAATTGCGGGACTGTATGATTTTATTCTCGGAATTATATTTTTATTTTTTTACAGACAGATTTTTTTTCTAACTGGAATGAACCTTCCTGAAAATCCAGCCTACTTAACTTTTTGCGCAATTCTAATCGCCCTCTTCGGAATTTTGTTGTTTATGATTTATTTTGATTTGGAAAACAGTAGAAAAATGATAATCTATTCTGTGCTAATTAAATTCGGGTATGTCGGAACTGTGATTTATTATTTTTTTGTCGTCGGAAAAGATTATGTTGACGCGCCATTTTTAATATTCGCGGTTTTTGATTTTGTCTTCGCGATTTTATTTTTAGAGTCATTACGATTTGTAAAACATTAAAATGAAAAACTATTTCAAAATCTCAGCTGTGCCTTCGCACAGATTGCCATTTAAGATTTTGAAAATACAGAAAATAGGAAATTTTCTGTCTCTTAAACTCCTCGCTTCACTCGGAGATTTAAGATGAAAAAGAAAATATTTATAATCTCTGCAATTATTTTTTTACTGATTGTATTTTCAATAATGTGGTTTAAAAAAATGCCAGACAAAAAAATCGCGGTTCTTGAAACCAGCGTCGGAAAAATTGAAATAGAACTTTATTCAGATATGCCGATAACTTCTGGAAATTTTGAAAAATTAGTTTCGCGAGAATTTTATAATGGAGTTATTTTTCACAGAATTATAAAAGATTTTATGATTCAAGGTGGAGACCCGACAGGAACTGGAATGGGCGGGCCAGGTTACAACATAAAAGATGAATTCACGCACAAAGGCGGAAACAAAAATTTTCGCGGAACAATTTCAATGGCAAACGCAGGACCAAACACAGGCGGTTCGCAATTTTTCATAAATTTAGTTGACAACAATTTTTTAGACACAAAACATCCAGCATTTGGAAAAGTAATTTCTGGAATGGATGTCGTCGACAAAATCGCAAAAGTTGAAAAAGATTCAAGCAACAGGCCTTTTGAAAACGTGACAATTTTAAAGGCATGGATGAAATAAAAATGGTGATTTAGAAGAATATATACGAAATCAGATAAATAAAAAATCTCTTGACGAAATAAAAAAAGAATTAACTTCATTCGGTTATGAGAAAGAGGAAATAGATTTTGCAGTAAAAAGCTGTATTAATAAAAAACCAAAAATAAAAGTAATTTTTATAATTATCTTAATGATATTTATTGTACTTTTGTTTCTTTTATCTTTTCTCTATTTAAGTTATATTTCAAATCCATTTGTAAATAAACCAGAAGTAAAAACTACCAAAAATCTTTCTGAAGAGATAATAAATTTTAAATTGGAATTCAATAACTCTTTTGAAAATTATTCTCTAAACCAATCCAAAGATACGATAAGTTTAAATGAAAATATTTCAACAATTAAAAAAACAATTCATTGATTTTATTAGAGGAATTATTAAAGAATGGCTATCTTATCTATTTTCTGAATGATATTGGGGCTTGGAAATTGCATAATTCTCCGGGAGGAAGTTCTCCGATTATAAAGGTAATCGTAAGCGATCTTGAAAAAGAGTATTTATTTAAATGCGAAAGTGGAAATGCCCCCCGAATTATTGAAGAAGGTTCATCAGATGTAGACATAGAGTTAACTTTCAACGCTCTTATTTTGCTAATCGACGAAGAAAATGATACAAAGATGATTGAAACAATTAAATATTTTTTAGAAAGCGGAAAAATCAGTTTTAAAATTAATTCAGAAATTAATACCTTAGGAGCAAAGGGGTATCTTGCATTGCTAAATGAATTGGGGATTTCTTTAGATGAAATAAATTTTTCCCCTTATGACTTTGAAGAAGGAAATTACAAATTTGTATTGTTAACTTTCTTAATCTTAGTTATTTTTATCTTCTTAATTGTAAAGTATTGGCTAAAATCTTTTCTTCAAAAAATTTAAATACTTCTATTTCTTTGATATCTGAATGGAAAAAGATATTGGAAAAATTCCGAAAAATGACACAGCAGAAATTATTGTGCGAATCGACGACTTTGGTGGAAAGCGCGGTTTGACTGTTCGCGAATTTGTAACAAGCGAAAAATACACTGGTTTCACAAAGGCAGGGGTGAGAATTCCGTCAGAACATTTTTTAAAATTCAGAGAAATGGTAAACTCAATTTCCCTCGACGAAATGACAAGTTTGCCCGAAGGACAAGAAAAATTAAGTTCTAAAAAGAAAATTCCAAAAGAAGATTTACAAGATTATTAATTATTAGAAAAATTATTTTTTTACTTTAGCATCTCTATAATTTGAAAGCGTTTGAACAAGTTGAGAATATAATTGAGATATTTGTGCTGAAAGTTTTCTGTGTTCAGCCAAAAGAGGCATCGCTAAACTTGCCGAATTAAATCCTTTGTAAAAACAACCGGTTGTAGCATCATCCTCAGGACCAAATATTTCATATATTCTATGCCTTTTAAAATCAGGAAATTCTCTTATCCTTTCCTTTCGAAGTTCTTGCCACGCGTCAATTTTTGAACTCATAAAAATAAAATAAAAAACAGGTATATAAATATTTATTTTCAGTTGAATAAAATTAATTTGCTCTAAATCTGACAGTCAGGATTTTCCGCCAAGAAAATAATTAATATGCGGAAAATTTTAATCTTGGTTATAAATGAGAAAATTATTAATGTGACGCGAAATTTTAATTCGTTGAGCAAAGATTATTGCAAAAAAGAAAATTTTTGTGAACTTCAAAAGCAATGTCTTTTGAATGGGGCAGAAAATAAAATTTCTATGAGAACTGCTTAGGTTCTACTTTCATGCGATATGGACTGAGGCATAAAAAAATATCGCTTCGCATGAACAAGAAGGGAAATTTATAAAAACAGAGAAAATTTCCAGAATAATTTTCTATGTCCCAAAAATTTTAAAACTAAAAAAGAAAATTTTTGTGAGAACAGCTTAGGTTCTTTTTATTCATCAAAATCTTTTTCGTATTTTTCGTTTTTGTCGTCGATATTTTCTATTTTTTCTAAATTTTCCATTAAATCTGCAAAATGATTCGGATTTTCTTTAAAGTAAATGTGTTTGAGCCAAATATAAATTTCTTCGAAATGGGATTGTTGTTCGAGCCATACTTTTTGCTGATTTTCTAATTGTAACAGCGGATAAAACGCAAATAATTTTTCTTTTTCTCCGACGAGTTCTGTGAAAGCAACTTTCTTTTTTACTTGCGGTGATTTTAAATGTGAAATTACTTTTTCAAAAATAGCAGTTAATCTGTCCTGAATGCTAATTGTTTTTTTAGGAAGAGAAATCGCGGTTTCTCGAAGAGAGTTGCTGTTAATTATTTCTTTTTTTATTCTACGATTTTCAGTCACAATTGCTTTGTTCAAAGATTCGATTAATTCTTTTAGAGTTATTTTTTTGTAACGCGGTATTGGGCTTCGCGGAATTAATTCTGGAATTTCTTCGTCAAGTTCAATTCTTTCCATCGAGTATTTTTTTCCTTGAGTTTTTCCAAACAGAATTTCGTCGATAGATTTTATGTATTTGTTTAAAAGAATTTCAGATTTTATTCTTAACAAAAGCGCAGCGGCGAGCAAAACTTTACTGGAAACAAAAAAGTCAGCTTCTTCTAATTCACGAATTCGTCGAAGAAAACTTTCAGTCAAAATAATTATGTCGATATCCCACGGGTCAAGCTGTTCTGTGTTAATTAAATCGTAAAGAATTTCTTGCCAATCAATTTTTTTATTGAACAACAAATCGTGAATTTGCTCTTGTTTCACCGACGGTTTTGAAATTTCCTGAACTTCCTCAGGTTTATTCAACATATCAAAAGGATTTGCCTCTTTTTTTTCTTGAAATTCCATTCATTTACCAGTTTCTAATTATTTATAAAATTGTTGTAGTGGTTAATAATAAAATAGGTAGTGCACAAAAGAAGTAAGTTGCATTTTTTAGTAGTAGTTTGAAATCACTACTTTTAGTTAATCATCCGCTGTCATTTTTTAAGAGTAACATGAACGAAAGGTTTAAATAGTTCAGATTGTTCAATTTCTTATCACCTCTTTTTACCCAGGAGAGGCTTCGAGTCGTACTTTTTGTTTGATTCGAAAACTCTCCCCGGGTTTTGAAAATAATTTACACTAATAAAGAGCGGGCTTATTAACAATTTAGTTGTTGCCCATTATAATCAAAATTTATTTTAAAAAATAATTTTACTTCTTTCCTTCAAATTCAGAATAATGACACTTTCCGCAATAAACTCTGTTGTTTGCTTTCATCAAAAAAACCCCTGGCCCACAACGAGGACAAAATTGTAAATTTCTAACTACTTTTTCGCCTTCAACTTTGTAGTGCGAATATTTTTTGCTAGTCGGTTGATTTTTGTGCGGTTTTTTTCCAGTTTTTTCAACTTTTTTTGCCATTTTATTCTTTCTTTTCCTCTGATTTTAATTTTTTAGTTTCTTTTTCAAAAGTTTCTTTGTCTTCTTTGTTTTTATAAATTGTGCAAATTATTTTAAAAATATGTGATCCAAAAATTCCGTGAATTTTTTTTACAGCGACGACATCGGGACTCACAGAAAATTTTTCTGCGATTTTCTCGACGACTAATTTTTTATTTGGAAAAATTTCTGAATGAACTTCTAAAACTATTTCTTTTCTCTTGAACAAATGATTTTCTTTTTCTGAAATTATTTTTAGGTGTTCCATTTTAATTATCTTAAATTTTCTCCTTTATTTTCTGAAAATTTAATGAGGTAAAAATTTTTAATTTTTTCATCTTATTTTAATTGCGAAATTTCCTTTTTCTTTAATTCCGGTTTTTTGCGCGATTTCTGATTTTTCTGGATTTATTACAACGAGTCGTCCTTTAAAACCTTCGGTGATTTCTTTTGAACCACACTTTGGACATTTGTCTGATTCAGTAATTGTTTTGCAAAGTTTACAAGCTTTTGGTTTTGCCATTTTATTTTTTCTTCTCCTTTTTTGGTTTTTCTTTTTTCTCTTCTGATTTCAAAGCTTTTTCTGTTTCCTTCTTTTTCTTTGTCGCGTCTTCTTTTATCCATTCAATTTTTCCAAGTCCGGGTTGTCTCATTGTCAAACCTATTTTTGGCTCATCACCTTTATGACTTATTGCAACAATTCTTGCGATGCACATATCACCGATTTTTAATGTTCTCTTTGAATTTTTTCCTAACAAAGAATTTGCTTTACTGAAACTCACAAAGTCGTCCATTGTTTGGCTGATGTG
>Ga0172370_10007462_pt1 | contig 13398 bp, 10 predicted proteins | sample LakKiv5m_FD_114538 | JGI IMG/M metagenome (GOLD analysis project Ga0172370, IMG submission 114538) | Freshwater microbial communities from Kabuno Bay, South-Kivu, Congo - kab_022012_11.5m | ecosystem: Environmental > Aquatic > Freshwater > Lake | place: Democratic Republic of the Congo...
ACCAGCAGCTGGTTGATGATGCGCGTCGCCATGCGGTCCTCCACCTCGCCGGAGATGTGGATCGTGCGCGCCTTGAGCAGGCGCTCCGCGATGGCCTTGGGCTCCTCGTCCCTTTCTGGGCGCGCGCGGGCCATATCCAGCGGGTTCGCGGGCTGCGTTGCGGACGCCACGAGCGGCGTGGCGAACGGCTGCGGATGGTTATAAGACGACATGGCACAGACCCGACGCGCGTCCTGAGCGCGCGCGGACGCTAGCACGGTGCGCGCGACGCGCTCAAGCGCATGGGCCGGCGAAGAAGGCCGCGACGGCGTCCGCCAGGATGTCGACGTGATCCGCGGGGCGGGGAGGTGCTATCGGCAGCGCCAGCGTTTCGAGGCTCGCGCGCTCGGCCTCGGGGAGATCGCCCGCCCGGAAGCCGAGCACCGCCAGCACGGGCTGCACGTGCACGGGGGCAGGGTAGTACACGGCCGTGTCGATGCCTCGTGCCGCGAGGGCGGCTCGAAGCGCGTCTCGCCTCGGGGTGCGCACCACGAACTGGTTCCACGCGTGGCCGGGCGCGTCGGGCGGCAACGCCAGCTCTCCCGCGCGCGCAGCGGGCAGGGCGGAGAGGCGCGCGAGCAGGGCGCGGGCGGTCGTCCGGCGCGCGGCGATCCAGCCGTCGAGCGCGGGCAGCAGCGCGCCGAGCATGGCAGCCTGCAGCGCGTCGAGGCGAAAGTTGCCGCCGAGGTGGTCGTGCACATAACGCTCGTGGCAGCCGTGCTGTCGCGTGGCCTTGACGGCCATCGCGAGCGCCGGATCGCGCGTCACGACCGCACCGCCGTCGCCCAACGCGCCGAGGTTCTTCGCGGGAAAGAAGCTGAAGATGCCTGCGCGTCCGGCGGTTGCGACGCTGCGGCCGTCGGCGAAGCGTGCCCCGATCGCCTGCGCGGCGTCCTCGTACAGCGCGAGCTCCGAGCCGCAGATGGAATCGAGCGAGGCCGGCTCGACCGGAGCGCCGAAGAGGTGGACGACCACGACGCCGCGCGTTCGCCGGCCCACGCGCCGCGCCGCCGCGATCGGATCCAGCAGCAGTGTGCGTGGGTCGATGTCGGCGAAGACGGGCCGCAACCCCGCGCGGAGCACGCTCGTTGCGGTCGAGATGAACGTGTAAGGCGTGGTCAGGATCTCGTCGCCGGGTTGCATTCGACCAAGCGCCATCTCCGACAGGAAGAGCGCGAGCAGCGCGTCGGTGCCGCTTGACGTCCCCACCACGTGCGGCGCGCCCACCCAGGCGCCGAGCGATCGTTCGAAGCCCTCCACCTCCGGCCCGAGGACGAAACGCCCGCTCGTCAACACGCGATCGAAGGCAGCTCCGAGGGCCTCGCGGTGCGGCTTGAGCAGGGCCGCGAGGTCTGCGAGCGGGATCCGCCGCGGCGCGCTCATCCGGCCTCCAGTGCGCCATTCCACACCCAGCGGACCTCGCAGCGCGCGCACCTGGTCGTGGTGCCGTACTGCGGCGCCGCGCCGAGCGGGAGCTTCTCGCCGCACGCGCAGACCCAGCCCCGCACGCGCGCCGGGCTCCCGGTGACGAGCGCGTGCGCGGGCACGTCCCGCGTGACGACCGCACCAGCCCCGATGAACGCGAAGGCGCCCACCTCCACGCCGCACACGACGGTCGCGTTGGCGCCGATGGTCGCGCCCCGCCGCACGAGCGTCCGCGCGTACTCCGCCTTGCGCGAGACGTGGGCACGGGGTCGCACGACGTTCGTGAACACGCACGACGGTCCGCAGAAGACGTCGTCCTCCAGCACGACGCCGTCGTAGAGCGAGACGTGGTTCTGCACGCGCACGCGGTCCCCCAGGATCGCCCCGCCCGCAACGTGCACCGACTGCCCGAGCACCACGTCCCGGCCGATCCGCGCGCCGTCCATCACGTGCGCAAAGTGCCAGATGCGCGAGCCCGCTCCGACCTGAGCGCCGGCGCCGACGATGGCGCTCGGATGGACGTGCACGTCGAACGGCGGCTGCGGCAGCGGCTTGGACACCACGAGGTCCACGGAGGCGCCGCCCTGCGCGAGGGACCGCTCGCACGCGTCGAGCACGTCGAGCACGCGCAGCGCCTCCACACCGTCGGTGCGCGGCGGGACGCGCGTCAAGACCGCCTCGAGGAAGGCCTTCATCTCGAGGCCGAGCGGCTCGTCCCTGGCGAAAGGCACCGCTCGCCCCTCGCTGCGCGTCGCCACGGGCTCCTGCTCGATCCAGTCGATACGGTGGTCGTAGTGGGTCACGTGCGCGCCCTCGGCGCCGTCCTCGAAGACCAGCATGCCGCCGCTGCCCACGACGACCAACCGGTGCTCGCGCACCGGGTGCAGCCAACTCACGAAGACATGCGCGCGCACACCCGACGGAAACCGCAGGTTCGTCACCGTGGTGTCGTATTGACCCGGCTTCAGGAACGCCCCGCCGCTCGATCCGACCTGGTCCGGGGCCTCACCGCACAGCCGCAGCAGCACCGAGATGTCATGCGGCGCAAACGACCAGAGGATGTTCTCCTCCTTACGAAAACGTCCCAAATTCAAACGATTGGAGTAGACGTACTGGAGCCGTCCGACCACGCCGGAGCGGACCTGCGCGTCGAGGGCCAGGAACGCCGGGTGGTAGTTCAGCAGGTGGCCGACCATCAGCACGCGGCCTCGCTCGGCTGCGAGCCGCACGAGCCCTTCGCCGTCCCCGGGCGAGAGCGCGAGCGGTTTCTCGACGAAGACGTCCCGGCCGGCAAGCAGCGCGTGTCTCACGAAGAAGGCGTGCGTCGCCGCAGGGGTCGCTACGGCCACCGGCGCAGCGGGCCAACTGCCAAGCGCTTCATCGAGGGTGGCGTACACGGGGGCGCCGTGTCGCTCGGCGTCGAGCGCACGGGCCCTGTCGTTGTCCACCACGGCCGCGAGTGCGCGGAGGTTGGCCAGGTTGCGCGCGATGTTGCGGCCCCAGCCTCCGTGTCCGACCAGGATGACCCGCGCGGCGCCCGGGGTTGAGGGAGGCGGGGCGAGGGTTGCTCGGGTGTCGTCCATGGCGTCACCTTGTATCATGACCGCGGGGCGGGACCCAATCTGCGCGCGAAAAGTGGCGCGAGCACCCGACCTCTGGTAATTCCATCGTTCACTTGCCCCCACCGGGGCGCACGTCGCCGGATGATCCGTAACCGCAGAGCCCTCCGCCCCGCCCGCCTGGCCGCGCTCGCGTGTGCCGCGCTCGTGTCCGCGCCGGCCCTCGCCTCGGCGGACGCCTTCTGGCGCTGCGTCAACAAGAAGGATCCAGACAACATCTACATCGTGAACAAAGCCGAGAAGAAGGCCGAGCTCTCGCGTTCGGGCTTCCGCTGCAAGGTCGAGTCCGTCTTCGGCAGCGACACGGGCGGCTCGGACCCATCGCGCCCGGCACGCACCACGGTCGTCTCGCCGCGCCGTGACGCGGGCGGTCGCGTCGGTCCCCGCCCCTCACCGGGCGTCTCCTCCGAGCCATCGGCCCGTGCCGCGGGCCCGGTGCAGACGGGCGCGCCCAGGTCCTCCGGGTCGGCCAAGATCCACGCCGGCGGCCTCCCGACCACCTGGGACGACGACATCGAGGAGGCAGCGCGGTTCTACAGGCTCCCGCCCGCGTTCCTGCGCGCCGTCATCCAGGTCGAGAGCGGCTTCAACCCCGGGGCCGTCTCGCACAAGGGCGCCATCGGCCTCATGCAGCTCATGCCCGAGACCGCCAAGGGCCTTGGCGTGGCCGATCCCAGCGAGCCGCGCGCCAACATCTTCGGTGGTGCGCTCTTCCTGCGAAAGCTTGCCAACAAGTTCGGCGGCGATCTCGTCAAGGTGCTCTCGGCCTATCACGCGGGCTCGCTGCGCGTGTTGGAGTCCGGCGCCACCCCCTTTGCGGCCACCGATGACTACGTCCGCAAGGTGCTTCGGACCTACTACGCCATTCGTGACGCAGGACATTCCTAGCCGTCTTCACGATCTTTCATCTCAGGGTGCAAGCTGATAGCCTCTTCGCGCCCGATTTGTGCACGGGGCTGCTCGCGGCTCTCGTCGGCGCTCGAGGAGGATCCCATGAAGTTGTCGTCCACGCTCGCTCTCCTCGCCCTGTGTGGCCTGGTCTTCTCGCTCGGCTGCTCGTCTCAGGAGTCCGGCGGCGCCGGTGATTCGTGCGTCGTCGATGGCGACTGCAGCGCAGGAAACATCTGTCAGACCAAGTGGTACGACTCCATGCCCTACTGCATCGTCGCCGCGGGCGACGACGACAAGGACGGTATCCCGAACGACATCGAGCTCAAGATCGGCACCAACCCGCAGGCGCCGGACACCGACAACGACGGCGTCGCAGACAAGGATGAGGTCGGCTTCGACTTCTCGCACCCGCTCAACCGCGACAAGGACCCGCACATCGACGCGCTCGAGTCCAACGTCCACGACTACGACTGCGACTGCTTGCTCGACGTCGACGATCCGGCCAACGAGACCCCCGCGACCGAGACCGATCTGGCCTACGTCGCGTGCGGCAAGGGGGTGTGCGCCGCGGCCACGGCGGAGCAGCTCAAGGCGATTTGCCCCCTCTTCCCGGTCGATCCGAACAAGCGCAACTGCGCCATCACACCGATCACCTGCGATCAGTCACTCGTGCCGGGATACGAAGGCAAGGTCGAGACGAAGTGCGACGGCCTCGACAACAACTGCGACGGTGTCACGGACGAGGGACTGTCGAACGTGGAGTGGTCCACGTGCGGCAAGGTGGGTGTGTGCTCGGGCGTCGTCAAAGCCTCGTGTCAGCTCGACAACGGCGAGAAGAAGTGGATCTGTGACTACTCGGCCGTACAGAACTTCGAGTCCACCGAGAAGAGCTGCGACGGGCTGGACAACGACTGCGACGGCACCTCCGACGAGAAGGAGATCTGCGAGGACGGCGTGCCGTGCACCGACGACATCTGCGATCCGAACGCCAAGGTCTGCAACCACGTCACGAACGCGCAGGCGTGCGACGACAAGAACCCTTGCACCGACGACGTGTGCGACACCACGAAGAAGGCCTGCTCGCACCTCGATCACGTGGGCGCGTGCGACGACGGCAACGCGTGCACGGTCGGCGACGCGTGCCAGAAGGGCAAGTGCGTCAGCGGCGAGAAGAAGCCATGCAACGACTCGAACGTGTGCACCAATGACTACTGCGATCCGAACAAGGGCTGCGTCTACGAAGGGATCCCCGACGCGTCGCCCTGTGTCCCGTCCGGCAACAAGTGCGTGCTCACGGGCGCCTGCCTCAAGGGCCAGTGCGAGGCCGAGCAGACCAAGCAGTGCGACGACAACAACGGCTGCACGACCGACTACTGCAACGGCGCGACCGGTGAGTGCGAGCACGTCGCGGTGTCGAGCTTTTGCGACGATGGCAACGCGTGTACGAAGAACGACCAGTGCCAGGGCGGCCTGTGCAAGGGCTCGCCGGTCGCGAACTGCTGTGCCTCGGACATCGACTGCGCCGACACGAACCCGTGCACCGTCGACACCTGCAAGGCGGGGCTTTGCACGAACGACGCCAAGGCAGGCAACGGCCTGAAGTGCGACGACGGCAACATCTGCACGCTCGGCGATCACTGCGCCAACGGCCTGTGCATCAAGGACAAGGCCGACGCCTGCGACGACGCCAACCCCTGTACGCTGGACACGTGCGAGCCTGCCTCCGGTTGCAAGCATGCCCTGTTGCCCGACGGCGCGAACTGCGACGACAAGAACGTGTGCAACGGCGTGCTGACATGCCAGGGGGGCGCGTGTCTGCTCGGCAAGGCGGCGCTCGAGTGCAACGACAAGAACCCCTGCACCATCGACACCTGCGATGCGCAGACCGGGTGCAAGAACGTCCAGACCAAGGACGCGTGCGATGACGGCAACGCCTGCACGGTCAACGACACCTGCGCGACGGGCGCTTGCATCGGCGTGGCCGCGAACTGCGACGACAAGAACGCCTGCACCAGCGACGGATGCGACCCGAACAAGGGCTGCTCGCACGCGGTGACGGAGGGCACCTGCACCGACTTCAACGACTGCACGGTCAACGATTCGTGCGCGCTCGGCAAGTGCCTCGGCCAGGCGAAGGACTGCTCGGACAACAACGACTGCACCGTGGACTCCTGCGTCATCGGCTCCGGCTGCAAGCACGACATGACCGCGGCGAACGGGGCGGGCTGCGAAGATGGCAACCTCTGTACCGTCGGCGATGTCTGCGGATCGGGCGTGTGCAAGCCCGGAAAGGCGCTCGCGTGCGGCGACAAGAACGCATGCACCGACGATGCGTGCGATCCGCTCACGGGGCTCTGCGCGTACACGTTCAACACGGGGAGCTGCGACGACGGCGTGTTCTGCACCGACGTCGACGTGTGCGTGAAGGGCCGCTGCAAGGGAACGCCCGCCGCGGGATGTTGCACCAAGGACGCGGACTGCAACGACAAGAACCCCTGCACGATGGAGGCCTGCACCGGCGGAGCGTGTACGTTCACCGTGCTCGACGGTTCGGCCTGCGACGACGGCAACATCTGCACGAAGGGCGACAAGTGCACGAAGGGCGCCTGCATCGGCACGGCCGACGTGTGCGATGACGGCAAGCCTTGCACCAAGGATTGGTGCGAGCCGCTCGGCAGCGGCTGCGCACACATCACGGCAGTGTCCGGACCGTGCTTCGACGGCAACGTCTGCAATGGCTCGGAGCAGTGCTCCACGACCGGCTGCCTCGCCGGCACGTCGATCGACTGTGACGACGACAACCCGTGCACGTTGGACGGGTGCGATCCCATCAAGGGCTGCGTGCACACGTTCCTCTCCGCCGGGGTCGCGTGCAACGACGGCGTGTCGTGCACTGCCGGCGATCTCTGCGACGGCAAGGGCAAGTGCACGGGCACGCCGACGAACGCGCCGGGCTGCTGCAAGTCGGACAAGGAGTGCGACGACGACTATAGCTGCACGCTCGACAGCTGCAGTTCGACGACCTACCTGTGCACGCACCAGCCGATCACCTGCGCGGACAAGGGCGTGTGCACGTTCGAGTTCTGCCAGGGCGGCAAGTGCCTCGACGCGGACGTGTGTACGGCGCCACTGTACTACTCCGAGAACTTCGACGAGGGCAACACGCCCGGCTACTCCTTTCAGAACGCGGGCGGCACGGCGTGGGCGTTGAACTCGCTCGTCACCGCGGGCATCGCGAGCAAGCCCTACGGCATGCAGGCCCCCTTCAAGCAGGGCTCCGCGGTCATGACCCTGCCGCCGCTGGCGCTGCCTACCATCGCAGCGACGCTGAAATTCCAGGCCAAGGTCGTCGCCGAGGGCACGTCCAACGACTGTAACGTGGCGAAGCTCTCGGTGCGAATGAACGGCAAGGACGTAGGAACGCCGTACTGCCAGTCCTCGAACGCGGACGACGCGATGGTCTCATTCGTCGTTCCGTTGACGGGCATCATTGCCAACGAGGCGCTCGCCCTGTCCTTCGTCTTCGACGCCATCCCGCCCGCCGGCGCGAGCGACACGAAGGGCGCCTTCATCGACAGCATCACGATCGTCTCGCCCAAGGCAGCCACCGCCTGCGGTTGCGGGCAGTGATGCGCTCGGCGGTCCACATGCGCGCGTTCGCCGTGAGCCTCGGTGCGCTCGTCATCGCGTCGGGGTGTGACACGGTCGTGGCGGCGCGCGACGGTGCGGATGCCGGTTCGCTCGGGAACGCCGGTGGTGGGCTGGATGCGATCGCGAGCGACGCCGATGCCGCAGCGATCGACGCGCCGCGAGCGTCCGATGCGAAGGACCGTGGCTCGCGCATGTGTGTTTTTGGCCAGGCGAGACCCACGCCGCGCGGCGAGATGACGGTGATCGCGCTCGGCGAGGGCCGGCTCATCTCCCTCTTCGGTGACGACGGTGTGCCGGTGCAGTGCAACCCCGCGCCGCACGCGACCACCGACGCGTGGTACTTCGACGCCTGCGACGGCTGGACGGCCCTCGACACGAAGAACCTGCCGCCTCCCCGCGCGCGCCCTGCGTTCGCGCGCGACACGAAGGGCGGTCGCGCGTGGATCTTCGGCGGTCGATACCGCTCCAAAGCCTCGGGACCCTACGTCGTGCGCGACGATCTCTGGCAGTACGACGTCGCCGCCGGCACATGGAGTCCGCTCTCCGCGCCGGTGAGGCCGCCCGCGCGCTTCTCGCCCGCCTTGGCCCACGACGCCAAGCGCGACCGGCTGCTCCTCTTCGGCGGCGGGACGAGCACGAGCGGTCTCACGTTCGGTGTCATCGGCGATCTCTGGTCCTTCGACCTGGCGCTGGGCGTGTGGACCAAGCTCGAACCGAGCGGCTCCAAGCCCACCGCGCGGCTCTTCCACGTGGGTGCGATCGATCGCGATCACCGCTTCTTCACGATCTTCACGGGGGGCGACGACAACGCGTTCGTTGGACCCTTCCTGTCCGACGCGTGGTCGCTCGATCTCGAGACCGACACATGGAAGAAGCACCCCTCCACCGGAGCGCGTCCGATGTCCCGCATCAAATCGGGCCTGGTCGCGGTCCCGAGCGATCCTCGCCTGCTCCTCTTCGGTGGGCACGACGACGGCTCGCTCGGCAACACCAACGATCTGTGGTGGCTGGATCCGGAGACCGGTGTCTTCACGCCCGCACGCAGCGGCGACGCGCTCAACAAACTCCCCAATGGCTTCTGCGATTTTCCACCTGATTTCACAGAGGTAGATAAGGAGTCGCCGGAGCGTCGCGAAGCGTTCGGCATCGACATAGATCCGATCACCGGTCGCGTGATCGTCTTCGGCGGCAAGAGCGACTGCGGCGCGCTCGTTGATGTGTGGGAGCTCGACCCCGCGACGGAGAGCTGGAAGGCGCTGTCGGACGACAACGCGGGATGGAGCTGCGTGCGCTTCAAGAGCCCCTGCGGCACGCTGTGCATCTGAACGCTCATGGCCGCACCCTCTCCATCGGCCTCTCGGACGCTCGATCTGCCCTTCGTCGTGGAGGTGTGCGCGCGCGCGGGCCTGCTCACCGACGCACAGGCCGACGACGTGCTGCTCCGGGCCGAGCCTCGCCGGCAGCGGCTCGTGCGCGAGCGGGCGCAGCGCAGCGGCGGTAACGATGATCCGCCCTCGCATGCGGAGGTCGTCGCGGCGTTCAGGTTCGTGCTCCCGGACGGCGACCTGCTGACCGAGGACCGCGTGATGGGAGCCGTCGCTGCGGCCGCCGGCGTGCCCTTCGTGCGCATCGATCCGCTCCGAGTCGACGCGCGCATCGTGACCTCCACGACGACCTGGCCCTACGCGCGGCGTCACGTCGTGCTCCCGCTGCAACGTGACGCGAAACGCCTCATCGTGGCCGTCGATGATCCGTTCGCGAACGAGGTGTGCGAAGGCCTCAAGGTCCACACCGGCCTCGATGTCGAGCTCGTCGTGGCCGCGCGCTCGGACATCTTGCGCATCGCCCGTGAGGTCTTCTCGTTCCGCGCCTCGCTGTCGCAGGCCGCGGCGGAGCTCGGTGACGCGGCGGTCGACTTCGGCAACCTGGAGCAGCTCGTCCAGCTCGGCGCTTCGGTCGACAGCGAGGATCGCCACGTCGTCAACGCTGTGGACTTCCTCCTCCGCTACGCGCTCGATCAGGGCGCGTCCGACATCCACCTCGAGCCCAAGCGCGAGACCGCCCTCGTCCGATTGCGCATCGACGGCGTGCTCCACACGGTGCAGCGCATCCCCGCCGTCGTGCACCCGGCGATCATCTCGCGCATCAAGACCATGGCGCGCCTCGACATCGCCGAGAAGCGACGCCCGCAGGATGGGCGCGTCAAGACGCAGCACGGCGGGCGCGAGGTGGAGCTGCGCATCTCGACGCTCCCCGTTGCGTTCGGCGAGAAGGTCGTCATCCGCATCTTCGATCCCGAGATCCTGCTGTGCGACCTCGCTGCGCTGGGCTTCTTCCCGAAGGAGCTGGGCACGTTCGAGGGCTTCATTCGCCGTCCAAACGGCATCCTGCTGGTCACCGGTCCGACCGGAAGCGGCAAGACCACGACGCTGTACTCGGCGCTTCGCGTCGTCGCGTCGCCGCAGGTCAACGTCACCACTATCGAAGATCCGATCGAGATGGTCGTCGAGGACTTCAATCAGACGGCCGTCTACCCGAAGATCGGCATCACCTTCGCGAGCGCATTGCGCACCTTGCTGCGGCAGGATCCGGACGTCCTGATGGTCGGCGAGATCCGCGACAAGGAGACCGCAGACAACGCGATCCAGGCCGCGATGACGGGCCACCTGGTGCTCTCCACGCTGCACACGAACGACGCAGCCTCGTCGATAAGCCGCCTCATCGACCTCGGCGCGCAGCCCTTCTTGCTCGCGTCCACGCTCATCGGCGTCGTAGCGCAGCGGCTCCTGCGGCGCGTCTGCGTGAAGTGCCGCTACGAGACCGAGCTCCGGCCGGAGCAGGCGGAGGCCCTGGGGCTTCGCATCGGCGCGGGCGAGAAGTTCCCGATCTACGCGGGCGGCGGCTGTCCGCATTGCCGCGAGACCGGCCTCAAGGGGCGCGTCGGGATCTTCGAGGTGATGCCCGTGTCGGAGAAGATCCGCAAGCTCATCCTCGCTCGGGCCGACGCGATAGAGATCAACCGCCAGGCAGTGCGTGACGGCATGCTCACGCTGCGCGAGGCCGCGATCAAGAAGATGGCGTTGGGGCTGACGACCTTCGAGGAGGTCCTGCGCGTGACCTCCGAACCGGATGTATGAACGCGGGCACCCGGCGCGCTGCGCACGCCCGCTGTGTATAGACGCGGGCACCCGGCGCGCTGCGCACGCCCGCTACTGGGCGCTAGTCCAGGGACGCGATCCGCTTCGCCAGTTCACCCGTCCGCACGAGTTCCACGGCGATGTCGCACCCACCCACGAACTCCCCCTTCACGTAGAGCTGCGGGATCGTCGGCCAGTTCGCGTAGCTCTTGACGGCCTCGCGCACCTCGGGATCGGCCAGCACGTTGACGGTACGGAATTCGGCGCCGATCGACCGCAGCGCCTGCACCGTACGCGCCGAGAAGCCGCACATCGGCATCTCCGGCGTGCCCTTCATGAAGAGCACCACCGGCGCCGCGTGAACCAACTCACGGATCTCGGCTTGCACATCTCGATTCATGTCGCCTCCTTGCCCGCTCATGCGGCGCGTGTCTTGAGGGCGAGCGCGTGGATCGCGACGCCGACGTCTCGCCCGAGCGCCGCATAGACCATGCGATGCTGCTCGAGCAGGGACTTGCCCTGGAACGCGGCGCTCACCACCTCCACCTGAAAGTGGTCTCCTCCGCCCGTCATGTCGAGCACGTTGACCTCGGACGTCGTGAAGCGGGACTCCAACGTTTTCTGGATCGACTCGGCGCTGACCATCGCTCGGCTCCTGCCCGGTTGCCTGTCGTGGGGTATAGTGGACCGATTCGGTCCGTGAAAGGCCGAGCATCGTCGCGCCGCATCAAATGGCCATCGGACGTGCGCGCACTGGATCGACTTCCGGATGACGCGGCTTCGTGCTAACGTACCCGCCGCCAACTCGGGAGCCCGCTCATGACCCGCCTCGCCCGAACGCTCGTCCTCGCCGCCGCGCTCGTCCTCGCCGCGCTCGCGCTCAGCGCATATCGGCCGTTCACGAACGTGACGAACGTCTGCCCCTCCTGCCCGGAGCGCGGCGACAAGATCACGCTCGCGAAGGGGGACGTGCTCGTCGCGCGTGTGCTCGCCCGCAACGAAGACGGCTGGATCGTTCAGAAGAACGGCGAGCTGCGCCTCATCCTCATCGGCGAGGTCCAGAAGGTGCAGTTCGAAGGCGGCTCCGAACCGAAGAGCCTCGGCGAGTGGGATCAGATCGTCGTCAAGAACCCGTCACAGACCGTGCTCCACGGCACGATCGTCTCCATGGAGCCGGGCAAGACGATCACGCTGCGCGGCACGCGGGGACAGCTCTTCGAGGTCTCGCCCAAGCTCGTGCAGACGCTGTACCGAAAGGGGCAGAAGACGCCGGTACAGTAGTGCGCACGCCCAAATGGGCTTCATCGACGGGCTTCATCGATCCCTGACTACGCGAACGCATCCGCGTGGCGATCGCTCTCGGTGCGTGGCGTCGTCCAGAGGCGCTTGTCGAGCAGGAACCGGCCCTGCACGTCGCCGATCGCCGCCAGCGCGCTGCCGAGCGCGCCCGGATAGAGTTCCTCCATCGCCCGCATCAGCTCGCCCATTCGCGCGCGCTTCATGTCCGGCTGCTGCGAGCACAGCCCGCACGGGATGATCGGAAACGCGAGGCGCTTCGAGATCTCGACGAGGTGGGACTCGGGCACGTAGATCATCGGCCGGATCACCGTGTTGCGACCGTCGTCGCTCTGCAGCACGGGCGGCATCGCCTTGAGCTTTCCCACGAAGAAGAGGTTGAGCAGCAAGGTCGCGATCGCGTCGTCGCGGTGGTGCCCCAGCGCGATCTTCGTACAGCCGAGCCGGACGGCGGTGTCGTACAGGATCCCGCGCCGCAGCCGCGAGCACAGCGAACAGGTCGTCTGCCCGGGCTGGAGCTTGTCCTGCACGACCGAGTACGTGTCCCGTTCGACGATATGCCACTCCACGCCGCTTCGCGCGAGGTAGTCGCGCAGCGTGTGCAGAGGAAACCCGGGGTGTCCCTGCGCGAGGTGCACCGCGACGATCTCGAAGCGATTCGGGGAGAAGCGCTGTCCGCGTTGCATGAAGTGCAGTAACGCGTAGCTGTCCTTGCCGCCCGACATGCAGACCATCACGCGATCGCCCTGCACGACCAGGTCGTAGTCGGCGATGGCCTTCGTGATGGCCTTGCCGATGCGCTTTTCGAGCGCCGGCGTGTCCATCGTGGCGGGTGGCGTCGGAGCATCTCTCGAACGGCGTGGCTTGCCGGCGCGCGCGGCACCCCGTGCGAGGCGCTCCAGGGAGACGCGCGCGACGCCACCTGCGTCCGCGGTCTCGTCGGCCGGACCAGGGGGGAGGCTCATGTGAGGAGGCCCTACTTCTTCTTCTTCTTCTCTTCGCCTTCATCGGCGTGCGGCGCGTCGGCGGGCTTGTCGTCGTCTGCCTTGGCGGCCTTGGGCGCTGCGCCAAGAGCTTCTTTTGCGGGAGCCTCCTTGGCCTCTGGCTTCGCCTCCGCCTTGGCGGCGGGCTTGGCCACGGCAGCACGCAGGGCCTCGGTCACGGACTCGGTCCGATCGGCGACCTTCGGCAGCGCGGCGATGAGCGCGTCGATATCGGAGGCCTCGTAGCCATCCTTCTGACCGAGGCCGGCGGCGGCCAGGGCCTCTTTCACCATGACACGCGCCGAGACGAAGTCGAAGCGGCGCTCGAAGGCGGTGATCAATCCGTCGTTGGTGAGG
>Ga0172370_10007463_pt1 | contig 13398 bp, 9 predicted proteins | sample LakKiv5m_FD_114538 | JGI IMG/M metagenome (GOLD analysis project Ga0172370, IMG submission 114538) | Freshwater microbial communities from Kabuno Bay, South-Kivu, Congo - kab_022012_11.5m | ecosystem: Environmental > Aquatic > Freshwater > Lake | place: Democratic Republic of the Congo...
CGCCAGTAGTCGGGCTGGGCCTGCTCCTTGGACGTCCTGGACGCCTCGCTCAGGTTGAACACCCCGAACACCCTGTTGACCTTGACAATGGCGTCAGGGAAGCGCCTCGCGGCCTCGAGCAGGAACTCGAGGTCGTGCTTGTCCGGGTTGTCGGCATTGAACGGTATGCACTCCTGCAGCTCGCGCCGGATGAAGTACCCCACCGGGTTGTAGCAGTAGGCGTTCATTTCCCAGTGTCTGAGCATGGACTCGAGGTCGATCCTGGGATCATTCATCCAGGAGGCCCCATCCTTTTCCACATTCACCCTAATCTTGCCCACGACCATCAGGATGCCGGGAGCGAATGCCTTGACCGCTCTGGCAAAGGCCTTCCTGAGGAAGTAGTCGTCTGCGTTCAGGTACACGACCACATCCCCCCTCGCCATGGCAAAGCCCTTGTGCATGGCGTGCACCTGGCCGTCGTCCGGCTCTGAAATCCAGCGCAGGTGTTTGTGTCGGTTTAGAAGGGTTAACGTCCCGTCCGTAGAGCCCCCATCCACCACAATGTGCTCCCACCGCCGGTAGTTCTGGGCCCGGACGCTTTGGATCGCGCGTTCCAGGTAACGCCCGCTGTTGAACGAAGGGGTGATGACCGATATCATGAGAGACATGGGATGTTGCAGCCTTTATCCATGGATGGACTTGTACACCTCTGATTCCAGGATGCTTTGCCTGAAGTACTCCGGCGACATTTTGTCGCGGATCGGCGCCCGCTTCAGATACTCGTGGGTCTGTAAGGCCAACCCCGGGTCCTCGGCCTTGTCTGCGGCCTCATCGAACGACGTGTAGTAGTAGGGGTAGTCCTCGCCAAGATATTCGACCACGGCCGGCAGGGGATTGACCAACAGGGGCGTGGCCCGGGCGATGCATTCGATCACCGTGTTGTTGGCGCTGGCATCGTACATACAGACAAAGGCGATATTTTTCTCGAGCAGGGCGTCGAATTCGTCGTCGGGAAGAAACCCAAGCATCTCGGCGGTCTCGTACATAGGCTCATAGAACAGGCCCCGGCGCTTCCGCTCTTCGCGCTCACACTTAAAGATCTCATTGAAGTAGTCGAGACCCTTGACTGCGGGCAGGGCGACCTTCTCGTATTTCGTTGTGGGGAGTTCGTAAATGGCGTGAAGCATCCGCATGTACCATCCCACCTGGACGATCTTTGGCCGCGGGTTCTTTCGAAAGGCCTCCCAGGCCCACTGTCTGTCAGGGAATTCCGTGGGGAAGCGCAGGACGCTGACGGGCAGATGCGGGAATTGCTGGCGCAAAAATTCGGCGCTGTATTCGCTCATGGCGAACAGCCCCCGGCAATGTGGCAGGGTCTTCTTCCACACCCGCTGCCGGAAGGTCCACCGCGCCCCCCCCGTCCCGTCGAGACGCGAAAGCCACTGAGGCACCGTCTGTGTCTCGTGGATGATGCCGATCCATGGATGCCCGATATACATCGGCCCCTGGGGGTGCCAACGCATGGTCCGCTCCACAAAGGTATCGAAATAGATGGCGCCGGGGTGGTGCAACGGCTTCAGGCAATGCACCGCATAGACCCAGCCCGTTCTGTGTCTGCCGTAGAAGGCCTGCAACTGATCTCCCCCCACATTTAGGCCCTGGGCGAAATTGCGCACCGAGGGCCTGGGTTCGAGCTTCAGTCTCTGGCAAAATAGGCGATTTCTCCACCGCCGGACCAACGGCCGCGCCTTCCTGTCGACCGCATTCGGAAGCCTGCGCAACGCCCCGATCTGCTTAAGAGCGTGACCCACTATCCTGTAAAGCCCCGTCCCTATTTCCTCCCCTATCATCAAGCCTTCCTGCTGCGTGATTTCGAAAGCCAACGTCCTGAAAGAATCATCCTGCCATCGAAAATAGCAACCAGACTGGCAGGGCCGTCACACCCCGGACAGGAGCGGCCTCACAAACTCCTCCAACGGTCGCGGCACCCGGCCTTCGAGCACAGAGGAGGCGTACACCTCGCCATAGATCCTTCCCAGGGTGTTGGCCGTCACCTGCTCCAGGGTCTCGAACCACTCATCAATGTCCCTCATAGGGTACTTCTTTTCAATTTCTGCCATCTGATATGCGATATCCCCTCTGGCCTTTCGACCCATCTCCTCTGCTCGCGAAGATGACGCCATCCACTGCCTTGACAGAAAAGAGAAAGCGCCCGCGAGCCGCATTCGGTGGATCAGGGGATATCGGCCCGGCAGTCGATCAACAAACAGGCCCTCCTTTTTTCCGTCCTTGAGCCGATACCGCCGATTCTGGACCTCCTGCATCATGAAGGAGCGCACCCTCACCGTGATGCGCATCAGATCCGGGAGCGACACATGGGAAAGATCTTCCCTGACCCGCCCCAGAATTCTGGCGACCCAGTACGAATTGACGATCTGACGACAAAATGCATAATCCGGGGATCGATTGTGGGAATGTCGGACCTGAATATGGGGCAGATACAGGACCCGATGTCCCAGAAGGGAGATCTTGACCGCCCAGGCCAGATCCTCGGCGAAATCTACATCAGGAAAGGGCGTTTTTTCAAGGAGTTCTTTTCGGTAAATGGCGCACACATTGTCGAGCCCCACGCTTCGGTATGCCCTGTCGTAGGGCATTTTTTGAAAGGATTCAAGGGATTGAACTCCCTCCAGGACCGGCGCCTCGATCCTGGCACGGGCGATGGATTCGATCTCAAACCGGGCATAAGGCGTCGCATCCACATGGGGGATCTGGGCTGCAAAGGCCGCTGCCACGCCATCTTCCTCCAGCCCATGCGCCATCCCCGAAAGCCACCCATCGGAGCAGGGAACCGCGTCCTGGACCATAAAAATGATCCGGTCGAAGGCCGCAAGGGAAACCGCCATATTTCTCGTGCGGGCGTGATGAAACGCCCCGTTGTCAATCCTCCTGACAATGGCCCCCGCCCTTTCCGCCGCCTCGATGGTCCCATCCGTAGAGCCTGAATCCACCACAATCAACTGGACAGGCCCCGCATAGGCCTGCCGGCCAATCATTTCCAGGCCTTCGGAAAAGATAAGACCCCCATTGTAGGTAGGGATAATGATCGTTATGCCTTTTTCTATTCCCATCAAAGGCCCTTGTGAAGCAGACCGTTAAACGATCGGGAGACCCAGGGTCTGACCCCCACGGCGAAACCATTTGAGGTCCTAAGCCAATTTATCTGGGGCCTTGACAAATCTTCGCCTCTTGTGGTCATAATAAAAAACGAAATCGAATTGGCGCCCCTACGACAAGAACAGAAAGTGTTTGGGCTCATTCAGCTTTATCGGGAGGATCCTGATGGACAATCTGAGCATCATCGGGCAGTATATAGGCATAAGTTACGAGGAGATCAAGAGAAGGCCGCCCTATATTGTGGACACAACCAAAAATATCTGAAGTCAATATAACCAGCTATAAGATGAAAATCACCTATATAACGCAATCCACAGAACTCTGGGGCGGGATCTATGTGGTATTTCAACACCTCCAACTCCTTGCCGAGGCAGGGCACAATGTGTTTCTGACGACCCCCGCCGATAGGCCGGACTGGTATCCTCTATCTGTACCGATCCATCATGTCAGCCACTTAGCAGCAGACCTCATTCCCGAGGCAGACATCGTGGTGGCCACCTCATGGACCACCATTAAACCGGTCGTTGACTCCAAAAAAGGGATCCCGGTCCACCTGTGCCAGGGTCTTGAATACGATTACAAAGAACTGGGGCCTCATAAAGCCGCCATTGAAGCGGTCTATGCTTTCCCTATCCCGAAGATGACGGTGGCGCCCCATTTAGATACCGCGCTGAGAGCGCGATTTAAGGGGGAAACCTATTGTGTGGGTCAGATGGTGGACAGGAATATCTTCTACCCTCCACAAGCACCCAACCCTAAAGCCTTTGACAAACCGTTTTCGATTCTCGTGGTTGGGCCCTTTCAGGCCGATTTCAAAAATATAAGGGCTGCACTCAAAGGGATTGCCATTGCGAAACAGGCTTACGAGATACCGATTAAACTGATAAGGGTGTCACAGTTTCCGCTTTCAGAGGAGGAAAAAGAAATCATTGTCCCTGATGAGTATCATTTTCATGTGCCTTATATCGAAATGGCACATTTCTATCGACGTGCGGACCTTTTGGTATCCATGTCAAAGGAGGCCGAAGGGTTCGGCCTTCCTGCGATCGAGGCTATGGCCTGCGGGACCCCAACCATCTTGAGCAGGATCCCTTCCTATACCTCGTTCGACCCAGTGGCAGACTATGCACGGTTTGTCGATCCCCTGGATTTCGAAGCGCTGAGCGATGCCATCGTTGAAACGGCCGGCAACCGTTCCTTAAGGGAGGACCTGATTCGCGGGGGGCTTCGCGTGGCAGGTAAATTCACCAAGGAACGTCTTCAAGATCGGCTCACAACGGCCTTGACCTCGATCCGGGAGAAAGGGGCGCTTCAGAAGGCCAGGGAATTCTGGGATGGTTATCATGCCAACCGGACGCCGGATGTCAGGGTGAGCTGGTGGGAATCCCCCGTCATCGTGGAGGCATGCCAGGAACGGATCACAGGGGACCCAAAGATGACAATCCATGAGTTCCTCAAACAATACCTCCCAGACCAGGGCCGTCCTTTTGAGCGGGGGCTGAGCGTCTGCTGCGGCTCAGGGGAATTCGAAAGGGAGCTGATCGATCATGGCCTCTGCCGCGCCATCGATGCCTTTGACATCGCGGAAGAACGGGTCAAGGAGGGGATGAGGATTGCCGGGGAACAGGGGTCTGCCATCCGTTTCCGGGTGGCAGACGTCAACAGGTCTGTGTTTGAGACCAATCACTACGACGCTTTCTTTGCCTGGTCGGCCCTCCACCACATTCAGAATCTGGAAGGTGTCTGCAACAGGGCCGCAGATGCCCTGAGGGATAACGGGCTTGTTGTCATCCAGGAATACGTCGGCCCAAACCGCTTCCAGTGGCGCGACAAACAGCTCGCCGTCGCCAACCGGATCTTATCCCTGCTCCCTCAAAGGCTCAGGACGAGTGTCAGGACAGGGGAGGTGATATCCAGGATAGAACGGCCGACCCTCGAAGCCATAAAGCGCAACGACCCGTCTGAAGCCATTCGCTCGGAAGACATCATCCCGGTGGTGGAAAGATGCTTCAGCATAGAGGCCATCCGGTATTTCGGCGGGCCGATCTATCACATGCTGTTCAATGAGATTGTGGGCAATTTTGATCCTACGGACGAAAAGGACACGGCCTTGATCCGGCTGATCCTCCTTTTTGAACAAACCTTGATAGAAGAAGGGATCCTGGATAATGATTACGCGTTGATTATCGCCAGAAAAAAGGCCATCTAACTTGCCGCTCCTATGATGACGATCTCGGAGGCCCTTAATTCCTCTTCGTCGATCCCCGGCATGGTTTGCCTCAGCACGGCCATAAATGCATCGCCCCTCGGAGGGAGGGCAAACCCCTGCAATTGGATATGGCGTATGCGATATCCCGCCTCCTTCAGGCATCTCGTGATGGCGTCCCTTGTAAAAAACCGGATGTGGGCGCCCGACAGGATGCTGAAGGGGACGTAATCCCATCGCCCTTTCAGCATCTCGTAGACAATAGCCCAGTTGGCGATATTGGGCACACTCGCCACCAGGAGCCCCCCCTTTTTGAGATACCGTCGCAACCCGGCAACCACCCTCCACGGATCATTGAGGTGTTCCAACACATCGCCGCAGACAATACAGTCAAACCGACCCAGGCAGTCGGCCCCCTCTCTCTCAACCAGCTCCTCAATATCGCCGCTGATCACCCTGTCCAGCCTCTCCGCGGCCAGACAGAGGAGATCGTCATCCTGATCGATGCCGGTCACCGTGCAGGCTTGCCGTTTCTTCAGTTCCTCGCCGAAAAGCCCATTAGCGCACCCCACATCCAGGATATCCCCGGCATCGGGGGGCACATGACAGAGAAGATCCCGCCGATCGCTTTCGTAGCAGTCGCCATATTGATGCACATAGACCCCCTGGGCAATGCCGAATCGTGATCTTACGTCCATCAGCGATTCAGGGAGTTCGGACACCAGAAGTGTTGCGGGCAAGGTCTTGACCCGATCCTTCCTGAAGACCAAGCAGAAGTCATCCATTTCCGAGACCTCCAGGACCCTGTCCCCGAACGTCTCATGGATCTCTCTAACGGCCCACTCAAATACAGACAGGGTCTGGTACAGGAACGGCGGCGGGTAGGTCTGATCACGCATCCGGCTCAGATTGCTCACAGGGCCCACGGCCAATAGATCGTCGCGTTTCAGGGCTATCTCCGCCAAGGACTCAACCCCCTCACGCGTCACCAAGACCCTGTCGCCCACGACCACGTAGAGGTCCGAATCCTCGGCCCGACGAAGATCCTCGATCCTCAGCGGCCTTCGATGGGTAATTAGATGGATATCCGGTCGTTTTGGGGGACCATCGAAAAGGAGCCGGCGCAGCGCCCGCTCTGCACTGTCGCCTTCAAGGCCCTTAAAGCCGTTCCTCTTATCCAGAAAGAGAGCTATTCGATAGCCATTCAGACAACGGTTTTTCATTGGGATCATCTCCCTTTTTTAGGGGATGGCAGTAGGGGTCGGGTAGCAATGGGTTGGAGTAGCAGTGGGCGGCATCCTGCTTACAGGTGAGACGAGCGAGCTATTTTTTAGGCAAGAGTTGATGCTTCCACTGGTTGGATTTCAACAACCACAGGTCCTGAAGGGTCATGTCCACTTCCTTTGATAGCGTCGGTACGGTAGATGTCACGGTGAGAAAGACCTCACCCCTGTCCCCGTCGATCCGCACCTCTTTTGTCTTGACCGAGGATACCTTGAATTTTTCGCTCCGTTTCACTTGACTGACATAATCCGAAAATGAAAGCGAATCCTTTTCCAATTCCAGATCATAGGTGAACTCGTAATCCTTGTCCACGAGGCGCTTGGTCCAATATTGCTCGGCCAACGCTTCCAGCGTAGCCTTGGGGTCGGCCATCTTTTTCCCGCCCTCGCATCCGAGGGAAAAAAACAGACACGCCACCATGCCAATTGCAATCAACCCGGTTTTCCCTATCCTGTGCACGTTTCATCCCCTCCCTGCCGGGGTCTTTGGACCCAACAAGCCTGCTCGTTCAATTAATTCTTTTGGTAATCGTTCAAAAATACCCGGATGCCGCCCTTCCCCGCCTCATCGCCAGAGGAGTAGATGACCGCAATATCCTTGTTTCCATCTCCGTTCAAATCCACACAGTAGACATTGTAAATCTCTTCTAAGCCTTTCACCGGCAGTCCTGAAACCTCCATTTCCCGCCACCGACCCTTCTCGTAAGAAAATGTCTTCAGGCCTCCCGCTGCAGTTCCGCCCACAATGTCCACATCGCCATCCCTGTCAAGGTCGCAGGCCGCCACCGAAAAATAGACCTCCCGATCTGGCAGCCCATCTGAGATCTCTTTGAACCCCTCGGGTCGGCTTAGAAAGGCCTTTAATGCCATAACTCCCTCTCTGCCGAACCCGGTGACACTGGCAACGAGGTCATCCTGACCATCCCCGTCAATATCGGCAAGGGCAACAGACGGATAGTGCACATTCTGGGGCAGGCCCTTATTAAAGGGGGAAAAGCCGCCCTTTCCGTCATTCATCCAGACGATAAAATCCTTTGTGTGCTCCAGCGAGCCAACAACGATATCAACATGTCCATCCCCGTTTACATCCCCGGTGGTCAGTTGATCACCAACCAGGCCCTTCGCCTCTTCCCCGCCGATGGGAACACAACTCCAGCCGGCATCAGATCCATAACAGACCAGAACGCCGCCCACAGGGCCTCCCCCCTCCCCTGCTGGCCTACCTTCTGAGACGCAGGCGATATCTGAAAGGCCGTCCTTATTGAAATCCGCTGAGACAATCGCCCTTGACGAAAATTGTTCCTTCGGCGGAAGGCCATTGGAAAAATCCCAATATCTCCCTTCAGCAGTCCCCTTAAAGGCCTTGAGCCCCGAGTCGTGAATGGCAAAGGCAATATCGACCCATTCATCCCGATTATACCTGCCCACTGCGATACATCCATACCCGAACTCGATGTCAAGGGGGAGATCAATCTGAGCTCGAGACCAGGTTCCTGAACCATTTCCATACCAGACAGAGGGCCTTTCTTCCTCTTTTTGGGGCAACCTTGGAGGCCCGGCCAGAATGTCCAGGCGGCCGTCATGGTTGATGTCGCTGAAGGCCATCCCTTGTCTCCAGCGTCCAGAGGAGGGAAGACCTTCGGAAGATTCAGTAAAAATTAGTCGCTCCGTGCTTTCACCTTCCCGGGATTGGGGTCCCTTTGACTCACAGCCCACTATCGTCAGCAGGCACATGACAAGCCATAACAGCTTTAGTCCATTGCCCCACCCCATCATCGGTTTCCCCCCTTCTCATATTAACCGTACGAAAAAAGCGGACCCTCTTCATAAGGGTCCGCTTTTTGGGTTATCGTCTAATGATTAATTTTCGGGCCTCAACCTACGAACCTACGTCTTGAGGCGATACGATGTTGTCAGTTCTCTTACCGTTAATGCTACCAGGCATCCCGGTGAATAGGAGTCAGCACATCCACCGACTGCATAGGGTTGGTAGGATCTGTCATCCAGGTATATCCGACCCATTCACGGTTCGCTGCAAAGCCTGCACCATCGGTATCTGGGATTAGGAGTTGGATCCACCCTTCCTTAGGATACGCGCTGTGAAGGCCAAGGGGCAGATACTGCTCAAGGTCGATGATGTTCAGCTCGTCGGGAAGCGGAAGAGTTGAGGAAACATACTTCTCATCGGCATTAAAAAACCACACATGCAGTGAAGCCGCAGGTGCGTTTTCGCTCTTCCAGATAAAGAGATAGGTCTTGCCTCCCGGATTAATGATATAGTAACGCGGGAAGAACGCGAAACCTTTTGCATCAGCACAGAGCGGGCTGATCTGGATTGACTTTCCAGATAGGAGTGCACTGGCTGAGAAAAGTTCCATATCCTTAGCGTCGATCATCTGCGGGCAGACTGCAGTCGGTGCGTACTCCTTTACCGGTGCATTGGCAGCCGTCGCGACCCCTCTCGGCATATCCACAAACATCATCTGTGCAACTGTTGAGTTATTTTTGGTAGCCTGGCCAAAGTTGCCTTCAAAGTAGATGTACCCGGCATAACAGTCTTTGGTCCCATCGCCATTCAGGTCTATCTCAAGTTTCTTCACCTCTGAAGGCGCCATCTTGCCTATAATGGTTAGCGCATCGGTTGAAATGATATCAAACGCGGTCCCCTTCCAATTTTCGTCAAAGACGGTCTCGCTTCTTTTGGTGTAGACCGTATAATGAAAGCTCGGAATCGCACCGTAAACATCCGTCACTGCCAGCAGGGTATTGACAGTGCCTTGACCCGGCATGGATGCCAGGAACGGTAATAATATATCTTTTCCTGGCACGTCGTCCGGCATACCCAGCAATGCCTGCGACGGCGCCGCGCTGAACATCAGGGCCGCCATAACGGCCAACACTATAAAAGTCTTTTTCATGCTTCTTTCCTCCTAATAAAGATTAGTTTTTGAAAATTTGTTCACCCCCAATTAAAAGACCCTCCTCCTTGCCTTTCCGCTATCACCCCCCTTTAATATAGAGATTTTTGATGCCCACGTTACTATATCTTCGTCTCTTGTTTTTGAAACCCGTTTATGAAAAACATATGATAACCTATTCTATTTGTCAAGGATTTTCTCATGGTTCTTGGTTGGTTGTCACTCATTCTTTGTTTAGCCTCCTGCTACGATATTCCATTTTTCTTTTAATTTGGTGATTAATAGCACATCCGTATGGATCTGTCAACCTTTTTTTTCATCATACCGAGCCGCACCCCCGCCGAATCGCCCCTTCATTTCGGCTCTATCCCGATGTTTCTCAGGACGTTTGCCCCTGCCGTCCCAACCACAAAGGAAAAAGGCCCCAGAACGTCTCCCTCCCACTCCACATAGAGTTCCAAGAAGCCTGTCGGGAGGCTGGATAAGTTCATCTGATAATGACCGGTGGGACCGCTTCTTCCTGTCACGGTCTCCGAGCCGGCAGCCCCATCCGCGGGTTTGAGAGTTATGTTCAGGCCGGGGATCCCTTCATATTCATCGATAAGACCGTTATGGTTACGGTCGTTATAGACAGTCCCCACCACAAAAAATCTCTGATCAAGGGGCGCCGCAAAATCCGCAACCACCACATAGCTCATGGGTTGTTCATCGCCTCCGCGAGGGCCCCAAAAGGCCGTGTCAACGCCAATGCCCACCTCGGTCGCCAACGGGTTAAAGATATTCCTGTCGACGTCGGATTCCGGGTCCACATCGTTTGCAAGCATCCGCTCATAGAGACGTCGGGCAACCTCAAAGACGCCGTCGCCCTCCTTAACATCGACCCCAGCCAATATCATGCCCAGGCTTTCACCCACATAGGCGGGGTCATAGCCCGCGGACGCAACCCTGTCAAAAGGGGTCAAGCCATCCAGTGAAACGGTTTCAAAATAGTGCTGATCGATCATATCGCGATTATGGGCCGCGGCGGTCCCGTGGAGCTTTTCATTCCAGGCAAGAGGGGGAAGGGGATTGGTCGAGACCCCTCCCAAATTCTCGTAGGCCTTTGCAGCGCTCGCTGGATCAATGCCGGCATTGAGAAGCGCCACGGCAGGATTATGCCTCGCCGCGTTGAGCATCCCGACAAGGGCATGCTCAATAGCCTCGGCATCGGCAACGGGTTTTCCAAAATCGAGCGTTGCCAGGTAGGCATTCAGGGTTAGCCCCCCGGTGGTGAACTGGCCACTGCCCAGAACGATTCCTGCCTCGGTCCTTTCAGGATTGAGAATATTGCGCTCCTCTGTCCTTTCAGGATCTAACTCAGCAAGGAAGATAGATTTAAAAATAATCCTGACAGCCTCTGCAGGAGCCATGAAGTTTTGAAAGGCAACCATGCCCAGGGACTCTCCGCACACAGCCGCCGAGTAGTAGCCGCTCTCTCTGATACGCTCGGCATAGGTTCGGCCGTCAATGGAGTTGTGCGAGTAGAAGCTGTTGGCGATCATCTCCTCTGTATGGCCGATGGCTGCCTTATAAAGGTTTTCGTCAAACGCCAGGGGGGCAAGGCCCCCTGTCAAAATATCGTTCAGCTCGGGCAGGTCCTTCAGAACCGTCTCGCGGGCCATCCCTAAAGACTCCGCCATACCGAGAGGATCTTTTCTCGCCTCGTTAATCAGCCCAAGAAGAGAGGTCTCATCCTCAGAAGGCACGAATTGCTCTCCCCATGCCTTTGGGTAGGCACCCATGAAGAGGGGCAGAGAAAAAAGCAATATTTTGATCATCTTATACATATCGCTATATAGATGCAAAATTTGTACCATATATTTGTAAGCCAGCAGGAAGGGGTTTTTCGTCCGACCGGTGCCTTCTTTCCCACAGAGGTTGGTCATATCGATCCACGTCTGGCTAAAATTAGCCACCCCTACCACCTCTTTTTCAGCATCACCTCCGCTGTAAAGGGCTTTCCGGATAGGGTGCTATATGTGCCCGCGGTCTCGTAATGGTTGTTTGTCAGGTTCCTGATGGAAATCTGGAGATCCAGTCCAGGAAAGATGATATCGCCGACCGTCGCGGTCATGTCTAAAACCCAGGCGCCGGGTATCGATCGAAAGGTATTGGCCCTTGGATACACAAGCTGTGTGGATGAATGATAGCCGAGCCTCGCAAAAAGGGTCACCCTTTCGTTCGGCCTCCAGGTTCCCATCAGGTTGAACAGCCTCTTTGGGCCGATGTCGTAGGGAAAGTTCAGCTCCTCATAATGGGGATCAGGGTCCCAGTACTTGATGTAAAGATAGGTTTCATCAGGACCGCTGTTGTTTTGAATTGTCAGATTGGCGGAAAAATCGAGATCTCTGAAAGGAGAAAACCGCCCACTCAGCTCAACCCCATAGACCTTCTGATGGTTCGGCTTTGAAAGGCCTGCATAAGGATCTTCCATCCGATGGTTCTCTATGTTGCTGACAAAACCGCAGACATTCAGCCCTACCCTTTCAGAGGGTTTCCAACCGACCTGCAGGTTTAACGTATCGATCTCCTCCAGTTCCGGCTTTTCGTCCCCTAAGAGCTGCCTCGCAAAAGGGGTCCGGTAGGCGGTCCCGTACAGGGTCTTGAACATCCATTCCGACCAAGGGTTCCAGACCACCCCGGCATTATAACTCAGCGCATCTTTATACTGGTCATGATCATCGTTTCTTAAACCTAAAGAAAAATCAAAATCTCCCATCTTGTGGGTGTACTGCCCGAACAGGGACCAGAGCCGGTCATTATAGTCCTCAAGGGAGTAGAGCGGTAAAAAAGTGGTTTTCTTCTGCGCAACATAATCGGGGAAGTAGCTCTCCCAGATCGGGGCATTCCTTACATCCGTCTTCCTGTAGGCTGACCCCCCGGTAAAAACGCCCTTCCCGGCAAAAAAGGTACGGTCATATATCAACTCTCCGTAAAAGCGCTTCTCCTTTTGATCCAGCGTACGGTCTATGATCTCATACTCAAGATCCATCCAGTTGTAGTAACCGGCAAAGCGCACGCCCGAGGAGGGATCCAAACGCCTTTTTGCTTCCAATTTGATAAACCCGAACGGCCCGCTCCTGCTCTCCGGCCAGGTGAGTACTTGGGATCTGCTGCTCTCCTCAGGCCCGCTGATGGCATAGGGCCTCTGGTAATCCGAGACCAGGCCCGATACGGTAAACCAGTCCTTAAAGGAAAAATTCCCCGATGCCTCCAGATAGTGGGATCGCCCTATCTGTTCCTCTCCAAACCGGTCCTCATAGGGATAGGCTTTCTTGCCGTCTCCCCAGAATCTCACGATATTGCATGTCGTTTTGTCCTCCTCGATGGTGCGGCCGCTCAAAGAGAGAAATCCATCCCATTCTCCGCCATCTCGCCCTATGTTCATATAAACGGCGCCATCGTCTCCCGGCCCTCCGTACAGGGCGCCTGCCTCGGCCCCATCAAGATCCTTCCCCGTCATGGGGACGACATTCATAATGCCTGCAAACGCGTCCGGCCCCCAGAGGACCGACCCGGGACCACGGACAATTTCAATCCTCTTTACGGGCGCCAGTGAGAGTTCATAATCAAGGGGTTGCAAGGTTTTCGTTACATCCGATCCCATGGGAATTAGATTATCATAGAGTAGCAGAGCAGAATTGGGAATTCCTCTAAGATAAGCCTCCGAACCCCATTCCTTCTGGGCCATATAGAAGCCCGGCGTCATCTCCAAGGCCTGACTCAGAGTCTTTACCCCCTCTTTCCAAAGATCCCTTCTGGTAATAACCTGGGCCACGGCCGGCGCCTGCCA
>Ga0172370_10007465_pt1 | contig 13396 bp, 10 predicted proteins | sample LakKiv5m_FD_114538 | JGI IMG/M metagenome (GOLD analysis project Ga0172370, IMG submission 114538) | Freshwater microbial communities from Kabuno Bay, South-Kivu, Congo - kab_022012_11.5m | ecosystem: Environmental > Aquatic > Freshwater > Lake | place: Democratic Republic of the Congo...
AATGGGCAAATCATCGCCTTCAAGAACTTCCTCACGATGTAGATTGGTAACCGGGACTTCCGCAGTCGGTATTAGGAAAAGGTCATCGGCAGAAACATGGTACATGTCATCTTCCAGCTTGGGTAACTGGCCGGTGCCGAACATGCTTTCACGTCGGACTACAAAGGGAGGAAAAATTTCAGTGTAACCATGCTTCTGCACGTGAAGATCGAGCATAAAGTTAATCAGCGCCCGTTCCAGCCGGGCGCCCAGGCCGCGATAGCTGACAAAAAAGGCGCCGGACAATCGTGAGGCGCGGGAAAAATCAATGAGTCCCAGCTTTTCGGCAATCTCATGGTGCGGCAAAGGCTGGAAATCCATTTCCGGCAGACGGCCCCAACGCTTGATTTCCTGATTGTGCGTCTCGTCCCCAACAGGCACCGAAGGATGCGGAATATTTGGAATCCGAATGTGGATGGCGGAAATTCGTTCCTCTACATCTTTGAGCTCATTATCCAAGACTTTGATCCGGTCAGACAGTTCACGCATTTCAGCAATGACCGCAGACGCATCCTGCTTGGCCTTTTTCATTTCGGCGATCTTTATGGTTACTTTGTTTTGCTCCGCCCGCGCGGATTCCACCTGACCAATAATTTCCCGTCGCTTCACGTCTAAAGCCAACAGTCCGTCCAAATCTGCCTTGTCGTTCTTATTGATAATCGCCTGCCGGACCAACTCCGGATTTTCGCGAATGAATTTTAGATCGAGCATTTGCCTACCTTTCCCTCGCTAAACAACTTATCATTATCCTGTGTTTCACCTAAAGCCTAACTGCCTACAACCTAAAAGCCTATCTTTTCACCTACAGCCTAATCCCCTACAGCCTCAATCCCTCTCGTAGCAACTCATCATTGTCCCTTAAAGCGCAGCATTACATATATCGTGAAGAATAGAATTCGCAGGTCCATGCGCAGCGACATGTTTTCGATATAATACAAGTCATATTCCAGCTTTTCCTTCACGTCCTCGACGGTGGTGTCATATTTGCCTTTGACTTGCGCCCAGCCGGTGATGCCGGGCTTCACCTTTAACCGGCGGGTGTAAAAGGGATATTCCCTTTTCAGCCGGTCGACAAAGTACGGGCGCTCCGGTCGCGGCCCCACCATGCTCATGTCGCCGTTAAGCACGTTGATGAGCTGCGGGAATTCATCGATGCGCAACCGGCGCAGCCACCAGCCCACGCGGGTAACGCGCGGATCTTTCTTGCCCGCCCAGACCGGCCCGGTCATGCGCTCGGCGTCTTTGACCATAGTGCGGAATTTATAAATGGTAAATATCTTGCCATATCGCCCAACGCGTTTTTGCTTGAAAAAGACCGTGCCGGCGGAGTCGATCTTGATCAGTATCGCGGTCAAGATAAAGATCGGCGAAAGCAGGATCAAGCTGACCAGACCAAACGATATATCGATAAGCCGCTTGATCCGGCGCTCCCAGGGCGTCATCAATTGCGGCTGGATTTCGATGAGCGGAAACCCGTAAATCTGATTGGTACGCGCTTGACCAAGGACGATATTGTACAGACTGGGCTCGATTTTGATGTTGACCGGCAATCCTTCGCATTGAGCGATTACATTCATCACCCGCTTCTGCGGCAAATCTTCCAGCGACAGGAGAACCTCCTCCACTCTGTTGCTCAGCACCACTTCCTGCAGATCTCTTAGACTGCCCATTACTTTTATGCCATGATGGCTTTTTCCACGATCATCCTTGCCTAAGCTGATGTACCCAATCAATCGATAACCTAAGGCAGGAAATTTTTTGACCCGATCCGCCAGCTCGCGAGCTTTCTCGTTCCAGCCAATGATCAGGGTGTTGCGCTGGCCGACTCCCGCCTGTAACAGCTTCCGTTGGATGGTGTGCAGCACCAGCCGCCCGCCGCCGACACTGACGATCATCAGCAGCCAGTAACTCAATATCATCACCCGCCCGATGGTCGGCGGTTGCGACAGATCCTTTTCCGGCTCAAAAGTCAGAATGAAAATGAGCACCGTGCCAAAGACTACGCCTTTGAAAACCGCCACCAATTCATCGAAACGGGATTGCGTATACCAAGACCGATACAGGCCAAAGAACAAAAAAAGCAGCAGCCAAAAAAGATAAATGATGAACGACAATTCTAGGCGTTGGCTAAAGCCTGGCGCTATGAACAGTCTGGCGCTGCTGCGCAGGCTTAACCAAGCGAAAAAGGCGAGATTGATGGTAATAAGATCAACGGCGACTAAAAGCGCTTTTTCAATCGGTCTGGGCATAAGAATTAAGCAGAGGACCTAACAAGACTAAGCTCATTTATAAGTTTTGAATATTCCCACCAAAAACCCGATACCCCAGCTCAATTGCATGGAAATAAAAATAGCCGGCAGGAGAAAAAGATAGCGCAGCTTTTTGTTCTGAAGTGAAGAGATCAGCGAAGCAATAACAATGTACAGCAGGTAGATCGCCCACAATGCCAGCAAGGGAAGGTAATATTCGGCTGAGGTCGCACTCAACAGAGCGAGGGTAATTGTGGTCAAGACAAAGAGCGGCGGAAGCAGATGAAAAGCCTTAATGGCCGCGAAATGCTTCTTGATGACGTTCACTCGCAAGATACCATAGTTGAAAAACTGCTTGATCAGCCGGCGTACGCTGCTGCGAGGATAATAGTAGGAGATGATCTCCGGCGTGTAAAAGATTTTGTGTCCGGCCTTGCGTATGCGCCAGTTGAACTCGGCGTCCTCGGAAATGTGCAGATCCTCGTCGAAATATCCGACTTCAGCGAAAAGCTTCTTGTCATAGGCAGCATAGACCACCGTGTCGACGAATTTTTTCTTATTCCAAAACCGGTAAGGCGCGCTGGGGATGCCAAACGGCGATCCCATGGCGCAGCCGATGACCTGCTGCATAAAACTCTCGCCGACGTTGATTTGCGTTCCACCCACGCAGGGAACGTTCATCTCGCGCATGTATTTTACATTAAGGCTGACAAAGTCGCTTTTGATTTTTGTATGGGCGCCCAAAATAATGACAATGTCCCCTTGCGAGTTTTTGATTCCAATATTTAGCGAGATGGGCGTCCTTTTGTGTGGATTGTCGAATAAGCGGATGTTGTGATGCACTTGTGCGAGCTCTTGCACTTTTTCGCGCGAGCCATCGGTGGAAAGGCCATCGACAACCACGATTTCGATGCAGTTTGGCGGATAGTCTTGCTGCAATATGGACTCTATGCACCGGGCGATGGCGTCGATCTCGTTCAGCATTGGAATGACTATCGAAACGCGCGCGGGCGGTTTATCCTTCATCGCATCTGTCATTTGTATTTTGGGGCTTTCCAGCATTTTCAATAGAATGGTTTGCAGTCAAGTCGGGAGAATGTCCTTATAGGCGGCCAACAATCGCTTTTCCATTATTTCCCAATTGTAGTGCTTCAAGGCAGCTTGGTGGCCGCGTCTTCCCATTTCCCAGCGGAGCTGCGGATCGACGATTAGCTTTTCTAATAGGTCTATAGTGGTCTGCCTGTCTTTGGCGTCGACCACAAATCCACACCCTGAGCCTGAGATGATTTCTTCTACGTCGCCGATCCCTGTGGCAATCACTGGGATTCCATGCGCCATGGCCTCGTAAAGCTTGGTCGGCGTGTTGAATCTGAATTGTGGGATGTTATCGTACAGCAACAGCGAAAGGTCGATTCGTTCATAGTATCGTTTCACCTCTGCATACGGAAGCGCACCGACAACCTTGATCTTTTCACGATATCTCGATTGTGCCAGCTCTCGCTCAAATTTCGCACGGAAATTTTCGTGAATTTTACCGACAAAAACAAGCTCCAAATGATCGTGCCTGGCGCACAGCTCATCAAATATGCCTATGGTCTGTTCGATGCCTGCTCTGGCCTGCAAGTACCCAATCCAGCCTAAACGGAGTTTATCGCCGCTACTCTGCGGCAAACTTTTGGGAAAAAACTCAAGTGAAGGGGCGTTCTTCAACTCGACGATGGATTCTTCGTCGCTGCGAACTTGGCAGAACTTTTTCAACTGGATTTGATTGGTCACAAAAACTCGATCTGATCTTTTTGCTAGAAACTGTTCGACTCGCGCCAAGAATCGCTGGGCAAACGCCGGAAAAGCACCAAAGTACTCGGTTTCGTGAGCATCATAAATGACCTTGGCGCCCGCGAAACGCGCGATAAAAAAACCAACCGGCAACGTATCAAGATCGTGGCAATGAATGGCGTTTATCGCACCTCCGCAGAGGTGCCAGACCACCCAAGCATAGAAGTAGAAGAAGTCCAGCATAGAAAGAACACCCCTCCCATACCGGCCTTGGAGACGAATTCTCCTAACGATTATTCCTTCGAAAGATTCGACTGGAGGAAACCGCTTCTCTCGGTCCCAGCACAAGATCGTCACCAACAGGCCTCCCTGCACCAATGACCTTGCTTCCTTCAGCACCCGCACGTCCGGCTCGAATGAGTTGGAGAGCAACATGACTATTTGCCGTCCGGCGGATTTCATTTGACCGCAAGGATGGATACAGGTTCCTCGGGACGGATATCGAAAATGATTTTGCCGGCTTCAAGTTTTTGGTAATTCATGGGGGCGTTAGCCCTCAAGGCGACGACTTGGCATTGAGCCCATGTGGGCGGAAGAACTAAAGACACGCTCAGCATTGAACGCTGCAAACATGGGCCGGACTCTGAATGGAGGGTAACTTGGATCTTCTTGCTTTCAACGACATGGCATTCCAACGAGCTCTTTTGTCGTAATCGAATGTATTGGGACACGGCTCCTTGCGTAGCGATCCACAGACTGTCCTTTTTGCCGGCGACAAAATCAATGTGTTGCCGGAACTTGCTCAGAGGAATTGTGCCAAGGTCACTGAGTTCCTGGTCGCTGACCGAATGAAAGTAAACGAGGATCCAGCCTTTGGCGTTGATGGCCTCTTCCACTCGGCCATTTACAGACTCCATGTCAAAAGGTGGATAAACGCCCAAACCTTTGAGCTGGAAAAAGTCATTCTCCGAAATGGTGCTGGAATTAATTCCTTGCCGCCCTCGCGCGGAACAGTAATAATCGGCCACAATCCTTGCAACCGTGTCGTTAAACCGTCCCATAGGATAGGTAAACGATGGCACACCTTCAATGCCACGAATGTGGCTCTCAATCTCATATTTTGAAACCTCGAGTTCCTGCCGCAAATCCGATTCCGACAACTGGGTCAAGTCCGTGTGGGAACGAGTGTGGGAAGCAATCTCGTGCCCTTTATCAAAAAGCGCTTGCCAGGATTTCCATTTTTCCACACCTTTAGTATGCACATTGAACGTACCAACCATTCCTCTGGCTGTAAGTTCGGGACCGGATATCTGAAAATGGCTCGGCCGGGCGTCATCGAAGGCGATGGTATAGGCAGCCGCTTTGTCGTCCTTCCAAGTACAGATATTGGCTTCCGGCACATAATCACTATTGATCGGTATTAGTGAATCTTCATTAATTCCGAACCAAGAGTCAAGTGGCGTTTTTTCCTTATGACACCCACTGAGAATTACCACAGTCCCCACCAATCCCACGAGCAAGTTTAAGAACCTGAACATACAACAAAAGCCTCTCACATGATGCCGAGTTTACGGCCCCATCGATCGCTCAGCGAGACAAAATGGATAACGCCGCAGATGGGCGTTCGCCGAACCTAAATGCTGTTCCGGCAGTCCCGATTGGTCGGCCATTCTTTGCAGACATGCCGCAATGAATGAATCAGGATTATTACCAACAAGGTTCGCCAAAAATTCGTAAGCTGGTTAGGCAAATTGAAGCAAGCCGCCGTGCGCGACGAGCATCAGCAAAGTGACGCGGTCGATGGCCGTGTCAGCCCACTGCGCCTGCTGCCAGCAGGCAGGCCAGCTACAAAAGGGCTAACTTTGCTTTTGGAAAAATTCCTTGATCGTGTCGCTTACAAATTTGACCTCTTCTTCCTTCAATTGTTCGGACATTGGCAGCGACAGGATCTCGTCAGCATGCTTTTCGCTTATGGGGAAATCACCGGCACGATAATTCAGATTGGCGTACGCCTTTTGCAGATGGCAAGGAATGGGATAGTGGATGCCGGTATAGATTTGCTTTTCGGCCAAATACTTGGCCAGTTCCTCTCGCTTCCGACTACGAATTACAAATAGATGGTAAACATGCTTGGCCCCAGGCATTTCATTCGGCAGGGTTACATCCTTACAGTCGCTTAGAAATTCCCTGTATAGTTGTGCATTTCTTCTTCTGGTTTCCGTCCAGCTTTCAAGGTGGCGAAGCTTGACGTCCAAGATGGCGCCTTGCAAGCCCTCTAACCGATAATTATGACCGATGATGTCATGGCGATATTTCTGTGGACTGCCATGATCTCTGATCATCATCAACTTTTTATACAAACTCTCATCGTTGGTGGTGACAGCCCCGCCTTCGCCGTAAGCGCCCAGATTCTTGCCGGGATAAAAGCTAAAACAACCGCAGACTCCGAAGTTGCCGGTGAATTTGCCGTTAAGTGTTGCCAAATGCGACTGGGCACAGTCCTCGATCAGGAGCAGTCCGTGCTTGTCGGTTATGCTCTTGATCCGATCGAGTTGGGCAGGCTGTCCATATAAATTGACGGCAATGACGGCTTTGGTCCTTTTTGTAATTGCCTTCTCGATCTGCGCCACATCGAGGTTGTAGAATTCCGGCTCGCAATCGACAAAAACCGGTGTGGCTCCTGCAAGGCTGACCGCCTCGGGAGTGGCGAAAAATGTATTAGCCGGAACGATCACTTCATCTCCGGACTTTATATCGAAGGCCATCAAAACGGCATGCAAAGCGGCCGTTCCCGAACTGAGGCCCACACAGAACTTTGCTTCCTGTTTCTTAGCAAAGTTCTCCTCAAAGGCCTTGACAAAAGGTCCGGCAGCAAAGGCTGACGAGTTCAAGACGTTTTGAATGGCTTGATCAATTTCGGGTTTGATAGATGCGTATTGTGCTTTTAGATCGAGAAAGTTTACTTTCATTTGTTCGCTCCATTGGAAGTTGATACAAAGGTTTTGGAAAGCCGTCTGATCTTTAGGAGGTTTAGGATGTAATCCTTTTCTTCCTGATTTAGAACCTTAAGAATCCAGATCAGGAAGATAAAACAAGCCAGTGAGCTTGCTAAGCTCAACGACAAGCTTAAAGGCTTCAAGACCAATTGCATCGCCGCCATCAGCAATATCATTGGAAGCAATTTTCCAAAGGGAATAATCTCTGCTACTTTTAATCGACTTTTCGTCAGCCAAACGAACATTAACACTCCCACAACACCACTGATTAGCCGAGCGTAGCTTGCCCCTAGTATACTAAACCGCGGAATGAAGAACAAATTGACTCCGATGTTAATTATAAAAGCAACCGCAGTAATTACTGTCGCAGCTTTTTGCTGCCGGGCCGCAATGAAAATATCCAAAAAGAAGAAATTTAAGAAGGTCAACGACAAGGCGAGAATAAGTACCGCGAAAGAGGGAATACACGGAGCGTAGCTTGGAATGTATAAAGTCGAGATAATCTTGGATGAATTGAAAGCAAAGCTTATGCTAACTAAGACTCCCAAGAGAGAGATATATTTAAAGCCAGTTCGCAACGTTTGCACAAAGCGCGGACGGTTTTCCACAAAGTACTGGGAAAGGATCGGGAAAAGTGAAATCGAGAAAGAGGTTGAGAGGAATGTCAATGGATAAACCAAACGAGTTGCTGCTGAATAAAAGCCGACTTCCGATTCGCTTTTCATCCAGGAAAGCAATAATACATCCATCTTAGTACTAAGTATGGAGAAAAGTAAATACGCCGCTAATGGTGAGGCTTCTATTAGAAGATGCTTTGCTTCTCTGAGAGACCCAGAAAATGAGATTTGGGCGGACTTTAGAAAGCGAATGATTAGCATGACCGCGCCGGGCAGATTACATAATGTGTAAATCAGAGCTATGCCTGTCAACCCAATGTGATATTTGTATGTTGAGAAATAGACGAGACCAGCAAACAACACGCCGTCCAGCAAATTATACATGACTGGATAGACCATTTGCAGCTTCGCTTGGAATATGCTTTCAAAAATGGTACGTGTAGAGGAAAGCTTGGATGATATGAGCAAATTGAGAGAGATGATCCATATGGCGGCAAGCGTCTCCTTCGGATAAGAAAATAATATCGCGGTTGCGCACGCCAAGACAACAGATGTGATGGTAAGAGCGACCTTTGCTAATATGCCTGTCCCTAACAAGGAGGGCGATTCTAATCTACCTGTCGCAATCTCCCTAACAAGGATTTGATTCAGACCAAAATTAGCTACAATGTCAAAGACACCAACATAAGCAATTGCCAATGACAATCGGCCAAATGATTCTTCGCCCATGTAGTTGGCCAAATGGATAAATACAAAAAACGTAATCGTAAGATTTGCGACTCGGCCAAAGTAAATAAAGAAAGAATTCGCAGCGACTTTGTTAGAGATGTCTGTCATGTCTTATTTGAGCCAGCTTGACTGAAACCGATCAATTTTTCCATTGCAACCAGTGTGCCCAAAAAGAACCACAAGCGACGATTGTCATTCAAATCCCCGCTGAATTGTGCGCCGATGATGTTGAATGCGGCTGCCATTAAGAAAGCGAAAAGTAGAGTTCTTTGCGCGTCAGACAACGGACTTCTCAGCATTCGCACCGCAGGACGGAAGACCGCCAGAAAATGCCAAGAAAGAAGAAACAAACCGACGATTCCCAATTCACAAATCACCTCTAAGAAAATGTTGTGAGGATAAAAGCGTGTGTCTTGGCGATAGAACACGTTGCTAAATCCTCCAGTTCCTACACCGACCAAAAGGTTCTTAAGGTGGTCGAAGGTCATATCGAACGCAGCCCGCCAAGCATAGAGGCGAGTGTTTACCGTATAATAGGCAAAATACTTTGATCCAGGATCATTCTCGAGAATATCAGTGTATCGACTGGTGAGTTGAGCAGGCAGCAGGGAAAAGAAAAGGACCAAAAGCAAAGCGGCACCAATCGTCCACAGAAATAATTGCTTCTTCCCACTTTTCAGAGAGCGAACGATGATTATCACGATTCCTGTTAATAAAAAACTAAGAAGCGGGCCGCGTGAATTCGCCACTAAAACGCTCAGAGTCATCAAAACAATGGCGAAAAGGGCCATCCGTTTCCATACTTTGGAGTGGATTTGGGGTAAAATAGAAATCAGGAGAACGGTTATAGCCCCCACCCAGTTAGCGAAACTAATGGGACTAATTCCCAAAAAGGAAGCTCGATAACTGAAGAGAAAAGATTTCTCCACGATGCCGCGAAGCAGAGTCAGAACGGTAAACAACGAAACACCACAGCCTAAAAGGACAAGCCAATATATTATTCGCCAAGCGGTCCGCTCGTCTCGCACGGTGAGGACAGGAAAAAGGAATAACGCCCAATTAAAAACCATAAAACTGAAAGTCTTGATACTTCCATATTGGAAAGATGGCGTGTATAATATCGACAAGAGCATAAACGCGGTAAAGAGAAATAATGGTGTGAGGCTGGAATGCCAAAACTGCTCAAACACCAATCCCTTCCTCGCCAAGAAGAACAGGGTACTTGCAAAAGTAAGTAGAAAAATTGCGATCGTGAAATCAAATTGAGCAAAAATGGGAACAGTGGTCGAAAGCCACTCTTTGAAAATTCCTGATGAGAAGGATAAAACCAGAGCTAATTCTGGCGATATCATTATCGCGCAAATGGCCGAAAAAGCCACCATTAGCAAAGCGCTTTTTAAATAGGAGATCTCATAAAAGGCGAGAGATAAAGACGCACTGAGTATGCTGACGAACGCGGTCGAGAGAAAACTGGGACTCTTGAACAAATAATTAAGGAAAACACTTCGTTTTTCTAATATCATGCGATAGTAAATTGTATTTGAACCTTCTTAGGATCTATCGAAGTTGGCCAACTGAACAGACACTCGGATAAATATTCCAATCCTCAGAGATAGAAAATTTTTATTGCTGATGTCTCAAACAATAAGCCATCTAAAATTCTAAAATAAAGTATTAGCTAGAGTGATCCAAGATTATTATATTAGTGGTGTTAAACACTCAATATTCGAATCAGAAAGGATCACTTTAGCAATGAAAAAATCAAAGAAACAACATGCGGCTTTCACAGGCACAACCATATTCAGTGATTTTACTGCCAGGCAATTGACAAAATACGCTGGATTGAGTCCGATCATGGCGTTTATCAACCGTCTTGGCATCGGGAAACAGATTGATACCTTGTTTCCCACCGACATGCATAATGCCAGCAAATTTACCAATGTCCAGATTATGCTGGCCGTAGTGTTGGCCTCGATGGCCGGTGTGAACCGACTCATTAAAATCGCCGCATTTACCTATGACGCACTGGTAATAACGTTGCTCGGACTTCCCAATGGATTGAATAAGGATGTGATCGGCCTGCGTCTCAAAGCATTGGGGCAGGCGGGAGCCATCCGCCTGCAAGAGTATCTGTTTGAATTCACCAACCGTTGGCTCGCTCAAAGCCAACTGGAACGGGTCACCATTGACGGCGATTCGACCGTAAAAACCGTGTTTGGCCATCAACAGGGCGCGGCCAAAGGGTATAATCCCCAAAAGCCGGGAGCCAAAAGCTACCATCCATTGCTGGCGTTTGTAAGCGAGATGAAACTGCTTGCCAACAGTTGGTTTCGCACCGGCTCAGCATACACGTCCAACGGGATTTGTGAATTTATCAAACAGACCCGGGCGTTATTGCCTGACAATATTAAGCAGGTGTTTTTTCGCGCTGACAGCGGGTTTTTCAATGGGCTGCTATTTGACCTGCTGGAAGTGCTGGATTGGACGTATTTAGTCAAAGTGAAACTGAAAAACCTGAAAGCGCAGCTTGAAAAACAAACCTGGTACCTGCTGCCCGATAATCCCACCATAGCCATATGCGAATTTCAATACAAAGGGAAAGACTGGACAACATCACGAACATTACGAGCCATCCGAATCATCACAGAATGGGTCGAGGTTGATTTCATGGGACAAAAGCAACAGGCTCCCAGGTATGAATACGCCTGCTATTGCAGCAACCTGAACGGCGATGCTGTGGAATTGCACGAAATTTACAAAGAACGGGCCACCTGCGAAACCTGGATTGAACAGGTGAAAAGCCAGCTTTTAGCCGGCGCCACGCTCACAGATGATTTTCATGCCAACGATATGTTATGGCAGTTGAGCGTTTTTGCCTACAATCTGTCGGTGATGATGCGAGTGCCGACGAAAACATACTGGCAACAGGAGCATGCAACATTTCGAGATTGGTTCATCGCCTTACCAGCAATATTGGTTCGGGGTGGTCGTCGCCTGACCATGAAAATATACCAGCATTACTATTTCAAGGCTCGGTGGATTGAATTTGAACAAATACTCGTCACTTCTGCTTGACGTGACATATTTTGTTATAATTTTGCGAAAAGTCCAATTATCAGTAAATTGACAGGATAACTATGCCTTAACGGTGACAAAAACGGCTCTCTTTATTCTTTTATGGCCACATTCATGTTCCGCTAACCCAAAACCATGATGAATTTTCATTTTTTTGAAAATTGTCACCCAATAAAACTGTTTTTTTGGTGCTTCACATTTCATTTTAGAAATGTAGGAGCCATGCAAGGCGATCAGATAAGGGTCATTCGACTTAACGGAAATCCAAAAGGGCCTTTCAACGATTTCGAAAAAGGCGAAAGTCACTCTTAATCGAAGTCCAAATCTGGATAAGGTTTTCATATTTTTGTCCATCGGCTTTTTCTAGAAGCCTTAGCCTCTCGACTAAGAACACGTAGATGCAGGAGAAGAAAATTGCCAACAGTCCAGCGACCGCCGCGATGATGGCTCGTTTGGGGCGAGATTTGATTTCTGGAATGACCGCGGGGTCTAAAACTTGAACCGTGGGGGTGTCTTTAGCCTCCTGAATTTTGGCTTGCTCATACTGTGGAAGCAGAAACTCTAATATTTTTTCCTGCAACGTTAACTCGCGAAAAAGCCTTGCATATTGCAGTCCGATGTCCGGGACTTCTTCGATTGGGATGAAAATATCTCTAGATGTTTCCCCCGCGCCCTCTGCGTTATTAGCTCCTGATTTTTCTCCATACTGAATTTCGCGATACTTTTCCTTAAGGCTTTCCAATTCAGTCTTCAGTTTTAGAAAATCTGAATGCGACGGATCTACATATTTGTGCATTATGTCCGCTTCAATTTCTTTAGCAACGATCCTTGCTTTAAGCTCAGCGGCTGCCGCAATCACCGCCTTTGTTTGGTCGGAAATGGAAATAGCTTCGTACTTTTGTTGAAAAAGTTTAAAAGCCTCTTCCGCAACTTTCAAGTCCTCTAAATTTCTCAGGTACCTTTTTTCAATGAAGATTCGCGTATTACGGGCCTTTTCCCCTTTAATTTGCCTATTCACTTTGTCCAATTCATCTAAGAGACATTTAGCCATGTCTCTGGCAAGCAGCTTGGTTTTTAAAACCTCATCATCATTTGCCAAATAGGGTGTCTTTGCTTCGGCGCCAATGGTAATAGTCCCGTCTTCATTGATCTCAATTGACACGTGTTTTCGTAGAGCTTTGACAGCCAATTCCATGTTCTTTGCTTTGTAGAACTTCTGCAAATCGAACTTGACTACCACCGACTCCATCACGGTTCTGCTATTAAGGATGGCAAGAAAAAGATTAGTCTCCTCAGAGAGAGCGCCAGTGCCTATTCCAAACCCGCTAACGGGCAGATTGCTCAAAAGTGCTGAAAGGCCTAATCCTCCACCCTCTTCTGAAGGAGGCAAAATAGTGGTCTTTGCCCTGTACCACTTCGGCAGAAGGCAACTGATTCCTCCCGCAATTAGACAAACGACCAGAAAGTTGACAAGTATGAATCTCCGCCATTGAACAAGAATGTTAAGAATATCTATAAATCCGAACTCACGATTGTTCATTTATGCAACTCTCGTTTTGAACACGCCAGTGATTCACGACACCAAAATATTGCCGCTTGGCAGACTACCTTTGAAAGGCATGCAAGTTACTGTTCCACCAAGTTTTTTCAGTTGGTCGGCGCCTTTCTTAATCGAATGAATTTAGAGAAACCGTCGACGAGGTAATTGATTCATCCACTACCCTTTCCTCATCACCCTTGCCGGCACACCTGCCACCACGCTATTCGCCAGCACGTCCTTGGTGACTACACTGCCGGCGCCCACAATAGCGTTTTCACCGATCGTCACGCCGCATAAAATGGTCGCGCTGGAGCCAATGGAAGCGCCTTTTTTCACGTAAGTCGGCACACAAGACCAATCCGATTCGGTTTGCAT
>Ga0172370_10007466_pt1 | contig 13392 bp, 7 predicted proteins | sample LakKiv5m_FD_114538 | JGI IMG/M metagenome (GOLD analysis project Ga0172370, IMG submission 114538) | Freshwater microbial communities from Kabuno Bay, South-Kivu, Congo - kab_022012_11.5m | ecosystem: Environmental > Aquatic > Freshwater > Lake | place: Democratic Republic of the Congo...
CGGCCCATGCGCGGAACCAAGTACCTCTCGACACGAGCTTCGTTTTCCTGCAAAGTTTCCATCGGATGCCTTTCGTGAGCGGCCGGGTGGTCCGGCGGCTGGTTGTTTCCATAGCGATAGCATCGCTTGCGAAACGGCATCCGTCTATTTTGTTTCAGGATCTATGGGTTGGGCGACTTCGGGGCGGGTCCGGGCGGCGCAAACCCCAGGCGCACGACTTCAGGTCGCCTGGCGCGGCCAACCAACCGTTTCGGCATTTGACAAGTAGGCGTCGACGCGCTCGGCCACCTGGCGACCCTCGGCGATCGCCCACACCACCAGGGACGCGCCACGCACCGCGTCACCCGCTGCGAAGACACCCGTGACGGACGTGCGACCACCGGCCGCAGCGATGTTGCCGCGGGCATCCAAGGCGACGCCCAGTTGCTCGAGCAGCCCCGCGCGCGCCGGCCCCGCGAACCCCATCGCCAAGAGCAAGAGATCGCACGGAATCTCAAAGGTCGAGTCCGACACATCCACCCATCGGCCGTCCCGCATCTGCGTGCGCACGGCCCGCAGTGACCGCAACCGCCCGTTCTCACCAAGCAACGCCAGCGTGCGCACACCGAACTCGCGTCGCCCGCCTTCCTCGTGCGAGGTCGACGTCGTGAGGGTGTAGGGCCAACCCGGCCACAAGTGCGCGGCGGTACGTTGCTTTGCCGGTTGGGGCAGCACTTCGAGCGACAGCACATCGGCCGCGCCCTGACGCAACGCAGTGCCCACGCAGTCCGAACCGGTATCGCCGCCGCCCAGCACGACGACGCGCTTGCCCGCCGCCCAAAGGCCATCGAGTACCGCATCGCCGGCCACGCGGCGGTTCTGCTGCGTCAGGAATTCCATCGCAAAATGGACGCCTTTTAGCCCACGCCCCGGCACATCGAGGTCGCGTGGCTGCCCTGCTCCGCCGCACAGCACCACCGCGTCACATCCACTGCGCAGTTGCTCGATCGACAACGTGACGCCGACCTCGATGCCTGTGCGGAACTGCACACCCTCGGCGCTCATCTGCTGCAAGCGCGCATCCAGCAGTGCTTTTTCCAACTTGAAATCCGGAATGCCATAGCGCAGCAGGCCGCCCAGCCGATCGTCCTTTTCGTACACAGTGACATCGTGACCCCGGCGCGCCAGTTGCTGCGCCGCCGCCAGACCCGCCGGCCCCGAACCGACAACCGCCACGCGCCGGCTGGTGCGGTAGGGCGGCGGCTGCGGCAGGATCGCGCCCCCACGCCACGCGCGATCCGCGATCTCGCGCTCGATCGCCTTGATCGTCACCGGGCCTTCAAAAAGGGCCCGCTGCGTCAGACCTTGGCCCGCCACGGTTTGCGGCACTTCCAGGCCGAGCACACAGCTCGTCTCACACGGCGCCGGGCACACGCGCCCCGTGATATCCGGAAAGTTGTTCGTGGCATGCAGCACAGCGCTCGCGTCGGCCGGACGCCGGTGGTGCACGAGGTCGTTCCAATCGGGAATCAGGTTGCCGAGGGGACAGCCGCCGTGGCAGAACGGTATGCCGCAGTCCATGCAGCGCGACGCCTGCTCGGCGAACTGCGCGTCGGCCATGGTCACATCGATCTCGCGACAATCGCCAAGACGCTCTGCCACCGGCCGCTGCAAGGGCTTGTGTCTGTGGATGTCGAGAAAACCGCGCACCTTGGCCATGACTCACGCCCTCACTTTCGGCATGGACTGCGCAGCATCCGACAGCGGCAACGGTAGCACCGGTTCCTCGATCGGAATGCCGGCCGTCTCGGGCGCCGCCGCGTCGGACAGGATGCGTCGGTATTCGCTGGGAAACACCTTGATGAAGCGCGGGGCGTGCGCCAGCCAATCCGCCAGTATCATCTTGGCTTGGGGGCTGCCAGTGCGCGCCACGTGCTCACGCAGCAACACGCGCACGATCTCCTCGTCGCGCGGTAGCAAGGGCACCAGTTCGACGGTCTCCAGGTTGCAGTGCGCAGCAAAACGCCTATCAATATCCAACACATACGCCAGACCGCCGCTCATGCCGGCACCGAAATTGCGGCCGGTGCGCCCCAAGATGACGACGGTGCCGCCGGTCATGTACTCGCAGCCGTGATCGCCAACGCCTTCGACGACGGCCGTTACGCCGCTGTTGCGCACGCAGAAGCGCTCGCCCGCGCGGCCGCCGAAAAATGCCTTGCCCGCGGTGGCGCCGTAGAGGACGGTGTTGCCGACGATGGCCTGCTCTTCGGGCCGGAAGACGGCGGATTTGGGAGGGAAGACCGCAATCGTCGCGCCCGACAAACCCTTGCCGACATAATCGTTGGCGTCGCCTTCGAGCGTCAAGGTCAGCCCGCGCGCGCCAAATGCGCCGAAACTCTGGCCGGCGCTGCCGGTCGCGGCCACGACGATGCTTTCCTCCGGCAATCCCGTGCTGCCGTGGCGTCTGGCGATCTCGCCGCTGATCATCGCGCCAAAAGCCCTGTCGCTGTTGCGGATCTTCGCATCGATGCGAACGGCGCCGTGTCCTGCCAATGCAACTTGAGCTTGCGCAATCAGGTGGTGATCCTGCACCGCCCTCAAGTCGTGGTCCTGCGCCTGCGTGCAGCGTTGCGGGGTTTCGCTTGCCATCTTCGGTCGATACAGCAGCTCGGAGAAATCCAGGCGGCGAAAGTTCGAGCAGGCCCCCTGCGCGTGCCGCGCTGCCAGGAACGCAACGCCTTGCTGGTTGTCAAAGCGACGGGGCGCGATGCAGTCCGTGCGGCCGATCGCCTCGTCCAGGTTGCGAAAACCCAGCCCTGCCATGATCTTGCGCAGTTCCTCGGCGACGTAGAAGAAATAGCGAATCACATGCTCGGGCTGGCCCGTGAAGCGCTTGCGCAGCTCCGGGTCCTGCGTGGCCACACCCACCGGACAGGTATTCAGGTGGCATTTTCGCATCATGATACAGCCACTTGCGACCAGCGGCGCGGTGGCGAATCCGAACTCCTCCGCGCCCAGCAGCGCGCCGAACAGGACGTCGCGTCCGGTCTTCAACTGCCCATCGACCTGCAGCCGCACGCGGCTGCGCAGACCATTGAGGACCAGCACCTGCTGCGCTTCCGCCAGGCCCAATTCCCATGGCGATCCAGCATGGTGGATGGCCGTCAGCGGCGAGGCGCCCGTGCCGCCGTCGTGGCCGCTGATGAGGATCGCATCCGCGTGTGCTTTTGCGACGCCCGCGGCAACCGTGCCAACCCCTGCTTCCGACACCAACTTGACACTGATGCGCGCCAGCGGATTCACGGTCTTCAGATCCAGCACCAGCTGCGCAAGATCCTCAATCGAATAGATATCGTGGTGCGGCGGCGGCGAAATCAGCGTCACACCAGGCGTCGAGTGCCGCACGCGCGCGATGACCGCGTCGACCTTGGGGCCAGGCAACTGCCCGCCTTCACCGGGCTTTGCGCCCTGGGCCATCTTGATCTGCAACTCGTCGGCATTGGCCAGATACTCGGTTGTCACGCCAAAACGCCCCGACGCCACCTGCTTGATCGACGACCGCCTTTCGTCGTGAAACCGCTCCGGATCTTCCCCGCCTTCGCCTGTGTTCGAGCGTCCGCCGATGCGGTTCATGGCGATGGCGAGATTCTCGTGCGCTTCCTTTGAGATGGAGCCGAAAGACATCGCGCCGGTGGCAAAGCGCTTGACCAATTCCGTCGCCGGCTCGACTTCGTCCAGCGGCACCGCAGGCCCCGCCGCAACGAGGTCCCACATGCCACGCAAGGTCAGGTAATCACTAGACTGATCGTTGATGAGCCGTGCGTACTCTTCATAGGAGGCTGCGTCGTCCAGGCGCACGGCCTTTTGCAGCGCAGCCACAGATTGCGGACTCCACAGATGTTTCTCGCCTTGCACGCGGAAGTGGTGGTGGCCACCGACATCCAGCGTCTCCCGCGGCACGCGGCCATAGGCGCGTGCGTGGCGGTCCAAGGCTTCGCCAGCGATTTCGGCCAGTCCGATGCCGCGCAGGCGCGACGTCGTGCCGGTGAAGTACTGGTCGATGACCACCTGATCGATGCCGATTGCCTCGAAGATCTGAGCACCTTGGTAGCATGCCACCGAGCTGATGCCCATCTTCGACATCGTCTTCAGGAGGCCCTTGCGCATGGCCTTGATGGTGTTGGCCACCGCCTTCCGGCGCTCAACCGCCTTCGGCATCTGGCCGTGATCCGCTTCGGCGGCGACCGTGGCCAAGGCCAGGTAAGGGTTGATGGCACCGGCACCGTAGCCGACCAGCAAGGCGATGTGCGCAACTTCACGCGGTTCTGCCGACTCGACGATGATGCCGCACGCCAGGCGCCGCCCCGCGCGGATGAGGCTGTGGTGCAAAGCCGCGGTAGCCAGAAGGCTTGGAATCGGCACCCATTCCGGCCCGACGTCGCGATCCGACAGGATCAGGATGCTCGCGCCCTCGTCCACAGCGGCCCGTGCCTGCTTGCACATGGCTGCGAGCGCGTCGCGCAACTCGTCGGTTGCCGAGCGCCCCGAGCCCGGCCGCGGCATCGGAAAACGCATGGCGATGGTGCATGCGCGAAAATCATTGAAGGTATTGCGCCTGAGCCGCGCGAGATCATCCTTGGACAGGATCGGGTGCGGCAGTTGCAGCATCCGGCACTGCCGCGGCGTCTCTTCCAGCAGGTTGCCTTCCCCACCCACGCAGGCGGTCATCGACATCACGACTTCTTCGCGAATCGGGTCGATGGGCGGATTGGTCACCTGGGCAAAGCGCTGTTTGAAATAGCGAAACAGCAGCTGCGGGCGATCCGACAACACGGCGATGGGAATGTCGGCGCCCATCGAGCCGACCGCCTCCTCGCCGCCCACGGCCATCGGCGCGAGGATCAGCTTGCAGTCCTCCGCGGTGTAACCAAAGACCTGCTGCAGTCTTGCGATTTCGGTGGTGTCGAGGTCGTATGGACTGGCGACAGCCGGAATCTGCGCAAGATCAATCTTGTTTTCGTCCAGCCAGGCGCGGTACGGCTGCTGCGTCGCGACGCGGTGTTTGATCTCGGCATCCGGCACGATGCGGCCCTGCACGGTGTCGATCAGCAGCATCTTGCCCGGCTTGACGCGGCCTTTTTGCACGATGCGCGCCGGATCGAGATCCAGCACACCGAACTCGCTGGCGAGCACGACCAGACCATCTGAAGTCACGACGTATTTCGCCGGACGCAGGCCGTTGCGGTCGAGCATCGCCCCGACCAGGTCGCCATCGGTGAACGTCAGCGCCGCGGGACCGTCCCACGGCTCGATCAGGCAATCGTGGTACTCGTAGAACGCGCGCTTTTCCGGCGTCATGGCTGGCGAATCCGTACTCGCTTCGGGCAGCAACATCATCATGACATGCGGCAGCGAACGGCCGGAGGCGACCAGAAAATCGACGACATTGTCGAGCGACGCCGAGTCCGACCCGCCGGGACGGATGATGGGCGTGAAGTCCTCGATCGACTTGCCGAACAGAGGACTCTTGAGGCGCGATTCACGTGCCGACATCCAGACGCGATTGCCAGAAAGCGTATTTATTTCACCGTTGTGCGCGATCATGCGGAAGGGGTGTGCGCGCTCCCACGAGGGAAATGTGTTGGTCGAAAAGCGCGAATGCACCAGCGCAAGGCGGGTCACGGTGCGCGGATCGCTCAGTTCCGGGTAGAACTCCGCCAACTGCTCTGCCAGCAACAAACCCTTGTAGACCACGGTCTTGGACGAGCACGAACAGACGTAGAAATCATCGCCGCCCAACTGCACGCTGGCGGTGCGGCCGGCGCGCTTGCGAATCATGAAGAGCGTGCGCTCGAAGGCGTCGCGTACGCCGGCGAAGTGGCCGCTGCCCGGCAGCGGACTTTCGACAGCGCGGCCGATGAAAAGCTGTCGAATCGCGGGCATCGAGTCGCGGGCTGTGGGGCCGATGGCGCGGCTGTCGATGGGAACGTCGCGCCAGCCCAAGACGCGTTGGCCATGGTACAGGGTGGCGGACTCGAAGATCGCCTCCTGGCGGCGGCGGCGCGCGGGTTCGGCGGCAAGAAAACACATGGCGACGGCGTAATCGCCAGGCGGCGGCAGAGACATGCCGGCGGCGGCTCGATCTTCGGCGTAAAGTGCGTGCGGAATCTGCAGCAGGATGCCGGCGCCGTCGCCGGTGCAGGGGTCGCAGCCGGCTGCGCCGCGGTGCGTCAAGTTGGCGAGGATCTCAAGGGCATGACGCACGATGGCGTTGGTCGGCCGCCGATCGAGGGTGGCAACGAAACCCAAACCGCAGGAATCATGCTCGAATGCTGGGTCGTAGAGGCCCTGACGCGGGGGGAGAGGCATGAGGGGAGCATAGCGGGGTGACGCAGCGCGTCAACGGGGATCCGCAAGCGCCAGCGCCGCGTCCAGAGGTGCCCACACGCAGGGCGGCAATCCCAGGCGGTAGAACAGCTCGTCGGGTCGCTGCAAGTCAAAGGAAGTCGCGCAAAATGGCTCACCGACGGCGATGCGGCCCCGCCAGCCATCCGGCTCGCCGAGCGCGAGCGCGGCGTTGCGTGTGACCGCGCGCAGCGCTTCCGGCGGTGTCAGGCGCCCCATCAACACGGACAGTTGCATCGCAAGCGGCAGGTTGGTCGTCATCGCCGAACCCGGATTGCAGTCGGTCGCCACCGCCACGCGCGCGCCCGCGTCGACGAGGTCGCGCATACGGGCGATGGACTCGCGCAAGAACACGGATGTCAAGGGCAAACAGACGGCCACGGTGTCCGAGTCGGCAAGCCTGGCGATGCCCTCGTTGCCCGTGCAGAGCAGGTGCTCGACACTCGTGGCGCCGCGCGCGACGGCCCAAGGCAGGCCGCCGATGTCGGCGAACTCATCGACGTGCGCCTTCAAGCCCCAGCCAAAACCGCGCGCAATCCATGCCATGCGTTCTGCGGCGTTCGTGTCGAAGTAGCCGCGCTCGATGAAGGTGTCCAGAAACTGGACAGGTACGCCGCTGGCAGCCATCGCGGGCAGGATCGCGTCGCACACGACCGTCGCGTATCCTTCTGGATTGCCTTTGAATTCTGGCGGTACCGCGTGTCCAGGCATGGCCGTCGCGACGATCTGCAGGCGGCCATGGAATCGGCGGCGCAGCTCGGCAATGGCTCGCAGGATGCGCACTTCTGTCGCGGCATCGAGGCCGTAGCCCGTCTTTAGTTCGACGACGCGCACGCCCCAGGCGCACATCTCGGACAAGCGCATGGCGGCAGAAGTGACCAACTCTTGCAAGCTTGCGCTGCGTGTCGCGGCGACGGTGTGGTGGATGCCACCGCCCGCGGCGGCAATGTCGGCGTAGCTGCGGCCGGCGAGGCGCTGACCGAATTCGGCAGCGCGATCACCGGCGAAGACCGCGTGGGTGTGGCAGTCGCAAAGGCCGGGCACGACAAGGCGGCCGCCGCAATCAAGGCTGCGGTCAGCGCCGGGGCGGTCGCGCGCGGCGGTGGGGCCGATCCAGGCAGTGCGCCACCGACCTGAGGCGTCGCGGTCGAGAACGAGGTCGCCGTTGGGCAGGAAGCCCAGGGTTTCCCATGCGGAAAGTGCCCCGCGCTCGGGGCCTGTGGCGGTGACGATGGCGAGGTTGTGGAGGTGGAGGGTGGACATCGTCAAGCCCCGATTCTGCTTCCGCTTCGATCAGCCCAGGCCGGCCCGCTCCAACACGCGCCAGGCCAGATCCTCCGCCTGCAGCGCCTGCCCCGACACATCGCCCAGATTCCAGAAACTTGCGCCGGAACGCGGCGTCTGCACCAACCACACGCCCTGGAGATCAGCCGGCACGTCCTTGCCCGACGTCCGCGCCACCTGATTGGCCAGTGCGCGCCGTTGCGGCCGCCACTGCCGCCACGCGGCCACGCCCAGCCGATCTCCCGCGCCACCGTCAGCGAGCTTTTCTCCTGCCACATCGACCGCCTGGAACACGCGCGGCATCGCGCACGACGCGGCAATCGCCGAAGCCAGTGGACCTTGGGTCAGCAGCCGATGCCGCCCCTGCAGATCGATAACGCCCACCCCAAGAGGTCGCGATAGATCCTCAATCCTCGCAGGCAGATATCGAGCCAGCCAGTCGCGAAACGGCGCCATCGACAGCACGCCGCGCCACGGCGTCTTGGCGACGCGCAGCAACTGCAGCGGGCGATAGCGCTGCAGTTCTTGAGCAATCGCCTCCGGACTCATCCCCGCCAGCCACAATGCACCGACCACCGAGCCCGACGACGTGCCGACCACCGCCTCGATCCGCAACTGCGAGCGCTGCACGGCGCGCAGCACACCGATGTGACGGCCAAAGGCCAGAAAGCCGCTCGACAGCAGCAGATCGGCGTTCACGGCGCCTCCATGACGATGCGCACGCCGCGCTCTTGGGCGATGCGGCGCGCGTCCGCGTAGCCGGCGTCGGCGTGGCGCAAGACGCCCATGGCCGGGTCGCTCGTGAGCACGCGTTCGATGCGCCGTGCCGCCGCCTCGCTGCCATCCGCGACGATGACGACGCCAGCGTGCTGGCTGTAACCCATGCCGACGCCGCCGCCGTGGTGCACGCTGACCCAACTGGCGCCGTTCACGGCATTGATCAAGGCATTGAGGAACACCCAATCGCTGACGGCGTCGGAACCGTCCTTCATGGCTTCGGTTTCGCGGTTCGGGCTGGCGACGCTGCCGCAGTCGAGGTGGTCGCGACCGATGACGATGGGCGCGCGGACCTTGCCTTGCGCGACCAGGCGGTTGAAGAGCAGACCGGCGCGCGCGCGTTCGCCGTAGCCGAGCCAGCAGATGCGCGCCGGCAACCCCTGAAAGGCGATGCGCGGTGCACCTTCGCGCAGCCATTGCTGAACTCCAGCGTTGTCGGGAAATTCCGACAAGAGCGCGCGGTCGGTCACGGCAATGTCTTCAGGGTCGCCGGACAGCGCCACCCAGCGGAACGGCCCTTCGCCGCGGCAGAAACGCGGGCGGATGTACGCGGGCACAAAGCCGGGGAACGCGAAGGCGACGGCGGAATCGAGGCCACCTTGGGTCGCTTCGGCGCGCAAATTGTTGCCGTAATCAAAGACATGCACGCCCTGACCCGCCAGCGCCGCCATGCGCGCGACATGTTCGGCGATGTCGCCGCGCACCTTCGCCACCCAGGCGATGGGATCCTGTTGACGCAGTAGCGCGGCTTCGGCAAGCGTCACGCCGGTCACGTGGTAGCCCACCAGCGGATCGTGGGCCGAGGTCTGATCCGTCAGCAGATCCGGAAGAACGCCGCGCGCTTCCAGACGCCGCAGCAACTCGAGCGCCGTGCAGCACACCGCGATGGAGCGCGCCTGGCCCGCCGCTTTGCTTGCCAGCGCGCGATCGATTCCGCAATCGATATCGTCAGCCAGTTCATCGACATACCTCGTATTCAGGCGCCTGAACACGCGCGCGGGATCCACCTCGGCCGCCAGCAAGACGCCACCCGCCAAGGCGCACGCCAGCGGCTGCGCACCACCCATGCCGCCCAGCCCAGCCGTCACGCACAGGCGCCCGCGCAGGGGTTGCTTGACATCAAAATCGGGCAGTTCCGCGTAGTGTTGCCGTCCCGCCTCGGCGAAGGTCTCGTAGGTGCCTTGCACGATGCCCTGGGTGCCGATGTAGATCCACGAACCGGCCGTCATCTGGCCGAACATCATGAGCCCTTTGGCTTCCAGCTCGCGGAAATGCGTCCAGGTCGCCCACTTGGGCACGAGGTTGGAGTTGGCGATCAGCACCCGCGGCGCGTCGGCGTGCGACTTCAAAATCCCGACTGGCTTGCCCGACTGCACCAGCAGCGTCTCGTCGTCTGCGAGATCGCGCAGGGAACGCGCGATGGCGTCAAAGCACTCCCAATTGCGCGCCGCCTTGCCGATGCCGCCGTAGACCACGAGTTCCTGCCAGTTTTCGGCGATCTCGGGATCGAGGTTGTTGTGCAACATGCGCAGGGCGGCTTCCTGGACCCAGCCTTTGCAGGAAAGCGTGGTGCCGCGCGGCGCTCGGGGCGGTTGTCTGGGCATCGCGAACCTCCGTGGCAAGAGGTTGTCGCAGATGCGAGGCGTGGCTGGCAAGCGGTGGGGGCGGTGGTACGAGGTGGGACCTGTGCGAGAACTGTGAGGAGTGCGCTATCCGCAAAGGACCGAGGTCAATGAGCGATAATCAACGAGTTCGAAGTACTTCCTCGCTGCCATCGCCTCCAGATCGTGGGGTCGGTGATAGCGCCCAACGAAGAGATACTTATAGGGGCCCGCCACGCACCAACGATCGATTCCGAGTTCGGCCGCGGGGCCGAGGAACCGCCCGATTCCGCGCTCCGCGAGGACACCCTTGGCCAGCATGAGCGGCGTGCCAAACAGGATCATCGACGGATTCAGTATCGCGAGCCACTGCTTGATGTCTGCACTTGTCGCGCGCGGATTGTCTTGAAATGGATCTCTCTCCAACAACCAACCCGCAGGAAGTCCTGGAATGGCGGACGGACGGTAGTCCACGAGATCGTTGACAACGCCTCGCACTGCAGTCACCTCCACCGGCGTAGCCGGAGAAGTCAAGGTTGACCGAAGGATACTGCTGACGCCAAAGACCATCACCCGCAGAGGCTGGTTGCCAGCGCGCGCAGCATCAAAGCTCTTCTGCCGCAGAAGTTGCGAGAGTTCTTCCCGCGTGAATTCCGTCATGGAATCGCAGCGGGCGTCGACGCTCGATAGGTGGTTTCGAATGGTCTCGCGTGAACCTGGCCGTTCGTGTTTGCCGAGATCGAGCAGCACGGGCGAGGCCGGGCGCATCCGATGGACCACCTGGTGAAGACCGACGAACGGATGTTGGAGGTCCAAGTCCGAGACCACTTCGTCTGCAAGTTCTTTCATTGTCTTGATCACGCACTTGGCCATGATCGACGAGCCCTCGTTCAGGGACAATTCCTGTAACAGATCCAGAGCCACGGCAGTCGCGTAGTTGCGATCAACGAGGTTTTGGGGCTCTTGGTCGCCGCCTGCGAGGAGGAAGCAACGTCGCAATATTGCGCGCAGGCGCGGCGTATCCTGCAATCCGGGCGAGGTTCCGTCGGCGCGCATTCTCTTGAGTGCTTGTCTTCCCAGGAGCACTTCCGGCTCAGTGGCGTGCAGTCCTGAGTCGCCCAATGATCGAACCACCCACACGGGCCGCGGCTGAAAACCGCGGATCGCCGTTGTTTCGTCGAGACGTCGGGCAAAATCCTTGCGCGCTTGGTAGCTTGGCATCGGAATCCTTGGCCGTCGCCCACGTTCCCGGGCGCGGCGACGCGCACAAAGCAAGGTGAAGCTGCGGGAATCGGAGAGTGCGGCGAACGGTGTCTACGCCGCCCTCAGCCCCGGCCGCGTCGTCGGCAAGGCATCCGGACTGCGGCGATAGAGACCTGTGTCACGCTGCCACGATACCTGCCCGTTAACGCACGCAAATTCGACGAACATGACGAGCAACAACAGCAAGTACGCTTCCGGACGGAGCGTCGGCAGCCTCGCCATGGCCTCTTGCAGGTCGTCATTGGCTTGCTCGATCAACCTGGAAAATTCCGGATTCTTGCCGACTTCGCCTGCGAGGCGGGCGATGATGGCGTGGCTGTCCAACTGATCGTCGTGCCGGAAGGCCGCGACGACGAGGTCGCCGCACGACTCCAGCAGGCGCGTGTTGAGCCCGTGATTGATCAGCGCAGGCTGAACGCCTTTCTGCAGCTCAAGCGGATGGTCCGTAATGAGCCGGCGGCCAAGAACCTCCAGCAGCACGTCCGCCCACATCGCCTCGTCTAGCCAGATCTGCTCGTCCGCGATGGGCGCGATCAGGCCGGCGTAGCTCTGGACTGCAGTGGCTCGTGGCACTTGTAATATATTAGAATCATTGAGCTGCATGACGCCTCTTGTACAGATGATGCTCTCAGTGTACCGGCCCGAAGAAAGGAGGGCCAGAGCTGGCGCTGGCGCGCGTAAAAAGTGGCAGTGACGCTAGCAAGATTGACCGCGGCGTGTCAACGCACCCAAATCTGGGGCAGCGGGACAGTCGCGAGCATTCTGAAATCACAGCGTAACTCCGCTGTCGCGCGCCTCGGCGCAGCGTTCATGGCCGCCGGTCGTCGACGACCCTCGCGGAATCCTACTGGCCAGGCTGATACTGTCAACGATTCGTTCTGGCAGACAAAACCCGCGCTGACGGTCGAGCGAAGGCCACCGTGGCCGCGAGCACCCCCACCGCCGTCCCGAACGCCGCCAGCGCCTGTGGCCACGCCATCAAGAACGCAGTCGCCGATGCCAACACGACGTCGAAGTAGACCGCCAGTTGACCAGTCGCCAACAAAATCAGCGCTGAACGAGCCGCCTCCAGGCCGACCAGGAGGAGCAGCGCGCCGCCTGCAGTGCGCCGGTGCCGGACCTGCACGTGCGCTTCGTGGCCGGGCCGCGGCAAGGCTGGCATCCTCGTCGGCCGCGACCGCTGCTGCGATCCATCTGTGCGCACCAGTGCCCCCGGCGCCACGCGTGCTGTGTGATGGTCACGCCGCCGTGAGGCTCGCGCCAACGCATCTGCATGTCGAATGGCAATCCACCCGAAGTTCAGTGTGATCAGGACGGAGGCCCTTTCTTGGATCTGCGCCCGTAACCCACAGCCGCGTCACGGCCGCCGCAGCCGCAACGCGTTGAGCACGACCGTCAGCGAACTCATGCCCATCGCCGCGCCGGCCAGCATCGGACCGCCCAATGGATCCAGGGCGCCAAAGGCGGCCAGCGGCACGAGCACGAGGTTGTAGCCGAACGCCCAGGCCAGGTTCTGGCGAATCACCTGCCGCGTGCGCAGCGCGAGGCGCCGGGCGAGCAGCAGCGGCTCCAGCCCTTCGCGCAGCAGGTTGAGCGGCGCGGCGACCTGGGCTGCCTGCAGCCCGGGCAGGCTGATGCCGGCGTCCGCTTGGGCCAGCGCCAGCGCATCGTTGACGCCATCGCCGACGAACGCGACGACCGCGCCGCGCGACTGCAATTCCTTTATTTTCGCGCATTTGTCTTGGGGCGAGCAGTCGCCATGGGCAGCGGCGATGCCCACGTCGCGGCCGAGATCCTGGGCTGCCTGATTGCGATCGCCACTCAGCAGGTGCAGCGCCAGTCCTTGCCGCTCGAGCCGCGCGACCGCGGATTTCGCCTCGGGACGCAGCGCATCGGCCAGCAGCAAAGTGCCAAGCAGAACGCCATCTTGCGCGAGCCCGACGGCCACAGTGTGATCGGGAACGTCGTGCAGCGGCACCCCGAGAAAGGCAGCGTTGCCAAGGCGCAGGGAACGCCCCAGCACCACGCCTTGCACGCCTTGACCCGGCTGGCTGCGAAACGCCTCAACTACTGGAAGCGC
>Ga0172370_10007469_pt1 | contig 13390 bp, 10 predicted proteins | sample LakKiv5m_FD_114538 | JGI IMG/M metagenome (GOLD analysis project Ga0172370, IMG submission 114538) | Freshwater microbial communities from Kabuno Bay, South-Kivu, Congo - kab_022012_11.5m | ecosystem: Environmental > Aquatic > Freshwater > Lake | place: Democratic Republic of the Congo...
AGCGCCCGGCAGAGGTCGAATCTGAGCAATGACACGCTGGATGTCGTGAAGTTTGAGACCATGCTGATCCAGAATTTTCATTCGGCTACGCATAAGCACATTATAATCGGGTTCATCCCGGGTAGTACGCCGAAGTTCGTTGATACCTGTTTTGTCGGCGACGTTGATCCAAACTTCGGGAACAAAGACACCTTCGAGGTCAGAACAGACTATATACATAAATAAGTCATTAGGTCATTGGTCATTAGAGATGCACCGCGGTGAGTTTTTACTTTAGATCATCGGCAATTCGTATTTTGATATCGACAGTTAATATATTATAGAACATTGAAGTTTAGCAGAAGTTGATTTTGAGGTAGTGTTTGAATGAATTATAATCGTTATCAATTTTTATGTATTGCTCTGGTTTTTGTTCAAGTCCTTCCAGGCTTTTGGGAAGTAACGGTTCTACTCCGATAAGGCGTTTAATTTCTTCAGGAAATTTAGCCGGGTGCGCAGTTTCGAGTGAGACACAGAGTTGTTCCGGGGTATCCGATTCAGGATAACGGGAAAGATACTCCTGCAAGCCAGCCCATCCCACGGCGCCATGAGGTTCCAGCAAAAGTCCGTACCGTTTATATGCCTGTTCAATCGTTTGTTTTGTTCTTTCGTCGCTGATGCTAACGGCGAACAGCTCTTCCTGCATTTGATCAAGATCTGCCTGCACATGAATCTCACCCACTTCATCCATCATACCTCCATAGAGGCTTACCAACCGGGCCAGGTTACTTGGGTGACCAACATTCATGGCACTTGAAATACAATTCCGTGAAGGTTCTATTTTTTTATAGACACCGGTGGTAACATATCTTGGGAATTCATCATTTTCATTTGTAGCAATTACAAATTTTTTCACCGGCATTCCCATTTTCAAGGCTAATATTCCTCCCATCATATCGCCGAAATTTCCCGAGGGTATGGAAAAAATAATCTTTTCATCCGACGGATTTCTTTTAAGTTTCACAAAAGCATAGAAATAATAAACGATCTGAGGGACAAGACGCCCGATATTGATGGAGTTAGCCGATGACAGATTGAAATTATTCAATTCAGGATCGGCGAAAGCTTTTTTAACAAGGGACTGGCAATCGTCAAATTTCGCATCAAGAGCAAGAATATGAACATTTTTTCCCAGGGTGGTCATCTGTTTACGCTGGCGTGCCGTCACTTCCGACTCAGGAAAGAGAACCACAATCTGAATGTTGTCCAGGCCATAGAATGCATTGGCAACCGCGCTCCCTGTATCACCTGAGGTAGCCGTAAGTATTAGCAGTTTCTGTTGCTCCTCTTTTAAATAATACTGCATCAGTCGGCCCATAAAACGAGCTGCAAAATCCTTGAAAGAGGCCGTTGGTCCCTGATCAAGTCGCATTATATATTTCCGGTCAAATATTTTTTCCAAAGGAATATCATAATTGTAAGCTTCCGTGACAATTTGCATAAGGTCGTTGTCCGAAATTTCCCCTTTCAGAAATTTACGAGTGACAGCGAATGCGATATCCGGGTATGATTTGTTCTTTAAAGCGGTGAGTTCTTCATGAGAAATTTGAGGAACCGATTCCGGCATATATAGTCCTTTATCAGGAGCCTGTCCTTTCAGCAATGCTTTTCTGAAAGAGACCGGTTCTGCTTCACCATTTGTCGAATAAAATAAAAGAGGATAATACATAGTCAGAAGAAAATATTTCTAAACCCTCAGATAATCACTGGTGAGATAACTTTTTTAAATTATTTAGCCGACTTGGCAAAAGCCTGTGACAGATCATTAATCAGGTCTTTTTCATCCTCGATACCGATAGAGAACCTGATCATTGAGGGTGAGATCCCCGCCTTCTTCATCTCCTTCTCCCCCATGGCCGAATGTGTCGTCGAAGCAGGATGAGTGACAATAGACCGGCAAGTTCCAAGATGTGTCGCGTGGGTTATGATCTTTAGTGAATCGATGAATTTTGTGGCGTCTTTATAGGTTCCGTCAAGTTCAAAGGAAAGCAATGAGCTGCAACCTTTCATTTGCGGTTTTATCAGCTTATGAAAAGGGTTGGATTTCAGTCCGGGGTAATTCACACATTTCACCCTTGGCTGTTTATCGAGAAAACTGGCTACTGCCATTGCATTTGCGCAATGCTTGTCCATACGCAGCGATAGGGTTTCCAGTCCAAGAAGGTTCAGCCATGCATTGAACGGGGCCATCGCAGGGCCAAGGTAACGAATGCAGTTTTGACGGATACCATCGATGAGATTTTTGGGTCCGCAAATGATTCCTCCCAGGCTGGTACCGTTTCCACAAACATACTTAGTGGTGGAATGGACTACAACATCCGCTCCAAGTGCAATGGGTTGCTGGAGCGCAGGGGTTGTGATGGTATTATCGACAACCAGTGGAAGTTTCTTCGATTTGGCCAATTTTGCAAGAGCCGGAATGTCGGCTATGAATAGTGCCGGATTGCTGGGCGTTTCGACAAACAAGAATTTTGTTTTAGGGGTAATAGCCTTCTTCCATTCATTGATATCTTCGGGTTTTGTTACCCAGTTGACCTTTGCTCCCATCTTCTTCAGGCCGATATCGAAGAGGCCAAAAGTGCCGCCGTAAACGCGGTTCGAGGAAACAACCTCATCTCCCGGTGAAAGCCAGTGGTGCGATAACAGAAAAATGGCCGACATGCCCGAAGCAGCTGCTATAGCTCCTTCGGTTCCTTCCAGGGCAGCCATCCTGCGCTCGAAGAGGTCGACGGTTGGGTTATCCCAGCGTCCATAAGTGTAACCCGGTTTTTCACCTGTAAAGATCGCCGCAGCCTCTTTGGCATCTGCATAAGGATATGCTACTGATTGATACAGAGGTGTGATCATGGAACCGGGTTTAAAATCTACATTGCCGGCATGAATTGCTTTAGTACTAAATACTTGTTTTGACATATTTCCTCCTGGAGTTTTTTGATGTGATAAAATTAACTATTCCCCGTAAGAATGCAAAATTATTTGATTATTTCCGCGATCAAGGTAGAATATTCCTGATGATCGTGATGGTGGTGATGAAAAAAAGACCGGAGTCAGGATTCGCGACGTATGATCATGGCAGAAGTTACTCCTCCACCGCCACATATAGCAGCAACGCAAAACGTTTTATCAAGACGTTTGAGAGCATAGTAGCATGTTACCAAAATCCGGGCACCACTGATACCTGTGGGATGACCGAGGGCAATAGAACCGCCGTGGATGTTAAGTTTTGCACGATTCCACTTCAGCGCTTTTTCATTGGCCAATACCTGGATGGCAAAAGCTTCATTGACCTCTATGATGTCGATATCATCAAGTGTCATTCCGGCATTTTTTAATGCAGCCGGTATGGAATAGGCAGGTCCTTCACCCATGGTTGAAGGATCAACGGCAATTTGGGCATAAGAAACGATAGAAAAGAGAGGTTTAACGCCGAGTTCTGCTGCTTTTTACGATTTGTTACTACCATCGCGACGGCCCCGTCACTCAGGCCACAGGAATTACCTGCAGTTACCGTTCCGGCCTTTCGGAAGGCTGGCTTAACAGCAGCCATTTTTTCCCTGTTGATTTCATGACGGATAGTCTCATCCTTATTAAATATTGCGGGCTGATTCCCCTTAGTACCGGTTAATTCGACCGGGACAATTTCTTCGTCGAACCAGCCATTTTTCTGAGCCATGGAAGCCTTCTGATGACTGCTGATTGCATAATCATCTTGCTCTTCACGTGAAATCCTGTATTTTTCAAAAAGGTTCTCCGCTGTCTCACCCATTCCCTGCCCGATCAGTGGATCGATGCTGTCGCTCCAGCCATCTTCAAGCGTTTTGTTTCCCATTTTAAATCCATCCCAGCGTGCACCCTTGAGCAGATAAGGGATAGAGCTCATGCTATCGAACCCGCCGGCGATGATGATCTCTGCCTCCCCAAGCCGGATTGATTGTGAAGCCATTGCTACCGAACGCATTCCCGAATGACAGGCCATATTCAGTGTCACAACCGGAACAGACGGGGCGACCCCACCGCGTACCGAAGCGGTTCTTGCCGGGTTCGGGCCATTTCCGGCCTGGCGACAGTTACCAAGGATCACATCGTCCACCTGGTTGCCGGTAATCGAAGCACGCAGCAGGGATTCCCTCACTACGACGGCTCCCAGATCATACGCCGGAATATCTTTCAATGAACCTCCGAACCTACCCATTGCTGTGCGGCAGGCTGAGATGATCACGATGTCTTTCAGTTCCATTGCTTGTTTTATTTTTTGACCTCCGGAGCTGACTAAAAATTTGTATAGATGTTAATTTTTTTGTATTCTTTGTGCATTCTTTAGTTTACACAAAGATCACATTGACTTTTTAGTCAACCCCTCAGATCATTTAGTTTAAATATATTGTCCGCCATCAACTTTAATAACTTCACCGGTGATATGACGTGCCAGGTCTGTACATAAAAAAGCTACTACATTTGCGACATCCTCAGGCTGCCCGATCCGTTTCATTACTATTTCTTCGATCGCTGCCAGACGTACACTTTCATCTGCTTTCTTCATCATGTCGGTTTCGATAAGACCGGGGGCAACGGCATTCACGTTGACACCATATTTTCCCAGTTCCCTGGCAACCGATTTGGTTAATCCGATAATTCCGGCTTTTGAGGCGGAATAGTTCGCCTGGCCAAATTTTCCCCGGATGCCGTTTATAGAGGTGATATTGATGATCTTTCCTGATTGTTGTTCACGGAAAAGAGGAGATACCGCCCGGATATAATTGAAATATCCTTTCAGGTTAATATTAAGTACCCGATCCCACTGTTCTTCGGTCATTTTCCAGATCACCCCATCCCAGTTAATCCCTGCATTATTGACCAGAATGTCTATTTTCCCGAAGACATTAGTCACTGTTTTCACCAATTTTCCCGCATCTTCGAAATTCGAAATATCAGCCTGGACCAGAAGTCCTTTTCTGCCTGTCTGAATGATCCTGTCCAGTACGACTTCTGCTTCTTCCTGGTGTTTCCTGTAGTTTAGGGCGACATTGGCGCCGCATTCAGCCAGTTTCACAGCGATGGAAGCTCCGATGCCGATACTTCCACCGGTAACGATAGCAGATTTTCCTTCAAGATCTAATTTGGTATTCATTTTTTACATCTTTTAATGATTTAATTTACCCACTCCCTGGATGGCCTCCAGCACCCGTTGGGGAGTAATCGGTAATTCAAACAACCGCACCCCGATGGCATCTGCAATTGCGTTGGCAATGGCTCCGAGCACGGGTAAAGTGGCTCCTTCACCTACTTCTTTTGCGCCATAAGGTCCCTCTGGTTCAAAACTGTCGACGATGGTTGAATGAATTTCAGGCATATCGGCTGAGGTAGCGAGGAGGTAGTTATGAAGATCGGCATTGATCATTTTTCCCTTTTTATCGAATACTTCGTTCTCAAATAAAACTTCGCTCATGCCCATCAGAACCGCACCTTCTGCCTGTCCTTCAACAAGCATAGGATTCACAGCCGTTCCGCAGTCATGGGCATCCCAGAAATTGAGCACTTTGACCTTACCTGTTTCCATATCCACATCCACCTCGCAGACTGTTGGCGAAAAAGAGTAAGCCGGTGAAGTTCCCACCGCTGCTCCTTTGTATGAACCGCCAAGATCTTCAGGGGGAGAATAATGTCCTTTTCCGAGCAAGGGTCCTTTTTTTGAGAAATGGGCAAAACCGGCCTTTTCCCATGGTATGAAAACCGAAGGATCATCTTTCAAGTAAATTCTATTATCTTTTGCTTCCAGCTTTCCGGCATCCACATTCATAATCTCTGCAGCTTGAGCAAACACCTGATTTTTCACTTCTTCTCCTGCCATTTTCGAGGCATTTCCTCCCATGAGCGTCACACGGCTTGAATAAGCTCCAAAACCGATGGGTGTAAGATCGCTGTCGGCCGACACTACGCTTATCCTGTCGTACGAAATACCCATTGCTTCGCAAGCGGCCATAGCAAGTACCGTGTCTGATCCCTGTCCTATATCAGCATCTCCAATAAAAAGCACAGCTCTTGAGCCGTCCTCCACAACTTTAATAGTAGCGCTGGAATGAGGAAATTTAGAACGGTAAATCGGATATCCGGCACCGGATACAAACCCGCCACAACCGATACCAATTCCACGACCTCTTGGAAGTTTTCCTTTTTTCTGATTCCAACCGGATTTTTTTCGCACTTCTTCAATACAGGCTGTAAATTCACAGGAATGGATATCCAGATCGTTACAGGTATGATATTCGGGAGTCATGGCATTTTTCAGGCGTATATCTATGGAGTCCATCCCGATATCGTCGGCGATCATTGTAAGGAGCGATTCGAAGGCAAATCGAGGATGCGGACAACCATGACCCCGGAAGGCACCGCAGGGAGGAAGGTTAGTGTTAACCCGGAAACCATCGTACTTATAATTCGGGAATTTATACAAGGTGGTCAGCATCGAACCGGCATAATAAGTTGAAACGATACCGAAACTGGAATAGGCGCCCCCTTCCAGGACGGCCTTTTGTTGTACGGCTGTAATGGTGCCGTCTTTCTTCACACCGATTTTAAGGTCTATATATTGTTTATGTCGACCCCTGCCGAACAGGTACATTTCCTCCCGGCTGAAACGCATTTTAACCGGGCACCCGGCGATGCGGGAAAGAAAGATCGACATTACCTCGATGGTATTTGTTGCGGCTTTTGCGCCGAATCCGCCCCCACAGTGTGTCATGATCACCCGGATATCGCCCATTGGAATCCCCAGGATATGTGACAGCTGGTGGTGTACATAATGGACTACCTGTGTAGAGGTATAAAGCGTCACCCTGCCGTGACGATCCCATTCGGCGATAGAACAGTGAGGTTCCATTGGGTTCTGATAGGTCCGGTTGCCGGTAAATCGCTCCTCACGGATATAGTCTGCCTCTGCAAATCCTTTGTCAATATCACCGAAAAGGTGATCGACATGGGTGTTGATGTTGTTCTCATATTTATTATCGAAAAGACGGGGAGCGCCATCTCTCATGGCTTCGATGGGATCGAACACAGCCGGGAGTTCCTCATACTCCACTTTTATCAATTCGAGAGCACGGTAACAGGTTTCCTCGTCGATAGCTGCAACTGCAGCTACCACATCGCCTACAAACCGGACTTTATCTTTAGCCAGAATCGTTTCATCGTAACGTGCAGGTGAGGTACCCCAACGCACGTCAGGAACATCAGCGCCGGTAAGCACAACCTTGACTCCGGGAAGCGCTTTTGCGCGGCTGGTATCGATCGACAGTATCCGTGCATGGGGTACGGTGCTAAGCAGCAGCTTACCATAGATCATATTTGGCAGGGTGATATCGTCGGTGTAAATTGCTCTGCCCGTTGCTTTGTCGGGTGCATCGATCTTGGGAAGACGTTTCCCTACAACCGAAAGATACTTGGCTGATTTCTGCGGCATAAACTCCAGCTTTGGAGGTTGTTTTCCATTAATGTAATCCCTGGCCGTTTCAATAGCATCAATTATCTTCGTATATCCTGTACACCTGCATAAATTGCCACTCAATTCCTCCTGGATCTCTTTTTTCGTAGGGTTTGGATTTTTATCCAGGATACTTTTCGTCCGCATGATCATCCCCGGGGTACAATAACCGCATTGTATTGCGCCCTTTTCAACAAATGCGCGCTGTATCGGGTGGAGTTCCCCTCCTGTCGACAGACTTTCGATCGTCTCCACTTTTTTCCCGGCTGAATTCACGGCCAGTATGAGGCATGAATTCACTGCTTTCCCATCTAGAATGACTGTGCATGCTCCACAATCCCCTAATTCACAACCTTTCTTTGTCCCTGTAAGTTTTAACTCTTCCCTAAGCAAATCGAGCAGAGTAGTGGTTGCTTTCACTGCAACTTCATATTCGTTCCCGTTAACATTTATTGTGATAAGTTGTTTCATCCCCAATCTTCACTTTGTATTATTCTGTGTTCTTTAATAAACCAATGCCCTCTTTACTGCCTTTTGCACAGCTCGCTTCACCAAAACCTTCAGCACATCTCTTCTGAACTGTGCTCCTCCCCGGATATCATCAATCGGAATTGAATCCCTGACCGCGGCGTTTCCCAACTCCTTCAGTACCGGTGAATTTTCTACGAATTCCGAAATCCTTTTTCCTTTAATAAGTTTTGTTGCCTGATCACTGATTTTTGGTGTCGGGGCCAAGGCACCGATAACGATGCAGGCATCCACGCAAATGCCCTTCTGTATTATCACTTTTGCCGCTACCGAAGCCACCGAGATGGAACCTGCTTCGCGCAGGCCGAACTTCTCATAGCATGTGCCTGTTCCGGGTTCAGGTTTGGGAACGATGATCCTGGTTACAAGTTCCCCTTTTTTAAGTATCGTTTTTTTATTGAAGCTAAAAAAATCCCTTAGGGGTACTTTCTTAAGGTTCTCAGAACCGGCGATCTCAACCACTGTATTCATCGACAGCAACACCGGGGCGGTGTCGCAGCAAGAGGCAGCAGTGCAGATATTACCTCCAATCGTGCCTGTATTTCTTACCTGGTCGGAACCGATTTTGGAAGTTGCTTCTACAAGGGCCGGGGCAATTCTGCCGACCAGCGGGGATACAATGACTTCACTGTGTGTCGCGCATGCGCCAATAAAAAGATTAGTTTCATCTTCAGTGATTATTTTCAGCTCTTTGATTTCTAACAACGAAACAATATCCTGATGCTTGCGTAACCCTTTTTTCATTTCAACCAGCAAATCGGTACCACCTGCCATCGCCACGACATTGGATTTCTGTCCGAGAAGGCCGATTGCATCCTGAACGGACAATGGCTGATGAAAACAAAAGTCGGGTAAAAACATATCCTTAGTTTTGATTCATAAAAAACGTTCTGTATTCTTTTTGACTGTTGATATTGATCAGAACCCGATCATTCTTCATCTCAATCTTCGTGCATTCCATTGTTCTCAATACTTCCTTAAAGTTAGCTGAATTTACCGGCCAGTTTCGGATTTGATTAATGTTTTTACTGTTCAGCAACACAGGATGGCCACCTTTGTTTTCATAAACTGGTGACACATATTTTTTGTCACTTCTGGATTGGTAGATGAGATCCAGGATAGACCCATCGATAAAAGGATTGTCTACATTCTGAATGAAGCAAAATGATGATCTAATGATGGCCTGCAATCCCAGTTTCACCGAATAAAACCTTTCAAACGCTACTTGATCGGTGATAACAATTTTTATTGAGGATGAAACTGCTTTCGTTTGATTCATCCTTTGAAACGCTTCCGGGTTGGTCACCACAACGATTTCTCTGCAACCCCAATCTGAATAAGATGCAAGTATTTTTTCGATGAAAGTGGTGTTTGCGTTGTAAGGCAGGAAAACTTTCATCTCCTTCATTCTTTCCGACATGCCCGCTGCCAGTATTACTACCCCTGCTTCACATGGTTCCATGATAAATTAAGTTCATTTTAAACATTTGAAAAAATTTGTCTCATTGAAATGCATTTTCACCGGTAATATCATGGCCGGTGATAAGCAGGTGGATATCGTGGGTGCCTTCATAAGTAATGACCGATTCAAGATTCATCATATGACGCATCATCGGAAAGTCTCCTGTAATGCCCATGGCACCCAAAATCTGACGGGATTCCCTGGCAACGTCAAGCGCTATCTTTACATTATTTCTTTTAGCCATGGAGATCTGGGCCGGGGTAGCCCGGTCTTCATTGCGAAGAATTCCCAGTCGCCAGGCCAGCAACTGTGCCTTGGTGATCTCTGTAAGCATCTCTGCAAGTTTTTTTTGTGTGAGCTGGAAAGCGGCAATTGGCTTATTAAACTGGACACGTTCTTTGGAATATTGGAGTGCTGTATCATAGCAATCCATCGCTGCCCCTATCACACCCCATGCGATGCCATACCTGGCAGAGCTGAGGCAACTGAGTGGTCCTTTCAAGCCTTTAACACCCAGAAGGAGGTTTTCTTTGGGTACTTTCACATTATCGAAGACCAGTTCGCCGGTGGATGAGGAACGCAACGACCATTTTCTCAGGGTTTCGGGTGTCGTGAAACCTTTCATATCTCTTTCGACGATCAATCCCTTCACTGTACCAGTTTCATCCTTTGCCCAAACCACGCTGATGTCGGAGACCGGTGCATTGGTAATCCACATCTTGGATCCGTTTAAAAGGTAATAGTCCCTGTGATCCGTAAACTTGGTGAGCATGCTTCCAGGGTCAGAACCATGATTAGGTTCCGTAAGACCGAAGGCGCCAATTAGTTCTCCGGTACCCAGTTTTGGCAAGTATTTCCTTCTTTGTTCTTCCGTTCCATACTTGAATATTGGGTACATCACTAGGGAAGATTGTACGGAAGCCATGGAGCGTATACTTGAATCACCCCGCTCAAGTTCCTGCATGATTAATCCATAGGAGACCTGGTCCATGCCAGAACCACCATATTCAATCGGTATATAAGAACCGAAGGCACCAATCTCACCTAGTTCCCTCACAAGGTGACGGGGAAATTCATGTTTCTGGTTAACCTCATCGATAATGGGAATCACGGCCCTATTCACCCAATCCCTGATTGCTCCTCGAACCAATTTATGTTCATCGGTCAAAAGTTCATCTACCAGGTAATAATCGGGGGATTTGTATCTAATTGTTGACATGGTTTTGGATTAATAAATATTGTTCTTACCGATCATACAGTCTATCATAATTGTTTTCCCAGCCAGGCAGGTTGCCCTGAACCGACAAGTTCAACGTTGGATTTTGTCCGCCGATATTCAACAGTCGTAATAATGATGATGAAATATAGGGATTTTTTGCAGGATTGAAGGTTTCGCCTGTTTCACGGGTTAGACGTTCGTCGTTACATCCTTCGGAAAGGGCATTCTTCTTCTGCAAGTTATACAAAGCAACCGCATATGGAACAGCATATTTCTGCTTCAGCCTGGCCACTTCAAATGCCCGCTCCAGGAGTTCGTACTCGTCTTCGCTGGTTCCGTTTGAAAGTCCCAGTTCATATGCTCTGGTCGCAGTCATCCCCTGGAGAAAAAGCTCATCGATCATTGATTCACCGAATCCAAGGCGAACCAGCTCCTGCACAGCGCCAAATCCACCTAAAATACCGTATTCGATTTCGGGTTGGTTATAATTCTTTTTGATACGGAAAACGTTCTTTCGTTTGAGGGAGTCAAATTCAACTCCCCGGAGGATCAGATCGAATCGCTGGTTTAGGAAATAGGTGAATTCGGCACCTCCGCCCCACTTCTCTCCGAAGACACCGATTGTCCACACCGGCATCTCCTGGATGAACCGGAACAGTCTCATTCCGGCTTTTGTGAAATAGGAGGCATCCTGTTCACCAAGGAATTTGTACCCTATTTTTGCATTGAACCAGCCCTTATTAAACTGCCTGGCATCGGCCCCGAGCATACGCATTCCTTTGCCAGTAGCGGTAAAAAGTAATGCCCCTAATTGTCCTTTTTCATACAAACCTATTGAAATTCCGATCGCATGATCGAGTTGGTCGATCGTGTTGCGATTCCAGACGTTTCCACGAAGAGGGTTATCGAAAACAATGGAAGCGACCCTATCCTTCTTGGAAGGATAAATGTATCGGATATCGTTGTAATAAATATCTATTTCCCCAGTCACAAAGTTGCGATGGCTAACTGGAGTGCCATAGATACGGCCATAGCCGAGCAGGTTTGACCAACCTTTCTTTTTCATTGTATGCAGAAGTGATGGCAGTTCTTTCCGCGGACCAATCTTCCCGTCAACGTCAAAAAGCTCAGGCCTGTCAGGATTTTCAAGCCCTGATTTTTTAACTAGTCCCATGAATCCGTCGATTCCGAAGTAATCCAGAAATTTATCGATGATCTCACATAAACCGTATTTAAAACGGAGTCCAACCTTCGTTGAAGAATCTATGTCGGCGGCTGTTGCATATTTATCCTGGATAAGGTCAAGGGCATAAAGCATGATCGGGATTACATATCTTCTGAATGTTTTACCTCCTTTATCGTCGGATTCAGCAATACGGATCAGTCCATCGATGCTTTTTATGGTTGATTCCCTGTAATCAAGCGCCGATGCTTCAGATAATGACCAAAAATCAAGGTAGTTTATTTCGTCAATCGTAACATAAGATTTACTACCAGGATCATAAACCCCGGTGATCTTTTCCAGGTTTGCCGGTTCTGACCATTTGAAGAAACCCTCCTTCTCTTTGGAATTGATGCCTATCCTTCCTGATTTTTCAAGTTCTTCGATCCAATAAGGGTAATGCTTTCCATCTTTGTTGTACAAGCTCCTGAGCCGGTCGTGTGCAGGAAGCGCCAAGCCCATGTGGTTGGCACATTCGGTATATGGCATATGACCAGTCCGGTCAAGAACCTGGAATGGGTTGGTCGTAATCAATTCGAATACTTGCGGCAGTTCTACCAGGTCTTGTCCTGTTGTCACATCCCAGTGTATGATAGCGCCCATCCCTTCGAAGATGGGATCAGCCACATAACCATGATGGTCATTCCGAAGTGCAATCACTTTCTTTTCCAGGACCTGTTCGGCAAATGCGACTCCGGTAGTGAAGGTCTCCTCCGAAGCATATTTACCCTTCATCACGTCAAATAAGCGGTTCGAGTGGAACGGATAATAACCGTGGCCTGTAAGGAACTTATCTCTGAAGAACCGGTCGTTGAAAAGGATAGCCAGTTCAGCAGTGGTATGAGATGAGGTATTGGAAAAAATAAAGACCAGTTTATTCAGGTCAGCATGTTTCTCAATGTTTCTAAAAATCACTTTCTTGACATCAATACGTTCAGTGGCTGCCTCCCAGATTATTTCTGCCTGGCCGAGGAGGGTAAAATCCTTGGAATAGGTAACCCGGGAAAGGCATGCCGACGCCTGTTCCTCCAACATTTTGCCCCCATCTGCCAGACCTGAAAAATAGCTGTCGATATCTCTGGAAGCCCTTTCTAAGGCACTGTCGGCTACGTCAATGAAAATGACATCATACCCTGTTTTATTAAGGATATCGATACCGATCCCTATTCCCATTGTCCCCGAGCCGATTATAGCGAGTTTTTTAATGTTATTCAGTTTCGCAACCTCCTTCTGGAGTAATTTGTTTCCGAATGAAAAAACAGTTCCCATGATAATTTTTTATTGGGTGATAATAATTCCTGTTAGTTAAACAATCTCCACGCAAACGGCTCCACCCTGGCCACCTCCGATGCATGCGGATGAGATGCCGGTTTTCAGTCCTTGCCGTTTCAATTCATAAACAAGGTCGATGGTGATGCGGAGGCCGGTAGCGGCTATATTGTG
>Ga0172370_10007471_pt1 | contig 13387 bp, 11 predicted proteins | sample LakKiv5m_FD_114538 | JGI IMG/M metagenome (GOLD analysis project Ga0172370, IMG submission 114538) | Freshwater microbial communities from Kabuno Bay, South-Kivu, Congo - kab_022012_11.5m | ecosystem: Environmental > Aquatic > Freshwater > Lake | place: Democratic Republic of the Congo...
ATGAATAATTCGGGTTTAATCAAGATAAATTATATACAAAAAACAGAGATTTGAATTAATAAATAAGGTTTTGATTTTAATACACTTTTTAGAAATTAAAGTTTAATGTTAAGGAAAATTAAATGAATGGAATAGATTACTTAATTTCGGATTTGAGCAAAAAAAGATTAATCGGTGATTCGCACGCCGATAACTTCATCAGTAGAGTGATTGAGCAGCATCAATTAGACAATTTGAATATGTTTTTCAAAAATTTTGTTTATAATAACCAATTAAACTCAGCTTCAGTACCCACCGAATTTAGCAATTACATTCATGAAAATTCAAAATTACCCGATTGGGCTGATTTATCCAAAATTGTACTTGCCCAGCAAGCTTTTACTGCAATCGGTCCGGCTTTTATTTTATCATATTTTTGCAAGTCGCTCCCGGAATGTTATGCCTGCGGGAATGGTGCGGAAATACTTTTTAAAACAGGAAGACTAACAAAACATACGCGACGCAGAGTGGCTCAAACTGCCCAATTTGTGTTGGACGTTATGTCCCCCGGAGGTTTGGAGCCGGGCGGAAGAGGATTGGCGACAGCTCTGAAAGTAAGGCTAATGCATGCTTCCGTAAGATTTTATTTCTTGCGTGAAGTGAAAAGCGGAAACATAGAATATGATGTAGTAACAACAGGTTATCCGATAAATCAGGAAGACCTTCTGGGAACAATGCTAGCTTTTTCAAGTGTGGTCATCGAGGGAATTGAAAAACTTGGTTTACGTGTAAGTAAAGCTGAGAAAGAAGCAATTCTCCATTTATGGAAGTGTATAGGATTTCTGATTGGTATTGAAGATGTTGAATGTATTTCGGATTATACTGATGCAGTACGGCTTTGGACCGCAATAACAGATAATCAGTTTAAAAATACTGTGGAAGGTTCTTCACTGAATAATCTTTTGGTTGATTTCCTCGATGAAATATTAATCGGGAAAATGCTGGATGATATTGTTCCGATTATGATGCATTGGCTGATGGGGAAGAAAATTACTGCAATTCTCGACGTGAGAACTCCAAAGTTTTATAATCCCATTGCTGTTATATCATTCTTCCTGGGAATTTTACTTTTAAAAATTGAAAGTGTAGGTTTTTTTTCAAGAGTGTTTTCACACTATGTAAATATGAAACTTATGATAGGTTTGGAAAAGTATATAGCTGAAGGCGAGGACACTGGCATCTATATCCCGCCGAGTCTTAAACGTGACTGGTACATGGACAGTATGAGAAAATCTTTGTTTCACATCATGAAGAAGCGAAATGGATAATATCATCACTCTCAACAATCTTAATATTTACCAAATGATACTTTTTGTCATCGGGTGTGTATTTTGGCTTCTTACATATCTGATTTATATAAAAGAAATCCGAAAAAAGCAATTTGTGGAGATACCGCTTTTAGTGGTCAGTTTGAATATTTCATGGGAGTTTATCTGGAGTTTTCCTTTCGGAAGTTCCGTAAGCAAATACGTCGGCACAGGTCTTCAGGTCGGTTATGCGCTATGGTTCTTTTTTGATTGTTTTATTTTCTGGGGTATATTAAAATATGGTTACAAACAGTTTAATAATCCGTTTTTTCGGAACAATTCAAAGTTGATAGCGATTCTGACTGCTGTTCTTGGATTGATATTCTATTACACTTTTAACTTATCGGGCTATGACACACAAATCGGAACCATTTCGGCATATCTCGACAATGTGGTTATTTCATCATTATACATTTTTCTTCTTATTAGCTATCCCGATAAATCAATTTTCTCAAGAGATGTTTCGTGGTACAAAATGATTGGAACAGGTTTAATTTCGGTTGCTTTAGTCTGGCATTGGAATACAAATTACTTACTAATTTTTCTAACTTCACTGGTTCTGATATTAGACCTGTATTATATTTACATTTTCCAAAAATTTGCAAAAAAAAGTGCTTCCTAATATTTTAAAAAATATAACCACCAAGGGCATCAAGCCCGGAATGAATGCAAGTGATGAAAAAAGAGTAACCATCACGAATTATATCCTTTTAATGGCAGCTTTTGTTGCTTTCGGTAGAATATTCATGTTCTATTACACTCACTACTACGATTACAGCATTGTATCGGTTATTGCAACGATATTTTTTCTAAGTGCATATTTTTTGAACACAAAGGGATACTTTAATTTGGCAAAATTCTTCCTACTGATTGTCGGGAATGGAGCTACTTTTTTTAAAGAATTTTCGTCTGGCGGTCAAGGGAATCAAATTTACCTGATGATTGCCAGCTTCATGGTTGTATTTTTGCTTTTCAGCTATAAAGAGAAAGCGAAATTAACTTTAGGCTTGATGATTTCAGTGATTAATTTCACAATTAGTGTTTTTTTAATAGGTTTTCTGACTCAACCCATTAAATTAGAACCGGTTATGTTTCAGATAGAAAAAATATTCGGAGCCGTGTCATCGGCTATAATTATTATTTTCGTCACGTGGTACTTTGTTAAAAAAAGCAATAATACCGAAACCACATTAATAAAATCAAACGAACTGCTTAAAAGCCTTTACGATAAAATCTGTCTGCAGAAAGAAAAAATTGAAGAGCTTTTAGTGAAATCTAACAGACTTTTGTTGAATGTTCTGCCCGAACAGATTGCCACACGATTGAAAGAAGGCGAATCTCTTATTGCTGACAAATTTGACGAAGCTGCGATCATGTTCGTTGATATTGTTGAATTTACGAAGTTATCAAAAAATTCCCCTCCGGAAAAAATCGTAAAAGAATTAAACAAAATTTTCACAGTATTTGATAAAATAGCTCTAAAATATAATATCGAAAAAATAAAAACAATTGGCGATTGTTATATGGCTGCCGCAGGTATTCCCGAACCAAGAACAGACCATTCAGAAGCATTATCGTATATGGCTTTGGAAATATTGAATGAAATGCAAGACTACAAAACCGATGAAGGACATAACATATCATTTCGTATAGGTCTGGACTGCGGACCCATAGTGGCAGGTGTCATAGGCAGGCAGAAATTCTCATACGACTTATGGGGTGATACCGTTAACACTGCATCGAGAATGGAGAAATTCGGCGAACCGGGCAGGATTCATATCACTGATAGATTTAAAGCGAAATTGACCACACAAAATTCAATCCTTAATAAGAGTATGAACGATGTCGAAAGGAAAGAGGGATGGTCATTCATTGAGCGGGGTGAAATCGAAATCAAGGGTAAAGGAAAAATGAAAACTTGGTTTCTCGTCGGTAAATAAAATCTCAGATTACTTATTTTATTAAATTAATGTAAAAAAAATAAATTAAATTCTTTTTACATTCGTATCTTATTTTTTCAAATTTGGTAAACCTAACATTATTTTTTTTGGAGACTAAAAATGAACGAACAAGAATTGAATAGTAATACAAATTTACTTAATAATTCAATGGGAATTAGAAAATATGATTATGTTGAGTTTTTTGTAGGCTCTGCTAAAATGGTTGCATACTGGCATGCAAAAGCTTTAGGGCTTGACATTATCGGTTATCGGGGAGCAGAAACGGGTGTGAGAGACCGGACGTCATTTCTTCTTCAGAGTAAAGGTGGCATGAAGATGGTTATTACCTCTGCTATCAATCCCGGTACTTACGATGTTTCATCATTTGTTCAAAAGCATGGCGACGGAGTTAAAAGGTGGTCTATGCAAGTGGACAATGTCCGAGATTTTTACGAAAAAGCACTCGCTAACGGTGCTATTCCTGTCAGAAGACCAACCAGAATAGAAGATAAAAATGGATTTGTGGAAGAATCTGCCTTCAGATTGTATGATGATACTGAACTTGTTATTGTTAACTTTGATAATTACAACGGTATTTTTATGCCCGGCTTTGGCGACCCTGTTCAAAATATTCATATAAGCAGGGATGAAACAGGGCTGAAGCAATATGACCACATCGTAGGCAATGTTCACGTGAACGAAATGGACCAATGGGCGAATTATTTCATCAAATCATTTGATTTCGAACAGCATCTTCATTTTGGTCCCGGTGACATAACAACTAAATTATCTGCCCTGGTTTCAAAAGTTGTCAGGTCTAAAGATTTAAAAATTAAAAATCCTATAAATGAGCCTTACGATGCCGAAAGAATGTCGCAGATTGAAGAATTCACAAGCCAGTACTACGGAACCGGTATTCAGCATATAGCTCTGGAAACTGACGACATTATTTCTACCGTTCAGTCTATGAAAGAAAACGGGGTGGAATTTCTTGATGCTCCTCCATCCACATACTATGAAAATATTTCGAAGCAGAATTTCGGTCTGACCGAAAACATTGATGAACTAAAAAGATTAGGAATTCTTTGCGATATTGAAGGCACAGGTTATCTTCTTCAGCTTTTTACAAAGCCTGTCGGAGACCGTCCGACGTTCTTTTATGAAATTATTCAGAGAAGAAAAGGCGCTCAGGGTTTCGGTCATGGCAATTTTCTTGCTTTGTTTGAAGCAATCGAAAGAGACCAGGAAAGACGCGGCAATTTAACTAAAATAAGTTAGGAAAAAGATGTCATTCTATCACAAACTTGGAAAAATTCCTGAAAAAAAACATATCACTTTTTTCAAAGATGACGGTAAATCCTTATTCAGGGAAGAACTTTGCAGCACAAAAGGTTTTTCCGGAATATATTCCACCAAATACCACATTAATATGCCTACTTCAACACTGAAAGTAGAAGAAATTCAGAGCTTGCCCGATTTGCAATGGCAGGATGCTCCATTATCATATTATCATTTTTTGACCGATAAACTGATGTCTGACGGTGATTTTTTGTTTTCAAGAAATGAATTTCTTCAGAACAATCACTGCTCTATTTCAACTGCGCATCCGACAAAGAATGCTGATTATTTTTTCAGAAACTCGTATGCACATGAATTTATCTTTGTTCATTACGGGTCAGGTAAGCTGATAAGCGAATACGGAGTTTTGCCGTTTGTTCCCGGAGACCAGATTGTAATACCTCAGGGAACTACTTACCAGTTGCAATTTGATTCTTTCGATAAGAACAAGCTAATAATAATCGAATCCGATACTCCTTACGATATACCAAAACATTTTAGAAACGAATACGGTCAGATTCTTGAGGATGCTCCATATTGCGAACGCGATTTTAAATTACCATATGAATTGCTTACAAATAATGAAAAAGGTGAGTTCGAATTAATCATCAAAGCCAAAAAAAGACTATTCAAACATACATTGGACCACCATCCTTTCGATGTCGTGGGGTGGGATGGTTTTCTTTACCCATATTCATTTAATATAAGAGATTATGCTCCAAAGGTGGGCAAATTGCATTTACCGCCGCCTGTTCATTTATTGCTGACAACCGAGCATTTTGTCGTATGCAATTTTTGTCCGAGATTATTCGATTTTCACCCGCAGTCTATTCCTGCCCCATATTTTCATACAAATATAGACAGTGCGGAAGTTCTTTATTATATAGAAGGTGATTTTATGTCGAGGAAAGGAGTCAGTGAAGGCTCCGTTACTCTGCATCCCCTGGGAATTCCGCATGGACCTCAGCCAGGTAAAACCGAGCAATCCGTAGGTGCGAAAGAAACATACGAGTATGCTCTGATGGTTGATACTTTTGAGCCATTCGAACTGACTACAAACGTTAGAAAAACAATGGATGAAAATTACCACTTGTCCTGGATTGAGTAAGTTCATTAAAAGATAGTTTTCATTATAAAAAGCCAGAAAAAATGTCCGTATTTATTCCAGAACATATTAAAAATTTACAACCCTACAAACCCGGTAACAAGTTAAAGACAAGTATTCAGGATGACAAGTCTGTGATAACTGATTTTATCAATCTTGCCTCGAATGAAAATCCATTAGGGGCTTCGCCCCTTGCAATAGGAGCTTTGAAAGATACAGCCAAATTCCTGTCTCTTTATCCCGATACAGGTTCCACCGAGTTGGTTGATTTTTTAAGTGAAAATTTGGGCAGAACCGGCAATCAGATTATTTGCGGACATGGTTCGGATTCGTTGATAGCAGACATAATTAAATCGTTTTCCGACAGCAAAGATGAAATACTTACTTCTGCAGGTTCATTTATCGGTTATTACGTGAATATAAATAAATTAGGAAGAACTTGCGTGGCTGTTCCTCTAAAGAATTACGGTTATGACCTTGAAGGTATTTTGAAGGCAATAACAGATAAAACGAGAATAATTTTTCTTGCCAACCCTAATAATCCAACCGGAACGATGTTCACAGTTAGAGAATTTGAAATGTTTATGAAAAAAGTACCTGAAGATTCGGTCAGATTTACAGATTACTGCTACAATAAGCGTATACTTGTACGTCAGTTGAGTGGATTCGGGATTAATAACGGTGTCAGAATTAGCACCGGCACTCACACTCAAATGGATTACGCTCTTGATATTTTTACAAAAGCATTTAAAGAACTTAATTTAATAAGTTAAACTTAATAAAGAAAAACACTATGAAATTTCAAACTTTCCTTAATGAAGATTACAAGTCAAGGCTCGGTATAATTGTTAATGATTTATTGTATGATTTAAACAAAACATCCGTTTTTGGCGGGATGATGATACCCGATAACATGCTAAAATTTCTCTTGAATGCCGAAGAAAACCTGGAAAAAACTGCAAGGATTGTAGAATTTATCATTGAAAACAGTGCTTACATCGCTCCTTCTCATGCTATACAAATACTCGCTCCCATACAAAATCCACCAAGTGTGAGGGATGGATATGCATTCCGTCAGCATGTGGCAGCCGCAAGGAAAAATCGTGGTCTCGATATGATTCCTGAATTTGATGAATATCCCATATTCTATTTCACCAACCATAATTCTATTATTGGTGAGGGTGAAGTTTTAGTCGAACTTGACCATCTTGTTCAATGTGATTTCGAGCTTGAATGGGCTGCAGTAATCGGAAAGCAGGGAAAAAATATTGATAGTAAAAATGCAGATTCTTTTGTTTTCGGCTTTACGATAATGAATGATTTATCTGCCAGAACTTTGCAGATGGAAGAGATGAAACTTAATCTCGGACCAGCCAAGGGTAAAGATTTTGCTACTGCAATCGGTCCTTACATCATTACACCCGATGAACTGTCCGATAATAAAATAGAAACTGATTTCGGTAATCAGTATAATCTGAGAATGACTGCCAAACATAATGATAATCTTGTTTCCGAGGGAAATACCAGGGATATGAACTGGACTTTTGCCGAAATTATCGAAAGAGCTTCTTATGGGGTAACGCTATTCCCCGGTGACGTAATAGGCTCGGGAACTGTCGGCACAGGCTGTTACCTTGAACTTAACGGAACAAGAACAAGAGAAGCAAAAGAAAGAGGAGAGTCTTATAGTCCTGTTTGGTTGAAGAATGGCGATGAAATTATTCTGGAAATAGAAAAGCTTGGTAGTTTGTCAAATAAAATCAAATTGAGTGAAAATAATATTTCAATTTTAGAGAAGAAAAAAATAAAGGAATGATATAGTATGTATAGTTTTGAACCTAAAGACCAACCTCAACCGTTGGTACATTCATTTTTAGTAGGAGGTGTTGCTCCAAGACCGATAGCATTGGTTTCAACAATCAGCCGCGATGGTATCCCGAATTTATCTCCTTTTTCTTTTTTTAATGCTTTCGGTTCGAATCCGCCTGTTGTTGCATTTTCTGCTTCAAGAAGAGGTAAAGACGGTTCACTGAAGGATACATACAATAACCTTGTTGATACGGGCGAATGCGTCATTCATGCTGTAACTTATCCTATTTTAGAGCAGATTAATCTTGCATCCACAGAATATCCGAGCGATGTTGACGAATGGAAAAAATGCGGATTAACTCCTGTTAACTCAGACATTGTAAAACCATTTAGGGCAATGGAATCTCCGTTTCAAATGGAATGTAAGTTATTTCAATTAGTAAATGTTGGCGATCATCCCGGTTCGGCGAATATTGCTATATGCGAAGTTGTTAAATTTCATGTCAGTGAAAGTATTATGGAAAACGGCAAAATTAATCCTGCTAAAATTCACCATATAGGAAGAAATGGGAGTGATTATTGGTCGAACATTAATGAAAATGCTCTGTTTCGTTTAAGAAAACCGGCTACTAAAAATAATATCGGCTTTGACGGTTTACCTGATTATATTAAGAATTCAAAGGTATTTTCAGCAAACAATCTTGCCAGATTTGGTTTACTTGAAACTTTACCTGAATCAGATGCAGCCATTAATTATATTAAACGATTTGAACCTTTGGAATCAACTATTTCAGATTTTAAAGAATTCCAAATATTCGGCGATTTGGATAATATGCTCAGGGCTGCATTATTTAATCCGGATGAGCAAGATATTTTGGAAATCACTGCTCGTGAATTTTTAGCTCAAAATCAAGTTCTTGAGGCTTTTTATATTTGTATGTATAGTAATTCAATAAAGCAATAAGTATAATTTCAAATAAGTTGATAAATTCCGAATCATTACCGCTATACATCCCTTCTCAGAATAGAATTGTAAATTCTAATATGTTTGATTTTTTACAATTTGTTAACAGAGAAAAAAAATTAAATATTTCTGATTATCCGGCACTATACGAATATTCAATAACAGAAACAGAACAATTCTGGGAATTATTATGGAAATATACCGGTATAATTCACTCTGTGCCGTACAGTTCGATTTTGAAATACGACAAACCCCTGAATTTGGTTTCTCCCGGTGCAAAATGGTTCTCCGGAGCAAGACTAAATTTTGCAGAAAATCTTCTTAGAAACCGGAATGATGAAACCGCTATCATCAGTTACAATGAACAGAAAGAAACTCGATTTGTCAGTTATAATGAACTTTATGCTGCAACATCAAAACTAAATTCATATTTTAAATCTTCAGGTATCGAACCTGGAGACAGGATAGCGGCTTTAACAACGAATATTCCTGAAGCAGTTATCGGCATGTTAGCTGCAACAACATCAGGTGCAATCTGGTCATCTACTTCACCGGATTTCGGTCTAAGGGGAATAGTGGACAGATTTCAGCAGATAGAGCCAAAAGTACTGCTCGCTGTTGATGGATATAAATACAATGGTAAAACGATTTCAATTCTTGACAAGATAGAGCAACTGATTGGAGATCTCCCCCACGATGTTAAACTAATTATTATACAGAACGTTCATTCCGAAGAAGAAATAAAGCGGAATATATCCATAACATTTGAACTTTTCAATAACATTCAGGACTCTCAGGAAAGCAAAGAAATTAATTTTGAACAACTACCTTTTGACCACCCGGTCTATATAATGTATTCCTCAGGTACTACCGGTAAACCAAAGTGCATAGTTCACGGAGCAGGAGGAACGCTGCTTCAGCATTTCAAAGAATTAGCTCTTCATACCGATTTAAAAAAAGAAGATACAATATCGTTTTTTACCACTTGCGGATGGATGATGTGGAATTGGTTAGTAAGCAGCTTAATGACAGGTGCTAAGGTTTTTCTATACGACGGAAGCCCCGGTTACCCTGAATTTGACATCTTGTGGGAAGCAATAGAAAAATTCCAAATCACTATATTCGGTACAAGCCCAAAATTTCTGACATCATGCCAGCAAGCCGGAGTCGTACCTAAAAATGAACAAAATTTAGCATCTCTTAAAACTATATTATCAACAGGTTCGCCTTTATCTAAAAACAACTTCGAATGGGTTTATCAAGCAGTAAAATCAGATGTTCAATTGTCTTCCATCTCAGGTGGTACAGATATCATTTCCTGCTTTATGCTCGGTAATCCGATGCTGCCGGTCTATTCCGAAGAAATTCAGTGCAGGGGGCTTGGAATGGCTGTTGAATCTTGGGATGAAGCTGGAAATTCATTACTCAATCAGCAGGGTGAGCTTGTCTGCACCAAAATTTTCCCTTCCATGCCGGTATTTTTTTGGAATGATAAGAATGGCGAACAGTACGGAAAGGCATATTTTACTCATTTCGATGGAGTATGGCGGCATGGCGATTATATTCTAATAACGGACCGTGGCGGAGTGGTCGTATTTGGGAGGTCGGATGCGACGTTGAATCCCGGTGGTGTTCGGATTGGGACAGCAGAAATTTACAGAGTTTTGGATAATATACCCGAAATAAGTGACTCGCTTTGCGTAGGACTTCCCGAAAAAAGTGATGTTATAATTGTATTGTTCGTTGTTTTGAAAAAGGAAATTACACTTAGCATTGAATTGGAAAAACGAATAAGGAACAAAATAAGAGATGAACTCACAAAAAGACATTTGCCTGCTTTCATCAGGCAGATAAATGAAATTCCCGTCACTCTAAACGGTAAGAAAGTAGAAACTTCAGTTTCAAATATCCTTTCAGGCAAGCAAATCTCTAACCGCGATTCACTCTTAAATCCTGATTCTTTGAAACAGTTCGAAAATATTAGTTTTAGTTAAAAAGTTCATCAAGTTGTGAGATAAATTGTTGAACTGATTAACTGATAAATTGAAAGACAAACCAAAGTGGCTATCATTTCACAGAACGGGGGTTCAGGTATTGGGGACTTGGGTTTGGATTTACTAAGAGGTCGTGCCAACGGCACTTCTTAATTCTCTTAATCCCAGTTTCGATTATAGTTTCACAAACTACACGACCTAAACTCAGAAAACTCATCCGATAACATAAAGTCATCGGTTGAGTAGTAAATTCAACTTTCAAAATTCTTCTTTTTCTTAGCATTTTCAATTCTACATTTTCAATTTTCAATTCTTAATTGTTTTGAGGGTGGATTCTTCCGTTTTCATTTTCCTTTTAGTACCATAATTCTATTCTGATTAGTGAAATTAATTAATTCATTTATGAATACTTCCAGTCAAAATCGAATTAATTTTTGATTTGCGTTTCATCCAATATTTCAATTGTTCATCAACTGAAAGACACATTAAATGTTTATTAATAGGCTCTGCAGCTTTATTCTTCATCTCGACGCAATCGAATTTTTTTTTATGCTTCGTCTCCATAAATTACCTCTGATGGTGAATAGATGTTGATTTGATTATAACCGTTTATTAGATTTACAGAATTATAAAGAGGTATTCTCTGAAAATTGACTATGTGCTTAAAGTTCCAACTAACAATAATATTACAATTTGAGACAGACGCTAAAGCAACATGAAGAGCATCAGTTGTAAATTTTGAAGATACTATTCCTGCTTCAATATATTTTTGTTGTAAAAGGATTGCTTCTTCATTAATGTCAGCAATTTCAAAAACACTTTCAAATTTTGAAGTAAAATCTCTAACATTTTTTGGAGCATTTGTAAGTTCATTTCTTACAGCATCTGAAATAAATAAACGAAAATCTCCTTTTTTTATCCTTTCAAAAAAAGCAAGAGAATGGTCTTTGAACTCGTCGTCAAAAACTCCACCAAAAACTGAAGTATCAGCGTATATTTTTATTTTTCTAAGCATATTTTTATCCAAATCGAAAAACGAATTTTTTTATATTTTATTTTCAAAGTCTTTATTTCACTTTGGCGTTGCGTAGCATTGACGGGGCGGATTCTTTCGTTATCATTTTCCTATCTTCATTTCAAAAAAGCAAAAGTAAAAAAAAAATTACGTTTTCTTTTTCCATAAAGTTAAACTTTCAAAATTCTTTCTTCTCTTGGCATTCTCCATTCTCAATTATCAATTTTAATGAACTTCCCGACCTGCTCACCGACTTTTAAGAAATAGACGCCGGACGAGAGTGAAGATACATCAAGACGTATATTCCCCTGTTGAGGGGTGGCTGATGCAGTCAGACGGGGTGGAATCTTAATGCCGAAAAAATTATAAATCGTAATTCCATCAACCGTAGGGTTAACCCTACGGTCGATGGAGGGCGAATAAGAAATTTCTAGGAAATCGGTTGCGGGATTGGGAGATAAGGAAAAATCCATCAAATTATAATGATTTCCATCATTTACATCAGAAATCCCCAATTCACTTAAATTACCTCTGTAAATACTACCTGATTGAGTTCCTACAAATAAAAGATTGTTAAAAATTTCCAACGAACGAATTATCTCATCTCTTAAACCAAGTTGTTTCCATGTGATTCCGTTATCCCCAGAAACATAAATACCCTTTTCTGTTCCGGCAAATAAATGCCTTCCATAAACTTTCAGACATGCAGTATATAAGTAAGACAAATTTGTAAAATACCAATTACTTCCATTGTTCTTAGAAAAATATATTCCATCATGATTAGTAGCTGCAAATAAATAATTTTCAATTCTTGCAAAATTAAAAGCAACTAAATTATCTGCAAAACCTTTATTAGAATTAGACCAAAATACATTATTATTTTTAGAGCTATATACTCCATCATAAGTGCCTATAAAGATGAAATTACTATCTAAGAAAATAGAATACACAAAATTGTTAGTCAAACCTAAATTATAGAAATTCCATTCCTTAAAATCATTTTTAGAAACAAGAATCCCTTTATCTGTTCCTGCGAATAATGCATCGTCTCGGATATTTAATGAAATGATACTTAAATTAGAATTATCGAACTTTTCATTAGTCCAGCTAAGACCATCATCTGATGAAATCAATAAACCACTATCAAGCAAACCGGCAAAAACATAATCATCATTATGAACCATTGATAGGATGACATCATTAACTATACCTGCATCTATATAATTCCATGAATTACCTAAGTCTGAAGATTTAAATATTCCTGAATAACTTCCTGCGAACAAATTACTATCTATAAAATTTAAAGATGTAACCGATGAATTTCTAAAAACGGGATTTATTTCTATCCAATTTTTACCTAAATTATTGGAAAGAAATATCCCTCTGTTTGTTCCTGCATATATAGTATCATGTGAATTACATATAGAATAAAATGCTGTATTTATTAAATTGCCGTTACATTTCGACCAGTTTAGCCCTTCGTTAGAAGTATAAAACGGTTCATTTCCGGCAAGACAAAAAATTTCATTGCCAATTAATAAAATTGATTGGATGTTTTTGTTTGTCAAACCATTATTTTTTTCAATCCAGTTTTCTCCTTTATCGTATGAAATAAATATTCCTCCGCTTTCTGTTCCTGCTATAAATAAACTCTCAGAACAAGCCAATACATTCACAGTGTCGCAGGTTATTCCCATATTTTTTGGTAGGAATGTTTTTCCACTGTCAGAAGACATTAAAATTCCGATAGTAGTTCCTGCCAACAAACATCCATCTGATAATTTAACCGAATTAGTTGTAATTCCTTCAGGGGTTATTGTGATGCTATGCCAATTTTCACCGTTATCATTTGATAATTGTAAAACAGAATTCCCAT
>Ga0172370_10007473_pt1 | contig 13385 bp, 12 predicted proteins | sample LakKiv5m_FD_114538 | JGI IMG/M metagenome (GOLD analysis project Ga0172370, IMG submission 114538) | Freshwater microbial communities from Kabuno Bay, South-Kivu, Congo - kab_022012_11.5m | ecosystem: Environmental > Aquatic > Freshwater > Lake | place: Democratic Republic of the Congo...
AGCTCATTGCCAGCTTCATCGCTCACACCAATGTAGCAACGGCCTCTTTTAATGCCTTGCGTCTTAAATTGATCGGCACTTGCCTGACCACCGACATCGCCCGTATGGCGATTTGCAGAGACAATGGCGACGGCATTTTCTCGCCGGCAGACGACCCTCGCATCGGCTACAATCGGTTTCAGAACCAAACCACCCTGATCCGCTTTGCTGGTGCGGAAGCGATTACCCCGGCGCCCCAGCGCTACTACATCGTTGCGGACATTGCAGAGACCGTCAGCGATCCGAGCAGCATTTTCGGTATCGAGATAACCAATACCACGAGCTTTGACGTAACGGCTCCTGCTGTTGTCAACGCTGGAACGCTACCTTTCCAATCTACGCAGATCGGGCTGCCGGTGGAATTGGCAGCCTTTCGTGTTGTCGTTCAGGGAGAAAAAGTCATTCTGAGCTGGATCACGGCTTCCGAGACTAACAATCTGGGTTTTGACGTAGAAAAAAGTCCGGACGGCCAAGTGTTCGCGGTGATCAACAACGTGCCCGGTCACGGAACCACCACACAGGAACACAGCTATCGATTCGAAGACAAAGTAACCAAGCCGGGCAACTTCTATTATCGTCTCAGGCAAATTGACTTTTCCGGCGATTTCAGTCTTTCTGATCCTGTCAAGGTTACGATAAAGCCCCCTTCGAATTTAACGCTGTGGCAGAATTATCCGAATCCGTTCAACCAATCGACGGCCATAGTTTTTGATTTGCCGGAAGCGAAACGAGTGTCTTTAGAAGTTTACTCTGTTGACGGAAAGTTGGTGCGACAAATTACTTCAGGTTTACAGGAGGCTGGTCATCACTCTGTCATTTGGGATGGAAGAGATGAGAACGGCAGGAGTATGCCCAGTGGAATTTATCTAATCGTGTTAAGGGCGGACGAATCGATTCTTACACAGAAGACAAGCTTGGTAAGGTAGAGCTAAGCCATATTCAATCGCTTATCGCGCAAGTCTGAAATTAGCTAAATATGTTGAAATCCTCCGGCGTCCTTTTGTGGATTTCTTTTATCTTGTCAAACTCGCGATCATAAGTGACCAAAGGTAAATTATAAATGAGGCTGCCGGCCGCTATGATACTGTCTGCGAAAGAAAGCGAAGATTGTTTGGTGGTATAGCTTGCTTTTAGGTGGCCTGCTAGAATGGCAATTTCGGTCGAAACCGGTACGATAACAAAAACACCGGCAATTAGCGCCAAGATTCTTTCCAACTCGACAAATTTTTTCCGTCGATCAAATATAGTCACCAATTCCCCTATTGTCAACGAACTCAGATATCCGACAACATCATGATTCCCGACAGCATTGAGCAATGCAAATGACGCTTCATAGCGTTCTTCCTTCAGGAAAACTCTTAGCAATATGTTAGTATCAATGAAGAAGCCCTCACTCATACTGCCGCTTTTCTTCTCTAATTCGGTCTGCATCTCTCAGTTGGCGTACCATTTCCACCGATGGCTGGTCCGATTTTAGTATGCCGATCAATTCAGAAAGATCCTTATTCGTCTCTTGAGGCTCGGATAATTCCAAAGTCATGGTACCGAATTTCAACTGTCTTGTTGTTGCCATGAGTAAGCTCCTCAATCTAAAATGACCATCAAAATCAAACTTCGCAGAGTAAATGTACGGAGCTGATCTTAATCTCGCAAGTAAAAATCCAACGACTTGCAACTACTACATATTTCCACTTTCTGAATTGAGATAGCATTACGAATCTATTCGTAATTCATTTCTCTCTTCAGGTTTTCGGCCAAAACCCCTAACACCGGTTTATTGTACTCAAGCCTGTACTTTTTTCGCAGCATCTCCCGCACCTCCGTGGATTTTGCTCGTCTCTTTTCGCCGTGCAAAATGAGGCGTATGTCATATTTGGCTTTTGCCGGGGAAGTTCCAGCGTACTTGACGCTGTCCCTCTGATATCTTTCTTCCACCTCTTGGGCAGTCACTTGAATTCCCCGCACCGTCAATCGCTTTTCACATTCAGCGCCGATGATTCGTCTTGCTGATTTGGTAAACGCCTCCTGAACCTCCGGCAGCTCAACGACGCCGCGTTTTTGCGCATCCAAGAAAAGCAGCTCCGGCAAGAACTCTCTTTGCAGAAATTGCTCTGCTTCGACGACCGAGGCGAATTGCTTAGGTTTGCCGGCAAAATAACGAGGAAATTTGCCGAGGACTTCCCAGACCGTGAACGCCGACCCGGTATAGCTGACCAACGGGACGTTCTTGGGATGCTCAGTCGAATTATCGTTGGCCAGCATTTCCCCGATTGCCTTTTTGTCCGAAGAAGTCAACCGCACCAATAGAGCAGCGCCTGTCGGATTGATCCGAAAGTCAAGCTTGGCATACAGTCCATTGGCGTACTCTTCAACATACTTTGCTTCCAAATCGCTCTTGATTTTCGCCCGTAGCTTCTCTTTGGCCTCATCAAATGTTATGTTGATTTCCTGCTTCTGGCGCTCATAAAGATCGCGAAGCTGCTGATCCGTCACCTGAATGTCGGCAGGAACAACTTGGCTAAACAGCGGGCCTTTCGGCTTGCCGACAATCTCGATTTGCCGTTGGTGAATAGTCTGCTGCACTGCGGCTTCCTTATCAATGCCCAGCTCGTATCCTTCCGCCGCGAAAAACAAGTCCTCGGCGATTGCCTGATCGGCAAATTTAATCAAAGCCTGCACTGAGACAGATTCGTTATGGCGGACAAAGTTGGATTCGTGCACTTTCTCAAGAAACTCATCCGGCGATATGACGACATTCTTGACGCGGACGGCCCACGTCTTGTCTTTATCCTGCGCGCAGGAAAAAAAGAGAACAAAAACGGAGCACAAGACGCACGAAACCATCGTGCGATAGTTTTCCGCTAATTCTTGCATCATGGCTTAGAGCTTCCCCATGATACTGAGAAGCTTTAGCTTCCAGACAACCCAGATAGCTTCTCGGACAATTTTCTTGGACATTTTGGAAGTGCCGGCGGCACGATCCACGAAAACAATGGGAATCTCCCGGATAACAAAGTGCTTCTTCCAAGCGCGAAAGTTCATCTCGATTTGAAAGGAATAACCATCGGACTGGATGCGATCCAGATCGATGCTTTCAAGGACGCTACGCTTGAAGCACTTGAAACCGCTGGTGCAATCACGCAGCGGTAGACCGGTGACGATGCGAGTGTATTTGCTCGCCCCCAAGCTGAGCAATAATCTCCGCAGCGGCCAGTTGACCACATTAACACCGCGAATATAGCGGGAGCCAAGAACCAAATCGGCCTCTTCAGTTGCCTTGATCAGATTCGGCAATTCCTTCGGATCGTGGGAAAAATCCGCATCCATTTCAATCATCAGATCGAAGCCGTTCTGCAAAGCATATTTGAAGCCGGCAACGTAAGCAGTCCCCAGACCGCTTTTTTTCTCGCGACGCAGCAAGTGAATCTTTGCATTGAGCTCCCCCATTTCTTCGGCCATTGCAGCCGTACCGTCCGGAGAATTATCATCAACAATGAGAATCTCCAATCCGTCTATGTTCTGTTGGAAAATGGCTGGAATGAGAGTTTGGATATTTTGGGCTTCATTATAAGTAGGGATTATAACCAGTGACTTCAAACATCACTCCTTTCACACCAAAAGCTGCAACCGCTCATCAAGTCAATTAGGAGTGCAGTTTCAGCATTGCCATCCATCAGGTGGATCTAAGGGTGCACTCGAGATCAGGGACAGTACTGCCGCTTTAGCTTCTGCAAACCACCAGTGAGGTCGCTGAAATCCACACCTAATTCCCGGGTAGCTTTTTCGATGATCAACCCGGAATTCATAGGGCGATGGGCCACCTGCCTCAACTCAGGTGTAGTAGCCGGCTTGATCAAGTTGCCGTCCAGCTCAAAAACAGCAGCGATGGCTTGGGCAAAAGAAAAACGATTGACTATCTCACGCCCAGCTAAGTGATAAGTTCCCAGCGCTTCCTTTTCCACAATCTTCCAAATGCCGACCGCCAATTCATCGGCCAACGTGGTGTTGCCCCATTGATCCGTAACGGCTTTGATCTCTTCACCACGACGCAGTTTGTCGATCACCCAAGAAACAAAGTTTGGTCGGACGCCGTTCGCTTTGCCATAAAGGATCATCGTGCGAACGATGGTGAACTCTATCATTGATGAATGTAAGGCATTCTCAGCCGCTAATTTGGAGCGACCGTAAAAGCCCAGCGGATTGGCAATTGCTTCTTCATCGTAAGGCCCTCGCTCGCCGTCGAAAATATAATCAGTCGATATTTGCACGACCCGTGCACTTGCCTTTCGCGCTGCATGAATTATGTTTTCGACGGCCACTACATTCGCCCGCCAACAGAGATCGCGTTCCGTTTCCGCGCTATCCACATTGGTATAGCCGGCGGCGTTAACAATCCATGTCGGCTCTATCTTGGTAATGAGCTTTATGATCGATTCCCGATCCGCCAAGTCAATTGCGGCAAAGGCTTCTTGCGGCAACACCCGCGAAGGAGAATGCAAATCCACGCCAAACAGTTCGATCTGCGGTGGTGCAAGCGCGCAAAGTTTTTGTCCCAACAACCCGTTGCAGCCGGTGACCAAAACCTTCATCCTCAACCCTCAAAAACCATTGCAAAGGTCTCCTATTTGCCATAGGGGTAAAAAACATAGAAAAGCAGCGAGAGAGAAGCGAGCAGCCATAGCCCCAAGTGTACTTCTCGAATCCTTCCAGACACGATCTTCAGAAGCGGGTATATTACAAAACCCGCAGTCATGCCGATGCCAATGTTATAGGTAAAACTCATGAGAATGATAACTACAAAGGCCGGGATCAATTCGGTATAATCCTCGAAATTGATCTTGGTAATCGGGCTGACCATGAGCAAGCCGACGATGACCAATGCAGGGCCATAAGCATGCGCCGGCACTGCTGTCAAAAACGGCGCAAAGAACAGCGAAGCCAGAAACAGCAAAGCCGTCACCAGCGAGCTAAATCCGGTGCGCGCACCCGCTTCAATTCCACTGGCCGATTCGATATAAGTTCCTGTCGTACTGGTACCCAGCAACGCACCGAAGCATGTTGCCAGCGCATCGGCCAGCATGGGTTTTTCGATTTCTGGCAAATTGCCGTTCTCATCCAAAAGATTAGCCCGCACGGATAGGCCGATGAGCGTTGCCATGGTGTCGAGGAAATCCATCAGGAACATGGTCAAGATGACCGAGAAAAAGCCCCACTGCAAAGCGCCCAAAATGTCCAATTGGAAAAGAATAGGCCTAATACTTGGCGGGGAGCTGATCCACTCCGCCGGCGCTTTGGTGACGCCCAAAATCATGGACAAGACCGTGGTGACTAAGATGGCGATGAGCATTCCACCATTGACCCGGTAGATAATAAGGACGGCCATGGCAAGAAAGCAAAAAATGGCCAGCAATGTTGCCGGCGAGCCAAGATTGCCCATCGTCACCGGCGAGCCGGTTCCGGCGGCCACGACTCCCATTTCGTTCAAACCGATAAAGGTGAGGAACAGGCCAATGCCGACCGCAAAACTGTACTTCAAGTTGACCGGAATCGCTTCGACAAACCAAGAGCGAATTTTTGTGACAGTAAGCAGGACAAAAATGACGCCGCCGACAAAGACTGCGCCGATGGCGGTTTGCCAACTATAGCCGAGCACCTGTACGACCGTGTAGGCAACGAAGGCGTTTTCTCCCATGTATGGGGCGATGGCAAAAGGGCGATTGGCATAGAAGGCCATTATCAGCGTACCGATGACGGCGGAAAAGACGGTCGCCACCATGGACGGCCCTTTGGGAATTCCGGCGGCCGCCAAAATCGCCGGGTTTACGATGATGATGTAAGCCATAGTGATAAAGGTGGTGACGCCGCCGATGATTTCTCGACGATAGGTCGTTCCATATTGCTCGAACTTGAAAAAGCCTCTCATAGTCAATGCCTCCCAATCAACTTGCATCCAGCAGCTACTAAACTTGGACACTAACAGCAATCGCTAAGGCGTCGCATCCTGCTTGAATGTATTTCTGAACTATATCTTACAACCGTTGGCACGAAATTGGAGAAGCTTATTTTTGATTTCTTGGTTATTCAGGGCCAGCATTTCAGCGACAAATATGGCAGCGTTGCCGGCGCCGGCTTTGCCGATCGACATAGCGGCTACCGGCACTCCTTTTGGCATTTGTACGATGGAATAGAGGGCATCGACGCCATTCAATGCCGAGCCGGCAAGTGGCACGCCGATGACCGGCAATGTGGTGTAGCTCGCAATGACGCCGGGAAGGTGCGCCGCCATACCGGCGCCGGCAATAATGGCTGATAGCCCTCGCTCCTCCGCATGTTTGGCAAAGTCAGCTGTCGCTTCAGGCGTGCGATGGGCGGAAAGTATGTGAGTCTCATATTCTATTCCGAAATAGCGCAGCAGTTCTTCGGCAGCGGCCATGGTCTCCTGATCCGAAGTGCTGCCCATGACGATGGCGACTTTAGGCATCTTTACTTCTCCTTTGCTCTGGAGAGCAATCGCAGGATCACTTTCTCTCTGCGTTTTCCTCGCTGAGCTTTGCATGGATGTGGCATCGGCTGGATTTCATTCTTAGTCTGAAGCTGTGTTTCTGGAGAATTCTACTGTTCTTTTATCGGATTTTCACGACGGAAGGCAAAAATCACTCCCCCGGGTACGGTGGCTAATATGCCGACAATGTACGCCAAAAGCTCAAAGGCAACGACCTCAGCAGAAGGGACACCTACTTTTGCAAAAAGTGTGACGGCACTTTGCTCCCTCACTCCCAACCCGCCCAAAGAGATCGGCAAGCTGGCCACTAAGGCAACAATGGGAATGAAGATGAAAAAGTAAGCTGGGTTCGCTTGCACGCCCACTGAATAGGCTGCAAAATAATGTGTTAAAATCCGCAGACCTTGCACCGCAAAGGCAATGATAAATATTCTGATGAGCAAGGCTTTTTGTTGACTAAACTGGTGGATGCTGTAATACAGCTCTTTTAGTTTCACGTGCAGGGAGTTGGGGATCAGCAGCTTGATGATGAAGGAGAACTTTCGTGCGAATCCCTTTACAAAGAGAAATAAAAGTCCGAATACCCAGCCTGCCAAGATAAAAGCCACCAGATAGAAAGTCGAGTTATGAAAAAGCTGTTGCAGTCCAATAGTAGCCACAATCAAAGCCAATGTCGAGAGAGCCAAAAAACCGGCGAAGCGATCAAAGAACACAGCGGAAATACCGCCGGTGATGTCGCCCGAGCTGCGGCGAATATCGTAAACGCGAAAGGCATCGCCGCCGATATTGCCGACAAGGAAATTATTAAAGAACAAGCCTACGTGGTAGTACGACGTCACCTGCCCAAAGGGTAAATCGATCCCTTTGGCGCGCAGCAGAAGACTCCATTGCCAAGAACCCAGTAGGTTGCTGAGGGCAAAACAAATCAGGCTCAAGAAAACCCACTGCCATTGGGCTGCGGCGAATTGACCCAGCAGATTGTTAACACCAATTCGCTGCAGGAGCCAGTAAATCAAGCCGACACTTACGATCGCCTTGAAGAAAGTGACAAAGAACCGCCGAAGCGAAGATTTGCTCATGCTGTGGTTTTCGGCCAAAACGTATTGACTATCCATTTCCTTCGCGTTCGGTATTTATTGGCTATCCGTTTTCGCGGACGACAAAGTATCCTTGGGATTGCCGATGCCGCCAGTCAGCATTTTTTTCTCGGTATCTAACATGCTGGTAGCCTGCTTGTCATCCGGATGCTTGGTAATCCACTTTTCCAGTAATTTCACGGCGCGGTCATGCTGACCCTCGCGACTGAGAAGAGAAACCAAAGTGCCATAGATCTCCGGATTGTCTGGAACCTGTTCCATCGACGATTCCAGCCGCTTGATGAATTGTTCCGTTTGACCGGCCATATAGTACATCTGGCCAATATTCAAAGAGATTCGATAGTCGGGTACCGGAACGGTCTTTTCCGGCATGACTTTCTCCATCTTATCCAGCACGGCGGTCATCTTGTCGTATTTCTTTTCGACCATGTAATCGCGCGCCAGGCGCAGAAAGGCAGCCCGGTAATTCTGGAGCAGACCGACAATGTTGTCGTTCAGATAGACGGACGGATCGTTCAAGCCTCGATATTTGAAAACGTCAAACAGATTGCGTTCCAAGGTTGCGGTGGAAATGTGCTGACCATCATACGGGACCAATTTGAAATCCAAGCCATCCATGCGGAAGTACTTTTGCAGGTTGAGCTGATTTTCATTTGAGACGGTAACGGCAAAATAAACCGGCTTGCGCCATTGATTGGAATGCAGGATGTTCAGGATCATATAGTCCTGCACGCGAAGCGCTTGACCAAAAACCGTCGGCTTGACTTCGAAGCTAATCTCGGTGGCCTGCTGCTCCTCTTGCGGAATCAGTTGCTTCCTTTCGCCCAAATCATCCAGCATCCGCTCCTGCACTGAGCGCGGCACCGGTAATTTGATGATGCGCTTCTCCCAGGGAATCAGTCCCTCCAGTTGGTCGATTTGCTCGTTTGTTAGGCTAATGGGAACCTTGGGTTCCTGATTCTTGAGCTGCTTGATATACCAGGGCGTATTCAGCAGGCTGAGATTGACGACGCGAATATCGGGACGGATGTTATAAACATATTGCAGGAACCATAGCGGAAAGGTGTCATTGTCACCGTTGGTGAACACCACCGCATTGGGCTCGCACGTTTGCAGGATATTGTAAGAATAGTCATAGGCGACATATTCCCCGGTGCGGTCGTGTTCATGGTAATTGTACGCAAGCAAATTGATAGGGGCCATAATGGCCAAGGCGACAATAATCGCAGCATAGAGCAGCTTGCGCATTCCCTCCTTGTTGTGCATCGCCTCTTGAATCCACTCCAACAAGGCCGTGACACCCATCCCTAACCAGATGGCAAAGGCGAAAAATGAGCCGACAAAGACATAGTCTCGCTCGCGTGGCTGCGGATCCTCCTGGTTCAGATAGATGACAATGGCGACGCCGGTCAGGATAAAGATCGTGCCAATCGTCAGCGCATGGCGCCAATGGCGGTAAAAGTGATGCACCATGCCGATCAGCCCGATCAGAAAGGGAAGTCCTAACAAGCCACGGAAGGAAAAAGTCTCGACGATAAAGCCATCGGAACCCATGGTATTCCCCTTGCCGACGAATTGCCAAGCAAAGTAACGCAGGTACATCTTCTTGATCTGATAGTTCCACATAAAATCAAGCTGCTTGGAAAAATTGTAGGTCGCATAGCTTAAATTGGGATATCGCTGCTTGAACTCCCAATCCGAAGGCAGGCCGGGATAACGCCGGGGAAACGTGCCCCAGGTCCCATACTGCTCACGATTCAGGTACTTGACCATTTGCTCGATGGTTTCCGGATCGTTCTCATCGATGGCCGGATTGAGAGCGGAGCGGATATAGATCATCGAGTAGGTGGAATAGCCGACAATGATAAGCAAACCGGATATAAGTGCGAGACTCAGAACCTTTTTGCTATTACTGAGCGCCCAGTACACTCCGTACAGCAAGCCAATGATGAGCACAAGCAAAGACCAAAGACCCAGCGCACCGGCAAGTCGCGGAATCCATTGAACGACTCCCGGATAAATCGCTATAAAAATGCCAGCAGCGACTAATCCGAAAAAAAGAACGTTTTTGAGATTGATTTTTCGCTGTGTCTTGTCAAGGTATTTGAAATAGACGATCATGCAAAGAGCCGGGAGCACCAAAATCATCTCCAAATGCACGCCGATGGCTAGGCCAACAACATAGGCGATAAAGAGAAGGTATCGCTCCGAGCCTTTTTCGTCGGCTTTCTCCAGCCATACGAGGATAAGCCAAAAGATAATCGAGGTGAAAAACATGCTAATCGCATACACTTCGGCCTCGACAGCGTTAAACCAAAAAGTATCGGTGAAAGCAAATGCCAAAGCGCCGATCAAGCCGCTGGCGGAGAGAATGAGCAGATCTTCGGAGCTTTTAGGCTCGCCGCGCCATTGCTTGATGAGGCGGACAATGATCAGATAAGTCAACATCACGGTGAGGGCTGAAGTCAACGCAGAAATGATATTGACGCGCAAGGCAATGTCTGTTGCCCAAGGCAGCAGGGTGAAAATGCGACCAATCAGCAGATAGAACGGAGCGCCCGGGGGATGGGGTATACCCAGAATATAGGAGCATGTAATAAATTCGCCGCAATCCCAGAAAGAAACGGTATCGGCTATCGTTCGAAGGTAAATGATTAACGAGAAGAGAAAGGCGATGCCTGCCATCACTCGGTTGACTAACTTGTAATTCTGCATGATTCTCTCCGACTCTATTTGCTAACTATGCTCCATATTAATTCGATTGCTTTTTGGGCTGACGCATCCCAGCTAAAATTCTCCGCCCATTTTCGGGCTTGCGTGGAAAGATACGTCCTCTTTTCGCTATTTCCTAATAATTCTATCACTGATTGAGTTAGCTCTGCAACGTCTCCATAGGAATACAACAAGCCCGTCCTTTGGTGTACGACCGAATCCCGCAATCCCGGCGAATCGGCAGCGACAACCGGTATTCCGCAGGCGTTCGCCTCGATGACGGTGAGCCCCCAGCCTTCTTTGGGAGAAGGATTTACTGCCAGCCACAGCTTATTTAAAAGTCGCACCTTTTCCTCGTGCGGGACGTGACCGGCAAATTCGATATTCTTGTCGATTCCCAACGTTTTGGCAAGCTGCCCGAGTGTCGATGCGTAATCACCGTCTCCGATGATCAGCAAGCGGACACTGGGCATTGTGCGTAATATCCCCGGCATTGCTCGCAGGAGGTGATCGATGCTTTTATATTTTTTCAGACGGCCCAAATAGCCAATCAACGGCGTCTCAGAGCGTTGCCGTGGCAATTCTTGGTACTTGGCCAAATCCACGGCATTAGGTAACAAATCCACTTGTGAACGAATGCCAAGGCGTTGGAGTTCCTGGCGGGTGCTCTCCGAAACAACTGCAAACCGTGTATTTCGGTAAATCAACGGCACAAGCTTCTCGGAGGCCCAAACGTAACTGGCCGGAAAAAACGGCGCTTCAAGATAGATACTCTTGCCAAATAAATGATGCGCGATGGCAAGCGGAGGCTCCCTGACGAACAGTGGCGTGAAGAACGGAATTTTGTTGATGTCGTCGATGACGATATCGAAGCGGTTCTGCGCGCAAAGACTCCGGTATAGCCGGGGCACATAGTAGTTAAAAAGATTCCGACTACCGGAGCGGACAACGCGAATACCGTCGATCATTTCAAATGATGGAGCACCGGCGTAAGAACAGCAGAGCAACGTCACCTGATGCCCCGCGGCTGCCACTCGCTTAAAAATTTCGTGAAAGTGAACTTCTGCTCCGCCACCAAGAGGATTGGTAATGTCCTGCCAGTTGATAGCCAATATATTCAAAGAGCGGTTAGTGGACATGGTCACCAGCTTTCATTTGATGCCAATGACGCCAATGTCCATATAGGTGTAAAAGGACAAGGATGTGGTCCGAAACCATTTGTGCACACCATCTCGTATATGAGAAACGACCGGCAGGCTGCCGGGATAGAGTGGCAGCTTCACCCCAAGTTTCTTAGCGATCTCGCGAACAATTCTGTACGCAAAGCTCGGACGCATCCAATCTCCATAGACTGCATGAACTTCAAAACCGACCTGGCGAAAAAGTCCTATCAATTGCCGGCGGGAAAATTCCGTTTCCCAGCCTGCAAACCATTTGTTCATCCAAATCAAAATGTGCTTGACAACAGTATAGGGATGATATCTATGCGGCACGTCCGCCAAGGCCAGTCCGCCGGACTTGAGGACACGAAAATTCTCCGCAAGAATATCGGCAGGATTTGAGAAATGCTCCAATAATCCTTGATGAAACACAATATCCAAGGCATTGGATTTGATCGGTAGGCGAAATGCATCACCTCGGACCAGCAGAACCTTCTTATCCATCTGGCGGGCAAGACTTTTAATCACGCGCAAAGAGCTTTCGGCATAGTCCAAAAGGACAACCGTCGCACCGGCATCCACAAGCTTAAAGCCATCCCGTCCGGAGCCGGCGCCGACTTCCATGACGAGCTTGCCCGCCAAATCAGTCGTGCTCAATATTTGCTTGATAATCCGATCCGAGTTGGAATAAACCTCTTCGATCTTCTCCTTCTCGTTCCAGAACTTTTCCCAGACCTGTTGTGAGTGTTGCGAAGCTTTGCTTTCCATTCACCTTTTCATAGCGCGGCAATTTGCCGCAATCAAACCTGAACCTGTCAAGGGATAAAGCGCAAGCAAGGCATGTCATTCTGGAAGAATCCGGCCACGGCCGACCTGGCGGCTTTTCAAGGCCACGCACAAGGCTACAATCTGCCAAAGGCCGACCTGGCGGCTTACAGATTGTTTGTTGTCATGAAAAGATTTCTCCTGAATGACATCCCTTTTTGCATTAGTTACTAACTCAACGAAAGTACAATAATCGCGAATCGACGGTAACTGAAATGAGTGCAAGATTAGTGTGCGTTCGTGCGATTTAGCGGCCGAGAAAAATCTTCGCGGTTGTGATAGTTTTTGCAGGGTAATACTATAAGCATTTGCATTGGTGAAACCATCCGTTGACCAGCCACTCTTGAATGCTCACTTTGCCGCTTCGGTCGATTCAGCGGCTGGTGAAGCTTCTTTGGATTCTTGGCTTTCCGCGGCTGGAGCTTCTTCAGCCTTCTCGGCCGGCTTCTCAGTCGCGGCCTTTTTGTCCTTATTGACCTCGTCGACATAATTCAGCTTGAGCTCACTGAGAACGTGGGCAAGAAACTTTTGCTCTTCATCCTTCAAGTTGTTTGCGGTTCTGGCTTGCAGCATATCCAGCATGTCGATGGACATGCGCGCTTGCTCCATATCCCGCTCGATTTTGTCGGTCATGGGATTCTTGATCTTCCCCATCTGCTGCCATGCCGCGGCTTGAAAGGTCATGACCAAGTTCATAAAGAGAGCACTGTAGAGTTGTTCTTTGTCCAAGGTTCCGGGCATATTTTCCTCCGTGATAATTTTCAACTGAAAAACTAATTCGTCTATGCTTGCTGGTGGCTCATATAATGCGTCAAAAACTTCAAAACCTCGCTGGAATTCACTCTTCATGGTTTCAGCGAGAATCAGCAGACATTGAGAGCCTGAAAGCTGAACGTCGGCACAACAACGCTTCATGAACTGAGATCATTAATTAGTGCTTGACCGAAAACTAATTGAAAATGTCATTTCGAACGCAGTGAGAAATCTGGCAATGTTGATAATGCGAACCTTACAGATTTCTCCCTTCGGTCGAAATGACAAGAAGGAGGG
>Ga0172370_10007479_pt1 | contig 13381 bp, 12 predicted proteins | sample LakKiv5m_FD_114538 | JGI IMG/M metagenome (GOLD analysis project Ga0172370, IMG submission 114538) | Freshwater microbial communities from Kabuno Bay, South-Kivu, Congo - kab_022012_11.5m | ecosystem: Environmental > Aquatic > Freshwater > Lake | place: Democratic Republic of the Congo...
ACCAGAAACAACATCTCGAACTATCAAGAAATCTCGCCCAAAGATTTAATTTTAATTACTCGGAAACATTTAAGATTCCGGAACCTTACATCCCAACAGTCGGTGCAAGGATTATGAGTCTGCAGGAACCTACAAAAAAAATGTCTAAATCGGATGATAACGAAAAATCAACAATTTTTCTCACAGATACCGACGAAGTTATTAAAAGTAAAATCAAAAGAGCCGTAACCGATTCCGGTTCAGTAATTAAGTATGATGAGACCAAACCAGGAGTTGTGAACTTGATGACACTCTATCAAGTGTCAACCGGTCTGAGTTTCCCTGACATTGAAAAAGAATTTTCAGGAAAAGGATATGGTGATTTTAAATTAGCTGTCGGAGATGCCGTTGCTAATTATCTCAAACCAATCAGGGAAAAATATCTGGAAATCCGAAAAAATGAGAAATTGCTCAAAGAGATTCTTTCTTTAGGTGCCGAGAAAGCTAACGGAGTTGCGAATAAAACATTAAGTAAGGTTTACAAAAAAGTTGGGTTTGTAACTTTTTAAAGCAATAATTTTGACTGAATATCGTTATTGCAAACGTTTATATGAACATTTAGCAATATATCAGAGAAACGATAATGCCTGTTTACGATTACAAATGCACAAAATGCGGAAAAGAATTCGAATACTCACAAAGAATAACCGAAGACCCTATAAAATACTGTCCTATAAATATATGTGAGCAGGAAACGAAAGGTATTGGACAAGTGCACAGAAAAATAAGCAAGAATGTTGGACTTGTTTTCAAAGGCAGTGGATTTTACCTGACGGATTATGTTCACAAGAATAGTTCGTCAGCAACTTATTCGGCGAAAACTTCAACTTCAACTACTACTACAGAAACAAAAAGCGAGACAAAGAAAAGTACTGGTACAACTTAAGAATGGACTATAATGAACAAATTCTCTACTTGATTCCTAATTAAATTAATAGTGATATTTACATGATGCAATAATTATATCTTTTTCAGTGACTTTATAAACCAAACGGTGTTCGTCTGTTATCCTTCTCGACCAATAACCATGAAATTCATATTTTAATGGTTCTGGTTTACCTGCGCCAGTATATGGAGTTTGAGCAGTTTCTTTAACTAATTTTAATAATTTATTGAAGAATTTTCTATCACCAGAAGCCCATTCGTTAAATTGTTCAAATGCTACGACTTCAAATATTATCCGTTTCATTAATCATTCTTTCAATTTCTTCGATAGGAAGTTCGACTAAATTCTGTTCATTATCGATATTTTTAATAGATTTTAAAAGGATTTCACGATTCTTTGGGGATTTCATCAAATATTCGGTTTCATCGTAATTCTCTATGGTCAACAAAACTTCTCCATCTTTAAGCATATTCTTTAAGCTCTTGAAAAATTTAAAGTTAAGTTCTTCTTTATTTAAAGTGTAACTGGCATACATAGTTAAACTCAGTAAATGTTTTTAAAATAATAATAAAAAACGTAAAATCCGTTGAATTAGTTTTTTTTCACTAAATAATTAAATCTTCAATCTTGTATTAAAATTCTGGGTAAGATTCTTGATTGAAATGAAGTTTAGATTGATATTGAATTTAAAAAGGATTACTATTTTGTTTATTCAAGAAACTTGAACTCAGGCAAATACAACTGAACTATTCTTTTTTTTAAATTATTTTTTTAAGCCGATAATAATTTATTCTACGAAAAAGCAAGAATTTCTACTTCCTCCTCTTTAAATCTTCTTTTATTTAAAGTTTTCTCAATTTTTACCATCACTTTATCTTAGAAGTATTCGCTGCCACAATTATTACAAATCATAACAGGTATTCTACTTAGTACAATCAAATGACTATTGGTATCTTTACAAATTTTGGTAAAGCCAAGTTCAAAAGACCCTCCACAAACAGGGCATTTATTTTTTTCATTTTATCTCCTTGTTCTGAAATCTGATTCATAATTAATAAAAAAGGGCATTCTTAATTTTAAGAATGCCCTAAAATAAATGAATTAAGGATTATTATACCAATCCCTGAGCCATCATAGCATCAGCAACTTTGAGGAAGCCGGCAATGTTTGCACCGTCAACATAATTACCTTTTTTGCTGTATTTGGCAGCGGCTTCATAAGAATTGTCATGAATGTCTTTCATGATTCTGAAGAGGTGTTTATCAACTTCTTCTCTTGTCCAGTTCATTCTGAGTGAATTCTGGCTCATTTCGAGACCGGATGTTGCAACACCGCCTGCATTGGCGGCTTTGCCCGGACCGTAGAAGATACCTTTTTCGAGGAACTGTTCTATAGCTTCAGGAGTAGAAGGCATATTTGAGCCCTCGGCAACACAATAACATCCATTATTCATAAGTGTTTTGGCTTCATCGCCATTTACTTCATTTTCGTGGGCACACGGAAGTGCTATATCGCAAGGAACGCTCCAATTGAATCTTCCTTCGTGATATTCACAGCCGTATTTATCGGCATATTCGGAAATTCTTCCGCGGCGATTGTTTTTGAGGTCCATGAAATAATCCCATTTTTCGCCTTTTATACCATCCATATCGCAAATCCAACCTGTTGAATCCGACAAAGTTACTGCCTTACCTCCAAGTTGATTTACTTTTTCAACGGCATACTGTGCAACATTTCCTGCTCCGGAAATAGCAACGGTCTTGCCCTCAAAGGTCTTACCCTGAGTAGCGAGCATGTTAGCAGCAAAATAAACAGTACCGTAGCCGGTTGCTTCAGGACGAATGAGTGAACCGCCCCAGTTAAGACCTTTACCGGTAAGGACACCAGTAAATTCATTTGTTAATTTTTTGTATTGACCAAATAGAAAACCGATTTCTCTGCCACCAACTCCGATATCACCAGCGGGAACATCACGAAACTGTCCAATATGGCGAAATAGTTCAGACATAAAGCTCTGGCAGAATTTCATTACTTCGTTGTCAGATTTACCTTTGGGGTCGAAATCTGAACCGCCTTTACCACCCCCCATAGGAAGAGTAGTAAGTGAATTTTTAAATACTTGTTCGAAACCTAAGAATTTCAAGATACCGAGGTTTACACTCGGATGAAACCGCAATCCACCTTTGTATGGACCAATTGCGCTATTGAATTCGAGTCTGTACCCACGATTTACTTGAACTTCTCCATTGTCGTCAAGCCAAGGAACCCTGAACATAAATTGTCTTTCAGGTTCAACAATTCTTTCAAGGATTTTAGCTTTTTTGTACTCCGGAAAATATTTGTCAACAAGTGGGATAAGTGATGACATTACTTCTTCAACTGCTTGAATAAACTCTGGTTGTGAAGGATTTTTTGCCTTCACCGCTGCCATAAAATCTTCTAATGCTGGCATAGTAATAACTCCTAACCAATTAGTTAAAAAATAAACACACACGCGCAAAACAATGTTTAATATCAATCATTTTGCGGTTACAAATCTACATAATTTGAAACTTAAAGAAAAATAAATTTCAAGAAAAAAATGAATTTTATCAAAATTTATTTCACAATGAAATTTCCTTGTTGTTTTTCCTGATTTTATTTGATTAATAGAGAAAAAATATTTATATTTGTATTCTTTATTTTAAATTACTTAGTAAAATTGTAAATTATTAAATTCAAATAAGGTCAGATATGTCAAAAATTTGCGAATTAACAGGAACGACTATTCAGTCCGGTAATAATGTGTCTCATGCTAACAACAGAACAAGAAGACGCTTTTTACCTAATTTACAGAAGAAAAGAATCTGGATTCCTGAAGAAAAAAGATGGATTACCATTAAAGCCACCGCCAGAGCCTTGAGAACTCTCGATAAAAAAGGCTTAATCGGAATGCTGAAAGATATGTAGAAACAATTTCCAGCCCCTGAAAAGGGGTTTTTTTTTGCTTTTATTCCCTTTCCCTCTTTTTTTTACCCGTTTACAAAAATAATTTAGTCCCTCCAATGTTAATACCACAGAATATTAATTTCAGTTTATTTACTTTTTGCCGATAATAATTATGAGATATATTTTATTAAAAATAAATATGATAACAAAAAATTCAAATAAATGTTTGTCCCGATTTGCTTCTCACTTAGCACTTGCTCTAAGTATTTTACTTTTTCTTGCTTCGTGTTCATCAAATCAGTCCAAACTGAACGCTGACTACGTCAACGTTTTGAACAGGACTTCCAACACAATCTATAATATTGACACTAATTACGTTTCAAGACTTGCTGTTGATTTTGTCATTAGTGCTTCGAATCTTCAGCAGGAAGGCAGATATGCCGAGGCTATTCTCGATTATTTCGAAGCACTGAAATACGATTCATCAGCATCAATTTACTATTCAGTTGCAAAGAATTACAAAGAATTATACAGATACTACACTGCTCTTGAATTTGCACTGGCTGCACTCAGGATGGATTCTTCTTTTGTACCCGCAATGAAGCTGTTGGTTGAAATTTATAAAATTCAGTCGAGAAATGATGCTGCTGTTACCGTATATAAACAGATTGTAAAATTCGAACCGACAAAGATGAACAAACAAAATCTTGCATGGCTTTATGAATTTACTGACCCCCATGCGGCAGCAGAAATTTATGAAGATATACTGTCGGATGGTACCGATTTGAATGTCCTTACCCGTCTTTCTTCCTTGTATGCGGCAATTAATGATAAGGAAAAATTTATCGGTTCGCTCATACGGCTGGACAAAGCCAATCCAAATAATGGAAAAACCAAGATGGCTCTGATTGAATATTATCTTAGAAATAAAAAATATCCCGAAGCCGAAGAACAAGTCGAATATATCAATAAAAATTTCTTTTCGCCGGAACTTGAAACTTCGTTTTTGAATATAGCAAATATGTTAACAATTGATTCATCAATGAGTTCAAATGATTTAACGGTAAAATTCCTGAAGTTAATTGACAAAAGATTTTATTTCGACTGGAAGATTCAGCAATCAGCCGGTTTTCTCTATGATAAGCTATCGGACAGCATCAATTCCGAAAAATACCTGAAACATGCCTTGCAGATTGCAGATACTATTGCCGATGTACCGCTTCAAATATCCAATCTCTACAGTTACCGTAAAAAATTTAATAAAGCGATAGCATTGTTATCCGAATATGAAACAAAATTTCCAAATGATTCAAGATTTCCGCTTTATATCGGTTCATATTTCACACAGTCAGAAGATTACGAAAATGCTTTGAGTTATTTATTTAAGGCATTGAGCCTTGATTCTTCGCACTTTGAAATTTATGCAGAACTTGGAATAACTTACGATAAACTCGGTAAAAAAGATAGTTCGGATGCTATGTATGGCATTGCATTGAAATATAATCCCACAGACCCTTTGGTAAATAACAACTACGCTTACTCTCTTTCCGAAAGGGGAATAAATCTGGAATTTGCCTTAAATATGGTAACCATATCTTTAAAAGCAGACCCTGAAAATCCATTTTACCTTGACACCTACGGATGGGTTCAGTACAAGTTAAAAAATTATGATATTGCATTGGAGTATATCAACCGAGCTATTGCAAACGGTGATGTTTCTTCTGAAGCATACGAGCATTTGGGTGAAATATGGTTGAGCAAAGGAAATCCGGAAAAAGCAAAGTCAATTTTGACCGATGCTTTAAAAAGATTTCCTGATAATCAATCAATCATAGCAAAACTGAAAGAAATAGAATAATAACAAATATCAAGGAAGGTTTAAATGTTTGTAATTATTGGAATTGGCGTTGTCCTTGCAGCACTTGTCGGAGGATTTGTTTTTGCAGGTGGCAACCTACTTACGTTAATAGTTCCGGCTGAATACATTATTATTGTCGGAGCCGCAGTCGGGTCTCTTCTGATTGCAAATCCAATGAATGTCCTTAAAAAGATTCTTGCAGGAGCAATCGGTACGATAAAGGGACCCAAAGTTAATAAAGATGTTTATATTGAGCTTCTCCAATTGCTCTACGAGCTTTTTCAGTATGCAAAAAGAGAAGGTTTGATAGCTCTCGAAACTCATATTGAAAATCCGGAATCAAGCTCCATTTTATCCAAATATCCATCATTTCTAGCAAATGAGCATGGAGTTAATTTTCTATGCGATACACTGAAAGTGGTTCTTAGCGGAGGAGTTCCTGCTCACGACCTTGAAGAGTTGATGGACATTGATATTGATGCAGTGATGGAAGAAGAAGAAGTTCCACCTCACGCTCTGCAGGTTATGGCAGATGCTTTCCCAGGATTGGGAATTGTGGCGGCTGTTTTGGGTATCATTGTAACGATGGGTTCGATTGCAGCCGGTGCAGAATCAGTTGGTCATCACGTGGCAAGCGCTTTAGTCGGCACATTTCTCGGAGTTTTATTTTCTTACGGATTTTTTGGACCAATTGCCTCGTATATGGGTAAAATTGCCGAGAAAGAAGCGAAGTATCTTATGGTAATTAAAGCTTCCCTTCTCTCTTTTGCTAAAGGAACTCCTGCTTCTGTGGCAATAGAATACGGAAGACGTGCTATTGACCCTGAAAACAGACCTTCTTTCCAGGAAACCGAAGAATCAATAAAACGACCTAAACAATAATTTCTCATCTTTTCGAGAGATAAAAAATGGCAGCTCCGGAAAATAAACAGCATAAAGAAGAACCGATTATAATAAAAATGAAGCACGGAAGACGCAAAGGAGGATTTCATGGCGGTGCATGGAAAGTTGCGTATGCTGACTTCGTAACAGCTATGATGGCATTTTTTATTGTTATGTGGATTCTTGGTCAAAGTGACCAAATTAAACAAAATGTGGTATCTTTTTTCAAAGACCCGGGAGCTTTCAGTTTTATGACGGGAAAGAGAACTATACCCGTTGATTTACACCTCAATCCCAAAGAAAGCGGTAAAGCTGACTCCAAAGGTAGAAAGAAATCTGACTTTTTCTTTATGATTCCTCCGGAACAAAAAGATACTATCGTCAACAAAGCAGCCGAAAATTTGAAGAAACTTGCTCTTGATGATAGCGCCAAAGCAGCCGAAAAACTCAAGCAAATGGGTGAAGAATTCAGAAAATATCTCAATCAGCAGATGCAGTCAAATCCCGAGTTAAAAGAACTGCTTACTTCCATTAAAATAGAAATGACTAAAGAAGGATTAAGAATTGAACTGATTGAAACAAAAGAATCCGTATTTTTTGAAATTGGCAGTGCAAAAATTAAGGATAAAGCACGTGAAGTTCTGATTAGACTTGCAAAAGAAATAGGAACTCTACCAAATTATGTGGATATTGAAGGTCATACCGATAGCAGAAAATATTCGGATAAAGCTGCTTACACCAATTGGGAACTTTCTGCAGACAGAGCCAACTCTGCAAGAAGACTCCTTGAACAAAAAGGATTTTGGGAAGGTCAGGTGGAAAGAGTGACCGGTTTTGCCGACAGGAAACTGCGTAATCCAGGTAATCCGTTTGATATTTCAAACAGAAGAATTACTATACTCATCAGGCAATTATCTTCAACCAGTTTTATTAAACAAAACTAAGAAAAATTATGGAAAATGATAATATTAATACATTTCTTGTCATTGATGATGACGATATGACTGTTTCAGCTCTGAATACCCTTATTAATAAAAGTTTTCTGAACTCAATAGTCTATTCGGCAACCGACGGTAATGAAGGCTGGGAATTAGTTCAAAGGCACCATCCATCCATTGTTATCTGCGATATTTCTATGCCGGGTATCAACGGGTTGCAACTATGCAAAATGGTAAGGGATAAAAAAGAACTCAATGATATTTATTTTATGATTCTAACTGCCACCCACGATAAATCACAGAGAATCAGAGCTCTTGAAGACGGTGCGGATGATTTTATCAATAAACCTGTCAGTTCGGAAGAATTGCTTGCCCGATTAAGGTCTGCCACACGGTTGGTAGGAATGAATAAAAAAATCAGGGAAGAATTTTCCTTAATGAATGAATTAGCAGATGAATTAGAAAAAGATATTGCCGATATGAAAGCTTATGCCATGAGTTTTCAGCAAGCACGGATTCCTAAATCTGTCGAAGTAACGGAAAGAATTGCAAAAGCTTCTGTCTGGATTGCCAATACTTTAGGTGATATTTCGAATGAAGATATACTTGACCTTGAACTCGCAGCTCACTTTTGCTTCACAGGGAAAACTTTCCTGCCGGACAATCTTCTGAACACTCCCGTTATGAATAACGGAACCGCTACAAACAATCTGATGTATCAGGTTCCGGTCGTTGCACGGAATATCGTCTCAAGTGTTAGAAGATTTAAAGATTCAGGGATGATTCTTTATAACATGTTTGAGAATTTTGACGGAAGCGGTTTTCCGGCAAAATTAAAAAGCTGGCAGATTCCGATTGGTTCAAGAATTCTCAGGGTTGTGTACGATTTTGAAGAGAACAAGTCGTATTACCATCAATCCCCAAAGCAAGTCATTGAAACACTATACAGAGAATCGAAAAGATTGTATGACTATAAAGTCGTTGTTTTAATGGAACAATACTTGGCTGTTACCAAGTCTTATTCCGATTTTGTAAACGAAAGAGCAGTTAATTTGCAGGAACTCGAAAATGGTATGGTTGCATCTCGCGACATTATTACTACTAACGGCTTAAAACTTGTATCTGCCGGAGTTGTTCTGCATGAAGATATTATCAAAAAACTTATTTCACATAATACATCAGACCCTATACTCGGACACGTTTTTGTTCAAATCAACTGATAAAACATGAAAAAGCAAAAGCTCCTGATTGTTGATGACCAACTCATAAACCTGAAAGTCACTTCAGCAATGTTGAAAAATATTGACGCTGAGTTATTTACTGCTTCTTCCGGTGAAGAATCTATCCGATTTTTAGAAAATCAGCCCGATATAGACCTTATCCTTATGGATGTTCAAATGCCTGGCTTGACAGGTTTTGAAACCGTTAAGCTTATTAAACAAAATTCATTGCTCACTGAAATTCCTATAATCTTTGTCACTGCGTTTATGGAAACTGAAGAATTTGTCCGTGAGGGTTTCAGTCTGGGAGCTATTGATTATTTGATTAAGCCATTCTTAAGTGAAATATTAAATAATAAAGTAAAAATATTCCTTTCTTTGCAAGAGCAAAAGAAACTGCTTCAGAATCAAGCATTCGAACTTTCAAAAATTAACAGAAATCTTAATATTATTAATGAATGCAGCAAAACTTTATTGCTGGCTGAAACTGAAAATGAAGTCCTGAATGCTTTCTGCTCTATTCTTGTTGATTTGGCTGATTTTAAGCTAGCAATAGTAATCAGACATGATGAAGTTCATTCTTTCAATGTGCTTTTGAATTATGATAAATCTGATACTCGCTATCAAAACACCGATGATTTTACTGAATTTCTTAAGCAGGCAATTTTAAAAGAAGAAATAAACTTGCATGAAATATCTGAATTAAAATATCCTGACTACCCTAATAGGCTGGATGATTTTTCTAATCAACAAGTTCATAGTTATTTAATTTCCGTGCCAATCAAAATAAATGGTAAACTTGAATATAATTTTATTATTCAGACTAATAACACTGAATCAATTGAATCGGATGAAACGGAACTTCTTCAAAATATTTCCCAAACACTTGCTATTGGATTATCATTAATACGCGAAAAACAGCATAGAATACTTTTACAGAATGCTTTAGTTAATGAAAAAGAAGAATTAAGATTAACCTTAAGTTCAATTAGCGATGGTGTTGTAGCAGCATCAAAGAACGGTTCTATTTTGTATGTGAATAATGCTGCCGGTTTCATTCTTGATTCCTCTCCCGAAGAATTGAAAACAAGAAATGTATTTAATTTATTCAGTATATTCGACGATGAAAAATTCTTGCTTTTCAACCCATTCGATTATTTGCAGTCTGTTTCGTTAGATATCGGTTTTTCAAAGCAATTTACAATTGAAACGCACTCGGGAAATAAGAAAATTATTATGATTCAGATTTCTGCAATCCTAAAAGATGCAGTACTGGACAGCATTGTAATTGTTTTGAGAGATTTAACGGAACAAACCAGAACTGCCAACCAATTATTGTTAGCTCAAAAAATGGAATCCGTAGGACAATTAGCTGCCGGTATCGCACACGAAATAAACACTCCAATGCAATTTGTTGGTGATAATACTTACTTTCTCAAGGATGCGTTTTCCGAAATCACCAATTATCTGATTAACATTGAAAAGATTCAGGCAAACAGCGAAAACAATGATATTATTAAAAATCTCAGGGAAGAAAGTGATATTGATTACCTGATGAATGAGATACCTGTTGCCTTGGAGCGAACAGCTGAAGGCATAAAAAGAGTCAGTAATATTGTCAAAGCTATGAAAGATTTTGCCCATCCATCCGGTCAACAAAAATCAAACACGAAAATAAACGATTCCATACTAACTACAGTTACAATAACAAAAAACGAATGGAAATATTCAGCCGATTTGGAAATGGAATTCGACGAGTCAATTCCTACGGTTTTATGCACCGTTGATGAAGTCAATCAAGTCATACTTAATATGATAATAAATGCAGTACATGCTATCCAGGAGGCGAAGAAGACCAGAGACTTCGATAAAGGTCTGATAAAAATCAAAACATACTATGATGAAGAATTTGTTTACATCGCTATTTCGGATTCCGGGACAGGAATTTCAAAAGAAAATTTAAACAGAGTATTCGACCCATTCTTTACTACAAAAGAAGTTGGCAAAGGAACCGGTCAGGGGCTTGCTATTGCACATGATATAATTGTAAATAAACACGGTGGTAAAATTGATTTAGAATCAAAAGTGGGTGAAGGCACTAAATTTATTATTGCCTTACCAAGGTAAAATAGTTTATGGGGGATTTGATATGAATATTAATGTACTTTTCGTAGATGATGATAAAGATGTACTTGAGGGATTCAAACGGATGCTTTTTCAAATGCGAAAAAGCTGGGGTCAATTTTTTGCTTCCGATGGACAGGAAGCCTTGGAAATCTTAAAAAACAACGATATTGATGTAGCAATCATTGACATGAAAATGCCTGTTATGTCGGGCGATGAACTTTTACTGATAATTCAAAAAAACTTCCCGAAAGTCTTAAGAATAATTCTCTCAGGTCAAAAAGACGAAATTAACACTATTCGGAGTCTTGTATCTGCTCATCAATTTCTGACTAAGCCCTGCGATGCAAATCAAATAAAAGGAACTATCGAACATGCTTATGCATTACGGAATCTTGTGGAAAACAAAGAAATTATTGCTTTCATTAATGGCATTGATACACTACCTTCATTACCTGGGATTTACCTCGAAATGCAGGATGAAATGAACAAGGAGGAAGTTTCATTTATTGAGATTTCTAAAATTTTAGCAAAAGACCCTGCATTAACATTAAAAATTTTGCAAACAGTCAATTCCGGCTTCTTCGGACTCCCACGCCGTATTACTAATCTGACCGTAGCTCTGTCCTTTCTGGGTGTTAATACGGTTAAATCCATAACATTGTTTCTGAATGTTTATTCACCTGAAAAAATTACTGGTAATTTTGTACAATATATGAATCAAATAAGCCTGCATAGTATGAAAACTGCTTCAATAGGAAAAGCAATTTCCAAATTGGAGAAATTAGACAGAACATTGAGCGATGACATTTTCATTGCCTGTTTACTCCATGATATTGGAAAATTAGTACTGATGAAAAATCCGGATTATTTTAATCAGATGACTTCTTTGATGAAATCCTCGAATATTAGCTGGCTTGAAGCTGAAAAAGTACTGCTGAATTTTAATCATCAGGCTTTGGGAGCTTATCTGCTTGGTATTTGGGGTATTCCAAAAAATATAATAGAATCAACCGCTTTCCATCATAACCCATCATTAATCGAAGATAACGAAATTACTTGTCTAACACTGGTTCACGTTGCTAATGCTTTTGCAAATTATAACAGTCACGATTTTGTTCTTGAAAAAACTGATATTGATCTCTCTTATACAAATAAAATTTTCGATGATAACAAACTGAAATTATGGTGGTCTGAAACTCAAAATATTACGGAGTCCTGATATGAATAATAAAATTCTTCTTGTTGATGATGATATGGATATCTTGCTTGGGTATCAGCGGAATCTGAGAAAGCACTTTAATGTTACTATTGCAAATTCCGGACTTGACGGATTGAAAACCTTGGCAGAGCATGGACCTTTTGCAGTTGTGATGTCAGATTTTAACATGCCGAACATGAATGGCATTGACTTTCTTGCAAATGTGGGTAAATATGTTCCCGATACCGTTAGAATTATGATTACTGGCTTTGCTGATTTGCAAATTGCCATAAATGCCGTTAATCAGGGTAAAGTCTTCAGATTCCTTACCAAGCCTATTGACACAGAGCAATTGCTCAAGATACTGGAAGAATCTGTTCTGCAATACCGGCTGATTACATCGGAAAAGGAATTATTAGAGAATACATTAAACGGTAGTATAAAAATCATGGTTGATGTTCTTTCAGCAGCAAATCCCCAGGCATTTTCAAAAGCAAACAGAATTCGTTCCATAGCAAAACAACTCGCAGAAAAACTTGGAATGAAAAACCTCTGGGAAGTAGAAATCGCTGCACTACTTTCTCAAATCGGTATTATTTCAGTCCCTCAAGATGTGCTTGACAAGGAAATGAGCGGCGAAGAACTTACTTATGACGAAGCCCTGATAATAAACAGCGTAACTCATTTTTCGGCAGAATTAGTTAAAAACATACCAAGACTTGAATCTGTTGCCCATGCTATTAAAAATCAGAACACTGATTTTATTAAAGATTCTTCCTCCGAATACAAAATCTATGGCAAAGATATTCCGGTGATTTCAAGAATTTTACGAATTGCAGCCGATTTCGACAGCTTATCAAAAACAAATCCTTCTGCTAATGATGCCTTTAATTCAATGCTCATAACATCAGAGAAATATGACCCGGAAATACTTAATATTCTAAATTCGATTATTTCCGGTGTCAAGACCACAAAGCAAAAGAAAGCAATACCGCTCAAAAACCTTAGAATTACTATGACACTTGCCGAGGATATGAAGGATGATAACGGTGTCCTTCTGCTCGCAAACGGAAGAGAAATAACAGATGTAGTGCTTATGAAAATAATCAATATTGCAAAAGTCAGACGTATCGCCGAGCCCGTCTTTATTTATGAATAAACAGACAAAGAAGTAAACTGCTCTCAAAACCATTTCTTTTTCTTGAAATAATAAAGCATTGCAAGTCCGGCAGCAAACATTAAGGTCATAATCAGAGGATAGCCTAATTTCCAGTCAAGTTCGGGCATAAATTTGAAATTCATCCC
>Ga0172370_10007482_pt1 | contig 13378 bp, 15 predicted proteins | sample LakKiv5m_FD_114538 | JGI IMG/M metagenome (GOLD analysis project Ga0172370, IMG submission 114538) | Freshwater microbial communities from Kabuno Bay, South-Kivu, Congo - kab_022012_11.5m | ecosystem: Environmental > Aquatic > Freshwater > Lake | place: Democratic Republic of the Congo...
ATCTGTAATCCCTACACTCGCTCTTCCTACTGCGCTTACTATGCCCATAGTTACCGTGTGGCTCAGGCCGAATGGATTGCCGATGGCGAGCACAAATTCTCCAACCTGCAGTTTGTCCGAGTCGGCCCAGGTTGCTGTAGGCAGGTTGCCGTCATTAATTTTTATTACTGCTATGTCTGTTTTAGAGTCTGCGCCGACAACTTTTCCCTTAAAACTTTTCTTATCATAAAGCGTAACCTTTATTTCTTCAGCCTGCTCAATAACATGGTTATTTGTGATTATATAGCCGTCGCTTGATACAATAACGCCTGAGCCTAAACTCTGCTCTTTCCATTTCTTCGGAAGGCCGAATTCGTGAAAAGGGCCGAAGAAATTAAAGAAAGGGTCGTCAAAAAAGGAAGGAGCTTCCCTTCTTGCAACCTTTGTGGTTGAGATGTTGACAACTACCGGAGAGACGGCATTTGCTATTTCAGAGAAGGCCTTGGAGGTCTCTATTATCTGGCTCGGCACTCTCGGGGGCGCGGTTACAGCAGGCCGCGACGTACGCGTAATCCTGCCGAAGAAATAAAATGAAATCCCTGCCAGAGTAAATCCGGACAACAGCACAATTATTCCGATTAATATTTTTTTCTTCATATTTTTTAATTATAATCGCTGTGCGATTCATTGTAAAGCGGCGAGGTTGACTTGACTGCGTTCATATAGTTAATATTTTCTATGCATTTACATTCGGATTATGTCCCCCTGCACCTTCACACTGAATACAGCCTGTTGGACGGAGCAATAAGGATAAAAGAGCTTGTTGAGCAGGCCAAAGAATTCAGGCTGCCTGCTGTGGCGATAACCGACCACGGCAATCTTTTTGCGGCAGTTGATTTTTATAAACAGGTAACGAAGGCGGGCATTAAGCCGATAATCGGCTGTGAGCTTTATGTTTCTCCTGGAAGCCGCTTTGAAAAGACCAGCGCTGAAAATGACGAGAAATCCTTTCATCTTATTCTTCTTGCAAAAGATAACGCAGGCTATAAAAACCTTGTCAGCCTGGTTACAAAGGCATATCTTGAGGGGTTTTATTACAAGCCGCGTATAGATATGGACCTCCTTGAGCAATACGGCGGAGGGCTTATAGGCCTTTCCGCCTGTTTGAAAGGAGAGATACCTTATTATCTGCAAAAGGGCCTGATTGACAGGGCCAGGGGAAAGGCGCTTGCCTATAAGCACATCCTCGGCCCGGATAATTTTTATCTTGAAATACAGGCAAACGGCCTGCCCGAGCAAATAGAAGCAAACAAGCAATTGGCAGAGCTTGGCAAAGAACTACATATCGGCCTTGTTGCCACGAATGATTCGCATTACCTCAAAAAAAGCGATGCAAAGGCGCATGAAGTTCTGCTCTGCATCCAGACAGGAAAAACGCTCAAAGACCCGAACCGGATGAAATTCAGTTCTGATGAGTTTTATCTGAAATCGCCTGCCGAGATGAAAGAAATCTTTAAAGACATACCCGAAGCAGTTAAAAATACGATAACCATTGCCGAAAGATGCAATGTAGAATTCAAACTCGGCGATATACTCCTTCCGCATTTTAAGACCGGGAGCGGCCAGGACCCGCATCTTTTGCTTTCAAAATATGCAGCAGAGGGCCTTGAAAGAAAAATAGGGAAGGACGCGCCCCAGCTTTACAAAGACCGGCTCCAGACAGAATTAAATGTCATTAAGAAAATGGGCTATGCCTCTTACTTCCTTATAGTCCGTGATTTTATTGATTTTGCCAAAACAAACAGCATACCCGTAGGGCCGGGCAGGGGCTCTGCTGCCGGAAGCCTGGTTTCTTACTGTCTTGATATAACCGAGATAGACCCAATGAAATACGGCCTTCTCTTTGAGAGATTCCTGAACCCCGAAAGAATTAGCATGCCTGATATTGATGTTGATTTCTGTCAGGACAAAAGGGGGGAGGTAATTTCGTATGTTTCCGACAAATACGGCAAAGACCATGTCGCGCAGATAATAACATTCGGGACCATGGCTGCAAAGGCTGCTATAAGGGATGTGGGGCGCGCGATGGACATTCCTTACGCTGAAGTTGATAAAATCGCAAAGCTTGTTCCGAACCAGCTTAAGATAACAATTGAAGAGGCTATAAAGATTGAGCCGCAGCTTAAAGAGGCTTATGATTCGGACGAAAAAGTAAACGAACTTCTCAATATAGCAATAAGGCTTGAAGGCCTTAACAGGCACGCTTCCACTCATGCAGCAGGCGTGGTGATCTCGCCTGCGCCTCTGACCGATTACACTCCCCTTTACAGAAACCCTGCTGACGAGAGCATCGTAACCCAGTTTGATATGGAGTCCCTTGAAAAAATAGGGCTTCTGAAATTTGACTTCCTCGGGCTTAAGACCCTCACTGTTATTGAAAAGACCTTAAAGTATGTGAATCAGGCAGGCGGTGCGCTGGACCTTAATGCCATACCCTTTGATGATGAAAAAACCTACGGGCTGCTCAGCTCCGGACAGACAACAGGTGTGTTCCAACTTGAAAGCGAAGGCATGAGAGATATCCTGGTAAGGATGCAGCCGAACAGATTTGAAGACCTCATCGCGCTCGTTGCGCTTTACCGCCCCGGGCCGATGGCGTGGATAGACGATTTCATCAAATGCAAAAAAGGCAAGAAAAAGATTACCTATGTCCTGCCTCAGCTCAAGGAGATACTTGATGAAACCTACGGGATTATCCTGTATCAGGAGCAGGTAATGATGATTGCGAACAAAATCGCCAACTTCAGCATGGGACAGGCTGATATTCTCAGGCGGGCGATGGGCAAAAAGAAGATTGAAGAGATGATGAAACAAAAAGAAAGTTTTGTCAGCGGCGCTGTTAAGAACGGCATTCCTGGGAAAAAGGCATCCAATCTTTTTGAAAAAATGGAGCCCTTTGCACAGTACGGCTTCAATAAATCCCACTCTGCCGCATATGCCTTTATTGCCTACCAGACCGCATATCTTAAGGCGCATTATCCTGTTCAGTTCATGGCTGCCACTCTAAGCCTTGACATGCATGACACCGACAAGATAGTAAAGTCAATAAACGAATGCAGAAATATGAAGATTGAAATCCTTCCTCCCGACATAAACCTTTCCGGTAGGGAGTTCAATGTCATAGGCAATTCAATACGTTTCGGGCTTGAGGCCGTAAAAGGCGTGGGCGGCGCCGCAATAGAATCTATACTTGAAGTAAGGGAAAGCGGAGGGCCTTTCAAATCAATCGCAGACCTGGTTCAGAGAGTTGATTCACGTAAGGTTAACAAAAAAGTCCTTGAAAGCCTTGTGAAGGCCGGCGCATTTGATTCCATCGGAATTTCAAGAGGCGCCGCGATGAGCGCGGTCAACGAAATTCTTAGCGGCAACGGCAAGAAGCATAACGGCCAGCAGAGCATTTTCGGAGATGAAGGCCTTGAGCCTGAGATATCAGCAGATGAATGGGATGAGACTGAACTTCTTAAAAATGAGAAAGAGGCGCTCGGGTTTTACATAACAGGTCATCCGCTTATGAAATACAGGGGGAAGCTGTCCGCGCTGAACATAAAAAGGACTTCCGAGTTGGCAAATCTTTCTGACAGGGAAGATGTGCAGGTTGCAGGCGTCATAGCTGCAATCAGGAAGTTTCAGAAAAAAGGCACAACAGATACAATGGCATATCTGACGATAGAAGATGAAGAAGGCAATGTTGAGGCCATAGCTTTTACCGATATCTACAGGAACAACCTCGGGATTATGAAAAAAGACACGCCGGTGATAGTTAAGGGAACGATTGACAGGACTGAAAAGGGTGTTAAACTCCTTTTAAGAGAGATATCAGGGCTTGACAATAGGGCCTCGGCGAATGGCTTAAAATGCGAAATTAGTATAAAATATCCACTTGCAAACGGCTTAAACCTTGAGAATCTGAAGGAAATGCTTTCAGGAAGTTCAGGAGAATGCCCTTTGTATCTGAAAGTGGATTTGCCTGACTCTGAGGTGTTTATCGCCACAGGGCTGCAGATAGATCCGAACAATATGCTGATCAGCAAGATTGAGGACATGCTAGGAAAAGGAGCAGTGAGAATAACACAATAAAAGTAGTAGGTAGTAAGTAGTTTGTAGTTAAGGGATTAATCAAAAAGATGATTTTTCTCTCTCTACTGACTACTAACTACTAACTACTAACTACTAAAACATGCGATATTATCTTGAGTTTGAAAAACCCATAGAAGAGCTTGAACTTAAAATAGAAGAGCTTAAGCGTCTTTCCGACAAGAAAGACATGGACATAGCCTCTGTAGTAAAAAAGCTTGAGAAAAAGGCAAAAGAACTCCGTTCAGAGATATTTTCAAATCTCACTCCGTGGCAGAAAACCCTTATTGCAAGGCATCCGGACAGGCCGTATACCCTTGACTACATAGAGATGTTCTCCGGAGATTTCATAGAGCTTCACGGCGATAGAAGATTTTCCGACGACCCTGCGGTAGCCGGAGGTTTTGCGACAATAAACGGTGTGCATGTAATAATTATAGGGCATCAAAAAGGCAGGGGAACCAAGGAAAGGATATACAGAAACTTCGGACAGCCTCAGCCTGAAGGTTACAGAAAGGCCTTGCGGCTTATGAAACTTGCCGAGAGATTTAAGAAGCCTGTAATCACGCTTATAGATACGCCAGGCGCTTATCCGGGAATAGGCGCTGAAGAAAGAGGCCAATCAGAGGCTATCGCAACAAATCTTATGGAGATGTCTAAAATAAAAACTCCCATAATCTCTATTGTTATCGGCGAAGGCGGAAGCGGCGGAGCCCTGGCATTAGGAGTGGCGGACAGGATTTATATGCTTGAGCATTCTGTTTATTCGGTCATATCTCCTGAGGGATGCGCTGCGATATTATGGAAAAAAGACGGCGATCTTACGGTTGAAGAATTCTCAAAATCTGCGGATGCGCTCAAACTTACTGCACAGGACCTGCTGGGGTTTAAGATAATTGACGGGATAATACCGGAGCCTCTCGGCGGCGCCCACAGAAATCCGGCGGCCGTGGCTAAAAATATTTCTGAGATAATAATGCAGTCAATTGAAGAACTCGGCACCAAAAGCGGCAGTAAGCTGATAGAGGAAAGATATAAAAGACTCAGGAAGATTGGAAGTTTTGAAGCAGGAGAAGGTTAAAATTCATCAGCCGGTGTGGTGGAACTGGCAGACGCGCCGGACTCAAAATCCGGTGGGGGCAACCCCGTGAGAGTTCAAGTCTCTCCACCGGCACCAACAAAATCAAGGACTTAGAGCCTCTTGCCTCTGCCATTCACTACCATCAAAATTGGAATTGTGCCCGAAATTGTGCCCGTCTGTGCCTGTTCAATGATTTCCGTTGTCTCTTGATGCATCCGTGTTACCTTCTCAGAAGCCTTCCTTAAATCAGTCTCATTAACAATGTTATACCTGTCAAATACTGAGCGTGTTTTGTGTCCTGAAATCTTCATGGCAACCTTTTCAGGGATTCCGGCTCTTATCATATTCCTAACCGCAGTTCTTCTTAAATCGTGGAAAAGCCTTCTCTCAATCCCTGCATTTTTACAGGCCGTATCCCATGCGCTCCTGAAATCCTTAATCGGGTTTCCTTCTCTAAAGAACACAGAAGGGCATTGAGGGTTAGCGTTCTCTTTCTGTTTGAGTATCGTTTCGTATAGTTCGCCGTCAAGGAATATTACCCTTGCCTCATCGTTCTTTGTTGTTCCTGCGTCAAGCGTGATTTTCCTGTCAAAGACATTTACCTGCTTCCATGTAAGGGATAGGATTTCCCCTATCCTCATGCCTGTATAGTATCCCATGATGAAAACAGGTCTCAGGTAATCAGGTAAGGCATCTTTCATCTTTAGATATTCAGCGTGTTCAAAATAGCCTGTCCTTACATTGTTCTCTCTGAGTTTCGGGATATAGGGGACATGGATAACCTTTGGCGGTGTCTGCCTTGCGCCAAGAGTAAACATCCTCTGCAATGCGGAAAGCTCCCTGTTAATTGTTCCGTTGCTTGCTTCATCTTCCTGTCTTTCCACAATGTAGTTTTTAATCCGGTCTGTGGTAATGTTGTTTGCTCTCCATCCCTCAAAATGCTTTTTAAGATGTGATATGCTCAGTATAGCCCTATCAAGAGACTTCTTATCATTCATCTTGTAATCCGTGATTAAGTCTTCTGCAAGTTCATCAAATGTGGTCTTTTCTGCCTTTAATCCGTAAAACTTGCCTTCTGCTATCTGGCCTTCACGGAGTCTTAGAAGCCTTTTGGCTTCGCTTTCTTTTTGGGAGTTAGAGCTTTCACGATAAGGTTTTCCGTTGCGGTAATACTTAATCCAGAATGTCTTGCCTCTTTGATAAATGCTTCCCATTAATTTTCACCTTCCTTTCCTTTTTCGTTTTCTTTCCCTGTTGAACTTCTCTAAATGGCGGTCTTCCTGTCCTGATTTCACCTCCCTTCTTTGGCAGAGATTTAAGAGCTAAATGGAGAAATGGGGGAATCTCTCTTGATGCGGTCTCCCATCTGCTAACAGTCATAACGGCAACCCCTAAAGCCTCTGCAAGCTGGCTTTGACTGTAACCGTTTAACTGTCTCCACTTTTGAAGCTCTTTAGGTTTCATATTTAATTATATACCATTTGTATATAGTTTATGTCAAGAAAAAAATTAATAGGTGAAGGTTATTTTGCTTTTTTCTATCCATGAATCCATATCCCGAATATCAAGAAGTATTCTCTTTCCGTCTTTTACATAGGGCATCTTTCCAGCCCAGAGCATTTCCCTTACAGCCCATACAGTCCTGCCTAAGTATATTGAGGCTTCCTTGATGTTGTAAAGCCTTTTACTCTGTGGATTTATAATCCTTTGCGTCTTCATAACTCCTTGATATTAAAGCTCCTGTAAATCCCCTGTGCCTGAATTGTGCCTGCGGTTTACCTCTCCAAATTGGTCTTGAAAGTCTAATAACTGTATAATCAATAACTCTGCTTTCATAGCCTTCCTCTTTCATGGGGGGATAAGGTCAAAATATAAAGGCCGTGCAAGATATAATATCCCCTTCTAAATATGAGAAAAAATTTACGGTTAATTGCCCTGCTCATTTTTTAACGTTGCCTCGTATTCCTTCAATTCAAGTATTGCCTTGTGAATATCGGCTGTAACAACTTCATGCTTTTCCGGCGCATAACTGCCGTCTAATTTCCAAGATAAATCCAAAGCCTTCAGGCTAACTACAGGGTCGGCGTGGTCAACATGGTTTTTAAGTCTCTGTATCCTGTATGACTTGCTTAATCCGTGATAGACCATAAGCTCATTAATGGCCATCTGGATTTCAGGCTTTGCCATTAACTGACTTCCCATAACCTTTGCACTTTCTCTTGAAGCAACCTCGTATGAGTTTATAACCGCCTGTGTTTGTGTTTTGCCCTTTGCAACTTCAATGCAAAACTTCTGCTCCTTGTCTGTAAGGCTCTCAAGGCTCTGAGGCTTAGGCAATAACCGCTTTACTCTCTTACAGACAGCTACAGGGCTTACCTTAAAGTGTTCGGCTATCTCTTTTTGACTTTTGCCTTCCTTCAGCATTTCAAGAAGCTGGTCATCGTCTATCTTTCTTTGTCTCATTTCTTAACCTCCGCTTAATTGTTAATTAACTTTGGACATGGCTTCTTAACCTCACATAAAGCCCTCTGCCCTTCCGTCAACATACAGCCTGAGCAAGGGGCTTCTGAGAACTGTCCGTCTGTCTGATATATAGGGGTAGACACTTGGACACTTCCGATAACCTCATAAAAAACAGCATTCTTGACCTTATGAGAAGTCCAGTATTTGCCCTCTCCCTTCCTGAGCAAGTTAATCACCTTGCCCTTGCTCTTGATGTTCAGTTCTTCTTTGAGGATGTCAAATATCTGTTTCTGGTTAAGAGCCTTCTTTTCCTGCAGTATCTCATGTATGGCCTGAAGGTCTTCTTCATCGGGGTCTGAGGCTTTAACAAAGCCCCTTTCTCTGTCAAAGGCCATGAAGATATGAAAGGGTTCATAGCGTGTCTTGTCTTTCGTTCCTAAGCGGTAATAGCAATTATAATCATCTTCCATGTCGTCAACTTCTTCACCTTCAGGATTGCTCTTTTTTACTTTATGAAGGCTTAACACATGGTCTGCAAGGTCAAGAATCGCTGTAGAGCCTTTATATGTCCGGTCATTGCCTTTAGGTGAGTGATGCAGTAAAAGGATTGTAAAGCCCATGTCTCGGAGTTCCTTAAGCCTTGACATGACAAAGGCCATCTTCTGAGAGTCGTTTTCATCCTGCCCTTGTGAAGCCCTGAGCGTGTCATAAACAAGAAGACTGCCGGAAGGTAAGACCTTATACCATATCCATTCCTTCATATCAATCTTAGGCGGTCTTAATATCTCATCGGAGTTATGCCAGAAAAGGACATCTTCAATGCTTATCTTCTTTACCCTGTCAACAAGGACTGGAAGACTGTTTTCAAAGTCCACAAAGATAACGGGCATCCTCTGAGTATCTAAGCCCATGAAGGGAATACCCTTAGAGATTGAATCAGCCATAATCAGGCTTAACCAAGTCTTTCCGATGCCTCCCCTGCCATGTAAAAGGGTTATGCTCTGTTTCGGGATTAGACTGTCAACAGCCCATTCAATCGCTATGTCAAGCAGTTTCAGGTCTGAGCCCTTCTTAAGATAAGAAAATGGCTCTATCTGAGAAGTGTCCGTCTGTCCACCCCTATATATGGACACTTCGGACACTTGCTCTTTTTGTTCTTCCAGCTTAAGTAATTTCTCTCCTAAATCAAAATCCGTTTTCATTCTTATTTACCTCCATGTATAGTTCCAACTTTGCCTTATCGTCATCGGATTCAAGAATATCCATACGCCTCAACCATTCACTTTCTGCGTGATACCATTCCGCTAATTCTTCTACCTTTTCTATGGTCTTGGCTTTTGCCTTCTCATCCTGCAGTGTCCGGCAGAGAGTGCATAGGTCATCATTGTAGTCATTTACCCATTGCCTGAATCCCTTAACAAGTCCACGTTTTTTTATTTGCCTTGTATCCGGCTTATAGGGTCTTCCGTCTGTCATTCCTAAGTATCTGAGTGCTTCCATATAGCCATAGCCCTTTAACTTCATTATGGCCGTGATAACGTCTCCATGCTCATTACAGCCGAAACAGTGAAACGTCTGCCTTTCAGGGTCAACTTTAAAGCTCGGTGTCCGCTCTGAGTGCAGAGGGAGAGGGCAGCAACTCCAAAAACTGTTACCCTTTCGTTTTAGCTCTATGCCCTCATTTTTAAGGACTGTGATGATGTCCGGTTTTATCATGGCTATACCCTCCCAAGATTCCGGAGCGTATAAATGGCGTTTCTGGTGTTTCTGAGGCATTTGATATAATCATTGATGCCTACTTTCCTATTTGCATAGATTTCATTGATTGCAGATTCAACATCCCCCTGCACTCTGAACGCTATTCGTCCATCGGATTTTTTAAAAGGCGTGATGCTGAGGTTATACTTTTTCTGGATTTCTGGAAGGGAAAATACTGAAACAATTGCCCAGTCCTCAAAAACTGTTTCTGTCTCTTTACCACTCATTTTAAGCCTCCTGTGCATTTTCTTAATTTAAGAATTACACAAAGGGCTTAACTTACTCAAAACTAAAGAAAAAAATTTTAGTTTTCAGGAATGGCTTAACTGCTGTGAAGGGAGTTATCTACTTTTTTATATGTAAAGGAAGGGATAATGTCTAAATAATTCTTTTTTTTTCGATATTCATTGAGTATATCTTTTGCGAGGTGTTTAGCTTTTTCGATAGCAATCCCTGCATCTCTTAAATATTTATACATGACAATTGGTAAAGCCATATAGAAAAATTTCTGAGGTCTGCCTCCATCCACCTGCTGTGAAGTTAGCAAGAGTCTTTCCATTTTATCGTTATAAAGTTTATATGATGGATTATTACCCCAAAGCCCCGTTAGAACGGTAGGCTCTATTAACTCCTTATAGTATTCAACCTCTTTGATAGGATGATATTTATCTTTTTTTCTATCTTGTTTATTTAGCCCATCTAATATTTTTTGAAGTGCCTCTCTTTCAAGGTTCAAAAGAATCGGCAATTTTACAGCTAAGATTTTCTCAAGGTATTTAATTATTTTCTTTCTTCCAGTAGTTACTTCTCTATTAGCGATTTTTAAAACTGACTCTGATGATGCAATTATTGCGTAAAAAAGGTCATCAAGAGCAATATATATACGATATTCCAATAAGGGGTTTAGCTTAAGGCTTTTTAAGACATTCAATTTATTATCAGCTACAAAGCTTAATATTTCTTTTTCAAGGTTTTCCTTATGGAATTGACTTCTCGTTCCGATATACTTTCCTTCAAGCACGGCTATCTTTGACCTTGCTCTGCCAAATGAGGAGACAGGCATTGGCAAATCAATCCCCCCATCAAGATAAGCATTTGCAAATTCCGTTGGCCTTTTCATTCCCTTTTCATTCTCCTTTTGCAGTCTTTCCTAAATCAATCAGGGGAAAGAATTAGGAGTTATCACTTATCACCTCTGATAGCTAATCAATGGCTATCCCCTGATACATCCTATTTCCCTATAGTATTATGTTCAGGCGTTGAATTCATGTTAGAGAAAAGAATTCCAAATTGATTCCCATATATCGTTTGATATTTGTCATTTTTTGAAGAGAAAGCAACCTCTTTGGTCATTCCTGTTTTTGTGTCTATAACAAAGAGTATATAACTTCCAGCAGACATTAAGCTGTGCAATTGATAGCGTCCTACATCCGTATTTTTTGCATCTCCTCCACCTACTGCACATGACGTGATAATAAGACAACTTATCAGGACAAAAAATAACATTTTCTTTTTCATGGTTTCCCTCCTAATAAAATTAGTCGCTTAATTAATATAACAATTAATTAATATAACAATGCAAAAATACTTGTTTTGGCTGTTCTATTAAATTTAACGCTCTCTTTTTTCTATTATTATATCTGGAGCTAATAGGTCAGGCAGATTCCAGCCAATTAATTTATCGTTACGGAAAACAAGATAATAAGCTGGGTAAGAAGGAGATGGTGCAAGGCCACATGATAAAAAAGCACCCGTCTTATCCACAGAGGTTTCATTATATGTCCAAATTTCTCTAATATCATCTTTTGCAACCCGTCTTACTGCTGTTTTGTCAGGGTTACCTATCACTTCCCTTACTTCCCGTGTTGTCATATCTATTTTTAACTTGCCTTCATTAATGGCGTCAGTTACAGGTTTAGAAGTATAAAATGCGCAACTTCCTATAATCATAATCAATAGAGCAATAACTATCTTTTTCATTTTATTTCCTCCTTTTTCTTCCTTCAGATATATACGCTCTTACATAAAAAATGTCAACCTGAAAATGTCATCCTCTTTCGTGCCTTTTTTGTGCCTTCCATCCTTGAAAAGCCTCCAGTTTCTTCCAACACCTTCCAACTATGATAAAAAGAAAAAGCCCTTGAAGTCAAAGAATAAATCCTTGAAATCAAGGGCTTAAGTTCATTAGCGGAAATGGTCTTCTTCCGACTCAAAATCCGGTTGGGGCAACCCAGTGGGAGTTCGATTCTCCCCACCGGCACCAAAAATTTGTTGACATTTCTGTCGTCAAATGTAATGATATATGGCGACTATGGCGACGAGAAATAAGAGCATAGAGGGGTATGTTGAGCGAATGCTTAACCTGCCAGCCCTTCTGGAAAAGAAGTCCCTTTTTCTTCTCGGCCCTCGTCAGACAGGAAAAACATCGCTTATTCGCCATACCTTGAAGAATGTAAAGGTTTACGATCTTTTGGACACATCAATATTCTTGGCAATGAGCCAAAATCCCGGCCGTCTTTCTCAAGAATTAAGCCCCAATGATCGCTTTGTAGTTATTGATGAGATACAGCAGCTGCCGATATTACTTAATGAAGTTCACAGGCTGATTGAAGAGCGCAGGATTCGGTTTCTGCTTACAGGTTCAAGCGCCAGGAAGCTCAGACGCGGCGGTGTGAACCTTCTTGGCGGCAGGGCCCGCATAAAATACCTTCATCCCCTGACTTACAAGGAGCTTGGACAGCAGTTTGACTTATTTCAGGCGCTTGAGCGAGGATTAATTCCTGCTATTTATTTCTCAGATGACCCGGGCGCTGACCTTCAGGCATATGCAGGCTCCTATCTGCAGCAGGAGATTGTGGCTGAAGGAGCTACGAGAAATGTGCCGGCCTTCAGCCGTTTTCTCAAGGTTGCAGCTCTTTGCAATGGCACAATCGTTAACTTCACAAACATTGCAAATGATGCTCAGGTCCCTCGCACGACTGTCTATGAATATTTTGAAATACTAAAGGATACCCTTGTGCTTCATGAACTTCCGGCATGGCGCAGCTCTGTGAAAAGAAAGCCGTTAGTTTCTTCAAAGTATTATTTTTTCGATATTGGGGTAGCGGCTAATCTGCAGGGAAGAAAATTCATTCCGGGCACACCTGAGTTCGGCGAAGCCTTTGAAACCTATCTTTTTCACGAATTAAGAAGCTACAGTGATTATGTCTCGGCAGAATCTCTAAGTTACTGGAGGGCTACAACCGGATTTGAAGTAGATTTTATTCTTGGCGATCATACTGCTATTGAAGTAAAGGCAAAAGAGAATATATCTCCTCAAGACCTTAAATCCCTCCGTGTTCTTGCAGAAGAGAAGAAACTGAAACGTTATCTGTGCGTAAGTTTTGAAACCCGGACAAGAACAGTGGATGGAATTACTATTTTGCCGTATAGGAAGTTTCTTGATGATTTATGGAGCGGAACTCTTTAAATCTGATATAACGCCCCGCTGTACCGTGGGAGTTCGATTCTCCCCACCGGCACCACAATATTAGTTTTTTGATTTAAGTCTGGAAGAAAATTTAAGGTTTTTTGTCTATCGTCTGAATAATAGCTTCGGCAGCCATAGCGCCGGAGGCTCTACGCCCATCGGGGAAGATTATTGCAGGTGTTCCGAAGATACCAAGGCTCTCTGCAAGTTTAATATTCTCGTCAATTGCGGAGGTTTCGCACTTTGCCTTCGGCAGCTCCTTTTTCGCGAAGGCCTCCTCAAGAAGCTTTAATGATTTTTCACAGACTATAGCCTTTGATTTTTCGTAAGCCTTCGGATGTATCTTTACCAAGGGATAAAGTTTTATAAAAAAAACAATATCCTTTCTTTTCTCCAGAACCTTCTTCATCTCCTGATGAAGTCTTCCGCAGAAGGGTCAGTCGGGGTCATCAAGAACAATAACCTTGTGCTTTGCGTTTTTGTCGCCCATCACC
>Ga0172370_10007485_pt1 | contig 13376 bp, 7 predicted proteins | sample LakKiv5m_FD_114538 | JGI IMG/M metagenome (GOLD analysis project Ga0172370, IMG submission 114538) | Freshwater microbial communities from Kabuno Bay, South-Kivu, Congo - kab_022012_11.5m | ecosystem: Environmental > Aquatic > Freshwater > Lake | place: Democratic Republic of the Congo...
CCCGACCGCAGAGGCGGGTTTACATCGCGGCCCGATCTGAGTACATTGCCGCCGCCTCAGCATGGGAGTGTAGGAATGCGTCTGAATTCCGCGATCTTCGTGACGATGTCGGCGTTGCTGGCGATCTCGTGCGCCAGCCCCGAGCCCATCGACCTGCAGAGCCGGCCGCTGACTGTCGCGCCCGCGGCGCCGGGAGCCGCTTCGCCCTCGGCGTTCGCGACGATCCCCGCCCCGCACGTGTCGCTCCGCAAGGCCCGGCTGCCGGAGCACACCCCGGTCAAGGCGCGCCTCGATGCCCCGCTGGCCGCCCTCTTGACCCCCGAGGGCCAGCCCCGGCGCGACGCGGCCGACGTGGCCAGGGGATACGCCCTGCCCTACCGCGCCGACGCGGTGCTGACCACGATCACGTTGAAGGACGCCGACCTGCCGGGCGGCGACGGCGACCACCTGGACCTCGGCGGCTACCGGGTCGACATCGATCGGCGCTACGCGGGCCTGGTGCAGGCGTGGCTCCCGGTTGCCGACCTCGTGCGCGTGGGCAACCTGGGCGGCGTGGCGCGCGTGGCCGCCGCCTTGCCGCCCCGCAAGCAGGTGGTCTCGGAGGGCGTCGCGATCACGAGCGCGGACCTCTTGCACGGCGCGGGCACGAAGGGCGCCGGCGTCACCATCGGCATCATCGACGTGTCGTACGGCAACTACGCCGCGAAGCTCGGCACCGAGCTGCCCGCCACCGTCGAGACCCACTCGTTCGCGGCCGGCGGCTTCCTGGGCGGCGCCACCGACGACGTGCACGGCACGGCCGTGGCCGAGATCGTACACGACATGGCCCCGGAGGCCAACCTGGTGCTCGTGACCATCGACACGCTGGTCTCGTGGCAACAGGCCGTCGCGTGGCTCCAGAACAAGCCGGTCGACATCATCACCGCCTCGCTCGGCTCCGAGCTCTGGGAGCCCATCGACGGGCGCGGCGCGCTGGCTCAGACCGCGAGCGGCGCCACGCAAGCGGGCGTGCCCTATTTCGCGTCGGCCGGCAACGACGGCGATGTGCACTACTACGGCGTGTTCACACCCACTGACGGCGCGGCCGACACGCACGACTTCGGCGACGGCTTCGGCGCCATGCTGCTCGGCGACGACACGGGCTGCTACGTGCTGCCGGTCGGCTATCCCCTCGACGTCAGCCTGATCTGGAACGACTGGGGCACCGATCTCGCGAACCCCGGCTCCAAGCAGGACTACGACCTGTACATCTTGCGCTACGCCGAGAACCCCGCGCCCGAAGAGTGCGGGGCCGGCGACCCGGGCGGCACACCCTGCTGGGTCCTCGCGGGCGGCTCGGCCTACGACCAGTCGACCCAGGGCGGCGCGCCCGTCGAGTACGCCTCGACCACCGTCGCCACCGAGGGCTGCCACGCGATCCTGGTCAAGAAGTTCAGCGCGACCCAGAACCACACGCTGCAACTGTTCACCCACAACATCCCGATGGCCACGGCCTTCCGCCACCCCGAGCACAGCGTCATCTCGCCGTGCGTCGGGCCCCAGGTGCAGTGCGTGGGCGCGACCGACCTGGTCGACGGCATCGTCGACTACAGCTCGCAAGGCCCCACCATCCCCAACGAGGTGACCGGCGCCACGCTTCCGAAGCCGGACGTGACCGCGCCCACGGGCGTTGCCACCGCGTCGTACGCCCCCGACCCCTTCGGCGGCACGTCGTCGTCCGCGCCCCACGCGGCAGGCGTCTACGCGCTGCTCCTGCAGCTGTCGAACAAGAAGGACAACGTCGCCCTGGCCGCGCTCAAGAGCTCGGCCGTCGACCTGGGCGCGCCCGGCTACGACAACGTGTACGGCTGGGGCCGCGTGCGGGCGGTGGCCTGCACGGTGGCGTCCTGCGACGACGGCCTGGGGTGCACCAACGACACCTGCGACCCGCTGCTCGGGTGCTCGCGTTCGGCCAACGGCCTGGGATGCTGGATCGGCGGCGCGTGCTACGCCCAGGGCGCGAAGAACCCCGCGAACGCGTGCGAGGTGTGCAACCAGGCGACCCCCACCGCCTGGTCGAAGACCACCGGCGGTACGTGCGACGACGGTAAGTACTGCACCGTGGCCGACACCTGCCAGGCGGGCGTGTGCACGGGAGGCGGCGCGCGCGACTGCTCGGGCGTGGCCGACGCCTGTCACGTGGGCGCCTGCGACGAGGTCGCCGACACCTGCACGCCGTCGACGGTCGAGAACGGCACGGCGTGCACCGGAGACGGCAACCTGTGCACGGCCGACACCTGCCAGAACGGCACGTGCACGCACGCCGCCGTCGCCAACGGCCTGCCTTGCACCGACGACTCCAACGCCTGCACCGCCGACTACTGCATGGGCGGCGCCTGCCAGCACGCGGCGCTCGCCAACGGCATCGGCTGCGAGGACGGGCTGTTCTGCACCGTGAACGACAGCTGCCAGGGAGGCACGTGCGCGGGCGGCGGTGCCCGCGACTGCTCGAGCAAGACCGACGTGTGCAACACCGGCACCTGCGACGAGGGAACCGACGCCTGCGTGGGCGCCCCGCTGCCCACGGGCACGGCTTGCACGAACGACGCCAACGAGTGCACCAACGACGTGTGCACGGCAGGCACCTGCACGCACGCGCCCGTCACCAGCGGCTCGCCCTGCACCGCCGACGCGTTCGCGTGTACGCTCGACCTGTGCCTCGACGGCACGTGCAGCCACACCGTGGCGGTCGGGTGCCTGATTGGTGGCGCGTGTGTCGCGCCCGCGGCCCAGAACCCCGCCAACACCTGCGAGGCCTGCGATCCGGCCTACCCCACGACGTGGTCGAAGCGGCTCGATGGTGTGGCGTGCGACGACGGTCAGTACTGCACCGTGGGCGAAACCTGCGCCGCCGGCGCGTGCGCGGGGGGCGGCTCCCGCGACTGCTCGGCAACGGCCGACGCCTGCAACACCGGCGCCTGTAACGAGGCGGGCGATGCCTGCGTCAAGGCCCCCGCGAACCAGGGCGCCGCCTGCGCCACCGACGGCGACGCCTGCACGGCCGACACCTGCGACGGCGGCCAGTGCGGCCACGTCCTGGTCGCCAGCGACTGCGGCGCCCGCGTGTGCGGCGCGTCGCCCTCCGGCTGCCACGACTGCGGATCGTGCCCCACCGGCTTCGGCTGCAACCAGCAGGGTCAGTGCGACGACCTGTGCCAGAACGTGACCTGCCCCGAGTGCCAGGCCTGCCAGGCCGGCGCGTGCGTGGCAGCGGGCGACGGCTCGTCCTGCTCCGGGGACGGCAACGCGTGTACCGCCAACGTGTGCGCCGCCGGCGCGTGCACGTATCCGAACCTGGCCGACGGCTCGGCTTGCGACGACGGCACCGCGTGCACGACCACCGACGCCTGCGTCGCGGGCGTGTGCACGGGCTCGAACCCCGTCGACTGCTCGGCCGCCGACGGCTGCCACGTCGACGGCGCCTGCGACCCCGTGACGGGAACGTGCTCCACCCCCGCCGCCGACGACGGCACGGCGTGCGCCGACGACGGCTTCGACTGCACCGATGACGCCTGTGCGGCGGGCGTCTGCTCCCACCCGGTCGTCGAGGGCTGCCTGCTCGACGGCGCGTGCGTGGCGACGGCCGCTACCAAGGACGACAACGCCTGCCTGGCGTGCGACCCGGCCCACCCCCTGGAGTGGACCGCGGTGGCCGACGACACCCCCTGCGACGACGGCCTGTTCTGCACGGCCGACGACGTGTGCACCGCCGGCGCGTGCACCGCGGGTCCGGCGCGTGACTGCTCGGCGACGGCCGACGCGTGCAACACGGCGATCTGCATCGAGGACGACGACGCGTGCGTGCCCGTGCCGAAGGCCAACGGGCTGGCGTGCGACGGCGACGGCTTCGACTGCACCACCGACACGTGCTCCGGTGGCGCCTGCGCCCACAACGTGGCGGTCGGCTGCCTGGTCGACGGCGCCTGCGTCACGGTGGGCAGCTTCAACCCCGAGAACGCGTGCCAGTTCTGCGACGCGTCCGACCGCCACGCCTGGACCCCGGTGTTCGACGGCGCGGCGTGCGAGGACGGCTCGTGGTGCAGCACCGGCGATACGTGCCTGGCCGGCGCCTGTGCCGCGGGTGCCGCCCGCGACTGCTCGTTCGTGGCCGACGGCTGCAACGCGGGCACCTGCGACGAGGCCGCCGACGCCTGCCTGAAGGCGCCCCTGGCCGATGTGATCACGATCTGCGACGACGCCGACGCCTGCACCCCCGGCTCGCACTGCGAATCCGGCGCGTGCGTGGGCGAAGACCGCGTGACCTGCGCCGACAAGGGCCTCTGCGCCGGCGTGGGAGCCTGCGATGCGCTCACCGGCCAGTGCGTCTACGTGGCCACGGCCGACGGTACGCCTTGCGATGACGGCCTGTACTGCACGCTGGCCGACGCGTGCGCCGACGGCGCCTGCGAGCCGGGCAGCGCGCGCGACTGCAGCGGCTCCGCCACCGAGTGCCTGTCGGCGTCGTGCGACGAAGCCACCGACGGCTGCGTCACGTCTCCATTCCCGACCGGGACGCCGTGCGGCGCCGGCTCCTCGTGCGTCGACGGCGTGTTCCTGCCCGCCGACGCCTGCGACGGCCACGGCGCGTGCGCCGACGTCGAGGGGATGCCCTGCGCCCCGTACGCGGCGTGCGCCGACGACCACGCCTGCGCCGCGACCTGCGACGCCGATGGCGACTGCGTCGAGGGCAGCGTGTGCGACGACCAGGCATGCCGCGAGAACCACGCCCCGACCTCCGACGCCGGCGCCGACCAGGCGGTCGACGCGGGGGTGACCGTCACCCTCGACGCGCGCGCGTCGTCCGACCTCGAAGGTGACGCGCTCACCTTCCAGTGGAGCCAGGTCGACGGACCCGCCGTCACCCTCGACGACGAGACCGCCGACACGCCCACGTTCGAAGCGCCGATCGTCACGGCGACCACCAGCCTCACGTTCCGGCTGGTGGCCTCCGACCCCTGGCTCGCGGGCGCACCGGACGAGACCGAGGTCACGGTGAACCCCACCGAGAACCAGGCGCCCGTGGCCGACGCCGGCGCCGACCAGGTGGTCCTCGGCAACCACGAGATCGTGCTCGACGGCACGGGCTCCAGCGATCCCGACGGCGACCCGCTCACCTTCCAGTGGTCCATCGAGAGCGGCCCCGGCGGCGCATTCGACGACAACACGCTGGCACGGCCCACGTTCACCGCGGCCGCGGTCCAGCACGACGAGCTCGTGGTGCTGAAGCTGGTCGTGAACGACGGCCAGGCCAACAGCCTGCCCGACACGGTCACGCTGACCGTCAAGCCGCTCACCGATCTGCCCGACACGATCGACGACACCGACACCGCCACGGGCGAGACCGCCACGGACGATACGGCCAGCGACGTGCCCGGCAGCGACGATACGGTCGCCGACGACGGCGGCCCGCAGCGCGACGGCGGCGGCTCCAGCTGCACCGTCTCGAACGCGCCCACGACCGGCGCCTGGCTGGCCCTCGTCTCGTTGCTCGGCCTGCTCGGGCTCGCGCGCCGCCGCACCGTCGGTTGACGCCGCCGCGCCTCCCCGACAAGAAACATCCGGCAGTCCCTGGGGTTCTCCGTCTTTCCGTGGCCCGCGTCGAACCCCTGGTGCTATCGTCCGTCCACGAACCCGACGAGCACAGGTGCCCCATGCAGCCCATCAATCGCGACCAGGTGTTCACGCTGGCGTCTCCCTTCCCGTATGTGCTGGCGACCGTGCTGGGCCCCCACGACAAGCCCAACGCCATCGGCCTCGGCTGGTGGACGTTCTGCTCGTGGGACCCGCTGTACCTGGCCATCTCGGTCGGCTCCGAGAAGTACTCGGCCGAGTGCCTCGAGCGCTGCCCCGAATTCGTGCTCCACTTCCCGAGCGTCGAGCAGGCTCCCGCGGCGTGGCTGTGCGGGCGTCGCAGCGGCCGTGGGTACGACAAGCTCGCCGACGCCGGCGTCACGCTGGTGCCCTCGCTGAAGGTGCGGCCACCGACGATCGAGGGCGTCACCGCGGCCCTCGAGTGCCGCGTCGAGCAGACCCTGGCCGTCGGCGACCACACGCTCTTCGTGGGCCCGGTGCTCGCCACGCGCGGCACCCCCGAGAAGCTCACGCACCTGTACTCGCTGCACTACACGAGCCTGGTCGGCATCGGCTCCGACGGCTCGTGCGACTGGAACGCCATGAAGCGGATCGGGTGAGCCGGTCCGAATCCCGCCTCCCGCGCCCGGTCTCCCTTGCTCGCGTTCGGCAGATACGCTAGATATTCGAAGTCGTCTCCCCGCGGGTACCACCATGCGTCCAGGCCTCCCCCTCGCGCTGTTCCTCTTGGTCGCGTGCGGCTCTTCCGGCGGCGGCGACCGCGACGTCGCGGGTGACGAGAGCGGCCCCGACAGCTCGCTGATCTGCGACCAGCGCCCCGAAGGCGCGTGCAGCGTGCTCCAGCAGGACTGCCCGACCGGCCAAGGCTGCTTCCTGACGACCGGCAGCGCGGTGTGCGCCGAGCCGCTGAACCGCGGCCAGGACGAGGCCTGCACGTACGAGAACGACTGTGCCGCCGGATACGGCTGCGTTCAGCTCGCGGCCGGGTACGCCTGCTCGCGGCTCTGCGCCACCGACGCCGGCTGCGACGTGCCGTGCGAGGACGTCTGCCCCGAGACCTTCGGCCGCCTGACGGCCTACCCGGGGCTCGGCTTCTGCACCCGGAGCGAAGAGGCGCGCCCCTGCGACCTGCTGGCGGGCGACTGCCCCCAGGGCCAGGCGTGCTACTACTCGTCGGCCGGCATCGCGTGCCACCCGGCCGCGTCGAACCTGCCCGTGGGCTCGTCGTGCGGCTTCGCCAACGACTGCGTCGCCTTCTCGGTGTGCGTGAACGGTACGTGTCACAAGGTGTGCGACACGACCTCGCCCCAGTGCCCCGCCGAGAACCCCCGCTGTGTCGAGCTGCCCGACGCGGCCGGGGCCGGCGTGTGCGTGCCCCAGCAATAGCCACGGGTGATGACATGATCCACGGAAACCCCATACCCCTGCTCCCCGTCGCCCGGAAGGGCCGACCGGGAGCCCTCGCTTTCTCCCCCTCTCCTGCCAGGGAGAGGGGGCCAGGGGGTGAGGTCTTGTTCCTCCTGTTCGTCCTGCTCGCTTCCTGCGGCGGAGGCGACGGCGGAGCGACCCCCGACGACACCCGCGGCACCGACACCGCGGTCCAGGTCGACGCGGCGGGCGACGCCTCCGACGTGCTCGCCGTCGACAGCGCAACGGCTGACGTGACGCCCACGTTCCACGCCATCGCCGACCCGCCCACGCCCGGCACGTACGTGCTGACCACCGACCCGATCGAGCTCACCGTCAACGTGACCGACGGGCGCTTGTTCGTGCTGCGCGCGAAGGTCGGATGCCAAGGCGCCGCGGCGACGCCGTGCGTGTACGAGCGATCGATCCCCCTGCTCACGTGCTCCACCTCGTACGAGAAGGGCTACACCGCTCTCCTGGCCGACAACCACGCGGTCGTGCCCATCAAGGAGGACTCGCTCGAGCTGTGGGTCACGGCCGCCGGCAAGCTGGAGGGCTTCTACAACCTGACGCCGAGCAAGTGCTGCGAGGCCCACCCCGTGGTGGCCCTCACCCACGCCGACTCCACGGTCTGCGAAGGCTACGAGACCCCCGACTGCGATCCCTACACCGTGACGGGGTGCGCTGAAGGCCAGCACTGCATCTTCGACAGCGAGGGTCGGCCGACGTGCCAGGCGAACGGACCAACCGCCCTCGGTGGCGCGTGCGACATGGGCGCGGCCGCGTGCGCCGAGGGCGCGTGCATCGACCTCTCGGGCACCGGCTCGCGCTGCTACCGGTACTGCAAGAGCGGCGGCGTGGAGTGCGGCGGGCTCGGGTGCCTGTCGCTGACGAGCTCGTCGTACAAGGTGTGCCAACTCCCGGCGTCGGCGTTCGAGCCCTGCGATCCGCTCGCGCCGGCGTGCGCCAAGGCGAACGAGGCCTGCTACCTCTCGGGCATCACGACCGCGCCCATCTGCCAGGCGGCGGGCGACATCGCCGAGGGCGACGCCTGCAAGGACGACAACTCCTGTGCTCGCGGGCTGTTGTGCGTGAACCAGGCCTGTCGCGGCGTGTGCCGTGTGGGCGGCGGGGCTCCGGACTGCGCCGACGCCTTCGCGATCTGCCAGCAGGTGGCCGGCTCGATCGGCGTGTGTGTCGTTCAGTGACCGTCCGACCGACGACCGAGGGGGGGGACCATGGTCACGAGGCAGTCGTTGCTGGTGATGGCGTGGATCGCAGGCCTGATCGCTTCCTGCGGAGGCGGCGCGGCGAGCTCGGCCGACGTGGCTTCTGACGGCATCACGTGGTCCGACGCGATCGAGGCAACCCCCGACGTCGACGTTCGGGGCAAGGACGCTCCGGACGCCCCCCCGGACCCCGGGTCCGACGCTGTCGACACGGCCGAGACCGGGACGCCGGCCGAGGTGGAGGCCTCCCCCGAGGCCACCGAGACCACCGAGACCACCGACGCGGTCGCCGACCCGTCGCCCGACTCGGCCCCCGACGTTCCTCCCGAGGCCGACCTGCCGCCCTTCCCCGACGCGGGCGACGCCGCGGCCGAGGTCGACCCGACGCCCGACACGTCGGCGACCGATCCCGGGCAGCCCGACACGGCAGTCCCGCCCCCTCCCCTGTTCGACCACGCGGCCATCCGCGACGCCTCCACGGCCGCGTGCACGTTCTCGAACCACCGCACCGCCATCAAGGACGGCGCGATCCTCGACGCCTGGGACGTGTCGTACCTGTCGTGGGAGTCCGTCGACGGCGTGCTCGAGCCCATCGTGATCCGCGGCTTCGTGGCCCGGCCCATCGGCAGCTCGACCCTGCCCGGCGTCATCCACGCCCATGGCCTCGGAGGCTGCGCCAAGGAGACCGACGCGACCGGCCCCGCGGCCCTGCTCGGCATGGTGGTGCTGGCCTACACGGGCCCCGGCGGCGGCGAGGGCGTCGAGGGCTGCGCCGTGTCCGAAGGCAAGGGTGCCGGCGCCGACAACGGCTATCACCTGTTCGACACGCTCACCGACCCGCGCGAGAGCTGGTTCTGGGGCCACCCCGTCGCGGCCATGCGCGGCATCACGTGCCTACAGCAACGCTCCGACGTCGACGCCCAGCGCATCGGCATGACGGGCTTCTCGGCCGGCGGCGTGGCCACCCTGGTCGTGTCCGGCGCCGACGACCGCGTGAAGGCCGGCGTACCCCTCAGCGCCTGCGGGCACTGGGAGATCGCGACAGAGGCGCCGAAGGCCTGGCAGCACGGGCTCCTCCAGGCTGCGGGCCTCTCCACCGCCAGCCCGGAGTGGAGCGCGCTGCTCGCCGCCCTCGACCCCGCGTTGGTCGCCTCGGCCAGCAAGGCCCCGCTGCTGATGGTGAACGGCACCAGCGACGAGTTCTTCCCGCTCACCGCCCACGTGGCCACCCTGCACGACGTCACGCTGGCCGAGACGCGCACGTCGTTGGTCGGCAACTTCGACCACGGCTGCTACGCCCTCTCGGGCGGCGAGAGCGCCTCGACCATCGAAGATCGCGCCACCCTGCGCGCCAAGGGCGGGCAGCGCCTGTGGCTCCGACACTGGCTGACCAGCGATCCCGCCTACGCCTACGTGCCGGCGCCCCCCATCGTGGTCGTGCAACCCCAGGCCGGCGGCCTGCTCGTCACCGCCACGGTCGACAGCGCAGGCCCGGCCCTCGCCATCGAGAGCGTGCGCTTCTGGTGGTCCCTCGATGACGCCTTCCTGTGGGGGAACAACGAGCTCGAGGAGGGCTCCGGGATGTTCAGCGGCGTGTGGTACGCTGCCCTCCCCATTGCCCCGGCGGCCAACCTGGTCACCTTCGTCGACGTGCAGTACAAGACCAGCGGCCTCGTGCCCGAGCGCTTCTCCATCTCGTCGGTGCCGATCATCCCGGGCGGGTTCGTGCCGCACGTGCGCGACCAATCCTCGTGCCTCTGAGCCTCGACCCGGCGGCTCTCCAGGAGCCCGGACGGCCACAGTAACCAGTCGGTTACATTTTTCGATTGACGCAGCGCGGCAGGCTGGCTAGGGTGCGCGCGGATACGCCTCCGGGGCCAGCTCCCCGCATGACGGGCCCGGCCCCGGTGGCGCCTTTCGGAGGCCCCGCCATGGTCGATCTCGCGCTTCCCGAGCACCTTCGCCAATGCCTCGTCTCCCACGAAGAGGCCCTCAACCGCGTGGTGACCAAGGGCACGCGCATCGCGTCGGGGTTCGCGACGTCGGAGCCCCACGCGTTCTACGACGCCGTCTGGGACCACATCCAGCGCGAGGATCTCACGGACATCACGTTCATCCAGGGGCTGTTCCTGTCCCCGCACCGGCTGCTGCTCGGCGATACGCTGGGCAGTCGCGGGCTGCTGCCGGACATGGCCGAAAAGTTCTCGAGCTTCTCGCTGCTCTCGAACCTCGCGCGCCGCATCAACCAGACCACCAAGAAGCTCGAGGGCCTTCAGAAGCTGGTGGCGCACTACGACGAGCTGCGCAACCGCCGCATCGGCTTCGTGGCCGGCTTCCTCGGCGGCGCGAACAACATCGTCATCCCGCCGAACGCCATCACGAACACCCTGTTCCCGGACCACGTCGAGCGCAATACCACGCGGCTCGGCATCACCGACATGCACTCGGTGCACTTCCCCGACGGCGTGGGCGCCCTGGCCTACGACGCCGACGGCGTGCGCAAGATGGACACGTTCGTGCTGGTGATGACGCCCCCCGACGAGAACGGCGAGATGAGCCACGGTCCCGCCAACGGCGTGAACAGCGACGCGCTCGGGCAGGGCCTCCGCGACCCCGACCTGCGCATCCTCCTGTACGTGAACCCGCGGTATCCGTTCACGCGGGGCTACGGCGACGGCCCCAACACGGTACACGCCGACGCCTTCAAAGAGGCCGCCAGGGCCGGACGATTGCTGGTCGTCCTCGATGACGCCAAGGTGCCTACGGTGCCGGCCAACACCTTCGACAACCCCGACCCGCGCGAGGTCGCCATCGCGGACCACGTGCTGAACCACATCGAGCAGCACGCCGCGCTGACGACGGGGCGGGCGCTGCAGGTCGGCATCGGGGCCACCGGCGTCCAGGTCATTCGCGGGCTGAGGCGGTCGTCGTGGACGGGCCGCGTCTATACCGAGATGCTCGAGCCCTTCACCTGGGACCTCGTCGAGAGCGGCAAGATCGCAGGCTCGCACTGGATCGAGCGCGACGGCCGACGCACCCAGTTGGACGGCAAGGTCGTGGCCACCTTCTCGCTGGCCGCCGACAGGACCCCCTTCTACGAGAAGCTGAACAACAACCCGGCCGTGGTCATGGCGCCCGCCTCGCGCGTGGTCGTCTCCGAGGGCTTCTACGGCGGCATGGGCATCAACAACTGCCTGTCCATCGACTTCCACGGCCAGGTGAACGCGGGCGGCCGCGGCAGCAACCACCACTCGGGCATCGGCGGCGCCGCGATGATCCACCGCGGGCTGGTCAACGGCGGCATCGCCTACCTGTGCCTGAAGAGCACGCACGTCGGGTTCGACGGCAAGGTGCAGTCGTCGATCCTGCCCGGGACGCCCGCCGGTACGCCGCTCGCGCTGATCGGCCCCGACGTGACGGGCGGTCGCAACGGCGGGCGCTTCTTCCTCGCGACCGAGCACGGCATCGTGCAGCTGTCGGGCTGCAGCCAGTCGCAGCTGGTCAAGGCCCTGATCTCGGTGGCCGATCCGCGTTTCCGCGGCTGGCTGCGCGGCGAGGCCCACAAGGGATGGCGCATCGCGGCGTGACTCATGTCCCGGACACCTGGACGTCGCAGAACCGCAGCGACGGGATCCGCATCGCCGACGTACGCAGCGGGTCGTTGCCCGCTTCGACCAAGTGCCCGAAGAGCTCGAGCAGGTTCCCCGACAGGTTCGCCCCCGCCACTGCGCTACTGACGACGCCCTCGCGCACCTCTGAGCCCACCACGCCGAGCGAGAAGTCGCCGGTGGTGGCGTTGACGTTGCCGCCGAGGAAGCCCGTGACGAGCAGCCCCTCTCCCACGGCGCAGAGCAGCCCGCCCAGGTCGCGGGAGCCTGGCACCAGTACGGCGTTCGAGACGCTGCCGGAGGAAGGCGCCTGGCCCAGCTTACGCGCGTGGTACGTGTCGAGCAGCAGCCCGGTGAGCACGCCGTGGTCGATCAGCGTGCGCGGGTGCGCGGCCATGCCTTCCGCGTCATGGCGCCGGGAGCCGAGCCCGCCCGGCACGTGCGGGTCGTCGTGCAGGGTCAGGTGCCCGGAGGCCACGCGCTGCCCCAGGCGGCCGACCAGGAACGAGCGGCGCTGCGCCAGCGCCGGTCCCGACAGGGCGTCGAGCAACGCGTCGACCAGGCGCACCGCCGCGCGGGCCTCTACCACCACGGGCATGCGGCCGGTGGCCAGGGAGGAGGCCCCGAGCCGCTGGCGGGCTCGCCGCATGGCCCGCAGACCGACCGCCTCGGGCGGCTCGAGGCGGTCTCGCCAGGTCGCGCCGTCGACCGCGTGATCGAGCGGGCGGCGCTCCTCGGTGTCGCGCAGCGTCACGCTGCACCACTGGTGCAAAACGCTCGCCTCGCTCGCGGCCCGGAAGCCGTCGGAGTGCAGGCGGAGCGCGCACGAGCGACGCTCGCTGACCCCCGAGGCCACCGTGGCGACGTCGACACGCTCGGCCGCGCCGCGTGCCGCCTGCTCGATGGCGGCCACGCGCCGGAGCAGCTCGTCCAACTCCAGCGGCGGCAGCGGATCCTGGAGCTCGAGGTCCAGCCGGGTGGCCCCCCGATAGAGGGCCGGCCCGGGCAGGGCTCGCAGCGGATCGGCCTCGAGCGCCGCGACCACATCGAAGGCCCGCTCCAGGAAGCGCGAGATCGCCGCGGGTCGCAGGTCGGAGGTCTGGAACACGCCGTAGCGTTCATGATGGAACAGTCGTATCGTCAATGTGTTCGAGATCGATTCCTCGATCTCGTCGAGGTTTCCGTCGCGCGCCTCGACGCTGCGCTGCCACGATCGTTTGACCGCTACGGCGGTGGCGTCGGCGCCCCGTGACGAGGCCTCGGACAGGGTGCGCTCCGCGACGCGGCGCAGGCTCGCCGGAATGCGGCTGGTCCTCACGACACCCCCCCGATCGTCAGCGCCGGCACGCGCACCGTGGGCATCCCCATGCCGACGGGGACGCTCTGCCCCGCCTTGCCGCAGGTCCAGGTGCCGTCGTCGACGCGCAGGTCGTCGCCCACCAGGTCGATCGCGGCCAGCACGCGCGGACCGTTGCCGATGAGGTTCACGTCCTTGACCGGG
>Ga0172370_10007486_pt1 | contig 13376 bp, 9 predicted proteins | sample LakKiv5m_FD_114538 | JGI IMG/M metagenome (GOLD analysis project Ga0172370, IMG submission 114538) | Freshwater microbial communities from Kabuno Bay, South-Kivu, Congo - kab_022012_11.5m | ecosystem: Environmental > Aquatic > Freshwater > Lake | place: Democratic Republic of the Congo...
AGATTTTCCGTTGCCTCAATTCCTTTCCATTTAAGCAATTGTTCACTAATTCCTTTAGAAACTATCTCCTGAAAGTCAGCAATTCCTTTTGCCTCGATTCGTTTTCTTTCAGCTTCTTGTCTTTCGCGTTCAAGAACAAAAGTCATTCTCTGGCTTTCTTGTTCTGATTTTAACTTCTCTTCAATTGAAGCAGTTAATCCTCTCGGTAAAGTAATTTGTCTTAACGGAGTTGATAGAACAGTAATCTCATTTATCTCTTTTACTGATGAAAGTTTATCGCGCATTTCGTTTTCAAGTTTATCACGCTCAGCTGTGTAAAGAGCTTTTGCTTCGTACTTTGTTGTTACACCACGAACAACAGATCTAAAATTTGGAACAACAAGTTTTTGCAGATACTCATCATAGTTACCGGCAGTTTTATAAATCTGGTTTACTTTATCCATCTTTAATTGAAAAATCATACTAATCTCTAATTCAACACTCATTCCTTCTTTTGAAGGGACATTCATAACTTCTTTTATTTCCTGTTTACGAGTATCAAACTTTACAACGTTTGCCATCGGGTTAACAAAATTAACTCCCGGACCAAGAGTTTTATCGCTTACAGAGCCAAAAAAATCTATAACCCCAGAATGTCCTGCAGGAATTACAGTAAACATTTGTGAAAAAGCTATAAAGATTGCAACTGCCATTCCAATTAAAGAAAACATAGATTGAGCTTTATTGAATTTTTTCTTTGCGCTGTTGTTCAAAAAAAAGGCGGTAATTGCGGCTATTATTGCTAATATAAAAAGCATATAAACTCCTTGTGATAAAAATTTATTTAATTAATTATAGTTTTTATTAAATCTAACTTCTTTGGTTTTGATTTAGTGATTTTAATAGCACTATCAATTCGTTTTTTTGCAGCATCAATTCCTTTTTTAGAATCAGAAAATAATTCTGCTAACACAACACCCTTATTAATTACATCACCAATCTTGTAATTAAAAATTATTCCTGCCTTAGGATCAATCTTATCTTCTTTCGTTATTCTTCCGGCTCCAAGATCAATCGCAGCCATTCCCAGTTCGTATGTATTTACTTCAGACAAATAGCCTGCAGAGGTTGATTTTATAATTTCTTTAAATTTTGATTTAGGATAATTTTCCGGATGTAAGATAAAATTAGTTTTACCATTTTGTGCTTTTACAATTTCAACAAATTTATCAAATGCTTTTCCGGATTTTAATATTTTAATTGCAGTTTCAATTCCTTCATCAAGCGATTTTGCTTTTTTACCAAGATAAACCATAGCGCCTGCAAGTATTAATGATAATTCCGTTAAATCATTTTTCTTTCCATCACGCAAAACTTGTATTGATTCATAAACTTCTAACCAGTTACCAATATAATTACCAAGCGGCTGATTCATATCAGTTACAAAGCCAATAACATTTTTATTAAATGCTTTTGCTGTCTGGATAAGTGAATCAGCAAGTGTAATTGCATCTTCTGTGCTTTGCATAAATGCACCGTTACCGGTTTTAACATCAAGCACAAGTCCATCAATTCCTTCAGCAAGTTTTTTACTCATTATGCTTCCTGTAATTAATGGAATTGACTCAACAGTTGCCGTAACATCACGCAAAGCATAAATAAGTTTATCGGCAGGAGCAATTTCTTTTGTTTGCCCAATCAAAACAGCGCCAACTTTACTTAAAACTTTTTTGTATTCTGAAAGATTAAGATTGGTTCTAAATCCTGGAATAGCTTCTAACTTATCAAGAGTTCCGCCCGAATGTCCTAAACCTCTGCCCGAAATCATCGGTACTTTTACTCCAGCCACAGCAACAATTGGTGCTAAAATTAAAGATGTTTTATCTCCAACTCCACCGGTTGAATGTTTATCAACTTTAACTCCTGAAATTGAATTTAGATTTAAAACTTTCCCACTGTAAAGCATCGCTTCAGTTAATGCAGAAGTTTCTGCTTTGCTCATTCCGTTAAAGTAAACAGACATTAAGAATGCAGAAAATTGGTAATCCGGGATTATGCTTTTTGTGTAACCATTAATAAAAAATAAAATCTCGTCCCTTGTAAGATTTTCTTTATTCCTTTTTTTTCGGATAAGCTCAACTGTATTCATTTATTTGCTGATGTCGATTTAAATGGTTTAATAATTAATTCGTTTATTATAATAGCTAAAAGTAAAACGTAAAATATTTCAGTGTAATATCTAAATCTGTTATTTTCTCCCAGCTCTAAAAAGTTTCCAATAATCATTGTGTAAAATATATTAATAAGTGCAAACCAGATAAAACTTTTAACAAACAAATTTTCATTTGGTTTTCTAAGAATATGAACCGACAATAATATTATTATAATTATTATCACTGGAGTTGTATATGCAGTTTCCATATTACTTGTGGTACCATAAATAAATGCATTATACAGTTTGTTATATTTATGAATCTTAAAACTATTTGCAGTAAGCAATTTGTATTTTGTAGGTGAATCAAAATATTTTTTAAATGATTTTAATATTCCGGCAAGATAAACTTCCGGGTAGCTTTTTATCACATAAAAATCGTCTTCTAATAATTTTTTAGATATTGTTAAATATGCATAGTTGTTAAAATTACCGCGATTGTTTCTCTTTACAACACTATCTAAAACAGCAATACCTGTATGGTGATTAAAATATTTATTTATGATTGAAGAATCTAAGTCAGCATACTGGGTAAATGGAGGTATGGTTGATAGCTTAGAGATTAATCCTTTATTATAAAAATCGCTTTTTACTTTATTATCTAACTGGTGTACGGTTATTCTAGATAAATTCATCCCAAGCCAAGAGCTGCTATTAAACTCACCAAACACAAAATAATTCTTTAAGTACAAACTCAATATTATAATAAACGGTATTGCTGCCATTTTAAGTAAAATAATTTTATTAGCTTTTTTTTGAAAAACTATAAGTAGAAGTAAAACTAAGAACCATGCTAAATGAAAAAAACTTGTTGTTAAAACTGCCGCACTTAAACCGCAAAAAAACAGAAAAGCATTAAAATTTTTACCTTTCTTTAAGTAAACAATAAAATGATAAGATGAAAAGACAAGAAAAAAGATAATTGGGTGGGTATAAAAAAATAAGTTTTCATATAAAATTGTGGCTGGTGTTAAAAGATAAACACAAATAAAAAAAACAGCTAATTTTTTATTAACATCTAATTGTTCCAATATTAAAAAACCTAAAATTGCCGTTAAGCAGCCAGCTATATTAAATAATAACAAGTATATGTGGGATGAATTAATGCCAAAAGTTATTTCAGTTATGCCGATTAAAAAATTAAATAGTGGTGGTTGGGAGTGAAGGTAAAATAAACTTTCCGCTAGATTGTTTTTTAACACATCAACATCTAAATATTGAACTAATGTTTCCTTGAATGAGGAATTGAGATCAATCTTTAGAATAACATAAAGATATAATCTAGAAAAAAAATAAACCGACAGAATGAAAATAAAATAGAGATCAACTCCTTTTATTTTTTTAGAAGATATTTTCATTAAACATTTCTATTTACTGGTTAATTAAAATTACAAAACACTTTAACTTTTATAAAGCGTAGTTGATTGCCCTTAATCATTTAGTTATTTTTGTCCTTAAATTCAATAAGGAGTTACTTAGATTATTATGCACTTAAAAAAAAGAACACATAATTGCGGAGAATTACGCGAAGCAAACATCGGACAAACTGTAATTTTAAATGGCTGGATTGATAGAAGAAGAGACCTCGGTGGAGTTATTTTTATAGAGATTAGAGATAGATATGGATTAACACAAGTTGTTTTTGAATCAACATTTAATGAAAAAGCGCATCAAGCTGCAAAAGAATTAAGAAGTGAATTTGTTATTTCCGTTGAAGGAGTCGTTAGAAAACGACCTGCTGATACCGATAACCCGGATCTGGCAACCGGACATATTGATGTTATGGTAAATAATCTTATAATCCTTAACGAAGCAGAAACTCCGCCTTTTGCAATTAAAGACGATATTGATACTCATGAAGATTTAAGATTAAAGTATAGATATCTAGATTTAAGAAGACCAAAACTCCAAAAAAGCTTGATTTTACGGCATCAAATGGCTCAAATAACTCGCCAATATTTTGATGAAAATGAATTTGTTGAGGTCGAAACTCCGGTTTTAATGAAGAGTACCCCCGAAGGTGCAAGAGATTTTCTTGTACCAAGTAGAGTTCATAAAGGTAAGTTTTATGCACTTCCCCAATCACCACAACAATACAAACAATTACTAATGGTTGCCGGAATGGATCGTTATTTCCAAATCGTAAAATGTTTTAGAGATGAGGATTTACGTGCAGATAGACAATTAGAGTTTACTCAAATAGATGTTGAAATGTCATTTGTTGATCAAGAAGACATTTTTACTGTTGTTGAAGGATTAATGCAAAGATTCTTTAAACAAGTTTGGAATCGTGATCTACAACTGCCTTTACAAAGATTATCATTTGATGATGCAATGGAAAAATATGGCAGCGATAAACCAGATCTAAGATTTGATCTTCAGATGAAAACCTTAAACAATGTTTTCTTTAATACAGAATTTAAAGTATTCAAAGATGCTGCTAATGCAGGCGGAGTAATTACAGGATTATTAGCTCCTGGCTGCGGTGATTATACTCGCAACCAGTTAGATGTTCTTACTGATTTTGTAAAAGGGTACGGTGCAAAAGGGTTAATATGGATTCGAGTTAAAGAAAATGAACTTGAATCCCCAACAATGAAGTTTTTTACTGAAGAAGAAAAACAAAATCTTACCAAAACTTTACAAGCAAAGGCTGGTGATTTAATATTTATTCTTTCAGGTTCAAAACTTAAAACTCTTAACACAATGGGTGCATTAAGATTAGAAATGGCAAGGAGATTAAATTTAATCAAAGAAGATTCTGAGCCCAAATTACTCTGGGTTACAGATTTTCCATTGTTTGAATGGGATGAAGAAACAAGTAGATTTTACGCAATGCATCATCCATTTACTTCACCGCGTTTAGAAGATGTGCCATTAATGACGTCTGATCCTGATAAAGTAAAAGCTCGCGCGTATGATTTAGTATTAAATGGAAATGAAATTGCTGGTGGAAGTATCAGAATTCATAATTCGGAATTACAAGCACAAATGTTTAAGGCATTAGGAATTTCAGATGAAGAAGCTCAACATAAATTTGGCTTTTTGATGAATGCATTTAAATTCGGCGCTCCACCACATGGAGGTATTGCTTTTGGTTTTGATAGAATGGCAATGATCTTTGCTGGTGAAAATTCAATTCGTGATGTTATAGCATTTCCTAAAACTGCAAGCGCAGTATCTTTAATGGATGATTCACCAGCTACTGTAGATGAAAATCAACTAAAAGAACTTCATATAAAAATCAGATAATTAATAAACTGGCTGTTTAAGTCCAGCCAGTTTAGTCCAATCCGTAATAATTACCGATAAAAAACTCCAATTAGGCAAATATTACCGCCAACTATCACGCGTCCTTTTTTGTATTTTATCTAATAATCTTTTTGGCACAAAATTCCTATAAATAAGAGAAGAAATTGCTAAAATGCATTGTTTTATTTGATATTTTGAACGAATAGTGATGTGAGTAAGAAAATATTACAGAATACACAATTTTTACACGTAATATTTACCGACTCTTTTAGTGCAACATCAGGTAATTCCCATAATCAATTGAAATGTAAGGAGTTAATCTGGCAATAAATTTGATTTATAAATATTTTTAGAGGTATATAATGGGTCAACAACAATTACTTTTATTAGTTCTGGGAGTTATTATTGTTGGAATTGCAGTAATAACAGCAATTGTGCTTTTTAGAGCAAATGCAATTGAAAATAAACGTGATATTATTATGCAAGAAGCAATGAATATAGCAATGCTTGCACAAGAATATTATAAAAAACCTGTAGTTCTTGGTGGCGGCGGAAGTTCATTTACTAATTGGAATATGCCAGGTAAAATGAGCCATACTGCTGCAGGCAGTTATACTACAAATATTCAAGATCAGGAAGTAACAATAGTTGGGACAGGTAATGAAGTAGTTAATGGCACAGATTCTGTTAGTGTACAGATAATTGTATTTAGTGATTCACTAGCAACTTCAGTAATTCACTAAGTTAATAAATAAGTAAATTCAATTAATTAAAACTTTCTTAACATAAAATAAAGGAGATCTATTATGGGTCAACAACAACTTCTCTTAATCGTGCTTGGCGTTATCATTGTTGGTATCGCAATCGTAGTTGGTATAAATTTATTCAACGCAAATGCTGAAGAATCATCAAAAGACACTATGGCTTCTGAAGGTACTAACTTAGCTGCTTTAGCTCAACAATATTACAAAAAACCAGTAGCTCTTGGTGGTGGTGGAAACTCATTTGATAATACTAATGGTGGTCAAGGTTTCTCAATCCCTACTAAATTAGCTACTTCTGGTACTGGTGGAACTTGGAGCCTTGCATCGGGTGATCAATCAATTACTTTAACTGGAACACCTACAACAGAATCAAATTATGATTGGACTGTTACTGTTGATGTTTTCCCGGATAGTATTGCAACTCAAATACAGTAATTCAATATTATATCTTTAGTTTTCATCTGGCTGATAAAATTACTAAATTTTATCAGCCTATTATAATTTTAAAGGGAATGTATGGTTGAATATAAATTTACCGCCCAAAAAATGAATGGGCAGTCCATTTCTGGTACTTTAACAGCAGAAACTTCTTTAGAAGGCAAGAAAAAAATTCAGAAACTTGCCGAAAAGAATCAATTAAAAATTCTATCTTCAGAAAAAAAATCCACATTCCTTTACAAGGCCCAAAAGGGTACAGATAAACCCATTAAGGGAGAGCAAAAGGCATTCAATAAAAAAGAAGTTGAAGATGCTCTTGCAAGACTTGGATATAAGCCGCTTGCAGTTAATAAAAAGCTTTTAGATTTTCAGTCTAAACCACCTGTTGCAGATATTGTAACATTTGTAAAAATTAGTGCAGAGTTATTAGAACAAAAATTGGCATATGGAGAAATATTAACCTTACTAATAAATGACACTCAAAATCCTGCTCTTAAAAACACCCTCAAGGAAATAAATAATGAACTGAAAAAGGGAGCAGATAGTCAGGCAACTTTCTTAAAGTATCAAGATATTTTTGGAAAGTTTACTGCCTATATGCTCGGACTTGCATCCAAAAGCGGAAACATGACCGAAATTTATTTAGCGACTGCAAAGTTCTTGGAGCGACGACAAGAGTTCAGAAAAAATATGCGAAGTGCACTCATAACTCCTTTGGTCACAGTATTTGTTTTATTTCTTGCAGTTCTATTTTACGTTGGATATATTTTCCCTGAAACAGCTAAATTATTTGTAAGATTTGGTGTTGAATTACCACCAATGACTGCATTTACTCTAAAGATAAGTGATTTTTTAGTTGATAATCCTTATTTAGTTTTGGCAATTTGTATTATTCCCCCCATTGGGTTGTGGCAATTTTCAAGAACAGATAAAGGCAAGTTTATAATTGATCAATATACTTTAAAACTGCCAGTAATGGGTTCACTTATTCATAAGACTCTTATTGAAGTATTTTGTAGAGTGTTTTATACATTATATAGCGGTTCTGCTGAAAGTATTGAACCTATTAGAATTGCCGCTGAAGCAACAGGTAACAGATATTTTGAAGATAAAGTTAAAAATGTAGCTATACCATTAATGGTTAAAAAAGGTGTTGGTGTAACTGATGCATTTGAAGCTTGTGGTGTATTTACTGAAACTGCGTTATCAAGATTTCACTCAGGCGAAGAAACAGGAACGATTAAGAATACAGCATTGCAATTAGCTAATTATTATGAAACAGAAACAGTATATAAACTAAAAAATCTTATAGAACTTATTCAAGTTGCCATAGCAATGTTTATTATGGTTGTAATGATACTTCTGACCTTAGTTTCAGCAGAGACGGCTACTGTTAGACCTAAAACGCCAGGTACAGCAACTACTTCAATATCTGTTAATGAGAATATTGCATGATTGAAACAAATCTCGAGATGACAGATAAAATTGGTTATCTTCTTTTTAAGAAAGGGATAATTGATGGACAAATGCTCGAGAAAGCATTAGCTGCTAAAACTAATGATAAAAGTAAAATTAAAAGAAACCTTGCCCAGATACTTGTTCAAGATTTTAAATTTGATCATGATACTATCTTCCGCGAAGTTGCAATTTTATATGCATTTAGAGAATTAGAAACTAGACCAGAAGATATCCCGGATTCTCGGCTCGACTCAATAAAAAATATGATTATTGGTTCGGGTGATGCAATCAAGATGCAAATTCTTGAAAATAAAATTATACCATTTATGTTTGATGAGCGCAATAAAGATAAGCTTATTATTGCGGCTATTGATCCAACCGATAGAAACATTCCTAAAATTGCATTTGGTTTAAATGCAAAGAAGTATGAAGTAATCTTTATTAGAAAAAAAGATTATGAAAAACTGATAGAAAAAATTTTTCCTCCCGAAAATGAATTTCTTAAAGCAATGGAAGAAAATGTCCAAATGGATATTGAAGAAGGAAGGGAGGATGCTTCTCTTGACGAACAAGAACTTGATGCTGAGATAAATAAAAGTGCACTAATCAATTTAGTTGAAGGTGCATTGGTTGAAGGCGTTCGTAAAGGTGCCAGTGATATTCATTTTATACCTAGAAGTGGAAATAAAACTCATATAATGTTCCGTATTGATGGGAACTTGCAAACCTGGTATATTCAAGAGGGTACGCTGCCTGAAGCAGTTGTAGCCGTGGTTAAAGATAGAGCTAAAGGTATGGATAGATTTGAACGTGAAATGGCACAAGATGGATTTATACAAAGAGAGATTGATAATATTATTATAAGATTCAGAGTTTCAATACTTCCTATGGTTGGCACAGAGCTAAAGAATAAATTTGAAAGTGTTGTAATAAGAATTCTTGATGATAGAAAAGTTATTCGTGATCTTGATAAACTTGGATTGGCAGGAACTGCTAGAAAATCTTTTGAGAAGGCAATTAATGAACCGCAGGGTATGGTTATTTTAACTGGTCCTACGGGAAGTGGTAAAAGTACAACATTGGTTGCAGCATTGTATCAGGTTATTACTCCAGAAGTAAATGTGCTTACAGTTGAAGATCCTGTTGAGTATGTTATAGAAGGAGCAAGACAGCTTAAGATTGGTTACAAAATGAATTTTGAACAAGCTATCAGATCAATTTTACGACATGATCCTGATATTGTGCTTGTTGGTGAGATGAGAGATAAGGAAACTGCCGAGATTGCTATTAAGTTAGCAAATACGGGGCACTTAACTTTTTCAACACTTCACACAAATGATGCACCAAGTGCTGTTGCAAGGTTATACAAAATGGGCATTGAACCATTTCTTATTGCTTATGCAATTAACTTAATTGTTGCAGAAAGACTTATTAGAAGATTATGTCCTAAATGTAAAAAAAGAGTTATTAATTTTGATGAAGGCTTGATGTCTGCTGCTGAATTAAATATTGCAGAGTGGAGAAATTACACAATATATCAAGCAGTGGGCTGCGAAGAATGTAACCAGACTGGTTATAAGGGCAGACTTGCTATACACGAAGCCTTGTACTTTACAAAAGAACTTAGACAGTTGATCGTAAAATCAGGTATTGAAGTAGATGAAGAAAGTTTAAGAATACAAGCTAAGAAAGATGGCACTCTTAACTTGAGGGAAGCTGGTTTAGAAAAAGTTAAAATGGGTTTAACATCCATTGAAGAAGTTTTAGCGGGCACCAGCGAATCGTAAAATTTATTACTAAAGTGTAAATTTTACTTAATAAATTATCTAAAAACACAATAAATTATTCTTAATTATTCAAAAAGAAGTTTTTTTGGGCTGGTATAGTTTTATCTACTTATAAAAAACTTAAATGTTATTTAAAGGTTAATTGTGAACGTTACTGAAGAGAAAAAAATATTAGAAAATTTCTGTAGAACAATTCCAGATTCTTTATTTGGACCTGATAGAGTACACTACATACTTGAGAATGTTGATAAGTTAAAGGAAAATGAAAGATTGTTATTAAGAAAGTTTTATAACAAACTTCTTACTAATATGATTGAGAAAGAAGCATCGGATATTGAAATTGGCGGACATGGAAACGTTGGATATGTATGGATGCGTATTTTTGGAAATAAAGAAAGAGTTAAAGAAGTTCCACAGTTTACAAATGATGAATCTGCACTTATAATTATTAATCTGTTAAACGTTAACCAAAGAGAACAATTAGCTAAAAAAAGAAATCTCGATTTTAGCTATACATATTTATACGAAAGAAGAAATGTTAACGTAAGATTTCGTTCAGACGCTTATTTCGATCTTGATTCTCTCTCAATGAATATGAGAGCTATAAATCAAACTATCAGACCACTTTCTTCTCTGGATTTTCATCCAAATATAGTTAGAGCTTTAAGCCACGGATATATAAAATTTGGTTTATCATTAATAACTGGTATTACTGGTTCTGGTAAATCAACAACATTAGATTCAATTATAGATCATCATAATAAAATTGATCCTTGCCACATTATTATTATTGCTGCCCCGATTGAATATGTACACACATCAAACATTTCTTTAATAAAACATAGAGAAGTTGGTCGTGACGTATTATCATTTAAAGAAGGTATAGTTCAATCATTACGCCAGGATCCGGATATTATAGTTGTTGGTGAAATGAGAGATCCAGATACAATTATGGCAGCGTTGGAAGTTACAGATACCGGACACAAAGTATTTTCAACATTACACACCTCATCAGCAGTTGAATCTATAGATAGAATTATTGCTGAGTGTGATCCAGGAGAACAAGAGCGTATTAGAAACAGACTAGCTGATGTGTTAATTTCAGTTGTATCTCAAAAATTAGTTCCAAGTCTTGATGGTAAACGAGTTCTTGCAAAAGAAGTTTTGTTGGTAACTCCAAGTGTTAAAGCCGCCATCAAAAATAATAATACAAGTGAAATTTATATGATGATAAATCAAGGTGGAGCGCAGGGTATGATAACAATGGAACAAGACCTAAAACGGTTGTATCTTGCAAAAAAGATTTCTTTAGAAAATGCAATTACATATTCAAATAATAAAACAAGAATTCAGCAAATACTAGCGGCATAAACTATGAAAACTATAGCCTGCATATATTGCGAAGGTAATGATACAAAACTTGCTGTTATCAGCCAGGATAAAACTGGCAGCAGATTAAAGGTTTTAAGTACTGCATCTGTTGATGTTGTTGCTAATAAAACCGATTTGCACCCAACAGCCGGATTCAGTATGGATAGTGACGGACTTCAATTAGATGATGTGGATGAATCTAAAGGACCAGCATTATCCGGCGATATAGATGCACCAAGTATAAGTGCAATTGGTGCGGCACTAAAAGGTGTTAATCTTAGCAAACTGGAGTTCATTCCCGCATTAACAGAGCCTGCAATTTATTATCATCCTTTTGATGGTAAAAAAGATTTAAAGAGTAATAAGTTACTCGACGAAATTCTTTCTGACATTAGACAAACCAAAGGCGTTAATGTTGAAAAAGAAAGTCTTGATTATACAGAACTATCAGATGGTTCATTGCTTTCTACTTTTATAGATGGACCAGTAGCCTGTGTTAATTTAACAGATAACATTGCCGGATTTTTTGGTAAGAAGTTCTTTAAAGTTCCAACTATAAAAAGTGCTGATATAGCTTTAGCTTATTATGTAGCTAAGCGAAAAAAATTCTTTCCAGATGATCAAAGTTTGATTGTTTATATAGGTAAAGAATACAGCAAGTTAATTTTCTTGCAGGGAAGAAAATTAAAACACATTGGTACTACGCTTGATATAGGTACAAGCAATCTTCACACATACGATGTATATTTTTCTAAGATTTTGCTTGAGATGGAAAATGGCGGTATTACTTCTTTAGATAATATAATTGTTTGCGGTGAGGATGATTCAGAAAACCTGATACTTTCATTTTACGGAACTTTTCCGGAAGCAAATGTTAGTAAACTTGAGTTTGATGATTTAGATATCACACAAATTGATGAAGAAACTAAAGGAAGATTTTCTACTTATAGTGTACCAATTGCAGTTGCTACAGAATATTTTGATGAACAAGCAAAAGAACATAAGGGAATAAATCTTTTACCAAAATATATTTCAGAAGAACAAAAATTTTTCCAATTCTCCTGGCATAGTTTTGCAGTGCTTCCTTTACTATTTATTGCTGCATTTTTATTTACAATAAAAGTTCTGCAAAATAGTAGAGAGCTAACAAAGTTAGATAGTGAGATTAATCAGAAAAATTTAATTATCAGGCAAAACCAAGAAACATTGAGTAAAATTGCTGAGATAGAAGGCAAGATAAGTAGTTTTGGTCAGACCCAGGCAATACTTGATTCCGCTGCTGTTGGTACGGGAATCTGGAAAAAGGTTATTAAAGATGTTGCACAGTTTTGCGGCGGAAAACAAAATATCTGGGTTTCGAGCATTAACAGAGATAACAGTAATACCATTAAGGTTGAAGGTTTCTCATTATCTAAGTATTCACCAACTGATATGGCATACAGTCTTAATGATGCTAAGCTAAACAGTATGATGAATGAATCTCTTAGAGAAAAAAACGCATTTAAATATAATTTAACATTCGACATTACTTCATATCAGAAGAAAAATGAATAAAAAATTACGAAGCACTTTAGTTTTATTAGCTCTTTTACTGATAATCCTTATCGCTGGAGGAGCTTATCTTTACTTTGTTCAAGGAAAGGATCTGGACAAAAAGAGAGAGAAACTAAAAGAGCTACAAGCCAAAGCTTTAGATCCTCAAGAATTGTTAGCTCAATATCAGGCACTACTGGTTAAGTCAAATCAGCTTGATTCAATTCTTGCAAATAGAGAATTTAATATTCCGCAAAACTTATCATCCATTAAGTTTTACAATTTTGTAAACAACATTACTAATGGATTTTCGGATAAGGCTCAAGTAAATATTGAATATCTTGAACAAAAACAAGAAAAAGAATTTTTCTATCATGAATATAAACTTACCGGGTTTGGATACTTTAATGAGGTTTATAATCTGATATTTGCAATTGAGCAAAGCAAGGAGCTTAAAAAAGTTACTAATGTAAGCTTAGGTAACTTAGTTCAAACTAAAGAAAGTGAAGTCCCGATTTATTTGGTCAACTTTACAATAAATGCAAAAACATATTTTTCTAGTGATAACCGATTTGCTCCTGC
>Ga0172370_10007487_pt1 | contig 13375 bp, 12 predicted proteins | sample LakKiv5m_FD_114538 | JGI IMG/M metagenome (GOLD analysis project Ga0172370, IMG submission 114538) | Freshwater microbial communities from Kabuno Bay, South-Kivu, Congo - kab_022012_11.5m | ecosystem: Environmental > Aquatic > Freshwater > Lake | place: Democratic Republic of the Congo...
GCCGTATTTTTCGCGTCCGGCTATTCCGCCGCGCAAATCGAAGATATCTTTGCCGGCCAGGATCAATCCCGCTTGTATGGGCATGGAGCCGGTGAAGGCCCGTCGCTTTTGGGGCTGGCAGGCGTGACCCGCTGGTTCGAAGAGATGTTTGGAAACCGCACCTTCGCCGACCTGAAAATTCCGTGCGCACTGACCGCAGTTGATCTCAATTGCGGATGCGAGGTGACTCTTGCCAGGGGGCGTCTTGTCGATTCATTGCTGGCCACCATTGCGATTCCCGGCGTGTTTCCCCCGCGTCACCTTGGAGAATGGGAATTGGTGGATGGCGGGGTTTTGAACCCTGTGCCGGTTTCCGTGGCGCGCGCCCTCGCGCCGGGGCTGCCTGTGGTGGCGGTCACTTTGAGCGAGGCGCTCGGTCATCCTGCAAAGACATGGGCCATGCCCATTCCAAAGTATGTGCCTCGTCCGATCGTGGAAAGGCTGGCGCGTTTTAGTTATGCCCAAGCCTTTGATATATTCTTGCGATCCCTGGACATTGTGGACCGCGCCATGACCGAATATCGCCTTGCCGTGGATGCGCCGGAGGTCATTATTCGACCCAATATTCACCATATCGAATTGCTGGACAAGGTGGATGTCCGCGCTGTGGCCCGGCTGGGCGAGGAGGCGTTTGATGCCGTGCTTCCCGAACTAAAAAGGGAAGTTGCATGGGGACGCCGCCTGGAGCGCCGATTCTTTGGGAGCAAAAAATGACGCGTGATCTGCGTAAATTCGCAAAACAGACAAACGTCCGTCTTGTTGTCGGGGCAACCTTGCTGCTCTTTTTTGTTGGGTTGGGCTTGATCTGGTGGATTTACGGAGCAGGCGCCGCCGTGATGGGATTTCTTTGTTTGCTCGGCGCTGCCGTGCCGATAGGCCTTGTTCTGCTTTCACTTCAACTCCTGGATTGGATTCAAAAACGTGCGAATCGCGACCAACACTGAACTCGTCACATTTCAAAACTGGACGTTACGCGCCCGTCCATCGAAAAGCCCAAAACGACTTTTGCTTCTCATTCACGGCTGGACCGGCGATGAGAACTCGATGTGGATTTTCACGCGCGGCCTTTCGGAAGAGTATTGGATAATTGCCCCGCGCGCCATGCATGCGGCTGAGTCGGGCGGCTATTCCTGGCGTCCGCACCAGCCCGGGACGTTTAGCAGGCCCAGCCTCGAGACGCTGAAACCGGCCGCAGACGCGTTGATTTCCCTCGTGGACGCGTACAGTTTCTCGGTCGGGGTCGATGCGCTGCAATTCGATGTAATGGGATTCAGCCAGGGCGCGGCCATGACCAATTTACTGGGATTGCTTCATCCGCAGAGAATTCGCAGGATGGGGGTGCTGGCGGGATTTGTCCCGTCGGGGTTGGATGAAGAAATTTTGAAACGACCCCTTGAGGGGAAGCCGGTTTTTGTGGCGCATGGCACACAGGACGAAATGGTGCCCATCGACCGCGCGCGCGCCTCAATCGAATTGCTCGAACAGGCCGGGGCGCAGGTGACTTACTGCGAGGATGAGGTTGGACATAAAGTCAGCGCCAATTGCCTGCGCGCGCTTGAATCCTTCCTGGAAGATTAGCAGTTTCTCACAAGGCTGTTGACGCTCATTTTATTTGCAGGTATCCTTGTTAAATCACGTACCTGAAGGTGAACAATGAAGAGAAGAATCTCTCGTCGCGATTTTCTGAAAGTTGCCGGTTTGGGTTTGGGTTCATTGGCGTTTCGGACGCGGCTGGAACTCCCCTTTGAAAACCCAAAGCCTTTGCCTCAATTTCCAGAGGGCAATTTGGGGCGCGTGTTGTGGCTTTCGGATGTCATGAGTCGTCCCACTAATAACCCGGTCGCGGCGACCACGACCGGTGTTTTGTATGACGATAACATCATCCAATTGGGAAGGGAGGTCATAGGGAATGTCATCGGCCTGACGAACCAGCGCTATTTCGAAACCGCGCAGGGATATGTCTGGGCGTCTGCCGTGCAGTCTGTTAAAAACCTGCCCAATACCCCGATCCAGGCCATGCCGGCTGGCGCGGCCGGCTTTTGGGCGGAGGTGACCGTCCCGTATGTTGATCTTGCGCTCGAAAGCGCACCGATCTCTCCGTGGATCCAAAGCCTGCAACAGTACAATTATCCCCCGCGCCTGTATTATGGGCAGGTGGTGTGGATTGACCAGGTGATTCCAGACCCGGGCGGTGTTGTTTATTATCGCTGGAATGAAAGCCCTGCCGGACACGGGTACGGGTTTGGGGATATCTTCCGCGCGGACGGCGCGGCCTTCAAAATATTGACCGAGCAGGATGTCGCTCCCATCAGCCCTGAAGTGGACCCGGCGGAAAAGAAAATCGTTGCAGACCTGACTTACCAGACGCTGTCCTGTTTTGAAGGCGCGAATGAAGTGTATTTCTGCCGCATGTCGAGCGGCGCCGAGTTCGATGCTTCCGGCGCGCCGGTGGACAAGTGGGCCACGCCGACCGGCGACCTTAATACACATTGGAAGATCATCTCCCTCAACATGAGCGGCGGCGGTTCGGCGTCCGGTTATTCGACCCCTGCAGTTCCCTGGGATACGATCATCCACGGTGACGGGATCGCGATTCACGGTGCTTTCTGGCACAACGATTTTGGCGAGCGCCGTTCACACGGGTGTATTAATGTGAAACCGGAGGATGCCAAATGGATCTTCCGCTGGACCACGCCTTACATTTCCCTCGCCCAGAGCGAACAGCGCCTGACCTGGCCGGATCACGGTACTGTGGTTTCGGTGACCAAAAAAACGGTTTAGACTTGTGTGTCATGTGTCATGCCGAGGAGTAAGGCGGCGAAGAATCTCGGATTTGCGCGAGATCAATTTATAAATCCCCTGAGGTATTGAATATGGAAATTTCACAAATTACGGTTGGGTTGGCGTTTGTCGCAGGGCTTGCATCGTTTCTCTCGCCTTGTGTTTTTTCGCTGGTGCCGGCGTATGTCGGTTATTTGGGCGGGCGCGCGGCAGGCGGCGAGGGCCAGTCCAATCGCTGGGTGACATTCAGCCACGGTCTTGCTTTTGTCCTCGGTTTCAGCACGATCTTTGTCCTGCTGGGGGTGGCGGCCTCCTTTGCCGGCAGTATTTTGTATGATGCCAGGCTCTGGCTGGCGAAGGTCGGCGGCGTGGTGGTGATGGTATTTGGCGTGCACATGATCGGTTTGATCCACATCCCATTTTTGGGGTACGATACGCGTGTGTCTGAAGCCCCGGATCCCAAATGGGGCTATTTATCGTCCGCGCTGATGGGTGTATTTTTCTCCGCTGGCTGGTCGCCGTGTGTCGGGCCGGTGCTTGGCGCAATCCTTACGCTTGCGATCAACGGCGGTTCGATTTCGCAGGGTGCGGTGATGCTTATGGCGTATTCCGCCGGACTGGCGATTCCGTTCCTGGTTGCCGCGCTGGGGATTGGCTGGGTGACCACCATTCTTCGGAAATACAACAAGGTCATGCGCTACGTTGAGATCGCGATGGGCGTGATCCTTGTAATCGTCGGTTTCATGCTGTTCACAGGCATCTTTGACCTGATCGCCCAGCGCGCCCAATTTTTCTGGATCGATTTCGGGCTTTAGGCTCTCCTGTTTCCAAGGAATCAGCATGCTCAATGTAACCCTCTATACGCGCAAGGATTGTCATTTATGCGAACAGGTGAAGGACGATCTTGAGTCTTTGCGGGAGATTCTCCCGCACCGCCTGGTTGAAGTGGATATTGATTCTGACCCCACCCTGAAGGCAAAATTTGGCGGGATCATTCCCGTCATTGAGGCGGGGCCATACAACTTGAAGGCGCCGATCACGCGCGAGTCCCTGAAAATGACGCTCGGCGCGGCTTCGGATCGCAGGAGCCAATTGGAGCAGATTGGTGATGCAGGTTACAAAGCCCGCGTCCAAAAAGGGCGGACGGTGACGGGAGCAGATCGCTTTTCCTTCTGGCTCTCGAAACATTACCTGCTTGTATTGAACCTGTTCATGCTGGTTTATGTCGGCCTGCCGTTCCTTGCGCCAACCTTGATGAAAATTGGCGCGGTCACGCCTGCAAAAGTGTTATATCGTATTTACACCCCGCTTTGCCACCAGTTTGGTTTTCGCTCCTTCTTCCTGTTTGGGGAGCAGGCCTATTACCCGCTGGCTGAGGCGGGAATGACCGGTGTAAAGACCTTTGAGGAGGTCTCAGGCATTCCCAACCTGGATGATCCTTTCAGTTATACGCGCCTGGATGCGCGTGCGTATATCGGGAACGAGAACGTCGGTTACAAGGTTGCCCTGTGTGAACGCGATGTCTCGATCTACCTCGCCATGCTCCTGTTTGGGATTGTATTTTCACTGACGGGCCGTCGTGCAAAATCCATGCACTGGCTGGTGTGGCTTCTGGTTGGCCTTGGCCCGATTGGGCTGGATGGTTTTTCGCAGCTCTTCAGCCAGTTCAATTTGGAATGGCTGATGTCGGTTTTGCCGTATCGCGAAAGCACACCGTTCCTGCGCGCATCGACCGGCGTATTATTTGGTTTATGCACGGCCTGGTTTGCCTATCCCAACATCGAGGAATCCATGTCCGAGACTCGCCAGTATTACATCAAGAAATTCGCGGTGAACCAGGCTTCATCCTAATGCCTTTCCAGGAAAAAAACGGAATTCGTTCCTACAGTTTTGATATTTTTCCGCATGGCGTCACGCAGGGAGTCTTCACGCGCCGCGGCGGAGTCAGCCCGCCTCCGTGGAATTCGCTCAATGTGGGAGGTACAGTGGGGGATGACCGCGCACATGTGGCTGAGAATCGCATCCGGTCATTCCATGCACTGGGACGAAACCCCGCTTCCATCTTTGACGTCTGGCTGGTCCACGGCACGGAAGTGATCATCGCTGACGAACCGCGCGACCTCCGGCAGACTCCCGTTCAGGCCGATGCCATTCTGACGGATAATCCTGAAGTCACGCTCTACATGCGCTTTGCGGATTGCGTCCCGCTGATGTTTCATGATTCCGCGAAGGGAGTGATCGGCATCGCCCACGCAGGCTGGATGGGGACGGTGCGCGGGGTTGGAAAAGCCGCCGTCGAAAAGATGCAATCCCATTATGGATGCAGGCCGGGAAACATCAGCGCCGCGATTGGCCCATCGATTGGAGTGGACCATTACGAGATCGGCGCGGATGTGATCTCGAAGGTGCGCGAGGCCTTTGGCCCGGATGCGGACCGCCTGCTGGAAGTGCGCGGGAGCGCCGTGCATCTTGATCTATGGACGGCGAACTATATTCAATTGCAACGCGCCGAGGTTGAAAAGATTGAAGTTGCAGGGATTTGCACAGCCTGTCATTTGGATGATTGGTTCTCGCATCGCGCTGAAAAAGGCAGGACGGGCAGGTTTGGCGCGCTGATCGGCATGAGGGCAACTTAAGATATGCTGAAAGTGTTTTGTTCGGGGGTAAAATTAAACACATGAGCACACTTGTTGAATCCATTCGGGAGCGACACCTTCAAACATTGGAGAAAATCTCACGGGCGGCGCAATCCGTTGGCCGCCCGTCGGACGCGGCCCGCCTGGTGGTGGTTACAAAAACACAGCCATTGGAGATTGTCCAGGCCGCCATCGAGGCCGGGGTGAAGATTTTTGGGGAGAATTACCCCGAGGAAGGTGTAAGGAAAATTCAATCCTTCCCCGAAAAATCTGCGGTAGAATGGCACATGATCGGCCACGTTCAAAGCCGCAAGGCAGAACTTGTGGCCCGAAACTTTAACTTGATACATTCGCTCGACAGTGTGAAACTTGCGAACCGCCTGGATCGTTTTTGCGCCGGGGACGGGCGCGCCCTCCCGGCGCTGTTCGAGATGAATGTAGGCGGCGAGGATAGCAAAAGCGGGTGGCCCGCCTGGGATGAGTCGCGTTGGCCGGAATTGCATGACGATGTGCAGGCAATCCTGGCGCTGCCTCACCTTCAAGCGCGCGGACTGATGGCAATGCCCCCGCTTGGAGAGACCGCCGAGGATTCCCGTCCTTTTTTTCAGCGCTTGCGTCGATTGCGAGATTACCTTGCCAAAAACTTTCCGCAAGCCGATTGGACGGAACTTTCGATGGGAACCAGCCTGGATTACGAGGTGGCGGTACAGGAAGGCGCCACCCTTGTGCGTGTAGGCACTGCGATTGTGGGAGCAAGACAATATCACTAACAGGAGTTTGGAGGTTTGATGAGTTTTTCTTATCTGGCGTTACTGATCCGGGTTCTGGCCGAAGTTTTTGTCTGGACTGTCATAGCAAAGATTTTGCTCTCCTACTTCATGTCTCCATATCATCCAGTGCGCGAGGCCCTGGATCGGATTGTCGAGCCGTTCCTGGCGCCGATCCGCCGTGTGGTGCCCATGGCAGGCATGTTTGATTTCAGCCCGCTGGTTTTGATACTTGCGATCGAGTTCATTTCGCGTATCCTGACCAGCCTTTTTCTATCCCTGTAGTTGAGGTGACTTATGCCCAGGAAATTTCATCTGCACGACGGCCAGCGCGGTTCGGCTCTTGCGATTCGCGTGACGCCCCGCTCCAGCGAAAACAAGATCGTTGGCATATTGAATGACGGCACCATCAAGGTTCACATCGCCGCGCCGCCGGTGGATGACGATGCCAACGCGGAGTTGGTCAAGTTTTTAGCGGATGTACTGGGTACGGCAAAATCGCGAATTGAGATCGTGGCTGGGGCTTCCGGGCGCGATAAGTTGATTTCTGTGCTGGATATGGATGTACAGACCGTGCACCAGCGTATCCTTGCCCACCTGGATTAATCGAAATAAACATGGACAGGGAGACCGCATTGTGCGGTCTCCCTGTTTTTTGATTTCCGGGGGAGAATGCCCCGAAGGGTTCCGGGAAAATCAAGGTCCCGCCTGCAAACCTTTGGGACGATATTTACTGAACGCCGCTGCCATACAGGCGTCTATAGATGATATAGATCTCATAAATGTTCCGAATGTAATTCCGTGTTTCTTCGAATCGGACGATTTCGAGGAACAGGTCTGGATCATTGCCTGCCAGTTGCTTCCAGATGACAGCATTGCCTGGTCCGCCGTTGTAAGCCGCCAATGCTCCGTATAGGTCGCCGCCGAGCAGGTCGTAGTTTGTTTTCAGGTAGTGTGTTCCGAACCGCACGCTGACATCCGGCCTGTAAAGGTCGTCATCCGTGTATTCAAGTGGCCAGCCTAATTGGACGGATATCGAGCCGCCTGTCTCCGGGATGATTTGCATAAGACCGCGCGCGCCCGCATTGGAATGAACAAAGCCTTCGAACAGGCTTTCCTGCCTGACAACGCTGAACAGGAAGAGTGGGTCAAGCCCCTCAGTTTGGGCATCCGGGACAATCAGATCGGAATAATACTGCCCATAGCGAACGTGACTGAAATAAGGCGGAGCCATCATCGATTCGTCGTGGTCATTCAGCCCGGCCAGCGTCAATACCTGGCGGGCGGCGAAGATGGCAGGACGGTATAACCCAAGGTCGAGCAGGTAATTTGCCAGGCGGTAGGTGTCCACTGCGCTGGCGTTGACTGATTCGCGCAGGCTCTCGAACTCAAGGCGCGCATCGTTGAGGAAGCCGAGTTGCCAGAGTTCAGTTCCGCGTATCAAGCGAGGGTCGGCGGCAAGCGAACCTGGACCGCTTAAATCTGTTTCGGCGGGGAGATTAAAGGTCAGGCGTATCCAGGCGTCGGCATCCCTGCGCTCTGCGGATAGATCAAAGGCCAGGTTTGCAACGGGAGGCGGGGTGAATGGAGCGCGTTCGATCAGCAGGTCGCGCGCCCGTTCGCTGTAGTAGCCGCCCGGGTCGGCAATCTGTCCCTTTTGCCATGAGTCCAGCGCGGCGCTGGCATCCCCAAGTTTTTGCTGCGTCTTGCCAGTCCACAGGTAGGCGCGTGCCTGGTCTGACGAACTTACAGACAGGCTGATACTGCGGTTGAATGAATTTAGCGCCGCGTTGTAATCGGCCTGCCGATATCGGGTAATGCCTGCAAGGAAACTGGCGGTGGGCGCATTTTCGTCGCCGGGATATTCGCTGGCGACGCGCGACCACGTCTTCGCGGCATCCTCCAGCCGGTTGTCGCGTTCGTAGATGCGTCCCGCAAGCATAAGGTAATCAATGGCCGCAGATGTATTTGGCACGGCTGTGACGAAATCCAACAGGGTCTGCGCCGCGTTGGGGTACAGGCCCAAATAAAACCATTGTGTAAAGGCCTTTTCCTCCCAGGCTTCGACCCAGTGCGGATTGGACGAGTAACTGGTCAAAAATTTGTCAAATGCGGAAACGGCGGCTTCATATTCCCCGGCAGCCCGCAGGGACAAGGCCAGGTAATACTGCGCGGTGCCGTCGTTGATTGGGTTGGCGATCATGTAAATGCTGAGGCGTTCAACAGCCATGCCATATTGACCGGCAAAGTAGTCCACCAGCCCGCGGTCGAGATCGCTGACTTCCGCGCCTGCATCGACCAATTGCACGAGGCTCAAATACGAATAATAGGACTTGGGATAATTCTCAACCGTGAAGCGATATTTTCCAAACGCCTCGCTGCTTTGCCCGAGATCCTGGTAAACCTGCCCGGCCTGGTATGCCGCCTGGGCGCGGACGTAATCATCGGTTGCCCGAATATTGATATCCTCCAGCAGGGCCAGTGCGGCCTCCCTGTTCCCAAGTTGGGCCTGGGTGTCTGCGATTTTCAGGTCAATGAGAATGCCATTATCGTTGCGCGGGGCCTGGACTGCGGCGGAATATGCGGTCAACGCATCTGCGTAATTTTGGGCCATATAAAGGGCGTCGCCGCGCAATTCCTGGGTGTAGGCATCCAAAATCCCCGGCCTCGCGACGAGGTAGGTTTGCCAGGATGAGGCGGCTTCGTTGTAACGCTCGAGTCTGTAATTTGCGAATCCCTGCAGGAAATAGGCATGTGCGATGTGCGCTGAATTGGGATATTCGGCCAGCAGGGTTTGTATTGAATTTAAGGTGTCGATGTATTTTTCCTGCTCGAAGAATATGCGCGCCTCGCCCCATTTTGCCGCCGCGCGGATTAGAGGACCTGACGAATCCCGATAGGCGGTTTGATAATGTAAGAGCGCCGTTGGGTAGTCCCCGTTGAAGAGGGCATGATCGCCATCACCGATACGCGCCACAGGGATGGGCGTTGCCGTGATGGTGGGCGTGAGCGTTGCGGGAGGGGTCGGCGAAATACTCGGGGTCACTGTCCAGCCGGGGGGGATGGTGGGAAGGCCCGGGAGGATGGAGCAGGCTGTGATGGCGGCGGCAAGCAAAAGTCCAAGGATGAGGCGGGGGAATTTCATCCCGTTTTTATACAGGGAAAGGCAAGTCTCGTCAACCCTGGGCGGGACGAAGCAGGGCGACGCGCGGCGAAGCAATCCCCTGTTGATTGGAGATTGCTTCGACTGAAATACCGTCTTGCAGTGATATTAACTCACCTTACGCAGAACGTCCCGAAGGTTCCCGTAATTTAGGCTTGCTTTCTGCCCAAACCTTCGGGACGGTGCGTAACATCAGATATTAATTACGCGAGTTCCCTGTCTGCCCTTTCCAGGATGTCATCCAGTTTTTGCGAAATGTCCTCCGATAACGGATCCTGTAGCGGGCCCGCGAGAATCTCCCCTGCTTTTTTGCGCGCGTTCGAGTACATGGATGGTTTGCCGAGTTTGTGCCATTGATCCAGCGTGTGGCGATCCATCAAACCCGCCAGGTGGAATTCGTTGCTGCGCGCCAGCCTGCGCGTGGATTTGCGCGCCAGGAAGTTGCCGCCGGGGCCGATGTCGAGGATGTCCTGCGTGAGAATTTTCTCCTCGTCGGAGTCCACGCCCTGAAACACGCGTTCGCAAAAGTGTGCGATCTCGTTGTCCACCACGATCTGTTCGAGGACAAGCAATTGGTCGCTTTCGATTTCGCCGAAACCGACGATGATATCGGACCCCGCCAGGACCGGCGGGATGGAGGTGATGACCTTTTCAAGGACGGCGTCTGCGCCGGGCTGGCGGGCGTCGGCGGTGCAACCGGCAGAGGTGGCGGGAAGGTTGTAGAAACGGCCCATCTCCACCAGCGCGGCAGACATCAATCCCATTTCCGGAGTGCCTCCGAGATACGCGCCATTGCGCATGTCCATTGTGCCGGTGGCGCTGCTGTAAATCATGGGGCGGCCGGGATGCGCGACCTGGTACGCGACGATGGACGATAAGGCCTCGGCATTGGCAATGCAGATGTTCCCGAACAGGCTGGCGGGGCCTGTCGTTCCGGTGACGGGCATGGGCAGGATCATGATGGGCATATCGAGGCAGCCCATTTCGAAATAGGCGTCCATCATTGGGCCGTCGTGCATGAGCGGCGAGACGGGGCAATAGATGAGTGAGAATGCGCGGCGGGCGCGCACTTCGTCTTCACCGCCCATTACAGCGGTGAGAGTTTCGGCGAGAAACGGCGCCTGTTCCTCGTAATGTAGTTCGTGCTGCCCGTGCTTGGAACAGAATCGCATGAGTGAAACCCACTCGTGAAGCGGGCGCGAGTCGGCGGGTTTGTCCTCCGCGGCGACGGGCGGCCAGGCCATGACGCCCATGTCCATGGCCTGGAAAATACGCAGGCCGTTCTCGTTATCGTTGTTTGTGCTATAGCGATGTTCGCCGGTGTGAAAGTCCTGTGCGAATGCGCCGGTGCCGTCCAGGCAATAACGCGTAACGGAGGATGGAAGGGGGTAGTTGTACTGTGGGTTGCGCGCTCCCAGCGTGAAGGAGTTGGGCGCGGTCGAGAGCGCGTGCATGACCAGTTCATGCGGAAGGAACGCGGTTTTCCTGTCGTAATCCACGCGTGCACCGTTCTTTTCCAGCAGGGTCAGGGCCTTCCGGCTGTGGAAGCGCACGCCTGTTTCCTGCAACACGCGCAGGGTCTCGTTATGGATCTGTTCCTTTTCCGATGCAGTTAATAGTGTGCTGTGAAAACGCATAAGGTTATCCTTTTTATTAATGACTGATGTTACGCACCGTCCCGAAGGTTTGGGCAGAAAGCAAGCCTAAATTACGGGAACCCTTCGGTCAACTCAGGGCAAGCCTTCGGGACGTTCTGCGTAAGGTGAGTTAATGACTGTTCACTGATTACTTTTTACCGGTTACCATCTTCACTCCCTCGCGGGCGCGTTGCTCGATCTTCTCAAGTTCGCATTCAGTGTCTTCACCGAGAGGCAGGGTAACATGTGCGCTGAGAATTTCATGTATTTCCTCTTTGAGATCGTCCATCAATGATGGCTTTCCCAGCGCCGACCATGCCTCGTACGTATCGCGGTCGTCGTAGTCGCTCATGTACACCTCGCCGTTCCGCAGTGCGTCAATCGTGGAACGACGGCCCAGGAAGTTACCGCCATGCCCGACTGCGGCCAAATCCACTTCGAGCCATTCCTTGGGGCGCGTGTCAATGCCCCACGAAAGGCGCGAGGCGCGGCGGAATACCTCCACATCGATCATCAACTGTTCGAGGCTGAGGAACATCGAGCCGCCCAGTTGACCGGGACCCACCAGCAGGTCGGGCCACGAGAGCGTCGCCATGGACCAGTTCAGGGCGCGTTCGTAGCCGGAGCGGATGCCGGGGATGTAGTGTCCCGTGCTCCCCGCGGACGTTTCGACGGGCAGGCCGTAGGAACGCGCCATCTCGGTCACGGCTGCGCCCATCAGGCCGTGTTCCACTTCACTGCCGGTGAATCGCCCGGTGTGCGCGTCCATGATGGATGGCGCAGCGGCATAGATGACCGGCGTGCCGGGCGCGGCGGCCTGCGCCAGGCACAGCATGGCAATCGTCTCACAGTTGGCGAGCAGGATGGTGGAGATGAGACTGGCGGGCGCGGTGCCTCCCATCAACGGCATGGGCATGATGGCAATGGGGATGCCCCAGCCGATGGTTTCGAGATATGCATCCGTGTGCGGGCCTTCGATGACGAGCGGCGAGACCGGGGTGACCAGGAAGGAAAACGGTTTCAACTGGCGGACGTTTTCCCTGCCGCCGAAGACCGTTCCCAAGACTTCAAGCATCCAGCGCGACTCTTCGACGGTGTGCGTGCAATCCTGCAAATGTTTCGAGAAGTTGAGGTTCATCTGCCGCCAGTAGCCCACGAAATCCCCCATTGACTTCTGGGCAAAACTTGGCTCCACCATTGCCCAGTACACGCCGACTTCGTCAATGGCGTCGATCAGGCGCGTGGCATTCAGCCAGTCGTCATAATTGGCGTCGCGGCGTTCCCCGCTTGCGCTGTCCAGCACGTAAAACGCGCCGCCGTCCGCGGTGAGGGTGCAGCGGCCGGCGTTCGCCAGGAATTCCCAGTTTGGCCGCCTGCCGCCGAGGGTGAACTGGCGCGGCGCGGCCAGCAGGCATTTCTCGATCATGTCACGCGGGAAGCGGACGATGTGTGAGTTTTCGCTTACGTCCGCGCCCGCCTTTTTGAGAATCTTGCGCCCGCGCGCCGTATCCACGCGCACGCCTGTGGAGGCCAGCACGGACAGCGTGCGGTCGTGCACCTGAGTAACCTCGTTTTCGGATAAAACTTTCAGATCGGTTTCCATGATTGTTTCCCTGAAAAATAAACTAACAGATTCCTGTTTCGCACTGGGCGTAGTCGAAGCATTGCCGCTGAAATGTCCCTCGACTTTGCTGCGCTTCGCTCAGGACGAAGGCTCCTCGCGTTGAGCCGTTTGACTCGAACGTGAAATTCCATTACCAAATATTCATTTGTCATGGAGTTGGGTGAGTACGGCGGTTGAATTTATTCCGCCAAAAGCCCTTGCGCCAGGAGTTGGGAATTACGATTGCAAACGCACGTCCGCTCCTGGAGGAAGAGGCAAATCGATCATTTTCCGCCTCCGATCTCCCGGTCTGCCGCTTCCAGGATGCGGGTTAATTCTTTTTGCTGGATTTTTTCCAACGGTTCCGGATGATGCTCCCGCAGGATCCAGTCCACTTTTTCGCGCGCGACTTCAATCGGGTCACGCATCCCGCCGGATGGGTTGGGCTGTGAGGTTAAATCTGACAGGGTGCGGCGCCTTGTGTGATCGCGTGTGTGGCGGTGTTTGAGAAAGTGACTGCGCGGTCCAATCTCTTTGATGACATCCAGCGCGAGGGCCTCGCGGCTCGTGTCGATCCCGGCGGCCTCGGTGCGGATGCGGTGATAAATATCGCTGTCGAGCAATAATTCTTCCGGGTAAAGCAGTTTGCAGGATTCAACCAACCCCAGCCCCGAGCCTGTTTCCGCGCCCGCAAGAGCACACAGCATCAGGGATGAGGCTGCATCGCCTGCGGTCTGCCAGCCGGGGAC
>Ga0172370_10007490_pt1 | contig 13373 bp, 12 predicted proteins | sample LakKiv5m_FD_114538 | JGI IMG/M metagenome (GOLD analysis project Ga0172370, IMG submission 114538) | Freshwater microbial communities from Kabuno Bay, South-Kivu, Congo - kab_022012_11.5m | ecosystem: Environmental > Aquatic > Freshwater > Lake | place: Democratic Republic of the Congo...
AGCAGGCGCTCCACCTCCGCCGGCGGCGGCGCGGGCGGAGCGGACGGCTCCGGCTCCGGCCGGCCGCGCAACGCACGCGCGGCCAGCGTCGCCAGTTCCATGGCGAGCTTGTCGACGTCGGCGACGCCGTTCAGCAGCACGACGACGCCGGCGCCGTCATCGGGGCGGAACAGCGTGCGGCTGATGAAGCCGGGCGCGACGCCGGCGTGGCCCAGCCAGAGCGTGCCGTCGGGCGCGGGCGCGGCGTACCAGCCAAGTCCCTGGTAGCTCGGCGGCGAGCCACCGTCGGCGATGCGGCAGTCCTGCATCTCGGCGAGCGAGCGCGGCGAGAGCACGGGGTGGGAGGCGTCGCTCCAGCGATCGGCGGTCATGGCGAAGGCAAGGAAGCGCGCCAGGTCGGCGACCGTCGACCAGAGCATGCCGCAGCCGGGCATGAGGTCGGGGTCGAGCACCCTGGCGGGGTGCAGCACGTCGGAGTGCTCGCGGACATCGTAGCCGACCGCGCAGCGATCCTCGACGTCCCCCGCGGGATGGCAGGTGGTGGCGGCCATCCCGAGCGGCCGCAGGACGCGCCGCTGCAGCACCTCCTCGTAGTCGCCGCGGTTGAGCCGCGCAACCACCTCACCGAGCAGGTCGAAGCCGATGTTGCTGTACTTGCTGGCGCTCGACGGGGGGATCGCGACCCGCACGTCGCCGAGCGCGGCGAGCACCTGCTCGCGGCGCAGCTCGGCGGGTCGCGTGAGGTCGGTGGAGGGGTGCTCCCCCTGCAGGCCCGACTCGTGCGTCAGGAGGCGGCGGATGGTCACGTCCTCGATCGGGCCGAAGGGGTTGGTGACCGCGGCGAACTCCGGAAGGTGCACGACCAGGGGGTCGTCGAGGCGCAGTCGTCCCTCGTCTCGCAACTGCATGATGCCGATCGCGGTGAAGACCTTGGTGTTGGAGGCGATGCGGTACAGCGTGTCGGCGTCCGGCCGACGCGCCGTGGCGAGGTCGGCGAAGCCGGCGGCTCCGGCCCATACGAGGCCGGCGCGGGTGACGACGCCCACGGCAGCGCCCGGCAGGCACTCCTCGTGTACGAACGCGCGGGCGCGGCCGAGCAGCTGCTCGGCGACCGTCGCGACGCTCTCGTCCATGTCGGCTCCCTTCGCGGATGTCGGACCCGGCCGAATTGTCTGTCCTGCTCTGCGGTCGGGCAAGGGCCGGTCACCATGATCCCGTGAACTGTGGGCACATGTCGCGCGTTCCAGCAGCAGCGGGGCGTGTCCTGCCGCGGCGCGACGCCAGTTCGAGACAATCGCCGCGGCAGCTCAGCGGCCCACCCTGTGCCACTCCTGCAGTTTTAGCAACATTCTGGCAACTCGTGGTATCCTTGTCCGGCCACTGCGGGACAAAGTACCTGCAAATCGGCACAATGCCCTCGTAGCTCAGTGGATAGAGCACAGGTTTCCCAAATCCGCAGCCTGCGGGCCAAAACGGGTCCATCTGAGGCCAATACGGGTCAATCCTGCTCGATGAGCGCGCCCGCCGAGCGTGGTCGAGCCTGCAGTTCCCTGCAGAATCAGCAACTATTTAGCAACTTGCTCCCGGACGCGATCAAGTCCCTCTGCCGATCGCCATCAGGGCTGATGGTCGCCCTGAGGAGCGCTCACTTCCCGACGCTGACCACGGAGCCGGCATCGGTCGCGACGACGACGGTGTCTGCGCTCGGACAGGCGATAGCGGTGGGCTCTGCGGGGATCTCCACTCCGGAGTCGGTCCAGGTCCTGCCACCGTCCTCCGTCCGCAGCAGCTGCCAGCCCACGACGACGCCCTCCTCGCCGGTCTCGACGTGGACCCCCCAGCCGACGTCGGCCGAGCCGAAGGCGAACAGCGTGGGCAGGTCGCCGGGCGAGCCGATCGTCTCCCAGCTGCCGTTCTCGACGCGCAGCCGCAGCATCTGCGGCCGGTCGCCCTCTTCGCCGAGCGACCACAGGTGCCCGTCGTCCAGCCTGAAGAGATTGGAATGTGGCGCAGCGCCACCTTTGAGGGCCGTCCACGTCTCGCCGCCGTCCGAGGTGGTGAAGGCGGTGCTGGGCGTGCCGACGTGCTGGTTGTCGTACCCGGAGATCCAGCCCTGCAGCGGCGGTTCCTGGAAGACGACCGAGGTCAGCGTGACGAGCTCGTCCGCCACTCGCACCTTCCGCCAGGTCGCCCCGCCATCGCCCGTGCGCAGCACGACAGGCACGCGCAGGTCGTCGGCGGCGCCGACGAACCAGCCATCCTGGGGGCTGGTGAAGGAGAAGGCGCCATCGTAGGGGTCGACGCCGGGGATCGGCGAGAGCCGCCACCGGCTGCCGCCGTCGGAGGTGCGCAGGATGGTCACCTCCGCGGTGCCGCCATCGGCTCTCGAGTCGACCGCGACCCAGCCGTGCAGCTTGTCGACGAACTCGACGTCGGTCGGCCGCCCGGCGATGGGCAGCGGGACGGTCTGCCAGCTGCTGCCGTCGGTCGTCCGCGAGAGCATCGCCCGCTTGCCCATCCCGCCGACCGCCCAGCCGTGGGCCGGGCCCACGAAGTCGAGCGCCGCGAGGGACGTGCTCGACACCTGCGTCGTCGTGCTCGCGCCTCCGACCTCCGCTTGCCCGCCGCCGCACGCGGCGAGTGCGAAGAGGACGAGGCAGAGCGTGACGAGGACGGAGATGAACCTGGCATCGGGGCTGTTCGGGCTCATGAGGTCAGGGAGCCATCCTCTGCACCCTGCCGTTCTCGAAGTACCTGTCGTAGCCGTCCGGCCGCCAGAAGACGACCTTGGTGACCTTCCAGGCGCCGCCCGTGCGCTCGACGGTGTAGTCGGCGATCGGCGCGCTCGTGCGCTCCGTGCGGCGCTCCTGGGTCAGCTGCCCGCCCTCCCAGATGGCCGTGACCATCGTCAGGTAGACCGCGGCGCGGACGGTGTAGGTGTCGCCGCGCCCGTGGGGCGACTGCCAGTACGCGACGCGGCCGGTCCAGGCCACGGGCAGGGCGTTCGGGCCGCGGGACTGCTGCACCCGCGCCTCATCCCATTTGACCTGACGGAGGGGCCAGTAGTAGTCCGCGTACTGTGCCGCCTCGCCCGCCGCGACCTTTCGCACACCGCTCGAGTAGTCGTTCATCAGCGTGATGCAGCGCGGCAGCGTGAGCGTCGCTCCGTAGAGCTTCGCGGGCCGCACAGGGTTCTTCGCGGCCTCGTAGCGGGCGACCGCCTCACGGAGCTGGCGGTCGACGGCCGGCGCCGGCGCCGAGTCCCTCCGGGCGAAGGCCACTCCCGCCAGGACGGCGGCGGTCGCGACGGTGACGACGAGCACGAGGATGAGCTTCTTGTGCGGCACGTTCCCCTCCGATCACGGATCCGGCTACTGCTGCAGCGACGCCGCGATGGCCAGCAGCTCGCTGCGCGTGAGGTCGCCGGAGATCTCCACCGCGTAGGCCGGGTTCTGGACGTAGAGGGTCGCGCCGTCGCCCATCCAGGTGCGGGCCGTCTTGCCCGCGAAGGCGCCGCCCTGCAGCACGGTCTTGCGGTAGGCGAAGCGCGGTCGCTTGTCGAGCTCCCGGGGCACGGAGTTGCCGATGCCGCCCGCCCTCGGCAGCTGGGTCACCGTGAACCAGTCGTGGCCGCGGTGGTAGTAGAGCCGCACCTCGTTGTCGGGCAGCTTGGAGAGGTCGACCCAGGGATACGACATGGGGAAGAACCAGTTGTACGCACCCCAGGGATCGGGCTGCGTCGATGAGGCGGCCAGGACGCTGCCGTCGGGCAGCGTGGACGGCACGAACGGCCGGTAGCCGACCCTCTCGGCGAGCTTGTCCGGCGTCGCGAAGTGCTCGTATGCGCTCTCCGTGTCGACCTTCGCGCCGTCCGGGATCGTGATCGTGAAGCTGGCGGCGTCCACCGGCACGTCGGTCGCCATGTCGATCACCCGCCAGACGTAGCGGTGGGTGACGGGGCGGCGGACGTCGGCGAGAACGTAGCGCAGGGGGAAGCCGGTGGCCTTGTCCACCGTCGTGGTGCGGCGCCAGCCTCCGCTGGTGTACGCGCCCTGCCAGGCGGGGCGGCCGATGCAGTTCGTCGACGTGACCTTGAGCGCGGGGTCGCGCTCGGCCACGGCCGCCCTCACGATGGCGGCGGCGCTGTAGACGTACTCGAACGGCGAGACCCTGCTCATGCGCATGCCGTAGTCGGGCGGGATCCCCGTCCGCCGCCAATACGAGAGCCTGCCGTTGCGGTCCTCCGCCCGCGTGACCGTCTGGGTGGCGGCGTCGTAGACCGAGGTCGCCGAGCTGCGGCCCATCGCGTCGTAGGACTCGCGCACGCGCACGTTGCCGGCCTGGTCGGTGAGGAAGGTGCCCGCCTGGATGTCGTAGCGCGAGCCCTGACGGTCGACGCTCACCGTCGACATCCAGATGCTGGAGAAGCTCGGCGACGGGGTCGGCAGGGGGGTTGCTGCGTCGGCCTCGGGGGAGTGCCTCCACGTCACTGTCAACAGCATCGCGACAGCGGCGACCGCCACCAGCCCTGCCACCAGAAGCTTGCGGTTCATCCCCAACCTCCTTGGCCCATGCGCCGCCACGCCTTGGCGGCCAACACCGCTGGAAACGCGCGCACTCACTTCCGAGTCTACAGCCTGCCGGCTCCAGACCCGAAGCCGAGCCTGCATCGGGCGAGCGCACGAGGCTCTCTCTGCAGCGCTCATTCCGGTTCTCCCTTCGCTCGCGACGATCTGCCAGATCCAGCTAACGCGAGGACACCGAGTCCACGACGGTGCGCCACCGGCTGCCGTCCCAGTGAACGACTAGCGGCATCGCCGGTCCCCACGAGTTGACGGACTGTCGACCGCGACGCCAGATCTGCCCTACCGCCCACACGTCCCGCGGTGAGACTCCCGTCACCGCATTGACGGTCGCGCGGGTATCCGCGTTCGTCACGCCCATGTCGTGGAGCGAGTAGGACTGCCAGCCATGGCCGTCCCAAGACACGACTCCGCGGTTCTGGACCGCCAGCCACATCGACGTAGGCGACACGACCGAGAGCTGCGAGTAGATCGCGAAATCGTGGGGCGCGCTATGCCAGACATGGCCGTCCCATCGCTGGAGCAGCTTCTCGCCTCCGGCCCACACGTCGGCCGGGCTGAGCGCCGCCACGGTGACTAGCCACGGGGCACCGCCGAGAATCCCCGGGACCCGGGTCCACGCCGTCCCGTCCCAGTGCAGCGCCAGTGGGCCCGCCGCCTTGCCGCCGCGCAGATCGCGGCGACCGACCGCCCAGACGTCCGCCGGCCCGGTCCCAGAGACCGACCTGAGGAACCCGCGCCGGGCGCCGGCGGGCGCCGCCACCGTCGTCCACGTCGTCCCGTCCCAGTGGGACAGGCGAACGTGCTCCGGGTTCCAGGAGTAGTTGCCGCGGGTGACCATGGGATCGGTCTTCGCGCCGACCGCCCAGACGTCGTCCGGGGAGATCGCGTAGACATCAGCCATCAGCCCGGCGCCGGGCGGCAGGACGTGGTCGGTCCATGCGCGGCCGTCCCAGTGCAGCATGTGCTGGCTGGTCCCCGACCGCGAGCCCCACGCGACGGCCCAGGCGCCGCCTTCGGCGTCGACGGCGATCGCCCTCACCGCTCCGACCTCGGGCGCGCGCACCTGCCGCCACGCGCTGCCGTCCCAGTGGAGCACCACGGAGCTCGTGGCCACGCTGCCCGAGGGGATCGTGGTGAGGAAGCCCACAGCCCAGATGTCGTCCTCCGCGCGCGCCGCGACATCCAGCACGTGGTAGCCGGGCTCGGGCGCTGGAGCTGCAACGGGAGCACGCAACCGCCCCGAAGAGGAGCCCAACGAGGGCGGGAGGGGGGCGAGCATGATCGCAGTCGTGCCTCCCGAGCCACTGGTTGGCACGGTGTCCCGGCCGGGGGGCCAGACGACGAGTGCCAGTGCGATCGCGGCGGCGGCCAGACAGGCCGTCGCCACCGCCGTGATGCGCCTCGTGGGTCGTGGTCGTGCGGCCGTCCTCTCCCCATGCTCCGGGACGGCTTCGGCCGCGCACCGTTCGATCTGACCACGCAGTCCTGCGAGGAAGTCGCCGAAGTCATCCATGCCGGTCCTCCCCCAGTCCTTCCAGACGGACGTCAAGGCGCCTGAGGCCGCGGCTGACCCGGGCCCGCAGCGCCTGCTCGCTGCAGCCGGCTTCGCGGGCCGCCTCGGCGTAGGACTTGCCTTGAACGACGCGCAGGACGAGCGCCTCGCGTTCGTCCCTGCGCAGGCCGTCCAGCGCCGCGGCGACCTCGCGCCGCACGAGTTCCAGGTCGATGAGCTCCTCGGCGCGCTCCAGCGCGTCCGGCGAGACCGCGAGCGGCTCCATGCCGAGCCGTTCACGCCAGCGCCGCTCGACGCGCTGCCTGGTGACGAAGCGGTTCAGCTGCCGCCGGGCGATGGTGCGCAGCCAGGACTCCGCGCTGCCCGGCCCAGGGTTCCTGAAGCGCCCCCGGCCGGCGAACGCCTGGGCGAAGGTCTCGGCTGTCAGGTCGGCTGCCACTTGCGCCTCAAGGGTTTGGCGCACGAAGAACGCGAGGATGCGCTTCGCGTGCCGGTCGTAGAGGGCGACGAACGCTGCAGGGTCGGTCGCGGACGCCGTGAGTAGCTGCTCATCGCTCCGCGACTCGGGGTCCACGCTGCTGCGCCCTCCTGTCCCTTCACTGCTAAAGTGCAGCCGGCCCCCATTATGTGACAGGGTCGCGGTCATCGGAGGGCATTCGGCCTGCCGCCGCGCTGCTCCGGCTTCGCGTGAAGCGGAGCGGTCAGCCCTGCAGGCGATAGCCCGGCCGGCCCTCGACTGCGTCCACCCTCCAGCCGTAGCTCGGGTCAGTCCCCGCGTGGCTGCGGGATATTGGTATCCGGTGCTGCGGAATACTGGTAGTCATGACTGCGGCAACAGGCTCAAGCGCCTGGCACGCACCGCCAAGCGCTACGTCGCCGATCCGGGCCTGGTGAGCGCGGCTCTCCGGGTCGACGTCGCCGGCGTCATGCGAGACGGGGATCTGCTCGGGAGGATCCTCGACTCCTTCGTCATGGCGCAGATCCGGGGCGAGATCCCGGTCGGCGCGTCTCGCCTCCGCGCGTATCACCTGCGGCAGCAGCAGGGTCGGCACGAGGTGGACGTCGTGCTGGAGGCCGCGAACGGCCGGGTCATCGGCGTCGAGGTGAAGGCTGAGGCGGCTCCGACCGTGCGCAGCGCGCGCCATCTTGCCTGGCTTCGCGACGAGCTTGGTGACCGTTTCATCGCCGGCGTCGTCCTGCACACGGGGCCGCGTCCCTATGCGCTGGGTGACCGGCTGGCGGCGCTCCCCATCTGCGCCCTGTGGGCGTGAGCCGGGCCGGCTGCCGGCGACGAGGCGGCGATGAAGCTGCTCGAAAGTTGGCGGTGGCGCTGAAGTCGGCTGCGCGGCCGGTCGTCACGCGGGCGGCTACGAAGCGGCTCTGGCCGGGAGCCTCTCGTATGAGAACTCCTCCATCCCGGCGGAACTCTGAGCGTGCTCGATGGTCAGGCTGACGATGTGCCCGTCGGCATCCAAGTCGAGGTAGATGTTCTCGTCGAGCTCGCGCGTCTCGACCGGCGGGCCGACGGCGAACTCGACCAGCGCGGTGTCGGTGTCGGCAAAGTACTTGACATGCATGGCCTACTCCTCGAAATCGCGATCAAAGAAGGCGTTGTGCACAGTCTCGCCATCTTCGAGCAGAATGACACGCAGGGCGCGGCCCTCCATCTCCGGAACGCGCGCCCAGCGCCGGATCCGCCCGTCCGCCTGCAGTTCTTCACACAGAGGCTGGTTGATGACGCGCTCGATCCACTCCTCTTTGATGACGGCGCGATCGGGCCGCGAACGCGTGTGCAGGAAGTAGCGAGTGGTCTTCACGATCGCGTCAGCGTCCTTCGGCGAGTTGAGGGCGTCGGCCTTGCCGCGCAGCCAACCGTACTGCACTTCGCCGACCCAATCCACTGACTCCAGATCGAGGAGTCCGCCGTGAGGTAGTCGGCAAAGACGCACTGGTAGTAGTCCACCTCCTGCCTCCTTCTGCGACTCGTGTCACGCAGGAGCCGGAGCCGACGTGGAAAGGATGTACCGGAACCGTGCATGATGGTTCCCCGCAGATTTCGCAACTTTTTCGCAACTCTGGTATTCTGGTCCGGCTGTCGCAGAGGAAAAACCCCTGCAAATCGGCATAATGCCCTCGTAGCTCAGTGGATAGAGCACAGGTTTCCTAAACCTGGTGTCGCTGGTTCGATTCCAGCCGGGGGCGCCACTTCTTGTCGTACTCCGGGTGACACTGGACACTCCGGCGTCACTTGATGGCGCCACGTCACTGTCGAAGGCGAGCCTTCGCCGGATCCGACCGCCACTCTCGCGGGCTCAGTCCAGCGCCCGCCGGTGGTACAGTCTGAGCCCGATCCATGGTTGCGCGTCTCGATGATGGGAGGGTCGGTGGCGGCAGGGAGTGACGTTCGGCATCTGGCGGTGATCGGGGTAGGCGGCGTGGGCGGCTACTTCGGGGGGAGGATCGCGGCCGCGGTCGCCGAGGGACGCGAGCCCGGGTGGGCGGTGCACTTCGTCGCGAGGGGTGAGCACCTCGCCGCCCTGCAAGAGGGTGGTCTGACGCTGGATGCGGGCGGCGAGCGGATCGCCTGCAGGCCGGCCTCGGCGGTCGGCGCGCTGGCGGAGGCGCCGGTACCGGATGTCGTGCTGCTGTGCGTCAAGGGCTACGACCTCGATGACGCAGCGCGTCAGATCGCCGCCCACTCGCACGCGAGCACCGCGGTCGTGCCGTTGCTCAACGGCGTGGACGTCTGCGAGCGGGTCCGCCGTGTGGTGCCCGCCGGCTCCGTCCTGCCGGCGTGCGCGCTCGTCGGCACGCATCTCGAGCGCCCCGGCCTGGTGCAGCAGGTGGGCGACCCCGGGCGGGTCTTCTTCGGCGCCGACCCCGCGCACCCCGTCGACGTACCCGGGGCGTTCCTGCGGCTGCTGGAGGCGTCGTCCGTAGACTACCGCTGGTTCGCCGACCCCCGCCCGGCGATCTGGGAGAAGTTCCTGTTCATCTCCGCGTTCGGGCTCGTGACGGCGACGAGCGGGCAGACGGTCGGGGAGGTCCTCGCCGACGCGGGCGCGATGAGCGACGTCGTCGGCATCATGAGCGAGGTGCTGGGGATCGCGGCGCGCGAGGGAGTGGACCTGCCGGCGGACGCAGCGGAGGCGGCCCTCGCCAAGGCCCAAGCCTTCCCCTTCGCCACGAAGACGTCGCTGCAGCGTGACGTGGAGGCCGGGCGCCGCCACGAGGGCGACCTGTTCGGCGGCGCGATCCTCAGGCTGGGCGAGCGACACGGGGTGGACACGCCGTGCACCCGACGGGTCTACGCCCGGCTCACCGGCTGACGGACAGGATCGCGACGCCCGGCGGGGAGCCTGAGGGCAGCAGGCCGCGAGCGGCGCCGTCGACGGCGCTTACGGCGTCCGGGACGTCGGTCTCAGCGTGAGCCGGTCGCCGCGTCACTCCCCGAGCGCCGCGGACACGGCGCGCTGGAAGACGTCTTCCTCGGGTGTCACGCCGGTCCACGACTCGAAGAGCTGCATCGCGAGCTGTACCAGCATCTCCACGCCGTCGACGACGGCACAGCCCCGCTCCTTCGCCGTCGTGAGGAAGGGGGTCAGGCGCGGGTTCGTGATCACGTCCACGGCCGTCAGGTCCGGGCCCGCGCCGTCCCACGCCACGGGCACGGGCGTGAGCTCGGGGACGGCGCCGAGGGTGGTCGCGTTCATGAGGATGTCCGTGTCTTCGGGGATGGCGACCGCACCGTTCCATGCCTGCCAGCCGGTCGGGATGCCCGCCGCCCGGTGGACCAGGTCGGCGACCTCCCGTCCCTGGTCCTCGCGGCGGGTGACCACCGTGAGGTGTGCGGCGCCGGCCCAGCCCAGCTCCACCGCCATCGCTCGTCCGGCTCCGCCGGCGCCCATGACGACCACACGCTTGCCGGCGATCGGCGTCACCTTGAGGATCGCCTTGACCACGCCTTTGCCGTCGTTGTTGTGACCGGTCAGGCGGCCGTCCTCGACGGTCACGTAGTTCGCCGCGCCGATGGTGCGCGCGTCCTCGTCGATCGCGTCCAGGTGGGGGATGGCGGCGATCTTGTACGGCACCGTGATGCCGTAGCCGCGGAAGCCCAGCGCCCTCGTGCCGGCGATCGCCGCCGGCAGGTCCTCCGCCGCCACGTCGCACTTCCAGAACTGCCACGGCAGGCCGTAGTGCGCGTAGACCGCATCGAACATGAGGTCGATGGGGTTCTCGGCCACCGGGCGCCCCAGCATCCCGGTCATCTGCTTCTGGGGCGGAAGAGGCGAGGGCGTCATGGCAGCGCTCCTTGGTCGGCGGCCGGCCTGCTCCTCTTCGTCGGTCACCGGTCGATTCCCCTGAAGCGGCCCGGCTGCCAGGAGTCCGAAGGACGCCGCCGGCGTGGCGCGGAAGAACACGGCGCCCACCGCCGGGGCACGGCGCTCCGCGGGCGCCCCCCTCCCACAAGACCCCACGACTGTGCGAACATGCTGCCGGAGACGCCGGATACGCCGGGACGCCGGCGTCCGCAAACGCCGGAGCAGACGAGGAGGCGATGTGAGACGCGTTCAGCGAGTTCTTCCACGGAGGCGGGGTCGACGACGGGGAGATGCAGCGCGTGCGGGACGTGCTGCTGTTCGAGCAGCCCGAGCAGAGCCGCAAGATATGGCGCTTCTTCATGCTCCTCGTGCTGGCCTCGGCGATCGCCACCTACGGCCTGCTCGCCGACTCCGTCGCCACGGTGATCGGCGCGATGATCGTCGCTCCGCTGATGCTGCCCATCATGGGGCTGGCGTTCAGCGTGAGCCTGGGAGACCGGCGCGCGATCGTCAGGTCGCTGACGATCTCCCTCCTCGGCATCGGCACGGCGATCGTCGTGGGCTTCGCTCTCACGCGCGGCTTCAGCTCCATCGTCGACGTCGAGGCGAACACCCAGATCATCGGGCGCACCTCGCCGCGGCTGATCGACCTGCTGGCCGCGCTGGCCACCGGGCTCGCCGGCGCCTTCGCGACCGGGCGCAAGGACGTCTCCGACACGCTGCCGGGCGTGGCCATCGCGATCTCTCTCGTGCCTCCGCTGGCCAACGTCGGCATCCTTCTGGCCACGCAGGACTACGGTCTTGCTCTCGGCAGCATGCTGCTGTTCGTCACCAACTACCTCGCCATCCTGCTGACCGGCGCCTTCATGTTCGCGATCATGGGGTACCCCCGCGCTTACCTCGCCGAGCGGTCGAAGCGGGCCAGGGTGACGGCTCTCGCGCTGGCGCTTGTCTTGGGCTTCGTCATCGTCGTGCCGCTCGCGGCGACGAGCTTCTCGTCGATCGTCAACACGATCATCGACCAGCGCTCGTCCGAGGCCGTCACCGAGTGGCTGGAGGGGAGCGACTTCCGGCTCGAGTCGGTGGAGGTCATCGACGACCGGCTGCGGATCGTGGTCGCCGGGCAGGGCGGCCTTCCGTCGCAGCGGCCGCTGCAGGAGGCGCTGCGCGGCCGCGTGTTCGACATGCCCATCACGCTCGAGGTCGTCCCCGAGACGCGCTACGATTTCGAGACCGCGGCGGGCGGCGGAGGATAGACCGTCTCGGGCAGTGGGGGATAGACTCCGCCGGCTCAGTCCGACGCGACTTCTGTGGGGAGGGGGCGTGGTGATCGCGTCCGGAACGGACCCTGACGCGTGATCGCCCTTCTGGGAGGGCTCGGCGCCGCTCTGGCCTGGGGGACGGGCACCTTCTGCTCGGCCCGCTCGAGCCGCCTCATCGGCGCGTGGTCGGTCGTGGCCTGGGTGATGCTCGTCGGGCTGGTCGCCAACGTCGTCGTCATCGCAGTCGGTCCGCCGCCCGGCGCCCTCGGCGCCGGGGACATCGCCTGGATGCTCGTGTCCGGACTGGGCAACGTCGTGGGGCTGATCCTGGAGTACACGGCCCTCCGGCTCGGCAAGGTCGGTGTCGTGACGCCGGTCACCTCGACCGAGGGCGCCGTCGCCGCGGTGCTGGCCGTGGCTGCCGGCGAGGCCCTCGGCGTCGCCCCGGCGGGGCTCCTGGCGGTCGTGGCGTTGGGCGTCGTGCTCGCGGGCGTGGCGCCGGAGGAGCCGGGGCCGGACGTACCGGCGCCGGACCAGCACAAGCGGGCCGCGCTCGGGCTGGCGGTGCTGGCGGCGCTGTCGTTCGGCATCGGGATCTTCGCGACGGGGCACATCAGCGCGGCGCTCCCCGTCGGCTGGGCGGTGCTGCCGCCGCGCCTCGTCGGCGTGGTGATCGTCACGATCCCGCTGGCGCTGTCGCGGCGACTCAGGCTCTCCCGCTCGGCGCTCCCTCTGGTGGTGTTCACCGGTCTCGCCGAGGTGCTCGGCTTCGTCTTCTTCGCCTTCGGCGCCCGCGACTCGGTCGCCGTCGCCGCCGTCCTCGGGTCGCAGTTCGGCGCCGTCGCCGCCGTGGCCGCCTTCGTGGTCCTGCGCGAACGCCTGACACGGCTGCAGCTCACCGGTGCGGCGCTGATCCTGGCCGGCGTCGCCGCCTTGACCTGGGTCACCGTCGGCTGAGCCATGCGGAGCGGTGCGGCCCGCCCTGCGCCTGCAAACCCGCGCCCACGCGCGGTGAGATAGGGTGCCATACACCCCCGGCGTTGCAGTGGTGACCTCAGCGCGCCCCGGGCACCGGCAGCGGAGTGGTGCTGCCCATCGATCGGCGAGCAACGACAGAGAGAGAGTGGAGCATGGATCTTCAGCAGTCGTTCGAGGCGTTCCACCCGAGACGATGGAGAGTCGGAGCGCCGCTGCTCGCGAGCCTGGCGGCGCTCCTCGCTCTGGTGCTGGTCCCCGCCGCGTGGGCAACGACCACGTGGAGCGCCCAGACCTCGGGGACGACGAACAACCTGCGCGCCGTCGCCTTCACCAGCGCCACCACCGGCTGGGCGGTCGGCGACACCGGCACCGGCGCCGGCGATACCAGCACGATCCTCAAGACCAGCGACGGCGGCGCCACCTGGACGCCCCAGGCCTCGGGGACGACGAACAACCTGCGCGCCGTCGCCTTCACCAGCGCCACCACCGGCTGGGCGGTCGGCGACACCGGCACCGGCGCCGGCGACACCGGCACGATCCTCAAGACCACCAACGGCGGCGCGAACTGGGCGGCCCAGACCTCCGGGGTGCCGGTGACGGCGGATCTCTACGGCGTGACCTTCGTGAGCGACACCACCGGCTGGGCAGTCGGCGCCTCCGGCACGATCCTCACGACCACCAACGGCGGCGACACCTGGACGCCCCAGACCTC
>Ga0172370_10007497_pt1 | contig 13365 bp, 10 predicted proteins | sample LakKiv5m_FD_114538 | JGI IMG/M metagenome (GOLD analysis project Ga0172370, IMG submission 114538) | Freshwater microbial communities from Kabuno Bay, South-Kivu, Congo - kab_022012_11.5m | ecosystem: Environmental > Aquatic > Freshwater > Lake | place: Democratic Republic of the Congo...
GAGAGCTCGTTGTGATACTTGTGGTCCTGGGGCGGTTCCCCGAGCACGGCGCCGGTGAAAACCTCACAATCGTCGCCGAGGGTGGTATGCCCGGTTATGCGGACATGCGGTCCGACGCGTACCCGATCGCCGAGGACGACATCGCCGTCAACAATCGTATACGCGCCGATCTCCACGTCCGCGCCGAGTTCCGCGCCGGGATCCACAATCGCTGTCGGGTGGATCTTCACGGATGGTTATTCCTTTCCTACTAATTGTTGTTGTTCCGGGTCGGGGACCAGCATAAAGGTATACTGCCCTTCCGCCGCCACCTCGCCGTCTACGCGGCACACGACATGCACCTTGCCCGCGCGGCCGCCGGCCCGGAGAATCTCGACTTCGGTGATGAGCTGATCTCCCGGAATTACCATGCGCCGGAATTTCATCTCATCGATGGTCGCGAACAAGGCGAGCTTCCCTTCGTTTCCCGTGGTCGAGAGCAGCAGGATGCCGCCGACCTGCGCGGCGTGCTCAACGATCAGCACACCGGGCATGATGGGATTGTTGGGGAAATGTCCGGTGAAAAACTGCTCATTGATGGTTACGTTCTTCAGGCCAACCGCGCGCTTCCCTGGCTCCAACTCCAGAATGCGGTCCACCAGCAGGAAGGGATACCGGTGCTGGAGGGTCGACATGATCTCTTTGATATCCAACGAAATTTCCTCCTCAATATTACTCAGTCCGCGCCACTGCGCGCGGATTTTTGTATATGGTTGCGGGGCGCAGCCGCCTTCTTTTACTAACCCGTCCACTTCGCGCCACTGCGCACGGGTTTATGGTTGCGGCGCAGCCACCCTTTGCATTTAAGTCCTGGCATGTTTAATTATCTCTCGCGCCAATGCCACGTGGCCGCGGTGTCCGCCGCATTCGGCGATAATAAAACCGCGAATGCGCAGGCCGGTCAGCGCCAGGTCGCCGGCAAGGTCCAGCACCTTGTGCCAGGCCGGCTCGTCCGGCCAGACGCGTTCGTTCAGATAACCGTCCCGCGTCAGCACGACGCAGTTCTCCAGCGAGCCGCCGCGCCCCAATCCCGCGTCGCGCAGTGCCTGCACTTCCGATACCAGGGCATAAGTGCGCGCGCGCGCGATCTGCTCGCCGATCGCCGCGTCGGCCAGCGGGCCGCCCGCCATCATGCGCTCCGCCACCGTCTCCGGGATGCTGATGGCGGCGTAAAGCACCGGCTCCTCTGCCGGGCAGAGGAAAAAACGACCGGCGCCATCCGCGAACCACCACGGTTCGGCAATCCGGTACTCCGGCGCCTCCTCGCCAAGGGCGCGGATACCCGCGGCGCGAATCGCCGCCAGCCAGGGCAGGGCAGAGCCGTCCAGAATGGGTAATTCCGGCCCGTCAATCTCGATCTCCGCGTGGTCGATGCCGGCCAGAAAGAGCGCCGCCAGCAGGTGCTCTACCGTCTGCACCCGCGCGCCGTTTTTCGCCAGCGTGGTGCATCGCCGGGTGTCCGCCACCTGCTCCGCCAGCGCGGGAATCTCTTCTCCAGCGGAGCGAAAAAAGCGTCCCCCACCCTCCCGCGGCCTTACGGTCGCGCGCGAATCCTCGCCCGTATGCAGGCCGATCCCCTGGAGAGTGAATTCATTGCTGATCGTTTTAGAAACCGGCATATTACCAGGGAATCATTATAGCACAAACTCACTTTTCGCTCACCATATGTAACCAGCTTCCCGCGGGTCGATCGCTTATTTCGACACGTTGTGCAAAAACACGACAAAGAGTGTTTCCCCTCGGACATGGAAGGGTATAGAATAGGCAGAGGTAAGCGGAAGCGCAAGCTTGTTCCGCCCCTTATCCAATCAGGGAGCCAACAGGATATCTGCCATGGTCTTGCCGCGAGCAACCCATGGAAATATTATGCACTGGGATAGCGTGGAGGAGAGACAAGCGCCCAGCGATCAACGAGTCCCGCGGCAACGCGGGACTCGAACTTTTTCGAACTTCAATAACCACAGAGACACAGCGACACGGAGGCACAAGCGCGGCATAGCCGCAACCAAAGATTCCGCGCGTAGTATTCAGTCGTGCCGCTGTGTCTCCATGGTGGAATTCTAATCGAGGAATCTGGAACTGAGACGACGCGGGAGCGGGGAAATCCCCGCTCCCGTTTTCACGCGATATTTGCCGCCGTCTAATTCGACGATGACGATATTCCGACCGGTTCGGCCGGTGGCAGGTCGGGCAGCGACACGCCTTTGGAGAAGACGACCTTGCCGTCCTGCAGCTCCGCATGGACGGTATCGCCCGCTTTGAACCTGCCGTTCAACACTTCCTCTGCCATCGGATCTTCCAGTTTATGCTGGATTACCCGGCGGAGAGGCCGCGCGCCCAGCGTGGGGTCGAAACCCTCTTCCGCGAACTTCTTCACCAGTTCGTCGCTGACCACCAGTTCCATGCCCTGGGATTGCAACGACTGCCGCACGCGCTTCAGGAAGAGCTGCACGATCTCCGCGATCTCGTCCCGGGTGAGCGGGCGGAAGACGATGGTCTCGTCGATGCGGTTCAGGAATTCGGGCCGGAACGTCTGCTTGAAGCGGTCCATGATATAGGTTTTGAGCCGCTCGTAACTGTTCTGCGTCGCCTGATCCTGCTCCGCCATGAAGCCGACGCCGCGGCTCATGTCCATCGAGCTGGTGCCGATGTTGGAGGTCATCACGATGACCGTGTTGCGGAAATCCACCTTGTGTCCCTGACTGTCGGTGAGATGCCCGTCCTCCAGCACCTGCAGCAGCAGGTTGAAAACTTCCGGGTGCGCCTTTTCGATTTCATCGAGCAGCACCACCGAGTATGGGCGCCGGCGCACGCGATCGGTCAATTGCCCGCCTTCGTCGTAGCCGACATAGCCCGGAGGCGCTCCAACCAACCGCGACACCGCGAACCGCTCCATGTATTCCGACATGTCGATGCGCAGCAGCGCATCCTCGCTGCCGAAGAGGAATTCTGCCAGCGCCCGCGCCAACTCGGTCTTCCCGACGCCGGTAGGACCTAGGAAGATGAACGAACCGGTGGGCCGCTTCGGGTCCTTCAGACCGGCGCGTCCGCGGCGCACCGCGCGCGCCACCGCGTTGATGGCATCGTCCTGGCCGATAACCCGCTCGTGAAGATGAGCTTCCATCTCGAGCAGGCGCTTTGTCTCGTCCGTGGTCAGTTTCCGCACCGGCACGCCGGTCCAGATGGAGACTACCTCGGCGATATCGTCCTCGTTCACCTCGGTGCGGGCGTTGCCGCGCGCCCGCTTCCATTGTTCTTCCAGCTCCTGCGCGCGCTCCTTCAGCTCCCGTTGCTTCTCGCGCAGCTCGAAGCCGCGATCGTAGTCCCGCTCGTAAGGGCTTACGCTCAACACTTCCTGTAATTCCTGCGTCACCTGCTCCAAATCCTGCCGCACGGTGCGCAGGTCCGCCGGCACCACCGAGGCCTCCAGCCGCACGCGGGAGGACGCCTCGTCCATCACGTCGATGGCCTTGTCCGGCAGGAAGCGGTCGGTGATGTAACGGTCGGAGAGCCGCGCCGCCAGCACCAGCGCGTCGTCGGCGATCTTCACCTGGTGGTGTTCCTCGTAACGCGCCCGCAGGCCGCGGAGGATGCTGATCGACTCATCCACCGACGGCTCGGCCACCTGCACCGGCTGGAACCGCCGCTCCAGGGCCGGATCTTTTTCGATGTATTTCTTAAACTCATTCAGCGTGGTGGCGCCGATGCACTGCAGCTCGCCGCGCGACAGCGCCGGCTTCAGAATGTTCGAGGCGTCGATGGCGCCTTCCGCCGCGCCGGCGCCCACCACGGTATGCAGCTCGTCAACGAATAGAATGATTTCGCCCGCGCTCTTGCGAATCTCCTCGGTCACGCGCTTCATGCGCTCCTCGAATTCGCCGCGGTATTTGGTGCCTGCCACCAGGCCGGCCAGGTCGAGCGAGACGACGCGCTTCTCGAAAAGGACTTCCGGCACATCTTTCTGCATGATGCGCTGGGCCAGCCCTTCCACGATGGCGGTCTTGCCGACGCCGGGCTCGCCGATGAGCACCGGATTGTTCTTCGTGCGCCGGCTCAAAATCTGCACCACGCGCTGGATTTCCTTTTCCCGGCCTATCACCGGGTCCAGCCCGCTTTCGGCGGCCATCTTCGTCAGATCGCGCCCGAACGCATCAAGAACCGGGGTGCTGCTGCGCTGGCGCGTAGTGGGGGCGATGGACGGCGAGCCGCCCAGATAATTCATCACTTCCTTGCGAACACGCTCAAGGTCTACTCCCAGTCCTTCCAGCAGGCGGACCGCCTTGCTGCCGGAGCTGGAGCCTTCCCGAATGAGTCCGAGCAACAGGTGCTCCGTGTCAACAAAGTCCAGCAATCCGAGCTTTGGATTCAGCTCGCGCGCTTCCTGCAGCGCGTATTCCAGCGCCTTTTTCGCTTTCGGACTGAGCGTCAACCGGGTGGAGCCGACCGCGTGACTGTCGGATGGCGTCACCTGGCGATTCAGCTCGGATCGCACCCGGCCCAGACTGACACCCAGCCGCTCCAATACGCGCGCCGCGACCCCTTCACCTTCACGGACTAATCCTAACAGGATATGTTCCGTGCCGACGACGTTCATCCCCAGCCGCTTGGCTTCTTCTTGCGCGAAGTGTATGACCCGGGTTGCCGGGTTAGTAAACCTTTGCCACATATCGCCGTCCGGCATGCCTATCCTCCCTTCGACGCAGTCTCCTCCGTAAGGCGTCCCTGCGCTTCTTAAATCCGATACATCTAGATTCTACCCGCGGAGATGAACCGAAACACTCTTCTGTGCCGATGATTCGCACTTTACCATAAATGACAAGGCGGCAGGTGATCGGAACATCAGACAGATGGTAATATCCCGAAGCAGGATTGGATTATTGCCATCGCACGCACATCCCTTCATATGCATCAAATCGTATTATATCAATCAATAATGTTCGACTAATTTACATCTTTGCCGATCATGAAAACCCGGTTCATACAATATCATATCACACTCACCCGGCAAAGGGCGACTCGATACACATACAACTTTTCGATCAGCCTGCTATTTTTATTAACGCGAGCAATCGATTCGCCCGGCATCCCCCGGTTAAATCATTCCATATACTATATTATCCTGAATCGGCAATTCACGATACCCTCACGGGTGATTATTATTTCCTCATGGCAGGAAGCCGCCCGCCGGCGGGAGAATTTTTCAATCGAGGTGAATTCATGAAGGCATTGCTGGCAATTGCTCCGGGCATGCTGCGCTTAAGTGAGCTGGACATTCCTGCGCCCGGCGATTATGACGCGCTCGTCCGCCTGGAAGCCTGCGCGATCTGCAACTCCACCGACCACAAGTTGATGCGGCACGATCTTTTCCCGGGCCCGCTGCCTATCGCCCTCGGGCACGAATCGATCGGCACGGTGACGGTAGTGGGGCAGAAGGTAGCGAATTATAAGCCGGGTGACCGCGTGTTCCGGCAGCGATTGGCCGATGCCCACGTGCCCGGCGGATGCAGCCGCTGGGGAGGCTTCGCCCAATACGGCCTGGTAACCGACGAGTGGGAACGTCAAGGCGTACCCTACGGGCCGGAGCCACTCCCCCACGACCAGCAGAAACTGCTCATTGACGTCCCACCCGCGCGGGCAACCGCCATGGTGACGCTGATGGAGACGCTGGACTGCGCGGTCGCCTGCGGTGTCGTTACTGGCATCTCCTTCGCCGTGGTGGGGTCCGGGCCGGTGGGCCAGGCCTTCGCCATGTTCGCGAAGCTGCTGGGGGCATCTCCGGTCTTCGCCTTCGGTCGTAGTCCGGCGCGCGCGGAGCGCTTCGCGTCGGTGAGCCGCTGCGACGGATATGTGGCCGGCGTCGATTTTCCTGCCGAGGTGCGGCGCATTGTGGCCGCCGGCGGCTTCGACATTGTGCTGGAAGCGGTCGGCTCGCCGGAAGCGCTTGATACCGCGCTTGAGCTAAGCGGCGAGAATGGTCGGGTATGCGTCTACGGCGTCCCGCCCGAATCAAGTCCTTACCGCGAGGAGCAGCTCGCGCGCCCCAACGTCACCCGCGTCGGCGCCCGCGAAGGGCGCGCACAGGCGGCACTGGTAGAGATGATAGAAAACGGCGGTGTCCGTTTGGAAGACTGGGTCTCCCACATACTGCCGCTGGCGGAATACGAGCAAGCCTTCGAGCTGGTTACGTTGCATAAAGCGGACAAAGTGGTTTTGATCCCATAGTAGCGGGCGCAGTGAAAAATGATTGAAATGATATTAAATGATTGAAATGATATTTATTTGACAAAATATTAAATATAAATATCATTTCAATCATTTAATATCTTTTCGATCATTTTTTCCTGCGCCCCGCTATTTATTCCCACGCTTCCAGCACTTGTTTCGCCACCGGGACGGCGACGCGGCCGCCGGTGCCGCCGCGCTCGATGACGACGGCAAACGCGAGCTGGGCGGAGCCGCGCTCCGCGAAGCCGATGAACCAGGCGTGATCGCTGCCGCCGGTCTGCTGGGCGGTACCCGTTTTGCCGTAAACGGTGATGCCTTGCACATCCGCTCCACGCGCCGTCCCGCGCGTCACTACATGACGCATCATCGTCTTCAGTATCTCGGCTGATGCATTATCTAGCGGGAAGCCGATGGGCAGCGATCGATATTTCCGCAATATCTGCGGCGAGTTCCCTTTCCGCAACTGCGAAACCAGATAGGGGGCCATCAGCTTGCCGTCGTTGGCGATGGCCGCGGTCACCATCGCCATCTGCAGCGGGGTGGCGACCACGGTGGATTGCCCGAAGCCCATGTGCGCCAGCTCGCCGTTGGGGATGGGCGCGTTCGGATCGGGCGTCAACGCGCTGGCGGCCAGCGCCGGCTTGCCCCGTACCAGCGGCGCGGAAATCATCCGGGGGTCCTCCAACTGGTTCCACCACGGATTGCCGAAGCCGAATGCCCGGGCGGTGCGGGCAAATTCGTCCGCTCCCGCCCGCACTGCCAGCCGCGCGAAATAATTGTTGCACGATTTTGCCATCGCCGCGTCCATGGCCAGCGTGCCGTGCACCGCGCCATGGTAATCGGTGACGTTGACGTTGTAAATGCGCGACTTTCCCGGGCAGGTAAATGTAGTACCCGGTGCAATATCGTTCATCAGCGCCGCCGCTGCCGTTACCAGCTTCATGGTCGAGCCGGGCGGGTAATGATCCTGCAGCGCGCGATTGCGCAGCGCGCCGTTGCGTGCCTGGAGGATGCCCGAATAATCCTCTCCGATGGTGAGCGGATTGAAGGTCGGACTGCTGGCCAGAACGCGGATGGCGCCGGTGGCCGGGTCCAGCGCCGCCACTGCGCCACGCCGTGTCCCCAGTGCCCGCTGCGCCGCTTGCTGCAGCCGCAGGTCCAGCGTCAGCGCCAGGTCCTGCCCATGCGGTTTCTCTCCCTTGATGATACGGCGCAGCTCGGTCGCGCCGAAATGCCGGGACAGGCCGGACAGCTCCGGGTCCCACAATCCCTCAATTCCGGTGCGGCCATACACCGGATCCAGGTAGCCGAGCACCGGTGCGGTGGCCGTCGGATCGGCGTAATGCCGCTCCCCCTCTTCCGACCACGCCAGCTTTCTCCCGCGGGCGTCGTAAATGACTCCGCGCGGAATCCCCCGCTCCGCCCGCGCCAGCCGGCGGTTGCCCGGCATCGTCAGCAGCGCATCGCTCGCATACAGGTGCCAGTACGATTGCCAGCCGATCAATACCAGGAAGGCAAGCAAGAAGAATCCGAATATTTTGCGAATCCGCCGCTGCATGTCAGCATCCATACCATGAAAATAGCCGGGTTTTGGTGAATCCGTCAAGGGCCGGGTAGAATTGAAAAGTAACTTAATGCAGGCCACCGCGATATAATGACATTGAAGGTTGCCGGGAGCGCTGGGCATTGACGCTGGGTGATCCGATCCGGCGCGCTACAGAGAAACCGAATCGGCGCCGGTCACATATTTATAAATGATCACCCTCTACCCCATACTCCTCCTCCCACCGTGCTTTCGTCAGCGCTTTCATTTCCCGCTCGAACCACACTTTGGCGTCTTCCTTGAGCTCGCCTTTCATGAGGAGATAATATTCCCTCCCCACCACGCTGGTGATGGCGTGCAGCGCTTCATGGCGGTCCAGGCCTTCCGCCATCAACTCCCGCAGCTTCGCCGCCGCCGGGATTTCGTCGCCCATGGCGATCTGGTTTTCCGCGATTGTTTGGAAAAGCGCATGCACGCGCACATTCGGCATGCGGATGCGCTGCCGGCGGTGATATCGCTCAACCGACACAACCCGTTCGTTTTCATCCATCGCCAGCCATTCTTGCGGATCGGGGGCGACCAGTGGATCGTATCGATACATTGTTTTCTCCTTTCGCGCCGATGGATTATATCACGTGCAATTAATTTATGTCGTACCGGACGGCGGCAGGAAACAGGGGGCGGCAAAGCGAAGAACAAGCCATGCCAGGAATGCTGACCGATCGGTATCCGCTGTTTCGAGAAGAGCTGCGCCGGCGCGTATATGGGAGGCGGATGCGGCGCGTGCCGGTGCTGAAGGCGCTGCTGTATGTGGCGGTCGGCATCGGGCTGCTGCCGCTGCTGGGGTACAGGCATCCCGAGTGGAACCGCGACCTCTGGAACGCCATGAACGCGGTGCAGGTATTCCTGCTCGTGCTGCTGGGATCGGGGCTGGCGGTCAGCTCCTTCACCGCGGAGCGCGAGCGCGGCTCGCTGGACTTCCTCTTCCTCACTCCGCTCACCACGCGCTCCATCGTCATGCAGAAATACGCCGGCGCCTGCGCGCTGCCGCTGTTGATTATCCTCTTTTTTCTTCCCATCAGCCTGATGATGGTGCTGCTGGAATACGTGACGGCGCTGACATTCGTCGCCACTCTGCTGCTGGCGGTGGCGCAGGGAGCCGCCTTTGTTGCCCTCGGACTGGCGGCCTCCGCCCTGGCGCGCAATACCCGCGCCGCGGTCGCCGTCACCCTCGGCATGATTGCCGCGCTGGAATTCGGCGGGCGTCCCCTGCTGATTGAGCTCCTGCAATCTGCGGTCGTAATGACATTCCCCGCCTTAACCGGATGGTGCTACGGATCCGGATTGAATCTGCTGCTCGTGCTGCTCTATCTGCTGCCGGCCGCGCTCCTGCTGCGGTTTTGCGTCTCCGCCATCCACCACCAGCGCACCCCCATCGCGCATGGCGCCGCCGCGCCGCGTGTCAGTCGCTCCACGCTGACGTCTCCGCGCTGGCGCCTGCCGGATCGACATCCTGTGTTATGGGACGACCTGCGCCGGCGCCTGCGCGGAGGACGAGCCTTCACGGTGATGCTGGGGTTCGGATTGGCGCTTTGCGCCATTCTGGTGATCGGCACAAAGCTGAGCCATTTTGAATTTTCGCCGGAGGCCTTGCCGAAGGTGGGCCGCGCACTGTTCATCGCGGTGATGATCGGCCAGGGGGTGATGATGCTCGTTATCAGCCCTGGATTGACCGCCACCATCTTCAGCAGTGAGCGCGAAAACCGCAGGATCGATTTTCTGCTCATCAGCCGGTTGACTTCACGCGAGCTCGTTTACGGCAAATGCTTCGGCGCGGTTGCGCTGTTGCTGCTTACTCTCATCAGCGGCGCGCCGGTAATAGCTATCATCGCGGCTACCTTCGGCGGTGTCTCCCCCTGGGAATTCGGGCTGGGCTACCTCGGCCTGCTGCTCATCGGCCTGTTCTGCGCCTCCACCGCCCTGCTCTTTTCCTGCAAGGCGAAAAATTCGTCGGCGGCTCTCGTGCAGGGTTATCTCATCTCCATCCTCGGCCTGGCGGGCGCGGTCGGCCTCGGTTTCATCTTCATGCTGGGCGCCCTCTGGGCCATCATCGAGGTGATCCGCAACCTGAACCACGCCGCCCGCCGCCTGGACGACTGGCGCCGCCACCTGGAGCAGGACCCGTATACGCTGCCGTTGATGAAGGAGGCGGAAGATAATCAGTAAAATGCAATCATCAGTCCTAGCGTTGATTCCCTTAGCCTATCTTTAGGAGGTTAAGCATGGATACTGATGCCTTAAATACTTGTCCACGTTGTGGGATTGCGATGCAAAGAGGATTTTCCGCTCGTGCAATTGGCCTATCTTTTGTAGCGACAGCAAAATTTAAAAAGTTTGCTTTTGTGGATGAAGACCTCGTGCGGGCAGGCTACCGGAAGATACTGCCCTCAAAAGCACAATACTATCAATCGCATCTTTGCCGGGCATGTCAGCTCTATATCGTTGATTATAGTATCCTTTATTCTCGCAAAGAGGCCGAACAACTGATAAAATCCTATCAGGTTTAATTATTGCTGACGCTGGGGGGTGGGAACAGTCCACGAAAAGCCCGAGCTGTTGACGACTTGACATTATAAACGGCTGCCGGGGGGGACAGTCCCTTGCCGATTCGGCATTCCGGGTTTGGATAGCATTTTGCATTTTGCACTTTTTTATTTTTCATTTTGTGTTCTCCTTTACCCCTGCCTCACTTGCTCCGCCGCCCACTCCATCGCCTCCTCGCGGCTGGAAAGCTCTCCCTGAATCTGCATCTTGCGCGCCAGGCGCAGGATTTGCCCGACGCGGGGGCCGGGGGGGAGGCGCAGGGACTGGGTCAGGTCTGCGCCGGTGAGCAGCGGGTGGTCAGTCGCGGGGGCGTAGTATTTGCGGTGGAAGGCGAACAGCTCGCGGTAGAGCTTCCGCATGTTCTCGACGATCGCCGGGTCGGTGGCGGCGCCTTGCGAAGCCGATTTGTCGGCCAGCGCCAGCGCCATCACCTCCAGCGCATAGTCGCCGGCCGCCTCGAAGAAGTTGCCCATCGCCCGACGGGAAGGGCCGCCTTTGGTGACGGACTGCAGCAGGAAAAGCGGGCGGAGATGGTTGCGGATGACGGTGGTCACCGCCGTCTGGTCCTCCCGGCTGGTGCGCAGGCGCCGGCAGATGGCGGCGGCCATCTCGGCGCCCAGCAGCTCATGACGGTAGAAGTGCACCTTTTCTCCTTCTACCGACCGCGTGCCCGGCTTGCCCAGGTCGTGGATCATCGCGATGAAGACCAGGCGCGCCCGGCGGTGGTCGTCCGCCAGCAGCGGGGCAAAGTGCGGCTGCAGGTCGCGGAAAGGCTCCTCCGGATGCCACAGGAAGCGAGCGACCAGCGTCATGGTGAGCTGCAGGTGCTCCCACACATCCAGGTGGTGGTAAACGTTCTGTTTTACACCCTTGGTATACTCCAGCTCGGGAAAGAGGACACTGAGCACGGCGGCTTCATCCATGCGCGTCACGGAGGCGGCCGCGTAGGGACCGCCGCACAGCTTCCACCACTCGGTAAGCAGGCGCTCGGGCGCTACCAGCGGCAGGCGGTCGGCATCCACGCGCAACGCGCGCCAGGTGTCCTCCTCGATGGTCAGACGCAGATCGGCAAGGAAGCGGAAGGCGCGCAAGATGCGGGCGGGGTCATCACGGAAGGCGGCCGGCGCGACCATGCGCAGTATGCCTTCTTCCAGATCGCGCAGGCCGTGAAACGGATCGAGCAGCCCGCCGGGAATGCCGCGCTCGGGCAGGCGCAGGGCGACGGCGTTGATAGTGAAGTCGCGGCCATGCAGGTCGCCGATGATCTCATGATCGCGGAAGGCGCTGAAGTCGTAATGGATGTTGCCGCGAATGGCCACCCGCCAGATGCCGCGCTCCGGGTCCATGGAGACCAGCGTGCCGCCGGTAAGTCCGGCAAAGCGGCGCGCCAGCGGCTCGGGATGCTGCGTGGTGATGTCGATATCCACCGGCACGCGCTTCAGCAGCAGATCGCGCACGCACCCGCCTACCAGCCAGGCCGGCGCGCGCGTCACGCTCCGCGCCGCCTCCAGCTCGTCCATCAGCGGCACGTGAGCAATTATTTCGTCAATGTGAATCTCTTTCATGCTATCTTCGGGCGCAGATTACACGCGCGCGGACTCGGAGGTCCGCGCTCCCATATTATTGCACGCCGGCGGCGCGGTGCGTGATGCAATAGCCGGCCACCTTGCGGAAAGCGGCGGCGATTTCGTCCATTTCCTTTTCGCTTCGCCCCGGACCCAGGCCGATGACGATGCAGGTGCGCAATATCTCTTCCGCTTGCGGGCAGGATCCCTCCGCGTAGCGATCGCCAACCGCAACGCCGGGCAGGGTAAACGGCAGGCCCGATGACCCGAAGGTGGCCTGGTCGGCGAAGACTCCGGTGCGGTATACCGGCGTTCCCATATAGGCGCCCGCTTCCACCCCCTCCGCCTGGAGCGCCTCCAGGAACCAGCCGCGCGTTACGCCCAGCTCCACCTCGTCAATCCGCAACATGTAGAACCAGTAGCTGGTGCGCCCGCCGTCCACGATGCGCGGTGGGAGCAGGCCCTCAATCCCGCGCAAGCCGTCGTGCAGCCGGTCGCCAAGTTTCTGGTAGCAGTCGATGATCTCCCGCAGTTTATCCAACTGCGCCAGCGCCACCGCGCCTTGCAGCTCGGTCATGCGGTAGTTCAACGCGAGAAACGGCGTCATGCGGTTGCGCGATTGGCCGCTGCGGTCGTAGCCTTTGTCGGAGAGCAACCGGCAGCGCGCGGCCAGGTCGTCATCGTCGGTAAGGATCAGCCCGCCGTCGCCGCAGGAAATATGCTTGTATTCGTTGATGCTGAAGCACGCCAGGTCGCCGTAACCGCCGACATACTTGCCGCGGTATTCCGCCAGATAGCTCTGCGCGCAGTCTTCGATGAGGATAAGGTGGTGCTTCTTCGCGATGGCGCGCAGAGCGTCCAGGTCGCAGGGCGCCCCGGCCAGGTGCACCGCCACCATGGCGCGCGTCCGCGGGGTGACGGCGGCCTCCACCGCCGCCGGGTCGATGTTGTAAGCGCTTGGATCGAGGTCGGCGAACACGGGGATTAGCTGGCACCAGAGCATGCCCAGCACGGTGCCCATGTCGGTGATGGGCGAGGTGATGACTTCATCTCCCGGCTCCAGATTGAGCGCGGTGGCGGCAACGTGAATGGCCGCGCTGCATGAGGAGACGGGAATACAGTGCTTTCTCCCGTGCAGCGCCGCGAACCGCTCGCACAGCGTTTTCACCTTCGTGCCGTGCGCGTAAAACAGCGTGTTCTGCGCCAGCGCCTCGCGCAATTGAGCCAGCTCTTCCTCACCGTAGCGCTGATATGTGCCAGTCGGAGTGGTCTTCGCCTTCGGACCGCCGAACAGCGCCAGTTTTTCGCCGTTCATCCCATCACCTCTCGAATTTAAGCTAAGAGATAACATTCCGGCAACGGAATGGCTTTCCTGCCGAATGATAAATA
>Ga0172370_10007506_pt1 | contig 13357 bp, 8 predicted proteins | sample LakKiv5m_FD_114538 | JGI IMG/M metagenome (GOLD analysis project Ga0172370, IMG submission 114538) | Freshwater microbial communities from Kabuno Bay, South-Kivu, Congo - kab_022012_11.5m | ecosystem: Environmental > Aquatic > Freshwater > Lake | place: Democratic Republic of the Congo...
ATCCTTTCCATGGCTCAAGGTATATTGGCTCCTCTCCCAAAACCTCCGATTTAGCATACCATTCTTCGGCTCCTTTAACAAAACCATGTTCTTTTTCAGTTCTTTTTGTCCATGTAAAATCGAAGATAAAGGCTTTGTCAATCAATTCCTTCTGAACTTCAATTCTGCCTCTTTTCATAATATCTTCTGCTTTTTCTTTTGTCGTTGAAGCCCAGACCAACCCCTTAAACTGGACGAAACCCATTTTTTCTAATTTTTCGGGACTTGGCTGAAACAGAGGAACAACAAATTTAGCTACCCCCCAGGGGATTACCAGCATGTGATACATGAAAAAGAATGCAACGCACATAACTGCCATTGTCAGTATATGCTGTGGCTGCAAAGTCTGTTGTTCGGTTTTTTTCCGATGTGGTGCACGTACCATTTAATTCTTTCTCCTAATTAATTTGAGAATATTCAAAATCAATACGAATTTAATTTTTTTAATGATTTTTCAAACTTACTCGTTTTTTTGCTACTTTCAAAATAAAAATTTTGTTCAAGACATTTTTCTTAATTTTTATTGCATTAATCCGAATGCAATATAGGTTTACAAGCCTTATTTGGATATAACTAAATTTATGATTTTTTTGTAGTATATAGGCTTAAACTTTTGTAGTTCAAATCACTACAAAGATTTTTAATCCAAATGCTATGTTAAATCGAATTTTCTTCGTAATTTACATTTGCAATGAGAAACAAAACTTTAATAGCGAATAACTGCATCAAAATTAAAGGAACAATCAGAGGTTGTTCTTTCATATCCTGTTTATTTATAAAGTCTTGTCTCATTTTGTCCATCATCACTTCAAGCTCAATTCCTCAATAACACCTAAACTGTTATCTTAAATTAAAATTTTACAATTTTCACAATCAGCTTTGCTGATTTTCAATTTTTTTATGGAGAGTTATGAAAAAAAATTCTTATATCCCTCGTTATCATGTTGACTCTGAAAATGTTTTAACTGAACTTAGAAAGTATATCCTGGCTGATGGTTTCGATTTTGTACTTGATTTAAAAAAAAGCAGAGAACCCTATTTTTACGATTCAAAAAGCAATAAAAAGTTCTTTGATTTCTTTACCTGCTTTGCATCTCTTCCGTTGGGGCTGAACCATCCGAAAATGACCGAACCCTCATTTTTGGATTACCTCGCCAATACTGCGGTTAATAAACCATCTAATTCAGACCTCTATTCAGAAGAAATGGCTACTTTTATTAAAACATTTTTTGAAATTGCTGTTCCGCCTCACTTTAAATACTCATTTTTTATTGATGGGGGTGCTTTGGCTGTCTGTAATGCTTTAAAAACGGCTTTCGACTGGAAAGTTAGAAAAAATTTCACCAAGGGCTATTCTTCCGAAGTCGGAACGAAGGTTATGCATTTCCGGCAGGCTTTTCACGGTAGGTCCGGTTATACTATGTCATTAACTAATACTGACCCCAGAAAAATCAACTACTACCCTAAATTCGATTGGCCCAGAATATCGAATCCAGGATTGACTTTTCCCCTTACAGAAGAAAATCTTGCTCAAACAATCGAAAAGGAAAAGATGGCTGTAAAACAAATCAAAGAATCATTTTCAAAAAATAAAGACGAAATTGCTGCTATTATTATCGAACCGATTCAGGGTGAAGGTGGCGATATTCATTTCAGAGATGAATTTTTAAAAGAATTGAAATTATTATCTCTTGAAAATGATTGTCTCTTAATTTTTGATGAAGTTCAGACCGGAGTTGGTATAACAGGTTCTATGTGGGCACATGAACAAATGAATGTGAAGCCTGATATTATGACATTTGGTAAGAAAATGCAGATTTGCGGTATTCTCGTTGGTGAGCGTGTTGACGAAGTTCCTGAAAATGTGTTTCATGTTTCAAGCAGAATCAACTCAACTTGGGGTGGTAATCTGGTTGACATGGTCAGAGCAACTCGTTACTTAGAGATAATTGATGAAGAAAACCTGATTCAAAATGTTAAACAAGTTGGTTCTTTTTTATTAAACCAGCTTGAAATTCTTGGTTTGGAATTTCCTGAAATAGTGTCAAATGTTAGAGGAAGGGGATTATTCTGTGCATTTGATTTGTTATCTAATGAAATGCAGCAAAAATTCCTGAAAGAGTGTTTTAATGAAGGTTTATTAATTCTTGGATGCGGAAATAATTCCATTCGTTTCAGACCACCGCTAAACATGACTAAGGATTTTCTTTATGAAGGAATAGAAATTATTAGAAAAATAATGAAGCAATTGGTTGAAAAATAAATGTATTTGTATATTTTTCACAACTGCCAATATCTGTTTTTCAGGTTATAATCAAGATTGCATGATGGAAATTCTGATAAAAGATTAACTTCTAACTAACTAATTATTGAATTTTAAGAGGCTATCTCAAAATGAAATATTAAAGAAATGTAATTCTGAACAAATTTATTATTTTAATATATTTCCAGGTTCATACGATTAATAATCTTGTCTATCCTTATTAATGCTTTAATTTATATGAAGTTGATTGAATTATTAACTTTACAGAATTATAATAAATAAAGTTTCACGAAGCCAAAAAAAATAATTTGGTTAACATAATTATTATTCTTAATTTTACTTGATTTTTCACTAACATAAGGATTTCTTGATGAAAAAACATATAATCAAATTCTCGGCATTTGCTGCCTTGGTGTCAATAATTGTTCTAACAGGTTGTTCAAAACAGGATACTACTCAGCAGCCCGTTACTCCTTCAACTCAGGAACAGATACAATATGTTGATAACCAATACATTGTAACTCTTTCAGATGCAGCTTCAGCTGGTGTTCAGTCAGTTTCAGGTGTGAGGTCCATAATATCCGGACTTTTTCAGAGTTATGGAATATCCGAAAGCAATCTTATCTTCGTTTATGAAGCTGCGATCAAAGGATTTTGTGCTAAGCTTACACCGGCAGAAATAGGGATGATTTCCAAGGACTCTCGTGTTTCTTCAGTCGAACAGGACAGAATAATACGTCTTGAAGAACCCATAGTCACTTACTACAATGGCAAAGAAAGCCAGATTCAGACTCAAGGTCAGAATTGGGGTGTCAATTATGTTGGAGCTAACATAACAGCCGATTTCTCAAATTCCACTCGTAAAGCTTGGATTATTGATACTGGTATTGATGATTCATGGAGAACAGCAGATGAATTGAATATCCAAACATCTCAGTGCACTACCTTTGTTTCAACTGAAACTTGGCCCGACCAAAACGGTCATGGAACACACGTTTCGGGAATCATCGGAGCTAAAAACAATTCAATTGGAGCAGTCGGTGTTGCTCCAGGAGCAAAACTTGTAGCAGTTAAAGTTCTGGATTATACAGGTTCGGGTACCTATTCAGGTGTTATTGCAGGAGTTAATTATGTTGCCGTTAATGCTTCCGATGGTGATGTTGCCAATATGAGTCTTGGTGGGGGAGCATCATCCACTATGGATAATGCTGTTGTAAATGCTTCAACTTACGGTGGAAAGCACATCAGATTCTGTTTAGCCGCTGGAAACAATTCAAGGAGTGCAAAAAACTATTCACCTGCCCGTGCGAATGGAACTTACATTTTCACAATCTCTGCTTTTGATGTAAATGGCAGATTTGCTTCATTCTCCAATTATGGAAATCCACCTATTGATTTTTCGGGACCAGGCGTCAGTATAACTTCTACTGTTTTGTACGCAAGTAGTCCAAATACGGCTTCATGGAGTGGTACTTCCATGGCAACACCATTTGCAACTGGTGTTTATTATGCCACTGGTACTATCAACTGGTCAGGGTATGTGACCAATGACAGAGACAGGAAACCGGATAAGAAAGTACATTTTTAAATTTAATATACTTTTCGATTAAGAAAGGGGCTGTCTTAAAAGGGCAGCCTTTTTTTTTCAGCATATTGTTTCTAAAACCTGAATTTTATCGGAAAGATTTCCAATATCATCTGTAATTTTATTATCTAAAATTGTAATTTCAGCTTTTTTCCCAACAGAAATTCCAAAATCGGATTTATTATATCCAAGAAATTCTTTGGGATTGATTGTATAAGCATCGGTAGCTTCTTCGACAGATAATTTCTCTTCAGGATACCATGCAGTTTCTTCTCCGGTCGGGATTCTGTTTATGAATGCATCAATACCGGCAATGGGTTTGTGGGATTCAATTGGAAAATCGGAACCGGCAGCAATTTTAATTCTCTTGTAAAGCAATGATTTCCAAAGGTATGCATCAACACATCTCGACCCTAATCTGCTTCTTGCCATTTTAGCATCGCTAATGCAATGTATCGGTTGAATTGAGCAAAGCATATTATATTTTGCAATTTTGTCAATTTCAACAGGATTCAATATCTGGGCATGTTCGATTCGAAGAATATCATTTTCTTCGGCTATTTTTCGAACTCGTAAAATTTCATAAACATTTACAACCAATCTGTTAGCATTGTCGCCAATTGCATGTATTGCTATGTGAAATCCTTTTTCAATACCGTTAGTTGCTTTATCAATAAAACCACGTTTATCAATTAATAGCAAACCTTTGTTTCCGGGAAAATCAGAATATGGTTCCAATAATGAAGCCCCTCTTGAACCTAATGCACCATCTGCATAAAATTTCAATCCGGTAATATGAAACTTGTTTCCATGGTAGGGTTCATTCAGAAATTTCGTCCACTGGTCTTTCTGTGCTTTAATGAAAGCATTAATATTTATTTTCAATAATCCTGAATCATCAAGTTCTTTAAAAACCGGAATCAGTCCAGGGTCTAAATCCATATCATGAACATGGGTTAATCCATTTTTTTTAAGTTCGCGAATAGATTCAAGAATCATTTTTTTCAATTGTTCGGAAGTAAATTTCGGTATTTTGTTAAATGCAATATTCATAGCGTTATCCAATAAAATACCTGTAGGATTGCCATTATTATCCTTCATTATTGAGCCTCCATGGGGATTTCTTGTGAATCTGTCAATTCCGCAAATTTTCATTGCCTTAGAATTAATCCATGCAGAATGACCGTCTACTCTGAGAAAATAACATGGTGTATCAGGAAAATATTTGTCTAATAATTTTAAATCCGGAAGTTCCTTCACCCTCCAAAGTTCATGATTCCAACCTCTTCCAAATATCCAGTCTCCTCTGAAAGATGGTTTTTTAACTGCCATTTCAGCACATTCTTCGGCAGACCTTGTATTTTCGAAATTTAAGATGTGTAATGAAATACCTAATCCTGCGATATGTCCGTGAGCATCCGAAAAACCCGGATAAGCCCAGGAATTAGGATAGAAAACATTCTCTCCTTCGGTGTTTATTTGTAATCCTTTTTGGATTGGTTCTATCTTGGTTATTATACCTTTTTCTATATCAATTTTAGCACGGATTGGTTCCATTAAAATCCCATATCAATTAGATTCTTAATAATATCTTCGGTAAAAATATTTTCAGACTCACCATACCACTTGTCTTTTGGAATAAGAATCAATGACCCGTAAGTTGAAGTATTTTTAGAATCAAAAGCAGATGAGCAGAGTACCGTTTCTTCTTCCGGTCTGTATTCATTATCAAAATCGTGATAAACAATCGTACAACCTATTTCAGTGTTTTTCGAATCGTGAGCCGGCGCTCCATCAAAACCAAAAAGGGCGAAGGGAATGCGAAATTTCAGAACATATCCGTCATCGCGGAGGTTACTGACTGCTTTAATTTTTTTGACTGCGACTTTTTGATAATTCTCCAAATCATCCGATGAACTGACATCTTTTACAAAAGCTCGTTTCTCAAGAAAATCGCCAGGATAAATCTTTATGGAATATATGCTCGAACCATCATCACCGGTTCGGAATATCATTTTTTCCCCTGTCTTTTTGATAAATCTCGTGCCTGATTTATATGATGTTACATCAAACCAGGCTTCCACATAATCAGCATTACAATTTTCGCAATTAAGAGGTATAAAAACATCATCTCTTATTTTCATTGTCAGATATAAGTATTCATCGTCATAAGCGGATTTTACCGTATAAGAAGCATCATCGTTTCCTTTCCAGTAGTATGCTCCCTTTGTGACAAAGTCAACATTTTCAACAGAAGCTTCGGAATTGTAGCCTCTGAAGATTTGTCTCCCCCTCGAATAAGAAGGAATCACAAGATAGTTTGTGTAGAATTTCGTATCATTTTTATTAGTTGTTACATATCTTTCGGTTTTTTGTAGTTTACTATAATTGTCATAACTTTCGTGTGTGTATTTTTCAATTTTTTCAGTATTAAACTCATCAAGAAGTGATAATGTTCCGTTATCAAACCTGAAGCCTTTAATTTCCCAATCGAACATCCTATGTTTCTTTGTTACGAAACAAGCATTTTGCTTGATTATGATACCGATTTCCAATGGAAGTTCATAATAGTCATAAGACATTTGAGACACTTCGGTGAGGTAGCCTTCAATATCAACAAACATGTAAACCTGAACAATTCTCCTCGTCTCGGCAGCGATTTTTACGGTGAATGCAACATCGTAATAACCGTCACTCGAAAAATCACCTGCATCCCAACCCCAGATGGAATAATTGCTGCCTTGTGGTAGTTTTTTTTCAAGGTCGTTTATTAATTCAGAATCGAAATAAGGTTCGAGCCGTTTTGCAAATTCGGGAAATTTCATTCCACCTTGCGAATAGGCAGTATATGAAAGAATAAATAGGATGAAAAATCTATATAATATTTTCATTTTGATTATACTTATGTGATTTATATAAAATTAATGTTAAATATATTTTGTTAGTATTTTATTTTTAACATCATTGTAATCTCCTTTCAGTCTGGCTCCCATCTGTGAAACAACTAAACTTGCAGAATATGAACCTAAATGACCTGCTTGTTCAGCAGAATTCATATAAAGAATTCCATATAAAAATCCTCCTGCAAACATATCACCAGCACCTGTAGAGTCAACAGGTTTTGCAGGATATGCAGGTATTTTAAAAATATCATTATTAAATTTTACTAATGAACCTTTCTCTCCAAGCGTCATTACAACATTTTCACAAGAATCGCAAAGTTTTGAAAATGCATCATCAAACTTTTTTGTTCTTGTAAAAGCTATAGCTTCATATTCATTGCAGAATATCAAATCCGATTGTTGAACTACTTTTTCAACTTTATCTCTAAAATAGTCAACAACAAAAACATCAGAAAAAGTGAAAGAAATTTTAGTCCCGGACCTTTTTGCAATTTCAATTGCACTAAACACTGCATCGGAACTCAATTCAGCAGTTAGTTTATATCCTTCGACATACACCCATTCACTCCTATTAATTAATGCATCGTTAACAAGGGTTGTGTCAAAAAGAGCTGAAGCTCCAAGCGAAGTATTCATAGTACGTTCGGAATCGGGAGTGATTAAGACAAGACAAGTTCCGGTTGGTTCGGTTGTCAAAAATTCGGCATGAAGTTCAATTCCTAAATCATGAAATTCTTGAGCATAGAATTTGCCGAATTCATCATCTCCTAAAGAAGTCTGATAAGCAGCTTTACCTCCGAAATTTGCAAAAGCGATTATGGTATTAGCCGCAGAACCGCCACTGCATTTGTTGAAACTTGTTTTATTTATTGAATTTAAAATAGTTACTTGTTCCTGAGGACTTACAAGCTTCATCTCCCCTTTATTCAAGCCAAGTCTTAGAATATCCTCATCGCTGACTTCATATTGCAAGTCAAGTAAACCGTTTCCTAAACCACAAAGTTTGATATCTTTCATTACTTCTCAAAAAATTAATAAAATACACTAAATTCTTATTCCAAAGCTAATTGAATTATTTTCTCACACAAATCAGGGAAATCAATTCCGACTTCTTTTGCTGCCATTGGAACAAGGCTAGTGGTAGTAAAACCGGGGATTGTATTAATTTCCATAAGGAATGGCTGACCTTCGTCGTTAAGTCTGAAATCAGCTCTTGCAAATCCGGAGCAACCCAATGAGATGTATGATGAGACAGCAAGACTTTGAGCAAAATCCGAGATGTCTTCGGATATTTCAGCAGGGCATTCATAAACAGTATGTCCTTTTGAATATTTATGTTTATAGTCATAAAATCCTTCTTCGGGAATGATTTCAATAATCGGTAAAGCTTCTTCCCCTATTATTCCGACGGTGATTTCCCTTCCATCAATAAATTTTTCAACTAATACATTTTTTGAATATTCCGAAGCTAATCTGACAGCATTGAAAATCTCATCAAGATTGCCATCCTCAATTATTGTAACACCAATCGAAGAGCCTTGATTGTTCGGTTTGACTACAAGCTCATCTCCGAGTTCCGACCTGATTTCCTTAAAAAATTCATAATTGTCATAATCCTGAGGACGAACTAAAACCCAGGGAGGTGTAGGAATGCCGGCTGCAAGAAACAGCATTTTAGATGCGTTCTTATCCATTCCCATAGCAGATGCTTTCACTCCGCTGCCTGTATAAGGTACGCCTCTGATTTCTAACAATGATTGGATTCTTCCGTCTTCACCATATTTACCGTGAAGAACGATAAATGCAACATCAATATCATTAAATGCGTCGGAATTAATGCATTCGATAATTTTTTTTGTCTCGTATTGTTTCAATTCATCAAACGAAGGATAGTTAGCAGGGTTGGCGATTACATCTTCAGCCAGATGGATTTCTGCACCGAAAGCAGGGTCAACCGGTAAAACATTGTGACCTTTGCTTCTCAAGGCTTCGATTACAGCTCTTCCACCGGTAATTGACACATTTCGTTCAGTGGAAATTCCTCCGAATAATACAGCGATATTCATATTTAATCCAATATTATTAATAAATTATTTATTCTTCAAATATTCATCATACATTCTTCTTAGGAGTTTCACATCATCCCAAGTTTGTTTTTTCCAATCAGGATTTCTTAATAATGCAGATGGATGATATGTTACAAGCATTTTTATGCCATGATAGTTTAGTACTTTACCCCTCATCTCCCCCATTTTATGTTTGGACTTTAAAAGAGTATCAATAGCTGTCAGACCCAATGCTAAAATGAAAGCCGGCTTGATTAATTCAATCTGTTTCTTTAAATAAGGCTCACATTGCTCCACTTCGGTTGGCAGAGGAGGTCTGTTTTGAGGGGGTCTGCATTTAAGTATATTACAAATAAAGACTTCTTCCCGTTTTAGATTTATTGCTTCAAGTATTTTTGTAAGCAACTGTCCCGCTCTCCCCACAAATGGAAGTCCCTGCATATCTTCATCTGCTCCGGGAGCTTCGCCAATTATCATAATATCAGCATTGGGATTACCACTTCCAAAAACAAAGTTTGTTCTTGTATGGCCAAGAGGACAATTTAAACAATCCTCAATCAGAATTTTTAATTCACTGATTGATTCGGCATGTTTCCAGGATTTGACAGGTTCAAACAAATCCGTCTCGGCATCAATAACTACATTTTTAATACTTTTAATGTCTGTGGCTTCAAGAGCAGTCTTTAAAACAGTATTCTTCAGTTTATCGAAATAGATTACATCTCCAAACTGTTTCTGCTGTTTGAAGTAACTCTCAATTTGAGTAACAATGTCCTTTTCTGTCATATATTTAATAAATGCTGTACTGCTTTAAGTTTAAAATTTTCAGTTTGCTGCTGTATTACAAAAATAAGTCTTTATTTTTTGCAAACAAACCTTAAATTAATCTTTACACACAATTTCAAAAAGAGTTTAACTGTTGAGTTGTTTAATTGACGGAAAGAAAGAAGCTTTGTGTTGGCTTTCTTTCTTCTCATTCCACTGACTATTGACTATTGACTTTTAACAATTAAATGTTTAATTGATAAGTTGTTTAACTGAAAGAAGGACCGACAAGAATGTTATTCTGAGACCCAGATGAAGAATCCGGCTTTATTCTTACAGATGTCCTCCACTTCCCAAGTGGAGGTCATCTGGTTTAAATTTTGGGTGTCAAGTGATGAATGTTAGAAAAGTGTAAGGTATTTGAGAAGTGTTAAGTGATAGCTGTTAAATGAAACCCAAAACTTAACACCCAACACTCAACTTAACCAACTTTCTCAAGATACTCAACTTTCTCAAGTAATCAATAATGGGCAGCAAGACCTTTTGAAATATCATAAAATAACACTCGTAAATAACACTGTTACTTATTTTCCTTTCAAAATTTTAAAAAAATATTTAACTTGCATGTTTGTTGATACATAATTATAAAAAAGAATAACGGACTTTTTGATTTTTTTCTTAATTTTATAAAGTTCCAAATTTTGAAAGCCGGAGAAAATGAAAAATTTTAAACTAATTCATAGGATTAAGTTATGGTAGTTAAACATCTGAAGAAGTTTTGGCTGCTCTTATTGTTTACTGGTTTAATTCCTGTAAATAATATATATGCCCAACTTTACACTTCGGTTACGGGAACTACATTTTGTGCCGGAGGCAGTGTTTCCGTCAGCTATGCAGTTGACTATATGTTTAATACGGATAATGTCTTCACCGTTCAACTTTCGAGTTCAACCGGTAGTTTTACCAACCCTGTTATTTTGGGTCAGTTTGCAGGCAGGGTTAGTGCAACTGTGAATGTGACAACCCCGTCAAACACGAGTTACGGTACAGGTTATCGAATCAGAACAATAAGTTCAAGTCCTCAGATTAACGGTACGGACAATGGCGCTGACATCACTATAAATCCATTACCTACTCCAAGTATCAGCGGAAATTTTTCCCCATGTGCCGATAGCAGAACACAAACCTATACGACACCTTCTGTTAATAATATGACCTATCAGTGGGCTGCCACGGGAGGCTCTATAAACGGTAGTTCCACAAGTACCTCGGTCTCGATAACTTGGAGTGGTAGTTCGGGCACTGTTTCTCTTACTGAAACAAATACTGTTACCGGATGTGTTGCAAGCATTTCCCAGAACATTATAGTGAATCCTTTACCCACTCCTTCAATTTCCGGTTCAGCAATCGTTTGTGAGAACAGTACAGCAACTTATACCACAACATCAATTTCCGGTCATAATTACCAATGGTCGGTTACAAATGGAACAATAAGCGGTTCTTCAACCAATCCATCAGTTGATATTAATTGGGGTTCCGGTTCAAGCGGTATTGTTAGAGTAACTGAAACTATAGTTTCTACAGGCTGTACGGCTTCAACTACTCAAAATGTTACTTTTAATCCTCAGCCAACTCCTAATATAACAGGAAATTTCAGCCCTTGTATTAATAATACCGAAACTTATTCCACAACTAATGTTGCCGGTCACACATACCAATGGTCTGTTTCAGGAGGCTCTCTCATTGGTGCTTCAAACACAAATTCAATTTCATTAACACTTACTGCGACGTCTGCTTCATTGACGGTTACTGAAACAATCACCTCTACTAATTGTTCTAAAACCGTTACAAGGAATTTTTCGGTAAATCCTCAACCTGATTTCCAAATCAACGGTAACTTTACTATTTGTTCCGACAGCAGAACACAAACTTATTCAACGACTCCCCAATCGGGAATTTCCTACCAGTGGTATGTCTCAAACGCTACCATTAACGGGAGTTCCACAGGAAATACTGTTAATGTTACCTGGACTGATAATATCGGTGTTATCTCTCTAACAGAAACCATAAATTCTACCGGCTGCCAGAAGAACAACTCCGTCACTGTATATATTAATCCAGTGCCAACACCCTCAATAAGCGGAACAACAAGTGTTTGTTCGGGTAGCACACAGAGTTACTCCACACCGTCCGTTTCAGGAAATTCGTATCAATGGACTATTACAGGCGGTAGCGTTAATGGTTCATCCACTTCAAACTCGGTTTCGGTTACTTGGGGCTCAGCCGGAACCGGAACTGTCAGAGTTACAGAAACTATAAATTCTACAGGCTGCAATGCCTCAGATTCAAAAAATATAACAATAAACCCCTTACCAACTCCGAATATCAGCGGAACGTTAGTATTTTGTTCTGATGCAGCAACTCAAACATATTCAACTCCGGCAGTCAGTGGCGTAACTTATCTCTGGACTGTTACAGGAGGTACGATAATCGGTCAGTCCGGAAATAATTCCGTATTTATCTTGTGGACAGCATCATCCGGGACTATTACAATTACCGAAACGATTAATTCCACCGGTTGCACTGCATTCCAGACACGGAACATAATAATGAATCCTGTTCCTAATCCGGTAATCAACGGACTGTTTGTATTGTGTGCCGATAACGTAACGCAAACATATAACGCAAACATTCAAAGCGGAATAACATACTTTTGGACAGTTGAAGGTGGAACTATAAACGGCAGTTCAACATCCAATATCCTTTTTGTTTCGTGGACAGCTTCATCCGGTGTGATTAACCTGACAGAAAGAGATTTGGCAACAGGATGCTTCACTGTGATTTCCCGAAACGTGACTATTAATCCATTACCGCAGCCATCAATAACAGGAAATTCAACGGTTTGTGAGGCATCAACCGCAACCTACTCTACGCAAGCCGTCACTGGTGATACATACCAATGGTCTGTTACAGGAGGTACTATAAATGGTTCGTCCACATCAAATTCAGTTTCTGTTACCTGGGGCTCAAATTCATCGGGAACTGTTTCTGTTGTTGAAACGACAACTGCCACAGGATGCGTTAACTCAACTACTAAAAGTGTTACTATAAATCCATTGCCAACACCTGAAATAAACGGCATTCTGACTGTTTGTGTAAATGCAAGGACTCAAGTCTATACAACTCCTCAAAATGCTCAGGTAACCTATCAGTGGTCGGTAACAGGTGGTTCGATAATCGGTTCATCAACCAACTATCAAGTAACGGTTAACTGGACATCAAATGCCGGTACTATTAGTTTAACTGAAGTAAACACTTCAACAAATTGTACAAAGAATATAACAAAAACTATTTCCGTGAATCCTTTGCCCAATCCCCAGATTTCAGGAAATTTAGATGTTTGCAGAAACAGAACTGAAAATTATTCTGCTAATCAAAATTCCGATTATTCTTATAACTGGTCAGTAACAGGCGGAGCAATAGTCGGTTCTTCTACTGGCTCAACTGTTCAGATTACGTGGGGAGCATTAGGTAGTGGAACTATAACTCTGACTGAAACAATTAATTCAACAGGATGTTCTGCTGCAACTGCGAGTAACGTATCAATTACCGATGGTCCGAATCCGGATTTTACAGGAAGTATAAGCGTTTGTGAAAATTCAACTCATCAATATACAGCTGTTCAGGGAAACAATGCAACTTATCAATGGGAAGTTGAAAACGGAACAATAAACGG
>Ga0172370_10007507_pt1 | contig 13355 bp, 6 predicted proteins | sample LakKiv5m_FD_114538 | JGI IMG/M metagenome (GOLD analysis project Ga0172370, IMG submission 114538) | Freshwater microbial communities from Kabuno Bay, South-Kivu, Congo - kab_022012_11.5m | ecosystem: Environmental > Aquatic > Freshwater > Lake | place: Democratic Republic of the Congo...
CATCTTGGTCGATGCCATGAACGCCTATTTCAAAGAACAAAAATCCGATCTATCGTGGATATATGCATAGATCGTATATTACAGACCCTAACCCTGTGATCGGTTACGATTGAACACACCTAACACAATGTAATTATCGACCATTGTGTAGCCAAGTGTAACTATCGTCGGTGTCGGTACTGGCATTCGATTTATCTCCTATTAAAGAGTCCTTTAGATCTTACTGCCACAAATTCTCTGGCGTTCCTTCTGCGATATTACCATCCCAACCAGCGAAGAAACTATTTAGATATAAGGTCATGTCGTTTGGACATGGGTCTTGATTTGCATAGATTGAAATTTGGAATTTGGCTAATCGAGCATAGCGATTACTGCCAGTATTCGAAATTTCTTTTGCTTTTAAGGATGAAGGCTGCCAATAAGATTGGCCAGCGAGGTTCTGGACGAAAAAGTCAAAATATTCTACATCTGTCTCATTCTGGCCTTTACTATTGATCCTGAAGCCGAAGCAATACCACTCATCCAAGTTTAGTTGTTTTGTGAAGATAGGATTTGCAGAAAAACTACCTTGTGTTTTTGAAAGCGAATCGTCTTCAACCAAATACTTAAAAGCTCCATTGCTGTGATCATAACGCACTGTGGCATACCAAAGCTTTTCAGTATCAGCCTTGACGGCGCGTAAGACAAAATTAATATATTTGATATTGCTTCCAACGATCTTAAACCATCCTCCAACACTGATATTTTTGCTAAAAGATTCATTGAAGTCGAATGGCAGATACTTCCCTACTCTAGCAAAAGGAAGATGGTCGCTATTAAAACCATCTTCTGAATCTTGAACATATTTTCCACCTATGTAGTTTGGTGGTGGACTTGGATTTTGGCCGTAGGCCTTTAATGTGAGTTTTAGACTTCCAGTGCCAAATTTCTTGACCGATGTATTTTTGCTGAAAACAATATCAATTATATTCGGATGTCCATACCCCTTGCTATAACAGCGCCAACCCCCATTCATGTATAAGCCTAATCCCGTTACAACTTCGTAAGAAGAAGTCTCAAGAGAATCTCCAAGATTCTCAATTATCCAAGGCCGTTTTCCATTAATCACTAAATCTTTCATTTTTACTCCTTTCTTTGCTCAGTATCGTATCGCTAATTCATGCTCCCCAGCAGTGCAGTCAGCTTTGAATTGCCATTCTAAGAATTCACTGAATATTGGCAGAATATTGATACAGGAGATTGATCAATAAAGGCATTTTCAATTTACCTTTTCAAAAGCACATCCGAATTAAAAGAGTAGGTTAAGCGACGATTAATAAGCCAATTCACTAAAAGGCGATGTCGCCGCTGGGCGGCATCTACTCTCTATCGCTCATTTCAATCGGGTAGTTTGCGGGAGAAAGATTGAGTGTTCTCTGTCAGCGTTGCTAAACCTTTTCCTAAAAGTCAACATACTCTCATTGAAAAGTTGCCGGACTTTTGCAAGAAAGTCGGCCGACTTTTACGCAAAAGTTGCTCAACTTTTATCCCAAAGCAGCCCGACTTTCTTCTTGATTCTTCGAGGCTCCGAGAGCTATCTTGGGAAAACTTACCACCTTTACGTTTTTTCGAATGATCCATTGTTGAGCGTTTGATTCAGCTCTTTGCCTAAACGAAAGTTTAGGTTGATCCCTTTTATCAGGCTGGGGGTAAATTCCTCCTGTGTGGCCGCGCCGCCGCTTGAAAGTGTGATCGACAAAGAGCCAAATTCCCCCAAACGAACAATTTCACCTTGCCCCAAATGCCGTGGAATAATCTGTAGTAAAGATTCCTCCACTGCTGTTACGTCTGCAATGCTGACCGTAGAAATTTGAGCTAGCTCTTTTGCCAGATCACGTAACGATATCTCGCCACGGGTGACTATATTGGCGTAATACTTTTTCGGATCTGTCGGCTTGGCAGGGTTCACTCTTTGCACCAAACGATATTTTATAGACATATGAACCACCATTAATTGAATAATGGTATTCCCCAACTGCATTGCATCGGAAGGCCCTGCGGTGTGATCGAGGGGATTTGGCTATTGATTGTGGCAACATAAGAACCCGGGGAAAAAGAATCGAATCCCCGGCCTGTTCCTTTGCAGCAAATCGATCCTTATTTAATAATCTGCTAACTCATACTGACAAAGGCGAAAAATTGCAGAAAGCGTTTTGTAGTGGATAAAAGGGCACCATTAGCCGACTGTAAAACCCGGTAATAAGTAGTGGGCATTGGCACCGCCAATGCCCTTTAATGAGCCCTAGGATTTCCAATAGTCTATCTTCAACCGCAACGGACTACCGCGCTTTACTTGACCATGATGATCTTTACCGTCTGTCGTCGACCGGTTGCGAGCAACCGACACAGATAAATTCCGGTAGAGGCTGCTTGGCCAAAATCATCCCGACCATCCCAGATCGCCTCGTGTTGCCCAGTTTGCAAGGTAGCATCCAGCAATGTTCGAATTTTTTGACCTACTGTGTTATAGACCACTAACGAAACATGCACAGCATCTTCAAGCTCAAAGGCGAGTTTAGTCGAGGCATTGAATGGATTGGGATAGGCGACGAAGTTGACGTTCTTCTCATCGCTTCCAAGCGGAGGTTTCTCAAAAGAGCCACTTTGATCGTAGAACTCTTGCAACTCAATGGACTTGATCAGCGATTCAAGAATCTCAGGTGAGTCGTTTTCATTTTGGAAAGCCTCTTTTACAAGCCTTGTAGCTTGTTCTTTTTGCCTATTGCCGGCGAGAGCGGTGGCAAAGACTGTGGTCATTTCATTATCGAAAACGCTCCCTTTGTACCTTTCCAGCATGCTTTGACCAGACAACAATTCGCCTCGTTTAGAATCATTTATTACAGTCCACTTATCAACGATGAACTTGACATTGAGAGGAACTTTCTCGTCTAACACCAGGCTATCTGCTAGCAAAACATTGCTCGCGCTATCTTCAGGTGTGGAAATTCCTAATAATAGATCGAGCGAATAGGCGGCCAATTCGGTTTCCTTATACTCCGCAGTCAAAGCAACAAGTTCATCTCGTGCATTTGACTTGTCGCCGGCCAACGCAGCCGACTTTGCCGCTCTTAGTCTGGCGAAGAATGTTGTGCTGCCTTTTGGCAAAGACCAAGTTGGCCCTGCCGCTGGATTTGAAGGGGGATTGGTTAATTTCATGGAGCGATCAACTGAGCCATAGAACCAGTCTGTATCCGGATTCGGGCAGGCGTCAAAATAATTGGATATGGCGTAAATCGTATTGCCGGTGGTATTCTTGATATACTTGTAGGTGGATGACGAAGGTTTAGTAAAATAATTCCAACCGCCGACCTCATCATCACCAAAATAAGGAAGGCCACCGCCGACCAACGCGCGATTCCCCAAAATAGAAGATTCCCACTTGTTATGACCCGCAGTCCCAGACTCGTTGTTTATAAAATCCGCTTGCCCGGAAACAGTATATACACCGGTCCCGGCGGTTCTAAAGCTATTGAAAGAATAGGCGCCGCCGTCTGTGCCACAATTGTAGTTATAAACATCCACCAGATCACTTTCGATATAGTTATCTGTCACAATAGGCCAAGCGCCGCTGCCGTACACATAAATGCCCCAATCATCGCAAGTTTTGATGTTACAGTCTTCAATGGTGGGATCCGAGGCGTTGACAACTACACCGACAGTTGCATTCTCGATTGTGCAATCGTCCAAATAGCTGGTATTTGAAGCAGTCGACTCAAACCGAATGCCGTACCAAGCGCCTTTTGAGCTTGCCGTAAATGTTGCGCCGTCAGCCATGAGGGTGCCATTGACGATTATCTCAGATTTTGACGAGGTTATACCTCCCGCCTCTGCATCCATTGGGGCAAATGTCACGGTAACATCGGGTTCGATCTCAAGAGTAATCCCGGCTGCAACAGTTATATCGCCCAAAACAGTTATGTCATCATCCCAAATCATGTTTCGATGGATGGTACCAGAAACTATGGTTCCGAGCACATAGTGGTCGTCATTAAAGGCATCGAATATTTCATCGTCATGCGGGGTACCATCATATATATTGCCGTTATCGTCATCAGACAAGAAAATGTCATCCATAAAATTCCCAAAAGTATCCAACCAACCCGTATAATTATCCACTACATCATACACCAGATCATCCACTATATCAGTCCCTATGTAACCTCGAAGATCCCAACACGCACCGCCGATAATTTGACCTCTGTAGTGTGCCTTGTCTTCCTCATCATATGGCGGGCCTGATGGCGGCGGAGAATATTTCAACTTGTTATTCAACCACCTAACAGATGCATAGCACCATTTGGGATCATTCTTGAAGGAACAAGAATAATAATCTGCGAGACCTTCATCCAGTGCATATCCGTCAGTATACTCGGCTGGATATCCGATGAATCCGCCACGGGCGCGAAATAGAACATTGTGGGCAAATTCGTGATAAACCAAGCCGGCATATTTACAGCCATCTGGAGTCACTTTGATGTTTGTACCATTTGCCCAACCATCGATACCCGATCCAAAATTAGCTATGCCTTGCATTGCGTGATTGTACCAATAATTCGAGTTAAAACCGTTAACACCCGAGAAATACTGCCACGCTTTATTCATATAATAAAACACATTATATTCGTTATAATGAGCCGATTCACTCCAAGTCCAGTCATGGGCTGCAGAAGGGGAGGCAGTGGCACTATGGGATGCCTCTGAACCGACATCATTAACTACATATGCCCTTGGCCCCGTCATGCTTGACGAAACGGTATATGTGGTATTATTGGGGACTGTAATACTGTAGTCTCCTTCTTGATCAGTCACGTCTGTACCAACATCTTGTATGGTCACATTTAGATCAGTGCTCGCAACCGTAAGATCGGGATCCGTAGGCGGCGAAGGATTGCTGGCGTCATCCACTTGCCATGCTTTTGTTTGAACCGTACCGAAGATTTCCCAATTTACGTATGCATCGAACACCAATAGAATTTTGTTATTGTGGGCATCAATAAATATCTCTTTATCCATACCGTGCTCTTCCGAAAGCAGCCTAAAATTCCAACTCAACAGAAGAATACTCGCATCGATATTGGGATATATGACTAAAGTTCCCCCCTCAGATGCACAATCAGTATTTATTGAGAGTGCCGATTTGGCCGTATTGATAGCGGTTTGTAAATTGATGCTCGGATTCACCGAAATATCAGGAATCTTGTAAAAATCAGAGCCTATAAAAAGAACTTGACCTTTTGAATTGACCCTCAATCTTAGTTGGGCGTTCCAAACTGGAATGTTTTGATAGTACTGCTGATACACCACGGAGTACTTCCCATTAGCTGCTGTGATTTCTGCGAGCTTTGCCTCCGATCCCTTTACATTCAATAGCTCCGCATATCGCCTGATAAAGGAATCAGCAAAATTCGCTATATTTTGCTCATCAATCGATCCGGAATCGAGGAAAATAGAAGATCCAATGATTCTCTTTGCCCCTCCAGTTCTTGAATTCCAAACTATGGAGCAATTACCTTCAAAATCTGATTTGAATTGCTTCCACTTCAATCGTAAATCTTCATCGCTTCCTAATAAAGGCAGTGAGAGCAGTAATACGGCTGATAGAACACGCAGGAATGTTTTCATCTCTTACCTCTCCAACCAATAGTTAATCGATAACGTACAAAGTCAGTTTGCTGCTACAAGCATGAAACTTTAGCGGTCAAGATTCAATGGTCGATAATATCTACCATTAATGCATGCAGATTTCAGGCGGTAATCAATTTCTACATTAGAAGGTTGAAAACGCACTGGACCAATATCAGGAGCAAACCAAATCCATGTGCCGCTATCGGCTTCTTGTTTTATCCCCGATATTAATTCATAGCAATTCACAAATGTCCCCGCTGGCGTAATGAGGGTGTCACTAACGCTTGTCAACTGGATGATTAAATCTGCGCCGTCCGGGTAGTACGGTAGACTATCAATGTGGATTTCCCGGAGAGAATCCAAAATAGTATTGGAAAATTCATAAATGGGAATATCTTCATTTGCAATTCTTAGTAGCAAGTCCAATTGTTGTGTCTTTCTCATCAATGCCACTTCAGAGTAGAGGGGGAGAAACCAAGGCCACGTGTTGAATTCGTAGTACTCATGATCGTCGATTGCTTCTTTCCCAGTGATAGAAAAAGTGACTTCTTTTTGATCTTGATAGGGGATCTTATAAACAAAAGTCCAGCTATTTCCAACCTCCAACGGGAAATAGTCTAATCTCCTTAGAGAAATGTTTTTCTCAACAACACTATCACTGAAGGAAATTGCATAATTTTCCTCCACAAAAGGATCGAATCCCTGTTTTTCAACGCGGATAGTGTAGCTATTCTGCAGGAGAGTGCGTTGCAGTTTTTGAAGCGAGCTTAACACGGGTCCACCTGGGCTCCTTAAGGTGGTTCCTCTATCGCCATCAACTAGGAGCATTTTTTTGGAAGTGGTTGAGCCTTCTGATTCTATCCGATAGATATAGATGCCTGCTGAAACACACCGGCCAGCATCATCGGTACCATCCCAAATTACCCAGGAAATCCCAGTTGAATAATTACCATCTGCCAATTTTCGGACCAATTGTCCCTTGAGGTTAAAAACTGTTAGATTGATGTGTAAAGGACGAAGCAGTTCAAATGTCACTGTTGTACTAGGATTGAATGGATTCGGGTAATTTTGATTTAACCTATAGCTATGTGGGGTTAAAGAAGGATTGTCATAGATACCAGTTTCTGTGTAGGTGAGCTTAATAGAATAGATTCCTGAAGTATCTGTGGTTGCCGAACCGACTTCCTCTGAACCATCGGGAATAAAACTTACGTTTGCTTTACTAATACTGCCACCTTCATTATCTGTTACTTTACCAAATACTCGAATGGTTTGGTACTGAGCTAAACTATCTCGTGATGCCAATATAACAAATAACGCGAAGGCAAGAACAGGCAGGCAAGAACTCACAAACCTTTTGTTGAAGCTTATCATTTTCGGTGTCTCCTCAGTGGTTTCGTCTTGATATCTTTTCTGCGCCTAGAATAGTATTTTTCATATCAATATCCTCCATGTTTGTTTGATGGATCAGCCAGTTTGTCAAGTCCTCATCTTTTCGCCCTTATCCTTTCCAACAGGTTTCAGCTACGCTGTTGGTCTGCTGTTGCAATGTTTTGATCACCTCCTTTGAATTGCAAAGCAGCTAAGGCCCGTGCGGCAATGGTGAGATTCTCGTTACCTTTAACTAATTAATTCTGCTACCACGCTATCAAAAAACATGCCCTAGTTCGCACAAACTATTCGTAACGACGTCTTGATTCGGTGATAATAAACCCATAAACCCTGAAAAAATTCAAGCCATTGGACGGGAGAGACGCTCTTTCAGCAAATAATAGATCATCTGGCAACAAATGCGAAAATTTTTCAAGAGGCTGCAAATTTTGCGTAGTTAAGTAGCGCGTGATATTTTGTGTCACGCTTCGGCAGTCCTGTTGGCGATCCTCATGCACATTAAGGCATTAAAAAAGCCTGAACACACCTCACTTCAATTTCTTTTTTCAGTCTTTGGAGTCAGGAGTTATTCAGGCTTTTGATGTCCTGTTTGTCGCCGCTATTCCGTCGTTTTCCACCGGCAAAAGACGAGAATAACTTCGGCTCCCTCTTTCATTCTCTTTACTACAAAGTAAGGGGAAAAAGGGAATTGTCAAGTCCTTTTTTATATCGTAGCCTTTTAGACTGAAGACTTTCGGGTTGCCATCTTTAGAAACATCCTGCTAAACACGCCCACCGCCATTTGCACGAGACTTTGCATCACCGAAATCGCGTCGCCTACCACTGAGCAGTGCTCAACCATGCAAGGATGCCTTCGGCATGACAGTGGGGGAGAGCAACGGTTGCGGTAGCATGTAGCTTTGCTTCGCATGGCGCCATCTTGCCCTCTGCAAAGCTACCTTTAAGGCTACCCCAACAATCTAAAAGCATACAGCCTAACAGCCTACAGTCTAAAAGCCTACTGCCTAAAACAAAAACGGCCGGCACCTTAATCATGCCGACCGTTTGTCTAATCTCCGACGATTGTCACCGCTATTTGACTAAAAGCATTTTCACCGTTTTGGTAAGTCCCTGCGCCTCAACCCGCGCCAGATAAATTCCCGCCGGAACCTGATTGCCGGAATCGTCCGTCGCGTCCCAGCCCAATTTGTGTTCTCCTGCGGTCATGCTGCCGTTGGCCAAGGTTTTGACCTGACGACCGAGAGCATCATAAATCCGCACTAAGACCTGCGCATGAGAGGGCAAGTAGACACTCAGCGCCGTGCTCGGATTGAAGGGATTGGGATAATTCTGGCTTACGGCGAATTTATCCGGCAAAGCTCGACCCGCTCCGGCCAGCTCGTCCACGCCGGTGAACAGGTCGCCGAGACCGTCGGGGAAAAGGCGGAATTCGACGCCGCCGGTCACGGAGCCGGAAGTGACGTTGAGCGCAACTGCCCCGGTAGGAATGGGATCGTAGAACGGCACCGGAACATAAATCGGAAAGAGGGAATTGTCATGCTCGTTGGCCAAGCCAAAACTGCTGGCTTGGAAGAGCAGCTCATTCAGATTGTAGCTAATGGTGGCAGGCACGGCCGGATACCAGAGATCCTTGAACGCTGTAAAGATAATATCAAAGGAAGGCAGGCCGCCACCCAAAAGCTGGGTGAGATCAAAGCCGCCGCTGAAAGAGCCGATGAGCTGTTGGATCTGATCCACCGTCTGAATGGCAGAAGACAGGGCGAGCGTGCGCAGGTAATATTGTCCGGTACGCAAGCCATGAATAGAAAATGTGCCGTCGTTGGTGAGGGACAAGTCGGAGCCAAGGTCCGTATCCGTCATGCCCAAGCCAACCGGATGGCCGGAGGCATCATAGGCAACGACCATGATCTGTGACAACGGCAGCCCGGAGATTCCATGCAGGACTTTTCCGGTAATAGTGCCCGCGGCCTGTTCCAGCTCGATATTGCAGTCGGCGGTTTGACCAAAATTCAAGGGCACGGTCTGGCCGGCGGGATCGCTGAAATCATTGCCGCCACCCCAATAGGTACTGGCAAAAGGCGGATTGACCGGCATGGCCATCACCTTGTAGGCGCCGGGCAGCAGCTTTTCGATGCGATAACCGCCGGCGAACTGGACGAAGGTATAGCTCGCCACTTTGCCGGTGGTCGCTTCATAGGCAACGACCGGAAAACCGGCCAAAGTGTCGGCACCGGCATGGTATTGCCCGCCTCCTGCGGATAGATCGATGAATCCGCGAATGGTAGCTCCTTTGTCCAGAGTAAAGTCAATGTTGGGAAGCTCTGTCCCGCTCAGGGTCACCACGTCCGCGCTGGCAAAGTCGCGCTTACCATTGTAAAATTCGCTCAAGTAGGTGACATTGCGCTCGAACCCGGAAACAGCCAGCACCTTGAATTTGCCCATGGGCAATGGCCCCAGTCGGTATTGGCCGACGCTGTCGATGCTGGCGTTGGGTATGTAGGGATAGCCGGAGGTGTCATTCAAGGCGACCACCACCACGCGGGTGACGGGCAAACCGGTCACGGCGTCGGTGAGCTTGCCGGTGATGAACCCGGCCGGCATGAGTTGAAAGTCGATGTTCTGCGTTTCATTGGGAACCGTGACCGCCACCGGCGTAGCGTTTTTGATTTGCAGCAGATTGGGCACGCCGTGATAATACTCATCGACTACTTTGCCCGCGTGCTTGCCGGGTTTGACGATGCTATCCAATTCGGCAAGATTGAGGGTGACAATAAAATCCGAGAGAGTGCGGAGAATGTAATTTCCCGCCGGCAAGCCTTCCATTTTGTACTTGCCTTGAACATCCGTGAAACAGGCTGCCAAATGAAGGTTCGTTAAGAAAGGATCGACACCCTCTTTAAGGACGACGCTCTTGACGGCCAGAACCATCAATGAGTCGAGAGGATTACCTTGGGGATCGGTAATCTTACCAGAAACAGACCCGCCCTTATCCAGAACGAAGTTTATGTCGGCCGTCTCCTGCTGAGCCTCCACCGTAACCGGTACAGCGCCATCAGGCGAATGAGCATCTTGATAGAATTCAGGAAGGTAATTGCCGGTGCCCATCAAGTCTCCGGCCACGTCATTGCCATAGACGAAATATTGACCGGCAGGCAAATCTTCAATCGTATAATTCCCCAGCAAAACGATTCCAAGACCGGCAAAACTAGTGTCGGCTGCATTGAAGGCGAGAGTGAGGCCGAGGTAGGATGGGAAAAACTGGCCTTCGGGCCGCATGGTGCCGGTGATCGTGCCGAACGTCTCTGCAATCGGATCGGCTTTCAAAGTGACGTTGATATTGCTCACTGTGGCATCATAGCTGGGAATGTTGACGATTTGCGCCAATGCCCACTCGGTTTGGTTGGGGTACCAGCTCGTCAGATACCCATTCACTGTAGCCGCAAGCTTGATGTCCCCCATTGCCGGGACTATCAGCTCGTATCTGCCGTCGGTGAGCTGCAGTGAAGTCTGCTGCAAAAGGGCTGGAGCATCCTTTTTTGTCACGATAAAAATTGCATCTTCGTTCGCGAAAGGCGTTGTGCCGTCCTCGTGAAACAGTGTGCCCATGATTCTGGCGCCTGCTTGCAGATCAAAATTAATGTCGCCGGTGACCGTGCCTTCCACGACAGCGACTTTAGTGGCATTTCTCCACGCTTCCAAAGAAGCCAAAGGCGCGGCCAGATTATTGTAAATCTCATCAACGTACTCTTGGCTGAAAGTGATCACATAAAAGGCCCCGCTTTTCAGTCCCGAAATGGTATAATGTCCATCGCCGCGAACGGCTTTGCCGTCACCGGCAAAATAGCCATATTCGTCAAAGGCGAGCACGGTGACGTCGTTGGCCGCAGGCGCGCCGGCTACGGTCACCAGACCGCTGATGCCGCCGGCCAACTCCACTCTGGCAGCGCGATAAGGAGCCAACACTTCAGACGGCTGGGCCTTCTTCTCGCGGGCTGCACGGCGAAGCTCCTTGGTGAAGGCAGGCACCAATACTTCCGGGCGGCTATTTTCTTTGATGGTTCGCTCGATCTTTGCCTTGAGCGCCAAGCTTGTCAGAGTCTTTTTTAGCGCCGATTCGTAGCCAGCCGAAAGTCCTGATAATGGCTGCGCCAGTTGAGAAAGCTCCATGTTATTCGCTGAGCCAGTGATTTGATTTGTCAGTATCTGCGCAGCGTCGGCACGATTCTTCTGTTCCGACGCTAACAGATTTAAAGGCAGGATCAAAAGCATTGCAGTGAGCAATGTAAGCAAGAGCACACCCATTTCGTAACGTTGATTGATTGGTTTCATCTTCTCTTTCCCTTCAGTTAATCAACATGCATTTTTACGGCTTGAAAATGATCGGCCGCCAAATCGCCTTTCTTCAAGAGCGCCCATGTAGTTGCTGGATATGCAACAAAAAGGCCCATGCCCTTATTTCCCCTAGAAAGATAAGCCGCGCCCCTACGTCGTTCTGGTATTGCTCTGAGAAAACTATGACTACAGCGATAATTTTTTTACCGCGAATAAACGCGAATGTACGCCAATTCTTTAGCCCGTCGATGCCTCAGCCAAAGGTCAAAATGATTAGAGTCAAAATGATTTTGTCCTTAATCATTTTGACTGAAAACTCAGTGCAGTCGTGCAAGCTTTTCCGACCTAATACTATATTGGCGTTTATTAGCGTGAATTGGCGGTTGAGAGCTTTGGCTGCGATAAATTGCCGCGCTAGAAGAAACTTGCAAAATATGCAAAAGCTTTAACGGAATTGAATTGCCAATGATCACATTCAATCAAGAAATTCGATGTGGGAGGGAGGTCGCAAGATAAAAGTACCGGACTTGAAAGAGACAACCTTGTCGCCAAAACCCATCAAGTCCAAGAGAACTCCGAAAATTCGCCCACGTTTAGCTGCTTTGGCCTTGGGCGGCGCTTCGGATTGAGACCGGCCGGAAACCCAGTTGCGCAGTTCCTGATAGCTCTCATTGGAAATGGGCTGAAAAGTCGTTTGGATGGTCAGATAGTATTTAGCGTTTTTTTCGATGGTCGTCGTATCCGCCAGGACCAAGTTTTCGATGGCCGAGCAGATTCGCCGCAGCGTCTCGACGTTTGCCGTCAGGCGGTTTTCCGATTCGGTAGCAATGGCGAATTTGCCTTCCCAGTTGTCATAATAAACTTTGATGGAGTAAAACTTCTCGCAGGCGATTTGACTGAACAACCGTTTGCTGCGCCAGACTTGGATGTGATGGACGATCTCGGAGGTAAAGCCGCGCTGCAATCCTTCGATGACCTTCTCATTCATCAAATTTTCGATGTGATAGCCCAATAACAGATGATCGCCGGAAACGACCAGGCTGTCGATGATTATTTTGCGCTCGGCGCCGTAGACGGCGGCGAAAATGATGAGAGGTAAAAGAGAAACTATCAGAGTTCGCCTTGGCATGTCGGAAGGTCGCTTTACTATCTTACTTGTGAGTTCCGTGCAATAACAATGAAGGTACAATTCTCTAACGGAGGACTTTCAGAAGCCAGGAAGATACCAGGCCACGAAGGCGGCATGAGGATAGATGAAAATGTCCGTTAGTGACCCTTGAGTTCCTATTTTTCTAGACGAACACGGCACGCTAAATTCTACCTATTTAGGATTAAGATGTGAGTAAGGCATGTCATTCAGGAAGAATCTTTTCGTGACAGTAACCTATCTGTAAATGGGAGACTTGTGCTTGGCTATACAAAGATTCTTCCAGAATGACACTCCCCTTTTTTATTACATACTAATCCTAAAAAAGTATATCATCAAGCCATTCATGCTTTTGTGGCAGTGGTTTCTTTCCTGATTGGTCCAGGCTTATCGGGCTTTGGGTATGACAGGATCAGTTTTATATTCGCACCTTAAAAGCCAGCCATTCTTCTTCGGAAGTCATTTCCAATGGGAAGAAGCCCTGTTGCAGCAATTGCTCGCGGATTGCTCTTTCTTCCTCTGCCAATATTCCGGAGAGAAGGCAAACCGAGCGATAATCTAACATTTCTTTGATGAATGGCAAGCTTTTTAGTATCTGCTCCCGGTTCAGGTTGGCCATGACCAGATCGTATTTGCGCGCCCGCAGACCGGCCAAGGAACCGACAAATATCTGTATCTTACCGGTTACACCATTGATCTCAGCGTTTTTTTGTGCTGTGGTGGCTGCCACCGGATCGATGTCAATAGCGGTAATCCGTCCGGCTCCCAACTTGGCGGCGGCAATGGCCAATATTCCGGTGCCGGTACCAATGTCCAACAC
>Ga0172370_10007510_pt1 | contig 13353 bp, 11 predicted proteins | sample LakKiv5m_FD_114538 | JGI IMG/M metagenome (GOLD analysis project Ga0172370, IMG submission 114538) | Freshwater microbial communities from Kabuno Bay, South-Kivu, Congo - kab_022012_11.5m | ecosystem: Environmental > Aquatic > Freshwater > Lake | place: Democratic Republic of the Congo...
CGCTGATCGTCGGGTTGGTCGGAGGTCTGTTCGCCTCGGTCGCCAGATCGCTGCCCCAGGGTGAAGCGCTGGCGAATATCCGGCCGCCGACGCCCACCCGCATTCTGGCCAATGACGGCACGCTACTGGCGCGCGTCTACCTGCCGGACCAGAACCGCGAGGTGGTGCCGCTCAGCCGCATGGGGCGCATGATCAATGCCACCATCGCCATCGAGGATGTCCGTTTTTACGAGCATCCGGGCATCGACCTGCGCGGCATTCTGCGCGCGCTGGTGAAAAACGTCAGCTCCGGCGATACCAAGGAAGGCGCGAGCACCATCACCCAGCAGCTCGCGCGCAACCTGTTCTTGAGTCGAGAGCGGAAGATCGAGCGCAAGCTGCGGGAAGCCATCCTGGCGCTGGAGCTGGAGCGACGCTACTCGAAGGATGAGATCCTGGAAACCTATCTGAACCAGGTGCTGTACGGCTCGAACCGCTACGGCGTGCAGTCGTGGGGCGCGCAGATGGCCGCACGCAACTACTTCGGCAAGAACGTGGAGAACCTGTCGCTGGCCGAGGCCGCGCTGCTGGCCGGGCTGCCGAAGAACCCGCGCGATTACAGCCCGTACCGCCACCCGCAACGGGCGCTGCAGCGGCGCAACCTGGTGCTCTTCATCATGCTGAAAAACGACCTCATCAGCCAGGCGGATTACCAGAAAGCCAAAGCCGAACCTCTGAAGCTGGCGCCGGAGAAGAGGCTTGAGTTGACGGCCAACTACTACGCGCCGTATTTCGTGCGCAATGTGTTGACCGTCGAGATGCGCCGGATCTTCGGGCAGGATGCGAATAACCTGATCTACCACTACGGCGTCGACATATTTACCAGCCTCGATCCGCGCATGCAGAAGGTGGCGGAGCAGACGGTGACCGAGCAGGTGAATCGCAACCGTTACCGCCGCTTGAGCGACGGCGCGCTGATCAGCATCGACCCGCAAACCGGCTTCATCAAGGCGCTGGTGGGCGGCATCGATTATCAGAAGGACCAGTACGACATCGTCACGCAGGGGCACCGCCAGCCGGGGTCGGCCTTCAAACCCTTCGTCTACACCACCGCGCTGATGAACGGATTTACGCCGACGACCATCGTGCATGACAGCCCGCACAGTTTTCCCAGCGGGTACGGGAAGTTCTGGTCGCCGAAAAACTCGGATGGGCGCTACATGGGCGCCATCCAATTGCGTATGGCGCTGTGGCTGTCGCGGAACTGCGCCGCGGCGGAAGTCGCCAGCAAGGTCGGCATCAAAACCGTCATCCCGGTCGCCTATCGCATGGGCATCAAATACCCGCTGGAGCCCAACCTGTCGACGGCGCTAGGCGCGTCGGTGGTGGTGCCGCTGGAGATCTGCTCCGGGTACGGCACGCTGGCCAACCACGGCATTCATCATGAACCCACGAGTATCAAGCGCGTTGCCACGCAGGACGGCGAAGTGCTCTACGAATATCACCCGAACCCGGAGCGCGCCATCCCCGCCAATGTGGCGGATAACATGAAGGAGATCATGCGCGGCGTCATCGAGCGCGGCACCGGCCGCGCCGCGCGCTGTCCCTTCCCCGCCTCCGGCAAAACGGGCACCACCAACTCCTACCGCGACGCGTGGTTCATCGGCTACACCGACGACCTGGTCACCGCGGTGTGGGTGGGCAACCGCAACAACCAGGAAATGAACCACACCTTCGGCGCCACCGTGCCCGCGCCCATCTGGCGGCAGTTCATGCTGGTGGCGGAGCCGATCATGGCGGCCGAGCATAAGCAGCAGGCCAGAGACCTGGCGTTGATCAATAACGTCCCCGAGGCGGTTGTGCCGTTGCCGGAGGAAGACACCTCGGCGCAGAACCAGGACGTGCCCACGGAACCCGTCGCCGCCACCCCGCCGCCCACCACGCCGGTGCCGGCAGGGCGTGAATATACGGTGGCGATCTGCGCCGACACCGGGGAGCTGGCCAACCAGTATTGCCCGGAAAAGGTGATGGTCACCTACGTCAAAGGCAGCGGCGAGGAGCCACCGAGCGAGATCTGCTCGCTGCATACCGGACCGGATTCGGTGCCGAGTGCGGATGGCTCCGATAACGATCAAGGCGGCGTGCTGATCAGCATCTGCGCCGAAACGGGCAAGATCGCCACCGATAAATGCCCCACCGTGCTGCTGCGCCGCTTCAAAAACAACGCGCCCACGGAAACGTGCCCGCTGCACGGGGGACAGTGACCGGGCATCAGAAGAGGGTGGAAGGAGATTCACCGTCTGGAAGGGTGCGAGAGCCCCGCCGATGATAGGTACGCTTACCTATATACGAGCGGGGCTCTCGCCTCCTTCCAGACTGAGAGTCGCGATTCCACCGTCTGGCTATATTCGGGCGGGGCTCTCGCACCCTTCCAGACGGTGAATGTGCTTCCACCCGATATTATGTTGAGGGAGTAGCTATGCTGACTATTCGCGCCATCCCCGGCCAGCCGCTGGAGACGAATTGTTACCTGATCGCCGATCGCGAGGCGGGCGAGGGGATCGTCATCGATGCGCCGTGGAAGGTAGAGGACACCATCGCGGGGTGGGCGCGCGAGATGGGGATCACGGTGCGGTGGATTGTCTGCACCCACGGCCACTGGGATCATACCATGGGGCTGGCCGATCTCATGGCCGCCACCGGCGCGGGGGCGGCCTGCCACGCGGAGGACGCCGGCATGCTGGAGCACCCGAGCTTTGCGCCGTTCAGCTTTCCCTTCACGCTGATCCCCATCACCCCCGGCCGCCTGCTGGCGGAAGGTGATGTCGTGGAGGTTGGCGCCCACCGCTTCAGCGTGCTGCACACCCCCGGCCACACCCCCGGCTGCATCTGCCTGTATGCGGCCGAGGATCACGTGCTCTTCAGCGGCGACACCCTCTTCGCCGGCACCTGCGGCCGCGTGGACCTGCCGGGCGGCGACCCGGAGACGATGGTGCGCAGCCTGCTGCGCCTGCGCGAGCTGCCGGCGGACACTACCGTCTACCCCGGCCATGGTCCTGATACCCGCCTCGGTAACGAACGCTGGCTGCAGCGGGTGGACGAGATGGACCTGGGGTAAGACGTTGGAAGATGGGAGGGCGAGGCAGGAGCCTCAATCCTATCCAAATATCGGTTGCGGTGTGCCTACACGGGCCCTCACACCCCATCTTCTAACGTTTACTGTTTCACCAGCACGATCTGCCGTTTCTCTTCCTGCTGGAAGGCGCGGATAAAGTCGCGGAATCCCGGGAAATCCTTGGCGGGAATGCGCAGCACGGACAGTGTGCGATCCGCTTCGGCGATGAGGGTCGTGCCGTCCATGTGGTAGCTGACGCGATAGTTGCCCCAGGGCGTGGTGCGCTCATTCACCGGCGGCAGCTCCTGCGGCGTGTAGCCGGTCGGTAATTGCAGACGCACCGCGAAGTGTTCGCGCCCGCTGCCGCTGCCGATCTCCAGGTCCTGCTTGCGCTCGTCACCCGAGAACATGGACTCGAAATCACTGACGCCGAACATCCAGGGCATGCGGACGACGACGAAGTTCCCGGCGACCGCTCCATAATTATCGGCATGGAATTTCAAGTTCACTACCATGGGTTGCTCGCGATCCTCCAGATTCTCCAACGAACCGGTATCGTACGTGAGCGCAGGCAGCAGTTTGCCGCCGACCATGCGCAACATCATTTCGCGCCCGGATTCCGGAACCTGCGTGATCGCATAACGGAGCATCCCGCCGAGTTCCCCCTTTGCCTGGAAGGCCAGGGCGCCCTGCAGCCGATAGGCCGCATCGAGGTTCACGTCATACTGGAAATCGCTGTTCAGCTCGGTAGTCGAGGCGACCGGCGTCTGCGCCAGCTCGCTGGTGTCCGCATCGATGATCAGCGCCCAGATTCCCTGATCCTCGGTGGGCAGCATGCCATATTGCTGGTGCTCCGCGGTCGCATCGACCCAGACCGGCCCGTTGGCCGTATGGATGCGGTTGATGACGTGGGTGAAGCGCGGGGAGGGCAGCACCGGCGTCAGCCCATCGCTGCGCGGGTTGACCAGCGCCAGGTCGGCTTTGATGTCGATGGTCGCCAGCAGCGCGGCCAGCAGCGCGGCTTTATCCTTGCAATCGCCGTATCTGTCGCGCATCACCTTCTTGCCTTTGGTGGGAATGTAGGCGCTCATGCGGAAAGGCATGCTCTGATACCGAATCTCGCGTGCGACGTAATCGACCAGCGCGCGGATCTTTGCCTCTTCGCTGCCGGCGTCCTTCGTCAGCTCGGTGGCCTTGGCGCGGATCGCCGCGTCCGGCACGCAGCGCGGGCCGGCCAGGTCGCGGTACCAGCGGGTGATTTCGCGCCAGGAGGGAATGGTCGAGATATCGAGCCAGCATTCGACATCGCGCGCGCCGGGCCCGCCGAGTTCGCTGACCCCGGCGGGGATATTTTCCTTGCGCCAGTCGCGGATGCGCCACCCCTGCGCCTCGGTCACCGCCGGCTCCGGGATGTCACCGTGCGTGCGGACGGTGAAGTTCATGTCCGGCGGCGTGATCAGGAGATAGCGCGACAGCTCGATGGGAACCTCGCCGTCGGTGAACTGCCGATCCGCCCAGAAATACTGGTTGAGCGCGCCGCGTGGATAGTCTTCGATGCGGCAGGTCACGTCGATCACGTCGCCGGGGGCCAGCGAGGGGAAGGTGACGTCGCATCCTTCCGCTTCATCGGTCAGATCCTCGATGGTGCCGTCGGCTTTGATCAAGCGCGCGCTTTCGATGGTGTCGCTGGATGTCGACGTCGGATCGCCGATGGAAAAGCTCTCATACTGCTCGACGCCGGCCTTGTCGAACACCTTCATAATGATATGCTCGTGCATCTCGGTGGCGTAATCCGGATAGACGACGCCCCATGCTTCTTTCAGCAGGATGCAGGCGGAGGCTTTGCCGGGCTTCTTCATCGCCGCCGCCCGGATGAGGATCGGCTCGGGCCGCGTGATCGGCGCCAGCTCGATGACCGGTTTTTCGCCGGCGATCACCTTCACTTTCGAGCGCAGGCTGACATCGGTGGGGTCCAGGGTAATCGCCAGTTTGTACAGCGCGATGGCTTCCGGCTTTCGCTGCTGCGCCAGCATCACATCCGCCAGCTTGGTACAGACCTCGGCGTCCTGCGGGCATTGCCGGCGCAGATAATTCAACGCCTGCTCCGCCTGCGCATAGTTTTTCTTGCCCAGGTAGAGATCGGCGATCGACTGGCGGTAATACGGCAGCGGCCGGTAGAGCTGCAGCAACTGCTGATACCGGGCGATCGCTTCCGCGCTTTTGCCGTTGGCCGACAATTTATACGCGCTGCGTTCCAACAGATTACTGGAACAGGGGTCGGCCAGCAGCGCGCGCTGCAGTAATTTGTTGGCCTCCGCGGCGCGGTCATGATTATCATAGTTTTCTATCAGCGCGATGGCATTGTCCGTGCCGCCGGCCAATTGATAGGCCCGTTCCGCCGCCTTCATCGCATCAGGTACCAGCTCGGCCCGCAGGTAAGCGTATACTAATTTCCCTTGCAGGCTGGCGCTGGCCGGATGGCTCTGCGCTGACTGTTTCAACAGTTTGAGGTAATCCGCGGGGTCCAGCTCATCCGACTGCTCGTCAAAGTAACCGATCTCCGCCTCGACGATATGCGGATTGTGCTTCCGCGCCAGCTCACGCTCGGTTTTCGCTTCGTCATAACACTCATCATTGCTCAATGCCTGGCTCAATGCCCAGTGCAGCCAGCCTGACTTCGGCGCCTGTTGCACGGCAGGGCGCAGCACCGTGACGGCTGCCTCGTTATCGCCCGACCAGGACAATTGAAATCCCAGCGTCCCGGCCACCTCCGGTGTCTGCTCCAGGGCGCGCAGCCGGGCAACCGTCACGCATTCCGCCGTTGCCGTCGCGCCGTCCGGCACCATGCGCGTCTGTGTTCGGGCCTGTGCCGGGTCGATCGGCAACGCCGGCAGATCTCCCCCCTGCAGCGTGGTCAGGCGCAGGCCGAAGGCGACGCTGTTGTAATTCATTTCGTAGTAATCACTGCTCGCCAGCTTCACCAGGATGGTATTCCAGCCGGCTTGCAGCTCGATGCGCACGCGGAAGGGGTCGGCATCCAGCAGATCGGCCTCACGCATCAGCTCATCAGTGAAGACCTGGCGGCCGTTTACGAAGATTTTACTGGCCCCCGTCGGATTGAAGTGCAGCCAGACCGGCTGCGCCTTCGCCGCATTGACCGCCGTGACGGCATAATAGGCCGATTCCGCACGATCGCCGAGTGCGACACCGACCAGGCACTCGCCGGCGCGGGAGACGACCAGCAGGTCGTGCCACTGCAGCGACAGGTTATCGGCGCCGGGATAGGATTTATTGAAGGCGATCTCCGTCTCCGGGGGGAAGGCTTTGTCGAACCCCGATTGCGAAACATTTTCAAACGGTCCGATGACCCGCCATTTTCGCACGTAACCCAGTGCCGCACGGCCGCGGTCGGCGTCCGCCGGTTTCCCTGCCCGGTCCAGCGCATCCGCCAGCACCAGGCGGGCGGAGGTGCGCAATTCCAATGGGGCGCCCTTTGCCGCCAGGATAGCGTGTGCGGCGTCCTCCAGTGCGCTCCAACGGCCGGTATCGCGGGCCACCTGGACAAAATCCGGCCAGTAGGCGGAGGCCGCCCAACTCGTCGGCGCCGCCAGATAATAGGCGCGCCAGGCATTGACCGCCTCAGCCGTGGCGTCCTCCCGGGTGCGGATCAGCGCGGCGCCGAGTAATGTGCGCGCAGCGGGCTGCTTTGTCCGCGAGGCGGTGAGCAGGCGTAAGCGGACGCCGGGATCCTGGTATTGCCAGTAGGAGGTGAGGTCGTCTGCGCCGGCCAGCGCGCCACAGAACAGCAAAACGAGGATGAACAGGATGAGACGAGATACGGTCGAACGAGCATTCATGAGCAGACTCCTTCCGCGGGAATATAATCGGTACAGCAGTATTTGGTTTTTTGCGCTATCAGTAATGTGATATTTTTCTCGTAATGGTAACCTTCTCCTGCAATGCAAACGATATATTTGACAAGGGCTTTCGCTCACTCACGCCCCCCGTTCCCCCCTATCCCCAGCCCTTCCCCCCGATGGGGAAGGGAGCAACAGTGGGGCTAAAACGAAGGGTTCCTCTGAAGACAACGATACCGGCGCGGAGCGCATCATGGCCGAGGTGCGCGCACTGCCGCACGATCAGCTCGGTCACCTGATGACGGTGGTCAGTGGATTAGGCTCGCGCCTGGCGCGCCTGCTGGAGACGCTGGAGGCCAGCCCCGGCGAAGTGCGCAAGGTGCTGCTCGGTCTCGGAATATTGCGCTCGCCGTATTTGATTATCATGGACGAGCTCACCAATCACCTCGACCTGCCCGCCATCGAATGCCTGGAAGCGGCGTTGCAGGAATGCCCGTGCGGGCTGCTGCTGGTCAGCCATGATGAGCGGTTTCTCGGGAATCTGACGGGAATGCGGTGGGAACTGGCGGAGGAGGAGCGTGGGGTGATAGGAGTGATGGTGCGGTAATGCTCAGGGACTGTCCCGGGCCCGCATGACCGGTGCCCGTTTCCCGAATTTAAAGCTCTCCAGTAAGACCACGGGACTGTCCCCCCACGTGCGAAAGGTTAGCCTATCACACGAGGGGGGACAGTCCCGTGGTTCTACTACCGAGCGTTTAGATCGAAGCACGGGCTCTGGTCCTGCGGGGACGGGACAGTCCCTGAGCGGAACGGGCGGCCCGCTTGGGCCGCCCGCATGTTGGATCTTATCGCCTGCGCGTCATCACGCCGCGCTTTCCACCTGGATCTGGATCTGCTTCGGCTTCACCTCTTCCGCCTTGGGCAGGATGATCTCCAGCACGCCGTCGTGGTAGCTCGCCTTCACCTCGGCCTGCTTGACGGGGACGCCGAGGGTGAAGGTGCGCATGAAGGCGCCGTAGGCCCGCTCGATGCGGACATACTGCCGGTCATTCGCCTCCTGTTCGAGTTTACGCTCTCCGCGGATAGTCAGCGTGTCGCTTTCGATCTGGATCGCAATCTCCTCCGGCTTGATGCCGGGCAGCTCGGCGTGCAGCACCAGCGCGTCGGCGGTCTCCTCGATATCCACCACCGGCGCCCAGGTGCGCGTGGAGACGGGCTCGCGGCCGGTGCGGGCCAGGTTTTGCTCAAAGAGCCGGTTCACCTGCTCGCGAAGCTGTGCCATATCGGCGAATGGATCCCATCGCACCATACTCATTTGTGGATGAACCTCCTTTCAGTGATATGGGCTTATCTCTTGAACGAATCGCCCATGTTATAATTTATATATACCACTTGAGTCGGTACGTGTCAACTGTCTTGCTATAAATATTATGATATTTTTTGACAGGAGATGCCCATTCATCGAAAACCCGGTATTTCCTTGCTCTTGCTCTTCCCTCTTGCTCTTGCTCTGAATTTTTGACCCGTCTGTCGGGTTGGTCGGACGAAATCAAAATTCAGAGCAAGAGCAAGAGCAAAGAAATGCCGGGGTGATGTCGGGTGGAACATGGGCGCGGGTGAAGCGCGTGACACGCGCGGGGATTGCATCATCGTCAAAACAGGCAGAACATTCGTACCCCCTCTCGTATGGACATGCATGACACTGCGAGAAAGGAGAACACAATGCGATACGCATCCTGGGTATCGTCGTTGCTGACCCTGATGGGCGCCCTGAACTGGGGCAGCGTGGGGACGGCGCGATTTGACGTGGTGCGCCGGTTGTTCGGTCGCGACAGCCTGGTCAGCCGTCTGGTGTATGGGCTCGTCGGCGTGGCGGGCCTGGTGCAGATTGCGATGATGACCATGAATGCTCTCCGCAGCCGCCGGATGCCGGCGTTGGCGTAAGCCGGAAGGGAGGGCATCATGCGAGCGATCAATACCATTGCACTGATCCTGGCGATCATCGGCGCGCTGAACTGGCTGCTGGTCGGGCTGTTCGGCTTTGACCTGGTGGCGACGCTGTTCGCCAGCGGGTTCGGCACGCTGAGCCTGATCAGCCGCATCATTTACGCCGTCATCGGCGTCGCCGGGCTGTGGCTGATCTTCGCGCTGCTTCCGCAGGTCATCACCTCGGAGCATCGTGAATATGCTCCTGTACGGGCAAGGTAATGTCGCTTATTGACGGGTCCTCCGCACGTATCTTGCGTGCGGAGGACCTTTTTGTTTCTTCCTTCGCACATACGGGCGATTTCTCGCCTATCCTCTGGGCATTTTATAGACTACGTTGATACGCGGCATATCCCCTTCGCGGCAGATGGAGACAGGCTATGGATCGAGAACTACGCATGACCATGTATCGCCAGATGGCGCTGATCCGCCGATTCGAGGAAGCGGCGGGCGAGCAGTATGGGCGCGGTCGCATCGGCGGCTTCCTGCACCTGTATATCGGGGAGGAAGCGTGCGCGGTGGGCGCCATCAACGCTATCCGGCATGAGGATTACGTGGTGACGCACTACCGCGACCACGGGCATGCCCTGGTGAAGGGCTGCTCGCCGCGCGCGGTGATGGCGGAGCTATTCGGCAAGGCCACCGGCGTCAGCCACGGCATGGGCGGCTCCATGCACCTGTTCTGCAAGGAGAACCGGCTGATGGGCGGTTATGCCATCGTCGGCGGCGGCCTGCCCATCGGCATGGGCATCGCGCTGGGGATCCAGTATCAGGAGCAGGACCTAGTCTGCCTGGATTTCTTCGGCGACGGCGCGGTGAATGAAGGCGAGTTCCACGAATCGATGAACATGGCCTCGCTGTGGAACCTGCCGGTCATCTTTTTCTGCGAGAACAACCTGTACGCCATGGGGACCGCGGTGGCGCGCACGGCGGCGGTGCCGGAGATCTACCGGCGGGCGGAAGTATACGCCATGGCGTCCACGCAGGTGGACGGCATGGACGTGGAGGCGGTCTACCGCGCGACCGCGGACGCGGTGGAGCGCGCCCGGCGGGGGGGCGGCCCTTCGCTGATCGAGGCGATCACTTACCGCTTCAAAGGGCACTCGATGGCGGACGCGGTGGTCTACCGTACCCGCGAGGAAGAGGAAGTCTGGCGCCCGCGCGACCCGATCGCGGTGCTGGGTAAGCGGCTGATCGAAGGGGGTGAGGCCACCCAGGAGGAGCTGGACCAGATCGACAAGGACGTATTAGCCGTGGTGAACGATGCCGTGCACTTTGCCGAGGAGAGCGCGAACCCGACGGTGGAAGATATGTATCGGTTTGTGTATGCCGTTTGATTTGGCTGCGAAAGGGACGGATAGAGTCATGAGATCTTTGCTCGGTCTTTTCCTCCGCTTTCTTCTTTACGATGGGGAGTAAAGAGAAAGAGAAAGAGAAAGAGCTTGGGACAGTAAACGAAGCGGGGAACGAGGGAAACAGCATTATGCCAATCATTTCATACCGGGAAGCGATTCGCCAGGCGCTGCGCGAGATGCTGCGCGATCCGAAGGTGTTCCTGATGGGCGAGGATGTGGGGGCCTACGGCGGTGCCTTTGCCGTCACCAAGGGGTTCCTCGCTGAATACGGCGAGAAGCGCATCCTCGACACGCCGATCGCCGAAGCGGGCATCGTGGGCGCGGGCATCGGGGCGGTGATGGCGGGGGCGCGGCCGGTGGTGGAGATCATGACCATCAACTTCACGCTGCTGGCCTTCGACGCCATCGTCAACCACGCCGCGAAGATCTACTCGATGTCCGGCGGGCAGGTGAATATCCCGCTGATCATCCGCACCGTCACCGGCTCCGGCAACCAGCTCGGTGCTCAGCATTCGCAAAACATCGAGGGGCACTACGCGATGGTGCCGGGCCTGAAGGTGGTGGCGCCGGCGACACCGGCCGATGCCAAGGGTCTGCTGCTCTCCGCGTATGACGATATGAATCCCGTCTTCTTTGCCGAGCACTTCGCGCTGTATCACGTGAAGGCCGAGGTGCCGGAGGAGGCGGTGCGCGTGCCGCTGGGGGTGGCCGCGGTGCCGCGCGAGGGGAAGGATGTCACGTTGATCGCTTACTCGCGCATGGTGCAGACCTGCCTGCAGGCGGCGGAATTGCTGGCGGGCCAGGGCATTGCCGCAGAAGTGATCGACCTGCGCACGCTGCGTCCGCTGGACTACGAGACGATGATCGCCTCGATCCGCAAGACGCACCGGGTGATCATGGTGGAGGAAACCGGCATCGGCACCAGCATCGGCGGCGATATTATTGCCGCGCTGCAGGAAGTGGTGTTCGACGACCTGGCTGCGCCCATCCGCTGGGTGGCCGGCGCACCGACGCCGGTGCCGTATAACCGCACGCTGGAGCGCGCCTCTATCCCGAACGCGGAAACGGTGGCGCAGGCTGCCAGCGAGTTGATGGGCGGCCAGCAGCGAAAAGTGGCGTAAATCAGGGGCGAGTGGTGAGTGGCGAGTGGCGAGTGACCAGTTACCTACCCGAAATGGTGTGCGTGAGTCGGGCAAGTCACTCGAAAAATGAAAGCGTTCGCCACTCGCCACTCGACATTCGCCATGTGAAAGGACAAGATCATGCCGACGACAACCGATGTCATCATGCCCCAGTTGGGCTTCGATATGGAGGAAGGGACCATTCAGCGCTGGCTGAAGCAGGTGGGCGAGCGCGTTGCGCGCGGCGAGCCGATTGCCGAGGTGGAGACGGAGAAGGCCACGCTGCAGGTGGAATCCTACGCCACAGGCACGTTGAAAAACATCCTCCACGGCGAAGGCGATACCGTGCCGGTGGGTGAGAAGATCGCCGAGATCGAAGAGGACTGAGGGCGGTGGGCTGTGGGCTGAGGAAAAATCCCCCACAGCCCTCAGCCTCCAGCCCAACCGGAGGTTCGTATGCCGACACCCATGCGCCAGGCGATTGCGCGCCACATGACGTACAGCAAGCAGAATATACCGCATTATTACCTGACGATGCGGCCCGATATCAGCGCCGCGCTGGACCGGCGGGAGGACTGGAACGGGGAGCACCCGAAGGAGGAGTCCGTCTCCATCAACGACCTGGTGCTGAAGGCGACGGCGCTGGCGCTGGCGGAGCATCGGGAGTTCAACGGGTATTACCAGGACGATGAATTCCGCCCGCAGCCGCATGTCAACCTGGGCGTGGCCATCGCGCTGGAGGAGGGCCTGATCGCGCCGGCCATCCTGCATTGTGAGGAGTTGTCGCTGCTCGAGATCGCCAAACACAGCCGCGACCTGGCCCAGCGCGCGCGGCAAAAGGTGCTGAAAGCGGAGGAATACACCGCCGCCACCTTTACGGTCACCAACCTCGGGATGTATCATATGGACAGCTTCTCCGCCATCATCGTGCCGCCGCAGGTGGGCATCCTGGCGGTGGGCGGCGTCGCCGCCGTGCCCGTCGTGGTCGAGGGAGAGATCGTGACCGCCCATCAGCTGGCCCTCACCCTCTCCGGCGATCACCGCGCCACCGACGGGGCGGAAGGGGCGAGATTTTTGAACGAAGTGGTGGCGGCGCTGCAGGCGCCGGAGCGGTTATTCGGGGCGTGAACAGCGGGCAGTTATGCCGCCCGCTGTTGCTTGCAGACATCCTCATATAATGTATCCGGACAAAGGTCGATGCCGCCCGGCCAGGCGACGGTATGGGTGACGGAATCCACGTATACTTTGGAAAATTCGGCTGGATCGGCAAGGCGCTGGAATACTCCCTGTCCGATAAGCTCGGATAGGTTGATCGTGCCCTCCAGCCCATCGGCAAAACGAATCCATATTTGATACGGTTCGACTGCTTTGACCGCGACAATACGTACCATAGATACCTCCTATCGCCTCCATATGCTACAATATGAAAGCATAATTGAAAACCGATAACCATTAGGGGGTCTTTCTCTTTCTCTTTCTCTCCCGCATGAATCAGGAAAGCGGCGAAAAAAGCAGGAGAGTGTTAATATAACTTCATTCGTTCTTCTTCAATGTTTTCTGATTCACGCGGGAGAGAAAGAGAAAGAGAAAGAGAAAGATCCCTGAACGGCTACGAAAACTATAAGTGTCTTCGGGAGCAATCCGTGTCTGAAAATGGAAAAACTGTTCGCGTAACCCCGCGTTATCGTCCTGACGACCCCCGCCTGGCGGGGAATACCCATGTTGCCCGTCCCGACTGGATACGGGTGCCAGCCCCGACCGGGGAGCAGTACCGGGAGTTGAAAACGCTGGTCGATGCTCAGCGCCTGCACACCGTGTGCCAGAGCGCGCGCTGTCCGAATATCGGCGAGTGCTGGCAGTCGCGCACCGCCACCTTCCTCATCCTGGGCAATACCTGCACGCGGCGCTGCGCCTTCTGCGCGGTGGACAGCGGAAAGCCC
>Ga0172370_10007513_pt1 | contig 13351 bp, 12 predicted proteins | sample LakKiv5m_FD_114538 | JGI IMG/M metagenome (GOLD analysis project Ga0172370, IMG submission 114538) | Freshwater microbial communities from Kabuno Bay, South-Kivu, Congo - kab_022012_11.5m | ecosystem: Environmental > Aquatic > Freshwater > Lake | place: Democratic Republic of the Congo...
CTTGACCTTCCAGAGCACGTCGAGACGTTTCGGCGCCGGCCCGAGACCGTAGAACCGGCGCCCGTAGTTGCCGAGGAAGGTGCCCACCTTGACCCCGTCGCCGGTGAGCGCGGGCTTCGGCGGAGGTGGGACGGGGCTGCTGTCCGTCACCACCGGCGCCTCGCCGCCACACCCGCAGCCGCCGCAGGCGGCGACCCGCCAGACGACGAGCAGGAGAAAGACGAGCAGCGCAACGAGTACGAGGAGCGCTGCGCCACGCCGGCGCCTGATCTGGCGCCGGCGCTCGGCTGGGCGGCGTCGCACAGGACGCCCGGGGCTGCCGGCGGTCGAGTCGATGACGCAACGATACTACGGCAGACCGGGCGGACGCCCCCTTGACTCGCCTTGCGCGGGCGCAGGTATCCTTGAGTTCCGGGGAGCCGACCGCAGCGGTGGTGGCACATGAGCGGCGACGCGAGCAGGCAGGAGGGCCGGGGGTATGCGCCGGAGAGCGAAGGCGACCCGAGCGCCGCGTCGACGCTCGTGCGACTGGCGGAGCGCCTGGCGACGGCGCTCGACGTGTGGGAATGCTGCATCTACGAGTACGTCGAAGCCGGTGACTGCCTGCGCGCGCAAGCCATCTGGTCGCGCGACCTGCAGGACCGGGACATCGCCTGGGTCGGCGCCGAGAGCCGGCTGAACCACCGTCCGGACGTCGCGCGGGTCTTCAGCGAGCACGCCACCGTAGTCACCCACGCCGACGCCCCCGAGCTGGCCACCGAGGCCACCGACCGCATGGATTACTGGGGCGAGAAAAGCGCGCTGTTCGCCCCCATCGGACTCGACGACGAGCTCCTCGGCGTGCTCGAGCTGACCGAGCACCGCGCTCACCGCGACTTCGGAGAAGAGGACGTCCGGCTCATCTCGGCACTGGCCGACGTCGCGGCCGTCGCGATCGCGAACGCCCGCGGCGTCCGCCGCGAGGAGGCAGTCAACGCCAGGCTGAGCGCGCTCCTCGACGCCGGGCGCGCGATCACCTCGACGATGGTGCTCGAGGAGGTCCTTCAGCGCCTCGCCGAGAGGGCGGCAGAGGCCCTGCACGTGCCGTCGTGCTACATCTACGAATACGACGCCATCGGTGACGCCATCATCTGGCGCTCCGAGTGGCAGGCGAACGCCGAACGCCGTGATCCGGACTCGCCGGGCACCGCCTACCCTCTCTCGGACTACCCGTGGGACAGAGCCGCCCTCCACAGCGGCGAGATGGTCCTCGCTTCCGTCGACGACCCCGGACTGCACCCGGCGCAGCTCGCCAGCATGCGCGAGTGGGGAGAGCTCACGATGCTGACCGTCCCCCTCCGCTTCGGCGCGGAGACGGTCGGCATGATGGAACTCGCGCAGACGCAGCCCGGCCGCCGCTTCGACCCGGCGGACATGGAGCTGGCCCGGGCGCTCGGCGAACAGGCCGCGGCGGCCATCCGCAACGCCCAGCTGTATCGCCGTGAGGCGTGGCGCAACGAACGACTCGTCAAGGTGCTGGATCTCAGCAGGACGGTGAGCAGTTCGCTCGACGCCGACGCGGTCGTCGAGGCGGTCCGCTCGCGGATCGGCGGTCTCTTTCCCGATCGCCATGTGAAGGTCGCCGCCATCCGGCTCCCCGAGCAGGAGAGCAGCGGCTCGCCGCCGGCCGCTCCGGAGGGAGACGGTCTCGTCCGGCGTGTCCTGCACGAGCTCCGGCCGGAGCAGTCACGGGAGGGCGACGACCGGCGCCTCGTCGTCCCCCTGGTCGTGCAGGCGCGCGCCGAGGGCTGGGTCGAGATCCGCGGCGCGGGCGCCCGAGGATTCGCCGAGGACGAGATCGAACTCGTGCAGATCCTGGCCAATCAGGCCGCGGCCGCACTCGACAACACACGTCTCTACGAGACCCTGGCGCGGCAGGCGATCACCGATGGTCTCACCGGGCTCTACAACCATCGGTTCTTCTACGAACGGCTGCGCGCCGAGGTGGCCCGCGCGCGGCGCTACGACCTGCAGCTGTCGCTGCTCATGATGGACCTTGACGACTTCAAGACGTACAACGACCGCTTCGGCCACCCTGCCGGCGACGGCGTCCTGCGCCGCGTCGCGCAGATCATGACCGGCCAGCTGCGCAACCGTGTCGACATCCCCGCCCGCTACGGCGGAGAGGAGTTCGCCGTGATCCTGCCCCACACGGAGACGCCGGGCGCGGAGACAGTCGGCACACGCCTCTCGCACCAGGTCGGCGCGATAGAGGAGGATCTCGCAGCGCCGCACGGCGCGCTCGTCGCCGGCGAGCGGGTCAGGCACTCGGTCGAAGCGACGGCCTTCCCCGGGCGCGCGAGTCGCGACGTCGTCCACATCACGATCAGCGTCGGCGTCGCAAGCCTGCCGGCGCACGCGCTGGACGCGGAACAGCTCGTGCACGCCGCCGACACCGCACTGTATCTCGCCAAGCAGCACGGCAAGAACCGCGTCGAGGTCTTCACCTGATCGGCGGATGCGGGCGACCTCCCGGAGCGGGTAGGATGCGGTGGGCCGCCGGCGCCAGGCGCGAGCGGACCACACCTGTTCACGGACCCGGGAGGGACCCATGGCGACCGACCTCGACCTGCTGCGCGAACTCTGCGCGGCCCCGGCTCCCACAGGCTTCGAAGCGCCGGCCCAGGAGATCGTCCGCCGGCGCCTCGCCACCGTCGCCGAGGTCCACGGCGACCCACTCGGCAACGTGTGGGGTACGGTCGTCCCCGGCGGCCTCCCCAGCGTCGTCGTCACCGCCCACGGCGATCAGATCGGCCTCATCGTCACGTACGTCGACGACAAGGGCTTCGTCTCGTTCGACAAGATCGGCGGCGTCGACGCTCAGCTGCTGCCCGGCCGCGACCTGATCGTCCACACAGCCAAGGGACCGGTCAACGGCGTGGTCGGCCGGCGTCCCTCCCACAAGATGACCGCCGACGAGCGCCTCAAGGCACCCGAGCTCAGCGACCAGTGGCTCGACATCGGCGCCGCAAGCCGTGACGAGGCGCTCTCGCTGGTCGCGATCGGCGACCCCATCACCTTCCCGCCGCATTTCCTGCCGCTGGCCAACGGCCGTTACGCCTCGCCGGCCTTCGACAACCGGGCCGGCGTCTACGTCTGCCTTCGTTCCCTCGAGCACTACCTGAAGGCCCCGGCCGCCGCCGCTCTCACCGCCCTTACGACGGTGCACGAGGAGACGACGTTCATGGGCGCCAAGGCGATGTCCAGGCGCTGGCAGCCCGACGTCGTCATCGTCGTCGACGTCGACTTCGCCAGCGACGACCCCGGCATGGACGCCAAGAAGCTGGGTGGCGAGGTCAAGCTCGGCGCCGGCCCGGTGATCCACCGCGGCGCCGGCAGCAACCTCGCCCTCGTCGACCTCGCCCGCCAGGTCGCGGAGGCCGAGGGCATCCCGGTCCAGATGAAGGCGATGCCCGGCAGGACCATGACGGACGCCGAGGAGTTCATGGCCTCCGGACAGGCCGCCACGCTGTCGTTCAGCCTCCCCGTCCGCAACATGCACTCGGCCTTCGAGGTCATGGATCCGGACGACGCCGAGGCAGGCGCCCTGCTGGCCGCCGCCGTCACCCGGCGCGTCGGCGACGGCTGGGACCGTGAGAAGCTGGTGCCGCGGGCCTGACGTCCGCGTCGCTTCTGCGCCGCCGGTCTGCGCAGCCGCGCGGGACGCACCTCACCGTCTCCCGGTCAGGTGCGGCTCGCGCGCGACAGCGCGGCGCCGATGAACTCCAGCTCCGCCGGCGCCACGCGGCTCCAGTAGGCGTCGTTGTGCCCGCCCACCTCGAAGCCGCCCTGAGGCGGGTCGGGCAGCGCCGCCGCGAACGCTCGGTCCGCGTTGTAGAACGGGTCCTGACGTCCGCAGTCGATGCACACCGGCAGGCCACTCAATCGCCCCACGTCCCCGAAGACGTCGTTGGCCGCGTAGTCCGCGGCATCGTCGAAGGCGTCTCCCACGCCGTCGTCGTAAGACCGCCAGAGGGCCGCGCTCACCGCACACACGCCCGCGAACGAGACCGGGTGAAGCTCCGCGGCGCGCAGCGCGCCGTACCCTCCCATCGACCAGCCCAGAAGGCCCAGCGGACCGCCCAGTCCCAAGTCGCGACGAAGCAGAGGGATGAAGTCGTCGAACAGCATCGCCATCGCGTCGTCCCCGGTACGGCGCCGATGCCAGTACGTCTCACCGGCCTGGACGGCCGCGAGGGCGAACGGCGGCGCCGCGCCCTTCTCGATAGCGTCGGCGAGGAAGTCGCCGAGACGCAGATGCCCCTGCAGTAGCTCGCGCGGTGAGCGGCCGCGCCCCGGCAGACAGATGCACACCGGCACGTCCGACCGTGCGCCGGGGGTCGCCGCGGCGAGCGCCGGCGGGTACGCGATGCCGTAGACGGCGTTCTCGGCGACGTGACCCGACGGGACGACACCGTACCCGTAGGTGACCCGATAGGCGGGCGGCGGCGTACCCGCCTCGCCGTAGGCGCCGCTGAACCGGTACCAGGCGTCACGGACGGTCCAGGACCGCCGGCCGACGGCGGCAGAGCCGGCGGCGACCGCCAGACCGGCAAGCGCCGCCCCACCGCCGAGCAGCAACCCTCGACGCGTCACGCCCGCCTGGGGACGACGCTGGGTTTCCGCTGCCGGAGCCGGCCGTGCAGCGGGAACGGTCTCGCGACCGGAGCCCGGCGCCGGGAGAGGATCGGGCGCGACCCGAGGCCTCGACCCGCCGGCAGGGCCCGCCCTGCCGGCGCTCATTCGAGCGCCGAGGACGCCGGCCCTGCTCCCTCCCGCGACGCGAACGGCCCCACCGTCGGAGCCATCAGGGCCGCCGCAAGCTGCCGCGCCATCTCCGGCTGCCACTTGGCGCGGCCCGGCGCAAGCAGATGGAAGAGGTCGGCGAAGTCGTCGTCGCGCAGGTCGACGGCGCGTTCGATGTGCAGATAGGCGGCGCCGTAACGCTCGGCCAGCCGCCGCGCACGAGCCCGGTAGGCGGGCACGACCCCGGCCCAATCCGGACCGGCCGCCGAGGAGTTGAGCGGCTGGTCATAGAGAGCGACCGCGAAGCCGCGCTCGCGCGCCAGCTTGAGGATCTCCTCGAGCATCGCGAAGTTGTAGTCGGCGTACTTGCGGTACAGCTCGACGTCCTTCTCCAGTACGTACAGCACGTTGCGTCGCTTGCCGAGCGGCAGATGACCCTTCGCGCCGAGCGGGTAGTAGTGCTTCGCGTACTCGATGCGACGCCCCCACTTGACCTCACCGGCGGCACGCTCGCTCAAGTACGAGCCGACGTAGTCGAAGAGGCCGGGGATGGCGCGCGACGCCGGCTCCGGCTTGCCGTAGTACTCTTCCGCCAGCGCGGCGAGACGAGGACTGCGCAGCAGCAGCGGCCGCCCGGCGAGCAGCTTCGCGTCACGCTCCGGCGCGCCGGTGAGCCGGATCGGCGCGAGACCGATCGCGAGCATCGCCGGGCCGGACGGCAGGTTGTCGATGAGCGCCAGCGACATCGCCATGCTCTCCTGGTGCGCCGCAAGGCTCACGACCTCCACAGGCCGGCCGGTCTCCCGCCCGACGGTCGCCGCCAGCGACTCCTCGCTCACGATGCACTCCATGGTGCCGGACCCGCCGAAGAGATAGACGGTCCGGTGCTCCGGCGGCTGCTCGCGCAGCTCCGCGACGCGGTAGGAGACGTGGACGTAGTCGTCGTGGTCGATACGCAGGAGACGACCTTCGTCGACCGCGGTGATACCGCCTCCAGCGACGACGCCCTGAAGGCCGACGACCAGGCCGACGGCCAGCGCCGCCGCGACGGCGAGGACCAACGGGCTGCGCTGGAGGAAGCCGCGCAGGAACCAGCGCCGCCGGCCGGGCACCTCTGCCGCTCGTGGAGTCAAGCTCCGCTCCTCGCGAGTCGTGCGCATCGTCCTAGAGTACCAGTCCAGTAAGCCACGCGAGCGGCAGACGGACAACGTTGAAGAGGATCTTGGCCGACTGCTCGAGGCTCGTCGTCGAAACGAAGGCGTATCCCAGGGCGACGAAGAGGAAGGTCGCCGGATAGCCGAGCCAGCCGACGTACTTCTCGTACCCGGCGGCCTTCGGCAGGCCCGCCTTCTTGCGGGCCTTGCGGCGCTTCTTCTTCCAGCGCTCGAAGCTGGCGACGATCACGAGACCGGTCCCATGGTACAGACCCCACACCGTCCAGTTGAGGCCCACGTAGTGCCACAGGCCCATGGTCAGCATGCTCGCGTAGAGGCCCAGCCACGGCTTGCGGGTGAGCCCGAAGACCGGGAAGTAGACGTTGTTGCGGACCCAGCTCGACAGCGAGATGTGCCAGCTCCGCCAGAAGTCGCTGAGGTTCTTCTGCAGGAAGGGCAGGTGGAAGTTCTCCATGATCCGGAAGCCGAACAGGGCCGAGAAGCCGATCGCGAGATCCGTGTACGCCGAGAGGTCGAAGTAGGCGCGCACGAAGACGATGATGCAGTAGGCGAGCGGCCACCAGGTGCCGACGTCGGCGGGGTCGAAGTCGGTGCGGCCGATCGTCTTCGTGATGTCGGAGAAGAAGATCGCAAAGAGAAAGTCGACGACGAAGACCTTCTTGAAGTACCCGAGCGCGATGCGGCGCAGGCCGAGGTAGAAGAGCTGGCGGTCGAAGTCGAAGCTGCGCTTCTCGAAGAAGCCCTGGTACGTCTCGAGGGGGCCGGCCGGGAACGTCGGGATGAACATGATGAACGCGGCGAGGCTGAGCAGGGAGTTCTCCTTGATCACGCCGCGCATGCAGTCGAAGACGTACTGCAGCATGCGGAACACGAAGTAACTGACGCCGAGCGGCATGAGCAGATGGGAGACGACCCAGTCGTCCTGACCCCAGATCGCCATCGCCCCGTCCCGGCCGTACTTGCCGATCCCGAGCGTGATCAGGGCGAGGATGATCGCGACGAGCACCACACGACTGCCGCGCAGGCGCTGCTTGCGCTGCAGCTCGACGAGCTGGTGAGTCACGAGGACCAGCCCCACCGCGACGGCGGCGAAGATCGGGTGAAGCAGCGCCAGCACGCCCACGCTCAGGAGCAGCAGGAAGAGCAGACGGGGCCGGTCGCGCCGCAGCGCCAGCCAGAAGACAAGCAGCGCCACGACCACGACCGGGATCAGGTACACCGTGAAGTAGATCTTCACCCGCTCTCCCCCTCCGTCCCTTCCGCGTTCATGAGCTCGACGAGCGCGGCCGCCAGCGCACTCTGCCAGATGACGCGCCCCGGTTCCACCAGATGCGAGAGGTCGCGGAAGTCCTCACTCGGGATGTCGACCTCCTGGTTGAGGTCGAGGTACGCCGCGTCGTACTCGCGCGCCAGCGCCGCCAGCGGCCGCCGGTACTGCCGCTGCGCGTAGTCGAAGCGGCCGCGCACGATCTCCTCGTTGAGCGGCAACTCGAACATCACGACGCGCACGCCGCGCTCGCGGCCGCGGCGCAGGAGCTCTTCGAGCATCTCGAGGTTGCTCGCCAGATTGCGCTCGAAGACCGGGTAGCGCTTTCTGTTCCAGAACGCGACCAGGCTCTCCTTCTTGCGCCTCGAGAAGACCTTGTCCGCCGTGTACCGGTGCAGTTCGTACTCGACCGTCCGGCTCTTGCCGCGGAGCAGCGCCCGGCCGTTGGCGCGAGCCCAGTCGGTGAGGTACGCGTAGATGCCCGGCAGGATCGTGTACGAGTGCTTCTCCAGGCCCCACTCCCCGGCGACGAAGCGGTGGACGGCGGAACTGCGCAGCAGAAACTCGCGGCCCTCCGCCTGGACGGCGTTCTCCTCCCGCGTTGCAGTGAAACGACCGAGATTGACGCCGATCAGCAGCCAGGCCGGCGTGTCGGGGGCGGTGTCGAGGACCGCCATGCTCTCGGCGAAGTTCTGGTTGATCGAGCCGAGATCGTAGGCCACGGCCCGCGGGCCGCCGGCGCCGTGCACCTCCGCGGCGAGACTCTCGCCGCTGACGATCGACTCGCGCGCGCTGGAGCCGCCGAGGACGTAGATGCCGGGCGTGCCCGGCGGCTGCCGCCGCGCCCGGCCGACCGTCCACGACACGTAGGTGAACGAGTCCTCGCGGTTCCGCAGGCACCGCTCGAGCGGCACCAGCGTCCAGATCCCGCTCGTGAACAGCCACTGCACCCCGAGCAGAGCCGGCACGAGCAGCAGCGCCGCCACGAGAAGGACCAGCGGGCTGCGGTTCGTGAACCCGCGCCGGAAGCCCCCCATCAGAGCGTCTCCCGGAGCGTCCCGTCGCGGTACATGCCGGCCAGCCGGCGGGCGAGCTCCGCCTGCCAGACCACGCGCCCCGCGGGACGCAGGTGCGAAAGGTCGAGGAAGTCCTCGCTCGGGATAGCGACCTCGTCGTTGAAGTCGAGGTACGGCACGTCGTAGCGCTCTGCGATGGCCTGCGTCGGCACCCGGTAAGCGGCCAGCGCCTCGTCGAACGCGTCGCCGACGATCTCCCGGTTGTACGGCAACTCGACGATGACGATGTCGAGACCTCGGCTCTCGCCGGTCCGGACGAGCTCGTCGAGCATGGCGAGGTTGAAGTCGAGGACCTTGTTGAAGGCCGGGTAGTACTTCGTCAGCCACTTCTCGACGAGGGCCCGCTTCTCGGCCGGCGGCAGCGCCTTGCGCCCATCGAAAGCGTGCGGCTTGTACGGCTTGGGGTGCAGCCGCCCCTTGTACAGCAGGTCGGTCTCGCGCTGCTCCAGATACGAAGCCAGCGCCGTGAAGATGCCGGGCAGGATCGTGAACGAGTAGCGATGCTCTCCCGAGCGGGCGACGACCCAGCGGCGCAGCGTATCGCTCTTGAGCAGCAGTTCCCGCCCGATCACCTGGTTGTAGTTACTCTTCGGGCTGGTCGTGAACCGCCCCAGGTTGACGCCGACGAGGACCGTGGTCGGCGTGTCGGGCAGGTTGTCGACGATCGCCCAGCTCTGGGCGTAGCGCTGCATCCTCGAGCTGAGGTTCCGGGCCGCGATGCGCGGGCCGCCGTCGTCGTGAACGGCGCGCGCCAGCGACGGCCCGCTGACGATGGCCTCGCGGCCGCTCGAGCCGCCGAGCAGCACCGCGAGCGGCCGGCATGGCGGGTCACGCTTGATCTCGCCGACCATCCACGAGACGAACATGTAGTCGTCGGTCGACGTGCGCATCCAGCGCTGCACCGGGATCGCGCTCCAGGCGCCGCTGGTGAAGAACGCCTGGATGGCGAGCAGCGCCGGCACGAGGAGCACCAGCGCTGCGAGTAGCACCAGGGGACTCTTGTTGAGGAAGCCGCGCCTGAAGCTGTTCACCCCAGCTCCTCGGCGAGCAGCGCCTGCAGCTCGGCCCGGATCGCCTTGCCCGAGCCCGTGCGCGGGATCGCCTCGACGGCGATCACCCGGCTCGGCAGGGACGACGACGGCAGCACGCCGCGGAGCTCACGCAGAAGCTTCGACGCTTTGAAACCGTCCGGCGCCAGCGGCACCACGAAGGCGACCGGCACGTGCCCGAGGATGTCGTCGGGCGCGGCGACCACGGCGACGTCGGCGAAGCGGCCCAGACCCTGCAGCGCCTGCTGCACGTGGACGATGCTCACCTTCTCGCCGCCGCGCTTGATGATGTCGTCCTTGCGACCGGCGATCCAGACGGCGCCGCTCTCGTCCACGTGGCCGAAGTCGCCGGTCTTGAGGCCGTGCTCCGTGAGCGTCTTCGCGGTGATGCCGGGCTCGTCCAGATACTCCTGCATCAGCAACGAGCCGGTGACGAAGAGCTCGCCGGCCTCGCCCGGCGCGGCCTCGGCGCCGTCGCCGCGCCGTGCCACCACCCGCATGTCGCCGATGGGCCGGCCGACGGAACCGACGCGCGTGTCGAGCTCGGCCGGCGGAAGGATGCACAGCCGGCCGCTCACCTCGGTGAGCCCGTACATGTTGAAGAGGCCGACGCCGGGCAGCACACGGCGGAGCTTCTCGATCACGGGCAGAGGCAGGTGATCGCCGCTCGAGACCCAGAAGCGAAACGAGTGCTCGCGCGGCTCGTCGAGCGGCTCCACCACCCGAACGAGGTGGGCGGGGGCGCCGCCGAAGCCCGTGCAGCCCTCGGCTTCCATCTCATCCAGCAGTCCGGCGCCGAAGAAGAACCCGAGCTGACCGGCGATGCCGCCGCCGTTCGCCAGCAGCGTCAGAAAGTGGCAGATGCCGCTCGTGAAGTACGGCGGCGTATTGATGAAGATCCGGTCGTCGGCCCCGAGCCCCAGGGTGGCGGCCACGTGCCCCGCGTTGCTCGAGACCGAGCGCAGGGTCTGGCACACGCCCTTGGGCAGGCCGGTCGTCCCGGACGTGAACATGATCATCGCGAGCTCGTCCTCGCGGACCGGCTCGAGCTCGGTCGGCGCAACGGCCGGGGCGGCTTCGCCGCCGGCCGCCCTCACGCCGTCCACGAGACCCTCCTCGTCGGCGACGACGACGAGCCTCAAGGGGCCGTCGGCCGGCGTCGGGCAGGCGTCGTCCCCGGCGACCACGATCACCTCCGGGCGCGCCTTGCCCAGCAGCCAGTCCACGTCCGCCTGCGGAAGGCTCGTGTTCAGCGGTACCACGACCTGGCCTGCCAGCCAGACGCCGAGCATGCAGGTGAAGAACTGGTCGTACTCCTCGAGGACGAGCGCGACCCGGGCGCCGCGACCCGCGGCGGCGCGCAGCGCCGCCGCCACCCGCGCGGCGCGCGTTTCCATGGCCGCGTAGGTGTACGTGCGACCGCGTGTACGCAGCAGCACCGTCTCGGGCCGCTCGGCGGCCCAGTGACGCAGGCGCGCCACGGCGTCGGTCATGTTCGGAGGAGGCGACATCTGGCGGCCGTCAGGTCAGAAGCCGACGTACCGGAACTCGGTGAGCTTGTTGCCGACCAGGACGGCGATCGTGATCGCCAGGAAGAGGAGGAACCAGAGGAACGTCTGCAGGCTCAGGCCGAGACCGAAGTACACCCAGCGCGAGCGCTTCTCGGGGGAAGCCTCAGCACCGGCGCCGGTCTCGGCGCCGTCGGTGCCGCCCGCCGCGGACGACTCCGTCTGCGCGGGCGCCTCCCGAGTCTCCGTGGCATCCGGCTCAGGCATCGCCCGCCTTCTTGCGCGCGACGTAGGCGAGCATGTGGTTCACCGTATCCAGATTCTCATACACGATATCCATCGGCTTGACCTTGATCGCGAACGTCTCTTCGAGAAACGCGACGAGCGCCGTCAGGTTCATGGAGTCGAGCAGCTGGTCGCGGAAGAGCGACGTGTCGGAGGTGACCTCTTCGTCTTCGAGGTCGGCCTCGTCGCGGATGAACTCGAGGATGGTCTCGGCGTCGGTCATGTCATGTCCTTCACGGGTCGAGAGGCAGGGCGAAGACGGTCAGGTACGCGTGCCCTGACCGTACGAGAACCTCATGGGACTCTCGAAGCCGGTGGCTTCGATGCCGGCCTGGATGACCTTGGCCAGGGTGTAGACACGTTCGGCGGTCTGAAAGGCCTGCTCGAGGCCCCACTCGTCGCTGAGGACGTGTCCGCGACCGCCGGCCCAGCCGTAGGCGCCGAACTGGCAGGTACCGTCGCCGTTGCCGACCACAAGACACCCGTTGCGCACGAAGGGCAGCCAGGTGGCGATGATGGCGGTCTCGGCGCCGCCCGAGCGCCGGCCGGCCGTGGCCATGACCCCGACCGGCTTGTTGGCGAGCTTGAAGTCCTGATGACGCAGGGGACGTGTGCGCATCACGAACTTGGAGAACAGGTCGGAGGGCAACCCGAAGTACACCGGCGTGGCGATCAGCAGGCCGTGGGCCGCGACCATCTTGTCCAGGACGGCCTGCACGTCGTCTTCCTTCGCGCGCACGCAGGGGATGTACGCGCCGGTGTCCTTGCGCTTACCGCACACGTTGCATGCCTTGCAGGGCTCGATGTGGAGGTCGCGCAGATGGACGACCTCGTGCTCGACCTCGCCGGGATAGGTGGCGTCGACCTTCTCGAACGCCGTATCCAGCATGATGCTGCTGTTGCTGTTGTCGCGTGGGCTGCAGTTGAGCCCCAGGAGCCGCACCGTCATGCGTCGCTCTCCTCTCCGTGCACGGCCGCCCGATCTTCGGGGGCGGATGGGATCGACAGGCCCGCAGTCGCGTACGGGAGGGTAATGCTACCAGATGCCGGCGCCCGGCGCGCCCGTGGACGACCGCCCGGATCTCAACCGTCCGCCGACCGGGCGCTGGTGGTGCCGGAGGTGGGATTTGAACCCACACGCCCTTTCGGGGCACCCGATTTTGAGTCGAGCGCGTCTACCAGTTCCGCCACACCGGCACGGTGTGTCACGCGCCGATTCTATCCCGCCTGCCCCGGTGGCGCGACGCCGCGGCACTGCCGGGGCGGCGCCGGAAGGCGACGCCGCGGCACTGCCGGGGCGGCGCCGGAAGGCGACGCCCCGGCAGCGAGCTTCACTCGGTCCGGGTATCGCTCAGTACTGCGACGCGAACGTCGTGGTCCACATCTGCGGACCCATGCCGCGACTCACGGCGTAGCAGGTCGCGAAGATCTGTGAGCTGCCGTCATAGATGCTGTCGCGACGCCAGGGGTTCCAGTCGGCCGTCCAGGTGCCGGTCCAGTACTGGAAGAGCCCCTTGAAGGCGCCGTCTGCTCCGGCGAAGCGGCGCCCGCCGGATTCGCGCATCATCATGCGGTAGATCCCGTCCGCTTTGACGTGGTACCTGTTGGCCGCGATCTCGATGATCGGCATCCACTTGGCGCGGCGCTCCCAGTCGGCGATCTGCCGCTGGAGACGGTACTCCCTGTCCAGACGCTCCACGAGGCGCGTCCAGCGCCGGACCGCACGCCGCGCCGAGCGGACGCGCTTCCTGAGCTGGTCCACCGCTGGGTCCTTCGCTGTCGCCGCGGCCGGGTCGGCGGTGGCGATGGTCGACGCCGATCCGGCGAGAGCGCCGTCCATCGCGGCCGCCAAGGCGGCTTCCGCCCGATTCAGGCGGGTGCGCGACTCGCGCAACGCGTGCTTCGCGGCGCGCAGCTTGCCTCGGATGCCCACGGCCTCGGCGGTGTCGGGGAGAACAACGGTGGCCACAGCGGTGGCAACGATGATGAGCGCGACGAGCGCGATCCAGGTCCTTGCTTGCCTCACAACGTCCTTTCGACGTGATTGCCCCGGCGGGCAGCGGCGACGCCTGTGCCCGGAGGAGGTCGGCGTCAGGTCCGCGCGAAGCCCAGCAGGCGGACGCCGCATCAGGTGAAAAGGGGTAGTCAGAGGGGCGAACGGATGTGGGGGCGCAGGACGCCTCGTTGTACGTTCGGTCAGTGAGTC
>Ga0172370_10007514_pt1 | contig 13348 bp, 8 predicted proteins | sample LakKiv5m_FD_114538 | JGI IMG/M metagenome (GOLD analysis project Ga0172370, IMG submission 114538) | Freshwater microbial communities from Kabuno Bay, South-Kivu, Congo - kab_022012_11.5m | ecosystem: Environmental > Aquatic > Freshwater > Lake | place: Democratic Republic of the Congo...
CCCCGTCCCCGGGGCCGTCCCCGTCGCCGGCCACCGATCCCGAGCCGCTCGTTCCGGCCACGCCGGATGGCGACAAGGCAGAGTAGGCCTTGAATTGGCGAGCGATTATCCGCTGTACCGGGGCGCTCGTCCTGGCGCTCGCCTCGGCCGCCGCGGCGCGCGAGGGCCCCGTCGTCTTTTTGCCCGCGGACGCGCCGCCCTCGCCGCAACCGCCCATCGCGTGGCGTTATCCGAGCCCGTCGGCGGACGGTTCGCGGCCTTTGCGGGCGCGCCTGTGCGACTACGAGGCGGCCTCGAAGGCGCTGCTCGGAGATGTGAAGACGGGGGCGCCACCCGCGCACCCGCTCGCGCGGCCGCTCGCGAAGGAGCGGGAGGCTCGGCTCGCTGAACTGGCGGCTGGGCTCGCCGAGGCCGGTGCCGACGGCGACGCCGCGGAGCGCGCGCTGCGCTCGGAGTTGGGCGCGCCCGATGGACTGACGTTGCTGCGGGGCCTGCTGCTGCGACCCGAGCGGACCGTCCACCTGCGCTCGCTGCGCGTGGCGACCGAGCTCGGGCCGCGCGAGCCGCTGCTCTACACGTGGGTCCTGGCCGACACGAGGCACGCCGACCCGGCCGTCGTGCGCGCCGCGGTGACCTTCCTCGCGGCTACGGTCTGTGATGTGCCCGGCCGCGCGCTCCTGGACGTGCTCGGGCACGCCGACGCCTCGATTCGCGTGCTCGCGGCCTCGCACCTCGCGGAGCTCGCGCGGGTGACGGGAGACGCGCGCCTCGTCGGCGGCCTCGCGACGGCCCTGGAGAAGGAGCCGCACCGGACGGTCCGTGTGTTCCTGGCTCGGGCGGTCGGCAATCTGGCGCACGCGGGCGCCATCGGGGCGGTCGAGACCCTGCTCGGGGCGCAACAGGGCGCGCTGCCGGACGTGGCGCTGCGGGGCGAGCTGACGCTGGCGCTCGCGCGGATGGCCCCGCACAGGGCTCGGGAGGCCGCGCGCGCAGGTCTGAGATCCCCGGAGCCGTTCATTCGGGCGCGATCGGCCGTGGCGCTCGCCGAAGTCGACTCGGAGCGGCCCGCCGCCTTGGCCGGCGCACTCGCGCAGCTCTTGGACGATGACGCGGCGTGTGCGATCCCGCTCCGAGCGGTCGAGGGCGCGCCCTCGGTGGCGCCGTGCCGCACGGTGGGCGCGGAGGCTGCAGCGGCGCTTGCCTGGGCGCTCTTCGACCCCGCGCTCGGGGCGGCCACGGACGCGTCGTCCCGGCGGTCGGCGCTCGAGGCCTGGCGGAGGGCCCATCCGAGCTCACAGGAGCGGCCTTGAGCCGCGCGTGGGTCGCGGCCGTCGTCGCGTGCGCGGCTGCATCGCTCGCGCTCCCCGTCTTCGCGACCTCCGCGTCGCCACACGGCCTCACGGTCATCGGTCCCGGCCGCGAGACCGACGTGCTGCGCCTCGTCGCACCCTACGTCGACGGGGGCCCCGTCGGCGAGAGCGTGCGCCTCGCCGGTGTCCGAGTCGATCCACGTGCGCTGACCTTCGAGGTAGGCTCCACCGGCGCCACGGCGAGGCTCGTGCTGCGCCCCCTCGACGGCGAACGGGGTCGTGGCCGTCCCCTTGACGCCTCCCGCTCGTTCGACATGAGCGTCGAACCAGGTGAAACTGAACCGCTTCTCGCGCGGGCTGTCGAAGCGCTGGCCGCCCGCGTCCGCGTCAACGACGACGGGACGTTCTTCGCGTCCGCCGCGCGCACGAGCGAGGCCGCGCTCGGCACCGCCGTGTCTGCCACCGCGGTCGCCACACGCACCTGGGCCGCGTATGCGGGCTGGCTCGCGCTGTTGGGCCTGCTCATGTGGGCGGCGCGCGGCCCCTGGCGCCGCGGTCCCGGGCTGCGCGCGCTCGCGACGCTCGTCCTCGCGCTCGCCGTCCGCCTTCTGCAGCCGGAGACGGTACTTCATTCAAACTCGCATTACATTGAAGAATTGCGGTCACTCGTCGGCGGCGACGCGGGCACCGAGGCCCTCGCACGCCGCACGGTCCTCTACGGCGCGTCGTGGCTGGCGCCCCAGCGCCTGCTCGCCCTCGTCGCGGGCGGCACCGATGCGGCGGTCTTCCTGACCTCCGCGCTCTGGGGTGCCATCGCCGCGGGGCTCACGGCCATCGCAGCCGAGACGGCCTTCGCGAGCGCCGCGGTGGGCCTGTGCGCCGGCTCGCTCATGGCGCTGCTGCCCGTCGCGAGCCGCCTCGCGCACTCGGAGTCGGAATTCGTGGTGGCGCAGGTGATCGTGGCGCTCGGACTGCTCTTCGCGGCGCGCGCGGGCCGCTCCGGTCGAGCGCGCGATCTGGCGGGCCTCGCGCTCGCGCTCGGGCTCCTCGGGACCGGCCACACGCTCGCCCCGGCCTTCTCCGGCGCGCTGCTGCTCGCTGTCGCGGCCCTCGCGTGGGACTGCGGGCGCCCCTTCGCTGCCAACGCGCGGCGCCTGCTCCCGCTCGTGCTCGTCCCGCTGGCGTGCGGTGGCCTGTTCGTCGCGCTGCAAGGCCCCTTCATCGCCGCCCGCATCGCCGAGACGCCGGCCACCGTGCCCGTCCCGTCGCGCCCCTGGGAATTCTGGCTCTGGCTCGATCCACACCTGTCGCCCCACGTCTTCGCGGCGCTGGTGCCGCTCGGCCTCGCGGTCCTCTGCACGCTCAGATTCAGCCTCAAGATCAGTCGGTTGCTCGCATCTTTCGGCCTCGCTGCCGGGCTCTTGCTCTTCATCGCGTCGACGCTGCTCGTCACGGGCTCCGTCGCGGACGGGCTGCGCTATCAGGCCCTGCCCGCGCCACTGCTCTGCCTGCTCGCCGCGGGTGCACTGAGCTTGCCGGCCGTGGGGCCGCGACTTCCCGCGCGGGTCTGGCAGGCCCTCGGCGGGCTCGTGCTGGCGTCGATCGTGGGCTGGGGGCTGCTCTCGCCCGCGGCGTGGACGTGGCGGGACGTGGAGGCGCAGTCCTTCGCGCTGCTCGTGGAGGCGCTGCGAGACGCACCCGACGGCACGACGCTGGTAATTCCGGACAGGCACATCGCCGGCGGCGCCCGCGTCGAGGTCGACGTCCCCGAGTTCCTCGGCCGCCGATATGGCCGCCGCTTCGAGCGCGTCGAGCTCTCTGAGGCCCTGCGCCTGCGCGCGCTCGGTCGTCTGCCCGTCGATCGCACGCTGGTGTGGCGCGGCCCTTTCTGCCAAGCGGTCCCCTTCGGCAGCGACGAGGCGCTCCAGGACGGTCTGCGCCCGGAGTGCGCCGCCCTGCTTGCCGCGCTCGCGGGAGATCCCTATGTCGAGGCCGAGCTCGGCTTGCCCGATCGCAACCCCGACGGCCTGGAGCCGTCCTTCCTGAAGATCGAGGGCGTGAGCCTCCTCATCGGCCTGTATCGCGTCAGCAACGACCCGGATCCCTCCTGATCGGGGCCAAGGTCCTCGTCGTTGCCCGCCTCCGCGTCCTCGTCATCCCGCCGCTCGCCGGACTCTTCGTTCAGTTGTTTCATACGCTTGCGCGCGTCCAGGAAGCGCTTCAGCCCGACCAGCAGGAAGAGCACCGACACGAGGCTCCACAACACGCCCTCGTTCGTGGCCCACGCGAGCCAGCTCGATCGGGACGCGCGGTCGCGCACGAAACGGACGTAGGCGGTCTCCGGGCTCGTCCGGTAGGTGGCCTCGAAGGCGACCACGAAGGGCACCCCCGCGCTGAGCCGTGCGTGCAGCTCGCCGAGCTTGTCCTCGCCCGTGCGCACGAGCACGAAACGCACGAAGCCGGCGGCCTGCGCGTAGGCCATCGCCATCGACGCGCGGTTGCCGGACAGGAAGGCGTCGGTCAGCGCGTCGAGCGTCGTCATGTGCCCGAAGACCGCCGCGGGCACGGCATCGCGCAGCCGCTCGGCCGTATCCTCCCCCGCGAGGTGCATCGCGAGCCCTTCGTGATACCAGCGCGGCAGGTTCGCGTTGCGCGTCAGGACCGGCAGCAGCAGGTGCGAGACCTCATGCCGCACGGTCTCACTCACCTTGAGCGTGTGCTCCCCGGTCGACAGGTCGATGATCGTGCGCCGCTCGGCCGGAAACGCGAGCCCGGCGACCCACGGCTCGGGCGCCTCGTGCTCCCCCCGACCGCCCAGCGCGCGCCCGTACGCGGCTTGCGACCCGACGAAGTGGATCCCGAGCTCCAGGCGGTCGAACTCCCGCAGGTGACCGCCGAACGGGTCCGCCAGCTGCCGCGCCACCTCGTTCGCCGCGTCGCGCCCGATCCGTTCGAGCGGCCCGGTGCGCCCCTCCTCGACGTCATCCGTCGAGACCGTGACCGAGAGCGCGGAGGCCGGGATTTCGAGCGGAAATACAGTAATATAAATGATAAATGACAGAATTCGTATAATTCTCTTCACATGTTCCGCCAGAAGGTTCGGAACCGACTCGAAGAGATCTCGAACATGAAGCCGAATTGAAACGTGACCTCCCCCTCGGACGACCGCAGCCCCACCGGCGGATTCGGGAAGGGCTGAGCCGCACGGAAGGCTCGTTCGGCCTCGTCGTCAAGGAAGCCGACGCCGGATTCCCGCTGGACCTGCACGCGGCGCAGCTCTCCCGCGGCGTCCAGCGTGACCTTCAAGATCGTCAGACGGTCCCTGACACCGTAGACCTTGCCGCTCGGATCACGGCGCAGCCACACGTCGCCCGGGCTCCAGTGCTCGCGCACGCGCTCCTTGACGCGGTTGAAGAAGTCCCAGTACTTGAACTTGCGCGTGTTGAGGCGATTGAGCTCGCCCTCGTCCTCGACGTCGGGCAGGTAGTCATCGCCGCCCGGCGATCCCGCGAGCGTTTGCAGGTTGCGTGCCGTATTGCCCGCGCTCGTCCCCGGCAGGATCAGGCCGCGCCCGTCGCCGAGCAACACGGATCCCGGCTTCCCGGGAGCGGGTCCGAGCCCAGTCCGGCCCGACACCGCCCCGCCACCCCGCGGCGCAGCGTCGCCCGAGGGTCGCCCATCCCCGAGACCCGCGACCTCCTGCGGCGCTTCGGCCTTGTCGCGGTGCTTCGAGTCCGGATCCTGCACGTCTGCCCGGTCGTCCAGCCGCGCGACGCCTTGCGGTCCCGTCTGCTTGTGGTAGCGGGCCTTCGTCTCCTTGTCGACCGTGCTGTCGTACTGCGCGAGGTACTTCGCGTCGGCCGGCGCCCGCTCCGCGACGGGCTTGGCGACGTCCACGATCTGCCCCTTCAACTGCGCAATTTCCGGCTCTTTGTTCTTCAGATCCGGGGGCTTCGACCGAGCGGGATCGCGCTTCGCGAGGTTGCGCAACCGCATCGGCCCGGTGCGCTTCGGACCCGGTCTGTCACGCGGTAGACCGAAGAGCGCAGATCCCGAGTGATCCCCTTTCGATTTCAGACCTTCCAGACCGACCGTGCCGCGCGCGAGCCCCCAGTGCATCAGCGCCGAGAGCACGACCGCCGCCGCCAGCGCCGCGGCGTGTCGCGTGATCCGGTGCAGCGTTGGTGCGGAGATCGCCATCCCGTCGAGGTTAGGTACGTGCGGAGGAAGGGTCAAGAACAAACCTCGCGGTCGTCGCGTGGAGGCGCGTCGACAGCCCTTCGACGCATGTACGGGGCCGACGATCTGGCGTGGCGCGCCTTCCGCGCTGGGCCAAGCGGTGGCACAGTGTCGCCGTGTCGCTGCCGCCGCCCAACGCCTCCGTCCTTACCGTTGCCGCCCCGCGGGCCGACGAGGCACGGCTCCAGGCGCTCGCGCGCAAGCACGCCGGAGCGACCGTCGAGCTGACCGAGGCGGCGTCGCTGCCGGCGGTGGCGCTCTCCAAGCTCGTGCGGGCGGCGCTGCGAGGCGGCGCGCGGGACGTGGTCGTCGAGGTGCGGGCGGATGAGGATCCGGCGGGCGGCTTGGCGGTGTGGGTGCGCGGCCTTCGTGGCGCAGCGCTGGGGCTGGTGACAGGCGATCTCGCCGCGACGGGGCTCGTGTCCGCGCTGCGGGCTGCGACGGCGGCCGGCGTGCCTTGCCTCGTGACGCTCGCGGTGGACGAGGCCTCGCTCGAAGCTCTGACGCGGCCGGTGCTCGACGCGCTCTGCGCGGCCGCCGGGCTCGATCGACTGACCCTTCGGTTGCGGCCGAGCGCCGATGGCCCGGGCCGGCTCGACGTGCTGTGCGAACGGATCGAAGCGCTCGCGGACGGCCCGCATGAGGTGCGGCTCGTGGACCTGTGGCCGGCCTGTGCGCTGCCGGCGCGTGCGGTCGTCACGCGGGCGCGCTCGTCGGAGGCGGCGGCCCTCGGGTCCGTGTTCGCAGCGGCCTGCGAGGGTTGTGCGCTGCGTGCGGGGGCGCGGTGTCGCGGGCTGCCGCCGGCGTGGCTCGCGCGGCACGAGCGGGACGTCGGGCCCTTCGCCGGGCCGATGTTCCGTCATCAGGCCGAGAACATGCCCTTCGGTGTCGACCCAAATGCCCTGGAATTGCGAGGGCTTGTCATTGGACTGCGGCGGGTCTGGCGGGCGGACGTGGACGCCGCCCAACTCGCGCCGCTGCTCCGCGTCTTCGAGCGTGCGCGGCTCGGCGAGGGGCCGCTCGCGGGCTTGCGGCTCGTCGCGCTGCCGAGCGGGCCGATAGAGATGGGGCTCGGCGGCTTGGCCGTGCCCTGCGAGGCGAAGCCGGGCGCGCGTCACCTCGTGCTCGTGGCACAGGAAGTGGCCGATGCGCGGGCGGCGCTGGCGCTCGAGACCGAAGCGCAGCCGGCGTCGCGCGCCGCGGAGATGGAAGGCGCGGCGCGGGTGCATCGGGCGCTGGGCGCGCTGTACGGCTACCCGCCCTGCTGCGTCGAGGCCTTCGTGGACGGGCACCGCGAGCGCTTCTTCGGCGACGCGCGCGACATGGCCGAGAACGCGTTCCACGCGCTGCGCGCCGCCCGTCGCAGCCGTCGATTCGACGCCCGGCTCAACACGCTCGCCGTCGATGACGAGGCGACGCTCCTGCGTCACTTTCCGTGCCGTTTCGACTGCGAGCCCTCGATCGCGCTCGCCGAGCGACTGGAGGCCGACCTCGCGCGCTCGAACCCCACGCTGCTCGCGCGGCACCGGGCCCTTCGTCGCGCGCCGGTCGTGCTCTGGGCGGATGGACGCGTGCTGTGCCTGGACGGGCTGGCCACCTCCGAGACGCGGGTCGAGCGGCCCCGCACGCGCGCCGTGAGCGGTCAGTCGCTGCGCAGCGCCAGCGCGCGTGATCTCGAGGTCCGGCTGGCACCCCAGCTCGATGGAGCGATTGCGCTGGAGGGTCAAGGTCTTGCGGGACCGGGAGGGGTCCGGATCGCGGGCGCCCTGCCTGCCCTTTCCACGCCGCTCGTGCTGCCGGACGCGCCGCCGCATCCGCTCTTTCCCCGCCTCTTCGTGCCCGCGGATCCGGGCGGGCCGCCGATCCCAGAGGAGCTGCGCCTCATCCTGGCCGGCCTGCGCCTCGCCTGTCGCTTCGACGCCACGCCCGCGCAATCGGCAGACCTGACCGGCACCGCGGGCGTGTTGGGCCTCGCGGTCCGCGTCGACGACACACCGCTCGAGTCTCCGCGCCCCGGCGTGCTCCGGGAGGACCCGACCGGGCTTGGCTCCGGTCGGCTGCTGGTGGTCGTCGCGCGCGACGAGGCGCTGGCGACGGCCGTCCTCGCGCACGAGCGGGCGCTTCTTCGGCCGCGATCTCGAGAGGTTGCGTGTGTCGAGGACGCCGCGCACCACCGCGCGCTCGGGGCCCTATACGGCTACCCGGACTGCTGCGTGGCGCACTTCTGTGCCATCGCGACACGCGCCGTGTCCGACCAGGCGGAGCGGCGCAGCGGGAACTTCCTGGTCATCGCCTCGGCGCTCGCAAGGACGCGATCACAAGGACCTTTCGATGCCAGGCTGGATGTGTTCGACGCAGGCGTGAGCCCGCTGCGCCACCTGCCTTGCGCGTGGGACTGTCGTGAGAGCGTCGCGCTCGCGAGGCGCGCCGAGGAGGTGCTCAACCGCCATTCCGTTCGGGATGCCGTCATCTTCGTAAAGGAAGATGGGATGTTGGTGCGTGCGGCGGGCCCCTCCGACGCGCGGGGCTTGCGGCTCGTCTTTACTTTCGTCCCTTGACCAAGGCGGCCCACTGCCCCAGGGCCTCCCGCGCCATCACCGGGCCTTTCACCTTCCATTTCAAGCCATTGACAGCGAGCGCGGCGACGGCGACCTCGGGCTTGTCGGCCGGCGCGAAGCCCACGAACCACGAGTGGTGGCGGTAGTGCTCGGCGTCGCCCCCCGAGAGCGAGCCCGTCTTGCCGGCCACGGGGATCCCCACGAGCGACCGCGGTGGCTTAGAAAACGTCTTGAATCCTGTGCCTTCGGTGGCGGTCGCCCGCATGAATACGGCCACCCGTGCGGCCACGGCGGGATCCACTGCCTTCGCCAGCACCTCGGGTTCCACCTTGTCCGCCGACGCCTTGATGCGCGGGCGCAGGAGCCTGCCGCCGTTCGCGATGGCCGCCGCGAGCAGCGCGCCATGCAGGGGCGAGAGCGTCGATCCCTTGAAGCCCGCACCCGCGTTGGCGCGCGCGACCGGGGTGTCCGCGAACGCCGCCGTGCTCGGCTGGACGGGGATCTCGAAGGGGATGTCGCGGTTGAACCCCAGGCGTTCAGCCGTCGCGAGCAGCGCTGCCGTCGTCAGCTTCTGCGCCGCGAGCTTGCCGAGCACGGAGTTCGTCGAGCGCGCGAACGCCTCCGCCAGCGTCATGCAGGCGCGATCCTTCGGGCCGTCCTTCACCTGCTCGGGCCCCAGGCCGTGCTTGCCGCCGTTGTAGCAGGTGCGGGTCGCGCCGCTCACGCCGGCCTCGGTCAGCGCCACGGCCGTCACGGTCTTGAACACGCTCGCAGCGGGCACGTCGGCGCGCACGAGGCCGCCGTGCGTGCCGGGCTCGTCGTTGTCCCGGTGCTCGACGAAGGCCAGGACGTCGCCGGTCCTCACGTCCAGCAGCACGAGCGCCCCGTAGGACACGCGCGTCGCGTCGAGCCAGCCCTGAAGCCCCTGCTGGAGGTCCGGCACCAGCGTCAACCCCACCTTCGAGCCGTCCGCGCGCGTCGCGACGAGCCTCCCGCCCTCCCGCGTCGTATGGGATAGATCCAGCGGCGTGTCGGGCGCGGCGGCGGGCGTGGCCTCGACCGAGGGCCCCGCTGGCTTCACGGCGAAAGGAACGGCCTCCCCGAGCTGCGCGACGACCTCCTGCGCGACCGCCTGGGCCACGATCTCGGGCGCAGCGGGGGGCAGCGTGTTCGACAGGGGCTCCTCCGGCACCGCCGCGATCGGCACGGTGGCCTCCACGACGGGCTCGGGCGCGACCGGATCGGTCTCGCGCAGCGCGCAGAACGAGCCGAAGGCCATGACGAAGACCGCGAAGAGGGCCGCAACCGGGCTGGTGGTGGCCTTGCGCGGGTCGATCGCCCTCAGGACAAAGGCAGTGTGATCGGTCAGCGTCGGGATCGCGCGTCGAACGGTCATGCGTGGCCTCCGCAGGGCTGCGTGCCCATGCCGCGACCGAGCATAGCCGATGATCGAGATCCCGCAAGAAATTGACAGGCTTGGCGGGCCACTCGGCGCCCGTGGGCCGTCTGACGGCTACACCCGCACGGGCCGGCCGAGCGCGTCCTGGCCTCGGATGACCTCCAGCGCCGCGTGGTAGGGGCTGCGCAGGACGAGGACGCCGGTGCCGTCGAGCGCGGTGAGCGTCAGCTCCGCGCGGGCGAGCTTCGAGTTCAGGCAGACGAGGCGGGTGCCGTCGGGGTTGGGGTAGGTGAGGCCGGCGACCGTCTCGGCCGGGGCCTCGATGCAGGCGTCGAGGCGGTGTGTCGGCCCCGTGAAGCGCGCCGTGAAGCGGAACGGCGTGAACGTCGTCTCCGCGGCGTGCATTCGCCACAGCCTGTCGAACGCGTAGGTGCGGCCGCGCGCGTGGACGTGCGCGAGGCTCAGCGGGGGCGTCACGACAGGCCCGATGGGCAGCTCGGCCGTCATGCCCTCGAACCAGGCGTCGGGCTCGCCTTCTACGAACGACGACTGCCACCACACGTAGCGCGGCGTGTGCGTGCTACCCCAGTTGTGGCCCATCATCCCGGGCCAGGCCACGTCCCCGCCGATCGCGATCTCCGCGCCATCGACGCGCAACTGCCCGCGCATGGCCGCGCGCGGCATGGGCGTCAGCGTCTTCGTGCGCGGCAGCGGCGCCCGTTCGAGCCACCGGTACGGGAAGGGACGGTGCGTGGGCGCGAGCGCGTCGAAGTGCAGATCCCACGCGATCTCATGCCCATTGGCGCGTGCCACGCCCGTGGCGCGATCGGGTCCAAGCTCCCCGGGACCCGCGCTCACGCGGCAGGTAGAGAATCCCAAGTCAGCGGCACTGATGGGAAAGCGCTCGCGGACCGCGACGATGCGCGACGCCTCGTCCTGGCGGGCAGGCCCGTCGAAGTCGAACCAGACTGCCCACAGATCGCCCACCATCTCGGAGGGCCTGCCCTTCGGCAGGAGCAGCGTGTAGCGCACCCACAGCGCACGCCGCGCGGTCGGATCGTTGGCGCGCAAGAAGAAGGACTCGTAGCGGCCGCCGAGGTCCTGCGGTCGGGCGCGCACGAGGAGCGCGTCGGGGTCAGTCAGGCCTGTGGATGACATTGGATATCCTTCTGTATTCGTTGAGCGTTATCGGAAGTATGGGCCTGTGGACGAGAGGGGCCGCAGGGAAAAAAGCGCTATAATCTTGCCAGCTCGGCCCGGTCCGGGCAATCTGATGTCGACCCTCGCGGTCACCCTGTTCTGCGTCAACCCGCATCGCCCAACTGGACGACGCCCGATGAGACGAACACCGCAGCTCGAAGTCCTTGTCCTCCTGGCCTCGCTCACCGCGACGGTAGTGCTACCCGCACGAGGATGGGCCCAGGAGCCGTTGCCGGGCCCCTCGATGAGCCTCGGCGACGTCCACACCGGGCGCCTCGATCGCGGCGTCCCCCTGCCCGCCTCCGCGCCCGGCCTCGTCCGCCTCGGCATCACCGACAAACGCCGCACGTCGTACGGAACGCGCGAGCTCGTCGGCCTCCTGCAGCGCACCGGCGCCCGCCTCGCGCAGCGCTTCCCGGGCTCGGAGATGCGGGTCGGCAACCTGAGCCTGCCCGGCGGCGGTCCGCTCACCCAGTCGCACTCCCACCGCGCGGGGCGCGACGCCGACATCGCCTTCTTCATGAACGGTCGCAAAGGCAAGGACGCGAGCCCCGACGCGTACGTGCGCTTCAGCAAGGACCTCAAGGGCAAGCGCAAGGGCCGGCTCCTGCGCCTGGATCGCGAACGTAACTGGGCGATGATCAGGGCGATCTTGACCGACCGTGACGTGCAGGTGCAGCACCTCTTCGTCTCGGAGCCCATCAAGGTCGCCCTGCTCGGGTACGCGCGCGAGCAGTCCGAGCCTGCGTGGCTCGTCGAGCGGGCCGCCTGGGTCCTGAGCGAGCCGGGCAACAGCGGGCCGCACAACGATCACCTGCACGTTCGCCTGTACTGCGCGCTGCACGAGAAGCTCGAGGGGTGCGTCGACTCGGGCACGATCTGGCCGTGGGTGGACCGCTACGAGGACCGCGTCGCGAGGCGGGCGCGCGAGCTGATGGGCGAGGTGGCGTTTGCCGACGCCGGTGCGCGCGGGCGGGCGATCGAGCTGCTCGGGACGCTCGGCCGCGTGGAGGCCGTCGGCGCGCTGGTGGCCGCCGCGGTGCATGACACGCCGCACAACCGTGGCAAGGCCCGCGCCGCGCTGCGTCGCATCGCGCAGCCCGCGGCGTTCGAGCCGCTGCTGATGGCCGCGCGTGAGCTGCCGCACCCCGACGAGGCCGTGGCGCTCGTGGAGACGGCGCTCGCCTCCGCCGGGCCCGCGCAGCTCCCGGCGATCCTGCGCTTGGGGGAGAGCGATCTCGGCGCGTGGCGGGCGCGACTGACCGGCGATGACCGTTCCCGCGTGCGCGAGCGGCTCGCCGGCACGGTGGCGCCGTGGCTCGACGAGTCCACTGCCCCGATGCTCGCCGGCATCATGACGGACCCCTCGCGGCGGGCGCGAGCGGCCGCGCAGCGCGCATTTGAGTGGCTCGCCAACCGGGAATTCGTGGATCCGCAAGCGGCGGCCGAGTGGTGGCAACGCCATCGCACCGAGAGCCGCGCGCGCTGGCTCCGCGAGGGCTTCGAGCGGGAGGACATCGACCTCGCGGCGCCGCTCGGCAAGCTCGTGCCGAAGCTGCTCGCGGTCGTCAAGTACGGCGGCGCCCGCTCCATCAACGCCCGCAAGGTCCTGGAGCGCGTGACGGGGCATCGCAATGACACGCTGGCCTTCGACGCCGAACGCGCCTACCGGCAGTGGGCGCGCTGGTGGATGCTCTATCGGCTCGATATTCCTACGGTCCGGGCGCAAGTTCGGATAGCAAAGCATCCGTAGCGGACCGGCCCGTCGCGCTCGCACGCTCGGGTGCCCAGCGGTCGAGACTGCGCGTTACGGGTGCGAGGCCCCACCCTCGCGGGCTGATTCGGCCTTCGACACGCTCGGTTTCCAGGTCCGCTACTCCCACTCGATCGTGGCCGGCGGCTTGGACGAGATGTCGTAGGTCACGCGGTTCACCCCGCGGACCTCATTGATGATTCTGGAGGAGATGCGGCCCAGCAGGTCGCGCGGGAGGTCCGCCCAGTCCGCGGTCATGCCGTCCACGCTCGCGACCGCGCGCACCGCGACGACGTGATCATACGTGCGCTGGTCTCCCATCACGCCAACGCTGCGGACGGGCAGCAGCACGGCGAAATACTGCCACACGCGGTGATCCGTGTCCCACCGGTCTATCTCGTCCCGCACGATCGCGTCGGCCTCGCGCAGCACGGCGAGGCGGGCGGCCGTGACCTCGCCGAGGATGCGCACGGCCAGGCCCGGGCCCGGAAAGGGCTGTCGCATCAAGAAGTTCTCTGCGATGCCCAGCTCCCGTCCGAGCGCGCGCACCTCGTCCTTGAAGAGCTCTCGCAGCGGCTCGACCAGTCCCATGCGCATGCGTTCGGGCAGCCCGCCCACGTTGTGGTGGGTCTTGATCGTGGCCGAAGGCCCGCGAAATGAGACGCTCTCGATGACGTCCGGGTAGAGCGTCCCCTGCCCCAGCCACGCCGGCCGCGCACCGCTGCGCTCGAGGTCGGCGCACGCATGTTCGAAGACCTCCACGAACGCGCCGCCGATGCGTTTCCTTTTGATCTCAGGATCGTCGATGCCATCGAGCGCCCCCAGGAAGCGCGCGGCGGCGTCCACGGCGACGACCGGCAGGTGCATGCCGTCGCGGAAGCGCGAGACG